>Ga0302193_10001071_pt1 | contig 23576 bp, 23 predicted proteins | sample II_Bog_E3_3_FD_200228 | JGI IMG/M metagenome (GOLD analysis project Ga0302193, IMG submission 200228) | Peat permafrost microbial communities from Stordalen Mire near Abisko, Sweden - II_Bog_E3_3 | ecosystem: Environmental > Terrestrial > Soil > Wetlands > Peat | place: Sweden: Abisko...
ACGCCGTCCGCAAAGACCCCGCCAAGGGATCCCTGCGCGTCAAACTCAAACGAGCCGCGTGGAGCAATAAATACCTCTCCAAGCTCCTGGCACTGTTTTGAAATGCGATTGCCCTGGGTGGCGCCGCTCGGCTGTTCCCTTCGCGCGCCGAAACGGCTAGGCGCTGAGCGAACTGCGTGAGCCCATATCGCGAAGGACAAGACGCCATCATGTTTCGCACAATCCACGACCACCTTTTCGTCAGCCCGCAGATCGATGTCGAGGATGTCGCTGCCGCCAAGGCGCTGGGCGTGGGCTTGATCGTCAACAACCGCCCCGAAGGCGAATCCGCCGATCAGACTCCTGGCGAAGCGATCGCCGCCGCCGCAGCTCAGGCCGGTATCGCCTATGTCGCCATCCCGGTCACGCACGCCGGATTTTCGCTGAATCAGGTCGAAGCGCTCGACGCCGCGCTCAAGCAGGCCGGCGACGCCCCGGTGCTCGCCTATTGCCGTTCGGGCACGCGATCGACGCTGCTTTGGGCGCTGACCATGGCGCGCTCCGGGCTGGCCCCGGCGCAGATCGCCGAACAGGCCGCCGGTGCGGGCTATGACATTTCGCCGATCCGCGCCCAGATCGACATGCTGGCGGCAACGCAGGGGAACTCTGGGCAGGGGAACTCCGGGCAGGGGAACACCGAGAAGGCATGAGCGGCAAACTCGCCGAAACGATCACCACGCTGATCGCCCGCCCGGATACAGGGCCATGGCTGGTGCTGACTGCCGAGACACTGGTCTCGCTGGTCATGGTGCTGGCGCTCTATGGCCTTGCGCGCGCGATGCGGCTCGGCGGTGATGTGCGCCTGATCGATGCCGACCATGCCATTCGCCTGGCCGAGGCGACGATTGCCGGGTTCGATGCCCGCGAAGTCACGCTCGATCGCGCACGAATCGGCGCGCTGGTCCGCAATGGCGAAGGCCGCGTCCTGCTGATTCGCCGCCACGGCGCGCGATTCGTCGGCCGTGAAGTGACCTCGCACGAAGGCATCCGGCTCGACCGGCACACGTTGACGCTCGAAACCGGCGATCCCCGATTCGGCCCCTTGACGCTCGACCTTGGCGAGCAGGCGCAGATCTGGGCAGCCAGCCTGCGCCGATTGCACGCCGATCAGGAGCATCCGGCATGACTCTGCCGGCACTTGCCGATCTCGCCCGCCAGGCCGCCGCGTCGGGGCTCGATGTCGTGCCCTTTGCCGTGCCGTTTTTCGTGGCTGCGATCGTTGTCGAAATGGTCTGGGCGGCGCGCCATGCGCCCGGCGCCTACGAACCCGCCGACACGCTGACATCGCTGCTGATGGGGCTGGGCAGCACGGTGCTCGGCACGCTGGTCGCAGGCGTGATCGCGCTGGCGGCAGGCTGGCTCTATGCCCATCGCGTTGCGACCGTGCCGGTCGCGTGGTGGAGCTGGATCGCGATCTTCGTGCTCGACGATTTCAACTATTACGTGTTCCATCGCGCCGCGCACCGCGTCCGCTGGTTCTGGGCGAGCCACGTCAACCATCATTCAAGCCAGCATTACAACCTGTCGACCGCGCTGCGCCAGACCTGGACCGGGTTTCCGGCGCTGTCGTTCGCCTTTCGCATCTGGCCGGCCTTCGTCGGCTTTGCGCCGGGCATGCTGCTGACCGTGGGCGGGATCAATCTCGTCTATCAGTTCTGGGTCCATACCGAGGCGGTCGGGCGCATGCCGCGCTGGATCGAAGCGGTGATGAACACGCCGTCGCACCACCGCGTTCATCACGCCACCAATCCGCGCTATCTCGATCGCAACTATGCCGGAGTGTTCATCGTCTGGGATCGCCTGTTCAAAAGCTTTGAGCCCGAACGCGACGATGATCCGGTGCGCTATGGCATCGTCCATCAGCTCGGCACCTTTTCGCTGACGACAGTGGCCTTCCACGAATGGCGCGCGATCGGGCGCGATCTGTGGCGAGCGCCGTTTTCCGCCAAACTCGGCTATCTGTTGCGCGCGCCCGGCTGGAGCCATGACGGCAGCCGCGAGACATCGGACATGATTCGCGAACGCTGGCAGGCGGCGCAGGGCGACGAATAAGAGCCTTCGGTGGGCTTTTTTGCCTCCGGCGAGAGGGGAGTAACGCAATGGCGATATTGGGCCTGCTTTCCGGAGTATTGCTTTTGGGCAGCGCATCATCTGCGGCTGACATCTGGCAACAATGCATTGGCAACACGGCGACCAATGTGGAATGGGGCGGCTGCAGCGCTACATACCTCAAGCGTTTGGATGACGGACTGAATGCTGCCTGGAAAAAGGCCTACGCTTCGTTGGACGACGAGCAAAGCCGCGCCTCGTTACTGCAAGAGCAGCGCGCGTGGCTCAAATTCAGAGACGCATCATGCCAATATTACGCAAACGGCTCGTTCGGCCGCGAGGGACAAGTGTTGCATTTTGCAGCCTGCCGAGGCGCAATCATTGAAGCACGCATCACGGACTTGAACGGCGTGTGCAGCACAGCGCACCAAGACTCGAACTGGTGCGAAACACATTAACGGGATGCAAGGGCAATAGCCCTTGCCCGCCGGAGGCAAACTTTAGCTAGCCAGCCGCAGACCGTTCGCCGCGTCAGGTTCGGGCTGATCGGGCCAGATGCCGCGCGTGTCATAGACCGCCTTGCCCTGACGTTCGGCCAAGGGGACGACGCGAAACACGTCGTGATCGACCAGCACGATCAGCACGTCGCATGTTTCAAGCGCGGTATCGATGTCGATCAGGCCGGCGCCGGTATCGGTAAATTCGACCGGAAGCGCAGCCGCATAAGGTTCGACAATGTCTACGCGCGCGCCATAGCGACGGGCGATCCGCGCCGCGACAAACCGCGCCGGGCTTTCGCGAAAATCGTCGATATTGGCTTTGAAGGCGAGGCCGAGGCACGCGATTCGCGTGCCCGGATGCGCCTCGATCAGCGCGACCGAGCGTTCGATCACATGGTGCATCTTGGCATCGTTGACCTGTCGCGCGGTGCGGATCAGCGCGGTATCCTCGGGCGCGCCATGGACGATGAACCACGGATCGACCGCGATGCAATGGCCGCCGACGCCCGGCCCCGGCTGCAGGATGTTGACGCGCGGATGGCGGTTGGCCAGCCGGATCACTTCCCACACGTCGAGCCCCATGCGATCGGCGACGATCGACAATTCGTTGGCAAAGGCGATATTGACGTCGCGATAGGCGTTTTCGACCAGCTTGGTCATTTCCGCCGAGCGCGCGTCGGTGGTCACACAGGCGCCGCGCACGAACCGCTTGTAAAACGCCAGCGCCTTGCGCGCGCAACGCGGCGTGATCCCGCCGATCGAGCGGTCGTTGTTGGCCAGTTCTTCGAGAATCCGGCCCGGCAGGACGCGTTCGGGGCAATAGGCGATCGCGACATCGGGCGTTTCGCGCGTGACACCGGGAAATTTCAGATCGGGGCGCAGACCCGCCATCAGATCGCGCATCGCTTCGGTCGTGCCGACGGGCGAAGTCGATTCGAGAATGACCGTATCGCCCGACTTGAGCACGGCGGCGACTTCGGTCGCGGCGGCCATGACATAGGACACATCGGGCGTATGATGCCCGTCCTTGGCAAACGGCGTCGGCACGGCGATGACAAAGACATCGGCAGGCTCGATCACGGTCGATGCGCGCAGCAGCCCGCGCTGCACTACACCGCGCACCAGCCCGTCAAGATCGACTTCCTCGATATGAATCTCGCCCCGATTGATCGTGTCGACCACGCTTTGCGTCACATCGAGCCCGAGCACCGGGCAACCGGCGCGGGCGACAATCGCGGCCGTGGGGAGGCCGATATAGCCCAGGCCCACGACACAGACCTGCGGCTTTGAATCACCCTGCATTGGCAAGTAGCTCCATGATGCGCGACGCGGACTCGCCGTCGCCAAACGGATTGTGTGCGCGCGCCATGGCGCCGTAGGCCTCTTTATCGTCCAGCAGCGTGAAAATTTCGGTAACGATGCGCGCCGGATCGGTGCCGACCAGCCGCGCTGTCCCGGCGACCACGCCTTCGGGCCGCTCGGTCGTTTCGCGCATGACCAGCACCGGCTTGCCCAGCGCCGGCGCCTCTTCCTGCACCCCGCCGCTGTCGGTCAGCATGATCTCGCAAATCGCCAGAAGACGTGCAAAATGCGGATAATCAAGCGGTTCGATCAGCGCGACATTGTCGAGCCCGGCCAATTCCGCCTCCATCACCCGGCGCACGTTGGGATTGGGATGAACGGGAAAGATCAGCGCGACATCGGGCCGCTGCGCAATCGTGCGGATAGCGCGGGCGATCGATTCGAGCCCGCCGCCAAAATTTTCGCGCCGATGACTGGTCACGCCGATGATTCGCCGCCCGGCAAAGCGCGCCTCTAGTTCGCCCAATCCCGCAGCCAGCGCCGGTTCGTCCGCAATCCGTCGCGTCACCCATTGCAGCGCGTCGATCACCGTGTTTCCGGTGACATGGATCGTTTCTGGCGCGACGTTTTCCGCGCGCAAGGCCTCGGCGGCGGTCTCGGTCGGCGCGCAATGCAGCGCGGCGATCGTGCCGATGATCTTGCGGTTCACTTCTTCGGGCCAGGGGTGATAGATATTGTGGCTGCGCAGCCCCGCCTCGACATGTGCCACGCGAATTTTGCGGTAATAGGCGGCCAAGGCCCCCGCCATCGCGGTCGCGGTATCGCCCTGCACCACGACCCAGTCGGGCTTTTCCGCGTCCATCACCTGCCCCAGCCCGGTCAGGAGCGCGGCAGTCAGCGCATCGAGCGTCTGATCCGGGCGCATCAGGTCGAGATCGTGGTCGGCGGTGATCCCGGCGATGGCCATGACCTGATCGAGCATCCCGCGATGTTGCGCCGAAATGCACACGCGGACGCGAAAGCGCGGATCGCCCCGCAAGGCATGGACCACCGGAAACATCTTGATCGCTTCCGGGCGCGTGCCGAAAACGACAAGAACGGTCTGGCGAGCTGGGCTGTCAGTCATGCCGAACGCCCTAGCCCTCCAAGGTTAATACCCGGATAAATCCGACGAAAATCACGCGCTCGGCAATTGCTGACTGGAACAATGAAAGCCGCCCCCGCCTGCCAAAACCGCATCGGCCATGATCCCGACCGTCTCGCGCCCCGGAAACAGCGCCGCAATCGCCGCAACACCGTCGGCATCGTGGGGCGATCCGAAAATCGGCACGATCACCGCATGGGTCGTCACGACAAAGTTCATATAACTCGCGGGCTGAATATGGCCGTCCCATGCGATCCGTCCGGGCGACGGCACTTCGACCACTTCGACGCCGAAAGCGTGCGCGCGCGCGGCGGCATCGGCATAGATCGCGGCGTTGGGATCATCCGCCCCGGTCGCGCGCGGCAGCGCCAGCCGATTGGCCGCGACAAACCGCGCCAGATTGTCGACATGGCCGTCGGTGTGATCGTTGATCAACCCCTCGCCCAGCCACAGCACCCGGTCAAAGCCGAGATCGCGCGCCAGCCGCATTTCGAGATCGGCGCGCGCCAGATGCGGATTGCGATTGGGATTGAGCAGGCACTGTTCGGTCGTCGCGACCAGCCCGGTGCCATCGCCATCGAGCGCCCCGCCTTCGAGCACCCAGTCGGCGCGCGTCGCCGCCAAACCGACACTCGCGGCAAGATCGGCGCCGATTGCCTGATCCCCCGGCATCAGGTATTTCCCGCCCCAGCCGTTGAAGCCGAACAGCCGCGCGGCCCGTGCGCCCGCGCCATCATGGACCACCAGCGGCCCGGTATCGCGCAGCCAGACATCGCCATAGACGCGGGTTTCCAGCACGACGTTCGCCGCCACCAGACTGCGCGCGCGCGTCGCATTGGCCGCATCGCGCACGATCAGCCGCACCTCTTGCCCGCTGTCGGAGACGGCGTTGGCAAAGGCGGCGATCTGTTCCTGCGCGCGATCGATCACTCCGCCCCACTCTTCGGCAATATGCGGGAAACCGATCCACAGCAGATCCTGCGCGTGCCATTCGGGGGGCATGCGTCCTGTGCCCGGTATCGTCATCATGCGGCCTTTCTCGTGGCGGATCGAACGTGCCCTGCCGCTAGTCGGTTTTTGCCCGTTGCGCCATGCCCGGCGATCACTGCACCACTTGAACACGCCGCCACCAGAGCGCAGTGAGAGGCGATGACCGACTGGACCGATGCCCTGCACCGCGCGCGTGCCCACGCCCCGTTTCTGGCGCGCGCGCTCGACCGGCGGGCGGATCTGGGCGAGCTGCTCGGCGCGGGGCGGATTGACGAAGCGCTCGCGCGGACGGCGGGCGATGGCAGCGACGATGTCGGCGTGGCGCTGCGGCGCGAACGGCTGGGCTTGAGCCTGGTCGTCGCGATTGCCGATCTGGCCGGGGCTTACGATCTTTCCCAGGTGGTCGGCACGCTGTCCGATTTTGCCGATCGCGCGCTCTCTGCCGCGATCGCCGCCGCAATCCGCCGCCGCGTCCCCGATGCAGAATCAATCGGCTTTTCGGGGATCGCGCTTGGCAAGCATGGCGCGCAGGAACTGAACTATTCGTCGGACATCGACCCGATCCTGCTGTTCGATCCCGAAGTCCTGCCCCGGAAAGAGCGCGACGATCCGGCCGAAGCGGCGCAGATGGTCGCGCGCCGGGTAGTCGAGCTGCTCTCGACGATGACTGCCGAGGGCTATGTCTTCCGCGTCGACCTGCGCCTGCGGCCGCAAGCCGAAGTGACCCCGCTGGCGCTGTCGTTTGCAGCGGCGATCACGCATTACGAATCGAGCGCGCTCGCCTGGGAACGCGCCGCCTTTATTCGCGCCCGCGCCGCTTCGGGCGACATCGCGCGGGGACAGGCGTTTCTCGACACGATCCGGCCCTTCGTATGGCGCCGCAGCCTTGATTTCGGGGCGATTTCCGAAATCGGCCGACTGACCACGCGCATCCGCGATCATTATGCCGGGGGCCAGGCGGTCGGCCCCGGCTATGACCTGAAACGCGGGCGCGGCGGCATTCGCGAAGTCGAATTCTTTGCCCAGACGCATCAGTTGATCCACGGCGGGCGTAACCCGGCGTTGCGCCTGCGCGGGACGCGCGCCTCGCTCGATGCGCTGGCCGACGCCGGGATCATCGCCGCGCACGATGCCCGCATACTGGGCGAATCCTACGACCGGCTGCGCACGCTCGAACACCGCCTGCAGATGGTCGGCGATCAGCAGACGCACAGCCTGCCTACCGACCCCCAGGCGCTCGACAATGTCGCCCGGCTCGACGGGCTGAGCGACGGCGCCGCGCTGGTGGCCGAGCTGGCGACGATTTCGGAACAGGTCGGCAGCCGGTTCGACGCGCTGATCGCCGCATGGGCGCCGCGCGGGGCCATCGCCGTAACCGACCAACCGCTGGCGCGCGACCTTGACGCGCTGGGCTTTGCCGAGCCCGAGGCGCTGGCCGGGCGCATCGAAAGCTGGGGCAACGGCAAATTCCGCGCGCTGCGCAGCGAAGCCGCGCGCGAGGCCTTTGCCCGCATCCGCGGCCCCTTGCTGCGCGCGCTGGCCGCCGCGCCCGATCAGACGCGCGCCTTGCTGCGCTGGGAACAGTTGATCGAGCGGCTGCCCTCGGCGATCAATGTGTTCCGCCTGCTCGAAGCGCGCCCGGCGCTGTTCGACGTGGTCATGCGCGTGCTCGCCCACGCGCCGACTTTGGCCGACCACCTTGCCCGGCGCGCCGACTTGCTCGACGCGCTGATCGACATGACCGCGTTTGATTTGCCGGGCGATGTCGCGACGATCGCCGCGCGGCTTGCCCGCTCTGAAAAGGGCGATGATTACCAATGCCTGCTCGATGCGGTGCGTCGCCGGGTGGGCGAAATGCGTTTTGCGCTGGGCGTGCAACTGATCGAACAGGCGCATGACCCGCTCGCCATCGCCGCCGCGCTGTCGCGCGTGGCCGAGGCGACGATTGCCGTGCTCGCAGCGGCGACCGAGGCCGAATTTGCCCTGGTCCACGGGCGCGTGCCTGACAGCCGGCTGGTGATCCTCGGGCTCGGGCGGCTTGGCGGCGGGGCGCTGACCCATGCCTCGGACCTTGACCTCGTGTTCCTGTTCAGCGGCGATTTCGCGCAGGAATCGGATGGCGCCCGCCCGTTGGGGGGCACGCTCTATTATACCCGGCTGAGCCAGCGCGTGGTGGTCGCGCTGTCCGCCCCGACTGCCGCCGGCGCGCTCTATGAAGTCGATACGCGGCTGCGCCCGTCGGGCACGCAGGGGCCCATCGCAGTCAGCCTCGACAGCTTTGCCCGCTATCAACGCGAAGAGGCGTGGACCTGGGAACACATGGCGCTGTGCCGCGCGCGCGCAATCCATGGCAGCGCGCAAGACCGCGCCGCGCTCGCGGCCATCATCGACGACGTGTTGACCATGCCGCGCGATGCACAAATCCTGCGCGCCGACGTGCTCAAGATGCGCGGCGACATGGCGCGGCACAAACCGCCCAAAGGACCGCTCGATGTAAAGCTGGCGCGCGGCGGACTGGTCGATGCCGAATTCATCGTCCATTATCTGCAATTGCGCGAACGGACCGCATTCGATCCCGATCTCGGCCTGGCGATTTCCGAGCTTGCCGAAGCGGGCTTCGTGCCCCATGCGATGCGCGACAGCCACGATCTGCTCACGCGGTTGCTGGTGGTGGTGCGGCTGGTTGCCCCCGATGGTGCATTCCCACCCGAGGCCAGCCGTGGCATTGTCGCGCAAGCGTGCGGCAAAGCGGATTGGGACAGCCTGATCGCCGCCATTGCCGCCGCAAAGACCACGATTGCCGCCGCGTGGCAGACCACATTTGGCGAACCGCTGGAGACCTGACGCATGACGCTTGCCCTTGGCGAAAGCCTGCCCGACATCGCGCTGACCACCCCCGACGGCGAAAGCGTGCGCCCGTCCGATTTCGCGGGGAAAAAGTTCGTGCTGTTTTTCTACCCCAAAGACGACACGCCCGGCTGCACCACGGAAAACAAGGACTTTTCCAAGCTTTCCGCTCGCTTTGCCGCCGCCGGAACCGCGCTGTTGGGGATCAGCAAGGACACGCCGCAAAGACACCAGCGCTTCATCGACAAACATGGCCTGGCCGCGCCTTTGGCCAGCGATGCCGAAACGGACGGCCTGTCCGACGCGCTCGGCATCTGGACCGAAAAATCGATGTACGGGCGCAGCTATATGGGCATGGAGCGGACCACGCTGCTGATCGGTGCCGACGGGCGCATCGCACGCATCTGGCCCAAAGTTAAAGTCAAAGGACACGCCGAGGAAGTGCTCGCCGCCGCCGAGGCACTTTGATGGACGAGCCGCGCACGAGTGTTGCGCGCGCCGTTCGGGCCGCGATCCTGACAGCTGACCCGCGCGCAAAAGCGATGGCCGCGCGGCAGGTGGCGCGCGACTGGGCGGCGGGGCGGCTTGCTCCGGTGTTCGACATTGCCATGCCCGACATGCCGGCCCGCCCGGCGCTTCCCGAGCTGCTGCCGCCCAATGCCATGCCCAAGCGCGGGCGCGGCGGGTCGGAACGCGGGCGGATCGCGCTAATCCATGCGCTGTGTCACATCGAATTCGTGGCGATCGATCTTGCGCTCGATGCGGCGGGGCGGTTCGGCGGGGAACGGGGGCCACGCTTCGTCTCCGACTGGCTGGGCGTGGCCGCCGACGAAGCGATGCATTTCGCGCTGCTCGCGCGGCGGCTGGTCACGCTCGGCAGTCACTATGGCGCGATGCCCGCGCATGACGGGCTGTGGGATGCGGCGCGCGAAACCGCGCATGATGTCGCCGCGCGGCTGGCGGTCGTGCCGATGGTGCTCGAAGCGCGCGGGCTCGACGTGACGCCGGTCACCATCGAGCGGTTCGAAGCGGCGGGCGACACGCGTACCGCGCGCATCCTGCAACGAATCCTTGACGACGAAATTCGCCACGTCCGTTTCGGCACCAGCCATTTCAGCGCGATCTGCACCGAACGCGGGGATTCGCCGCCCGCTCAGTGGAAATACCTGGTTACGCGTTACTTCAGAGGGGCCGTTAAGCCTCCGTTCAACGACTCGGCGCGTCGTTCAGCCGGTCTGTCGTATGAATTCATGGAAGGGGTTGCCTGACCGCGCCCCATGCCCCTAGGCCTGCGACCACACCGGAGATGCCGGAGCGTGAGGCCAGCAAGGCCCGCCCGAAGCATCATCCGGACCGAGCGTAACGGGCCGCACACGCGGTAACGGCGCGAAAAAAGGGTTCGCACGGGTCGCAATGCTGCTCAACAGATTTCTTCCCTTCGCGCTGGCCATTACCGCCGGTATCTTCGCCCAGCCGGCTCTTGCCAGCAGCGCCGCTTCTGCCGACATCACCGCACCGCTGCGGGCCGCCGAAGCCGGTCGCAACGGCACGACGACCGCCCCGGGCGATACCGAATTCCGTCAGCTCTTCGCCAACTGGCGCGCGCTCGACACCGGTCGTCCGAATGCCGGCATGGGCAGTTCGATGGCCGACACCGGATCGGCGTCGATCCCGATGCTCGTGCCCATTACGACCAGCCGTGCAATGAGCAGCAATTTCGGCATGCGCGTTCACCCGGTTCTGGGCGGTTTCCGCATGCACAAGGGCGTCGACCTGCCCGCCACGACCGGCACCCCGATCCATGCCACTGCCGACGGCGTGATCGGTCGCGCCGACTGGTTCGGCGGCTATGGCCTGTGCGTCGAAATCGAACACGGCGCCAATCTTGAAACGCGCTATGGCCACATGTCGCGCATTGCCGTTGCCGAAGGGCAGCATGTGCATCGCGGCGACGTGATCGGCTATGTCGGATCGACCGGCCGTTCGACCGGCGCGCACCTGCATTACGAAGTGCGCATCGGCGGCGAAGCGGTCAACCCGGTGCCCTATTTGCAAGTCGCCGAAGCCAATTCGAACATCGTGCTGGCCAGCAACGCCGTCACCGCGGCACCGCAGAGCCCCGAGGAATAACCCCAAGTTTCCATCCAGGCCGAAAATCGGCCGGGTCGCATTTGGGAGAGGATGCGACAAAACGAAAAGGGCGCCGGCAACGGCGCCCTTTTTTGATGATTGCGCCGCTCGCGAGTGGACGATACGAATAGCCGAAAGTGGTGGGGAGCGGACAGTCAGCCATTGATGAGCACTCGCCGGATGCTGGCGTTATCGTCCGGTCAAGATCGCCTCTTCGGCTTCGTTGTTCATCAACTGGGCTATGCCGATGCGGAATGCATCTAGGTCCGGGTAGTTCGTTACAAAGCATCCGCGAACTCGATCGCGAGGTTTGTAGTCGTCGGCCACCTCAAACAGGACAGCGAGATTGCCGCGCCTGTCAGCCGGTGCGATCTCGAAGCGGAGGATTAGGTCGTCGCCTTCCTGCTTATCGTAACCGAACTGCATGATGATTGGTTTATCTTCCGGAATAGGGAATGTGCGGAGGGCCTCACCGAACTCCGACACATCCTGCCATTGGACCCAAAAACCACCCTTTCCCGAAAAGTGATCAGTTTCCACCGCCACCGACAAGCGACCGAAATCATCTCGACTAAGCTTGGGATCGAAGAAGCTAGAATCAGGCTTGTATCGAAGGATAAGCTTGCTCATCCCTATTGTTTCGCAGGCGAGTGCATTGTCCGCAATGGTGTTTGGTGGCGCAACGCAAAACGGCGAGTTTTCGCCATTCACAACCCGCCATGCGCGTGCCGGAGCCCTCCATGCACCGGGCGCTGACCAGCCACCATTCAGACCGAGAGTTCGTATTCTCCGACAAGCCGGTCGGCCGGAATGTGCCATGAGCGGTGAAGATTACGAATCATCGCGAGTGTCAGCGGTCGCTGCCGCTTGAGGATTTCGGTTGCGCGGCTTTTGCCGATAATGCGCGTCAGATCGGTCAGAGTACGACCGTTCAATTCCATGTCGGCCTTGATGGTGTCGACCGGGTCAAGATCGGCGATCGGCCAGCGTTTCGCCTCATAGGCATCGACGAGCGTACTGAGCACTTCGAGACGATTGAAATCGTCAGTCCCTTCCCTGGCATCCCACAGGCGTTCGATCTCATGAAGGGCAGCCCGGTGATCCGCATCGGTGCGAACGGGGGTGATGTCCATTGGCGGTTCCTCTGGAATGCGCTGACCGTCAGCGCATCAATGGCATCGACATTTTGTTTCTTTACAGAGTTGTGCCCGCCTCGCCAATTCCCGTTGCATTCTTTAACCGATCAGTTAAAATACTCGGAACAACCCTGCCGCAAACGGCAGAACCACCGGTCGCCGACGCCGGGGGGAACCCGAGAGGACCGCCATGCCCTATCATCCCAGCGTTCATGCCACGACGAATCCGGACAAACCAGCCGTGATCATGGGATCCAGCGGGGAGGTCATCACGTATGGCGAGCTTGACGCGGCCAGCAACCGCTTTGCCCAGTTGCTACGCACGCGCGGGTTGCAGATCGGCGACACCATCGCGCTGTGCTTTGACAACAATCCGGTGTTCTTTGCGTTGTGCTGGGGCGCGCAACGCGCAGGGCTGATCTATGTCGCGGTCTCGTGCCGGCTGACCGCGCCCGAAATCGCCTATATTGCCAGGGACAGCGGTGCGCGCCTGCTGGTCGGCAACGGCGCCTTTGGAGATGTGTTCGATGCAGTCGCGCAGATCGAGCCCGGCCTTGCCCAATTGCGCCTCGGCGGCACGGGCGAACACGATCTGACCGCCGCGCTGGCCGCCATGCCCGCCGAACCGATCGCCGACGAACGCGCCGGGATCGACATGCTCTATTCCTCGGGCACCACCGGAAAGCCCAAGGGCGTGCGCGTGCCCCTGCCCGAAGATCCGGCGATCGGCAGCGGCAATGGCCTGCTTGATCTGGCGCGCGGCGCCTTCGGCCTGGACGAAGACACGATCTACCTGTCCCCTGCCCCGCTCTATCATGCTGCGCCGCTGCGCTGGTCGCTGACCGTGCAAAAGCTCGGCGGCACGGTGGTCTGCATGGAAAAGTTCGACCCCGAACTCGCGCTCCAACTGATCGAGCGCCATCGCGTGACCGCCAGCCAGTGGGTGCCGACGCATTTCGTTCGCCTGCTGAAACTCGACGAGGCGGTGCGGCACCGCTACGACTTGTCGAGCCTGCGCTGCGCGATCCATGCCGCCGCACCCTGCCCGGTGCCCGTCAAGCAGGCGATGATCGCATGGTGGGGGCCGATCCTGCGCGAATATTACGCCGGGACCGAAGGCAACGGCTTTACCTTCATTTCCAGCGAAGAATGGCTGCAACGCCCCGGCTCTGTCGGGCGGGCGCTGCTCGGCGTGATCCATATCTGTGACGAACACGGTGACGAAGTGCCGCGCGGGACCGAAGGCCAGGTGTTTTTCGAAGGCGGCAGCGCGTTCACCTATCACAACGATCCCGACAAGACTCGCGATGCCACCAACAAGCATGGCTGGACCAGCCTCGGCGATGTCGGACGCCAGGATGACGAAGGCTATCTGTTCCTGACCGACCGCAAGAGCTTCATGATCATTTCGGGCGGGGTAAACATCTATCCGCAGGAAATCGAAAATCTGCTCGTGACCCACCCCAAGGTCGCCGATGTCGCGGTGATCGGCGCGCCCGATCCGGACATGGGCGAACGTGTCGTCGCCATCGTCCAGCCGGTCAATTTCGGCACAGCGGGGCCCGCGCTTGCCGAAGAGCTCAAAGAATGGCTCGCCCCGCAATTGAGCCGGGTAAAAATGCCGCGCCAGATCGATTTTCGCCCCGACCTGCCGCGCGAACCGACCGGCAAGCTGTTCAAGCGGCTGCTGCGCGACGAATACAAGGCGATCGCCGCAGAAAGCGCATAACCCCCGCTTCAGTCGATCTCGGCGGCCAGCCGCCTGATCAGCGCGCGCACGTCGTCGGCCATGTCCGGGCGCGCCAGCGCGAGTTCGAGCGTGGCTTCGACAAAGCCGGCCTTGCTGCCGCAGTCATAGCGCCGACCGGCAAATGTCACCGCATGAAACGGCTGGGTGCCGATCATGCGCGCCATGGCGTCGGTCAACTGGATTTCGCCGCCGGCGCCCTTGCCCTGACTTTCGAGCGTACGCATGACTTCGGGTTGCAGGATATAGCGGCCCGAAATGATCAGGTTTGACGGCGCATCCTCGCGGCGGGGCTTTTCCACCAGCCCGATCACTTCGGTCAGAGACGGCGAAATCTTCGCGCCGGGCTTGATCACGCCATAGCTCGACACTTCGTCCTCGGGCACTTCGAGCACCGAAATGAGATTGCCGCCAACTTCGTTATAGGCCTCGACCATCTGCTTCATGCAACCGGGCGTGCCGATCATCAGTTCGTCGGGCAGGAAGATCGCAAAAGGTTCATCACCGACGATCGCGCGCGCGCACCAGATCGCGTGGCCCAGCCCCAGCGGCACCTGCTGGCGCACGGTGACCAGATTGCCCGGCTGGATTCGCGTCGCATCGAGCACGTCGAGCGACTTGCCGCGCCCGGCCATCGTCGCTTCGAGTTCGAACGCGGTGTCGAAATGCTCGACAATCGACGTTTTCCCGCGCCCGGTTACGAAAATAAGCTGCTCGATTCCCGCCTCACGCGCCTCGTCGACGGCATACTGAATCAACGGCCGGTCGATGATCGGCAGCATTTCCTTGGGGATCGCCTTGGTCGCCGGAAGGAAGCGCGTCCCCAGCCCAGCGACAGGAAAAACGGCCTTGCGGATAGGTTTGCGGATCATCGTGTTGGTCATGTCCGTTCCAATACCCCGGCAATTGTTGCAGGGCTGTTATGCGTTACGAAGAATCGTAAGCAACCATCTTTTGCAACCGATATTGCGCCGCCGCAGATTCTCGGTAAATCGCGGCGATGGACAAGATCATCATTCGTGGCGGGCGCAAGCTTTCCGGTACCGTTCCCGTCTCCGGGGCCAAGAACGCCGCGCTCACCCTGCTGCCTTGCGCGTTGCTGACCGAAGAGCCGCTGACGCTGCGCAATCTGCCGCGCCTTGCAGACATCGACAGTTTTCAGCACCTCTTGAATCAGTTTGGCATTTCGACTTCGATCGCCGGGGCGCGGCCAGAGGATTTCGGGCGGGTCATGACGCTGCAGGCGACGCGACTGACGTCAACCGTCGCGCCCTATGATCTGGTCCGCAAGATGCGCGCGTCGATTCTCGTACTCGGCCCGATGCTGGCGCGCGCGGGCGAAGCGACGGTTTCGCTCCCCGGTGGCTGCGCCATCGGCAACCGCCCAATCGACCTTCACCTGAAAGCGCTCGAAGCTTTTGGCGCGCGGATCGAACTCGCCGCCGGCTACGTCCGCGCCCATGCCCCCGACGGCGGACTGCCGGGCGGGCATTACACGTTTCCGGTGGTCTCGGTTGGCGCGACCGAAAACGCAGTCATGGCCGCCGTGCTCGCCAACGGCACATCCACGCTGCACAATGCCGCACGCGAGCCGGAAATCGTCGACTTGTGCAACCTCCTGGTGGCAATGGGCGCGGAAATCGAGGGCATCGGCAGCTCTCACCTGACCATCCACGGCGTGTCGCGGCTTCACGGTGCGACATACATGGTCATGCCCGACCGTATCGAGGCCGGCTCTTACGCTTGTGCCGCGGCGATCACCGGCGGCGATGTCCTGCTGGCCGGTGCACGAATCGAGGATATGACGGCGACCGTCCAGGCGCTGACCGATGCGGGCATTCATGTCGAACAGACACGCGGCGGGCTGCACGTCGCGGCCAATGGCGCGATCCGCCCGGTGACACTGTCGACCGCCCCCTATCCCGGCTTTGCCACCGACATGCAGGCGCAGTTGATGGCGATGCTGTGCATGGCCAAGGGATCGTCGGTGCTGACCGAAACGATTTTCGAAAACCGCTATATGCACGTGCCCGAACTGAACCGCATGGGCGCGCGGATTGAAACCAAGGGGCGCACGGCGATCGTCCACGGCGTCGATCATCTGATCGGTGCCGACGTCATGGCGACCGACTTGCGCGCCTCGATGAGCCTGATCATTGCAGGCCTTGCCGCCGAAGGCGAAACCAGCGTCCACCGCGTCTATCATCTCGATCGCGGCTATGAACGGCTCGAGGAAAAGCTGGCGCTTATCGGCGCCGATGTCGAACGCGTCGGCAACGACTGATCAATCAGGAAAAAGGGCGGACGGCTCGACGAGAAGCCGTCCCACCAGCCAGAGACGGATCGCACCGGCAAGACCGGGCGGCGTGTCGGCGACGATACGTTCGGCATCGATCCGCGCGACCAGCGCATTGACCGGCACCCCTTCCTCGACCGCAACGCGCCGCAGCCAGTCCCAGAACACGGGTTCGAGGCTGATCGAGGTCTTGTGCCCGGCGATTTCGACCGAACGCTTGACCGGGGGGTGATAAAGATCGATCATCGGTCACTGAGGGCGGGCGACAGGAAACCCCTTGCCGCCCGGACCTGTCAGTACATGTGCTGCCCACCGTTGATCGACATCGTCGACCCGGTGACAAAGGCCCCGTCTTCCGAGGTAAGGAAGGCGACCCCACGCGCGATTTCGTCGGCATGCCCCAACCGACCGACCGGAATCTTTGCGACGATCTTTTCGAGCACCGCCGCAGGCACGGCCGCCACCATGTCGGTATCGATATAGCCCGGCGCGATGGCATTGACCGTCACCCCATATTTGGCGCCTTCCTGCGCCAGGGCTTTGGTAAAGCCATGAATGCCCGACTTTGCGGCAGCGTAATTGACCTGCCCATATTGCCCAGCCTGCCCGTTGATCGAGCCGATATTGACAATGCGGCCCCAGCCACGCTCGCGCATGCCGGGAAATGTTGCCTTGGCCATGTTGAAACAACCGCCCAGATTGATGCGCATGACTTCGTTCCAGTCGTCATAGCTCATCCTGTGCAACACCGCATCGCGGGTAATCCCCGCATTGTTGACCACGATGTCGACCGGACCATAGTGCTCTACGATTTTTGCAACAGCGGCGAGCGTTGCATCATGATCGCCGACGTCCCAGCGCATCGACGGAATTCCCGTAACTTCGGAAAATGCCCGCGCCTTTTCTTCGTTGCCGGCATAATTGGCGATCACCCGGCGTCCTTGCGCCTGCAGCGCGATGCTGATCGCTTCACCGATACCCCGCGTCCCACCCGTCACAATTGCAACACGCGTCATGTCAGATCCTCTCCGGCAAAAATCCCCATCCCATCGGGACGCCATTGGTACGATCATGGCATCCGTGCGGCAAGGCTTCTCCGAACCGTAGAGGTCATTTGTCGACGGTGGCAACTGGACCTTTGGCCAAGGTCAAACGCGCAGAAAACTGCGGCATAAACCGATTGGAACAGGTTTCAGACAGACAGGGAGCGCTGCGACGAGGCCCGCGCAGATCAGAAGCGGAACTGCGTCCCGACATAAAGCGCCTGACTGTCCTGACGATGGTCAGTCAGCGCACGCAAACGTTCGCGATCCGACGAGTAGCGCAAGCCCGCCGTGACATCGAGATTACCGATCAGGCGATAGCTTCCGCCCATATTGACCTGGTAATCGCTCTGCGTACCCAAAGTGCGCGGCGCACGCCCAACGGATGCGCGTTCGTCAAATGTAACGCTGGGCTCAAGCCGGGCCGAATGGTTCGTCGATTCGCTGGGCTGCGGCGCCAGCGAATAGGTGCGCACTTCGGCATTATCGTGCCCGACGTCATGAACCGCGCTCGACGCGGGCAACGCAAAGCTCTGATACCCGCGCGCCAAGCCGAGATTATAGGCCACCGGCGTAATCCGCATCGCAGCAAAGCTCGCGCCAGCTTCGATCTGAGCCGCATGCGTGCCGATCAGATGCCCTCGCGCATCGGGCAGGCGTACCGCCACAGTCACCGCGTGATCGGGGCGGTTATCCATCCCGGCCGGGGTAAAGCGAAACAGCTTGCCATGGGAAAGTGCACGAATCGACACTTGCGCCACCAGACGCGAATCGACCGACGCCGGCGTAAAGGAACCGAGCGCGCCGCGCGCAGCCAAACGCACCGGCAGTGATTCGCTACCACTGGAAAAAGCTTTGACGACCGTCGGCGCAACCAGCGCCGAGGCAAGGATGCACACGCCGCTGATCACCGGCGCACGCAGAAACCGGCGCAGACCGCCGCTTTTCGCGCTTTTGCCCCTGATCGCACGCATGATTTTCAATCCATCCCATGGCCTAGACACAAGCGCCAACCCGCCAACCTGCATCAGCCTTTCGGCCAACGGTCACCTTGTATGACGCCGACGCTCCGTTCGCGCCACACCTTATTGCTGGTCTATATAGCGATGACCCGCCGGTTTCCAGTGATCAAAGCCCTCACCTTGCGTCGCGGCAACGGTTCCTGGACGACTGTTGCAACCAATCCACATACGCACGCGCCGGACTCGTCGCTTGAATCGACCGCAATGCGCTTGCCGCCGGTAGCGACAGGGTGTTAGAGGCCTTGCCTGGAACAGTGCAGGCCGAAACCTGCCCCGTCATCGCGTGCATCGCGCACGCAAGATGGCAAAGGGCAGGCAGCCGGTCGACCGTTTCGGTTTGTGGCCGGCCCTGCGTTACCCTCGCATGGCTCGCACCAGCAAGGACAGGATTGACAGTGACGTTGAGCGCCAGCCCCAAGACGACCAATTTCCCGAAGACACCGGGCTCCCTTGCTGCAACCGCTGCTCGCGGGTTGGTCATCGGCGCGCTTGTCGTCTCGCTTGGCGCCTGCACGCATCACGCTGCCAAGACCAAGAAAAAACTGCGCGAAGCCGCCGCGCTCGCCCCGAGCAAGGTCACACAGATCGGCGTCAACGCCTATCTGTGGCGCGCCACGCTCGATACGCTGTCGTTCATGCCGCTGCTCGAGACCGACAGCAACGGCGGCGTCATCGTCACCGACTGGTATGCCAATCCGAAGAATCCCGGCGAACGCGTCAAAGTGACAGTGTCGATCCTCGATCAGGATTTGCGTGCCGATGCCGTGCGCGTTGCCGCCAGCCGCCAGGTCTTGCAGCAGGGCGGCGTGTGGATCGACGCCCCCGTCGAAGCGGCCACCGTACAGAAGCTCGAAGACGTCATCCTGACCCGCGCCCGCGACCTGCGCCGCCGCACCATTCGCGGGTAAGCGCTCCCGGTTCCGCCGGGGCGCGCGGCGTTTTGACGCGGCCCGGCTTTTTATCAAGCGTAACGCCCCCGCTCGCACGCCTGCACTACGGTTGCGCGATGGGTCGCGTCTCGCGTAGAGGGCTGTCATGACTGCAGACCGTTACGATCCGGCCACGTCCGACATCCGCTGGCAAAAGGCGTGGGACCAGGCCCAGACTTTCCGCGCCGACGACGCTTCGCCCAAACCGCGCAGCTACGTGCTGGAGATGTTCCCCTACCCTTCGGGGCGCATCCACATCGGCCATGTGCGCAACTATACGATGGGCGACGTGCTCGCGCGGTTCAAGCGGATGAAGGGATTCGAAGTCCTGCATCCGATGGGCTGGGACGCCTTTGGCATGCCGGCGGAAAACGCCGCGATGGAAAAGGGCGTTCACCCCGGCGGCTGGACCCGCGACAATATCGCCAACATGAAGGCGCAATTGAAGCGGCTTGGCTTCGCGCTCGACTGGAGCCGCGAACTCGCCACGTGCGAGCCCGAATATTACGGCCAGGAACAGGCGCTGTTCCTCGATCTCTATGCCGCTGGCCTTGTCTATCGCAAGGAATCGGCCGTCAACTGGGATCCGATCGACCAGACCGTGCTGGCCAACGAGCAAGTGATCGACGGGCGCGGATGGCGCTCGGGCGCGCTGGTCGAAAAGCGCAAGCTCAGCCAATGGTTCCTCAAGATCACCGCATTTGCCGACGATCTGCTCAATGGATTGGGCGCGCTCGACAAGTGGCCCGAAAAAGTCCGCGTGATGCAGGAAAACTGGATCGGCAAGAGCCAGGGGCTGCAATTCCGCTTCGACTTGTCGAACGGCAAAGCGCTTGAAGTCTATACCACCCGCCCCGACACGATTTTCGGCGCGAGCTTCGTCGCCGTTGCCGCCGATCATCCCGTGGCGCAAGGCGTCGCCGCGACGCAACCGGCAGCGCAGGATTTCATCGCGCTCTGCCGCAAGGGCGGGACCACGGCAGCCGAACTTGAAACCGCTGAAAAGCTCGGTTTTGCCACAGGCCTGACCGCGCGCCACCCGTTCACAGGCGAAGATCTGCCGGTCTATATCGCCAATTTCGTGCTGATGGATTACGGCACCGGCGCGATCATGGCGGTGCCGGGCCACGACCAGCGCGACTTTGACTTTGCCCGCAAGTACGACCTGCCGATCCTGCGGGTGGTCGCCGCCTCTGCCGATATGGCGGGCACACCATTTGGCGACGAAGCCGAGGCTGGCGACGGCATTCTGGTCAATTCGGGTTTCCTCGACGGCATGGCGGTGACCGAGGCGAAAGCGGCGGTCATTGTCCGAGCGCAAGCCGAAGGCTGGGGCCAGGGCAAGACGGTGTGGCGCCTGCGCGACTGGGGCGTTTCGCGCCAACGCTATTGGGGCACGCCGATCCCGTTTGTGCATTGCGAAATCTGCGGCGTGGTGCCGGTGCCGAAAAAGCAGCTGCCGGTGACCCTGCCCGACGATGTGGACTTTTCGGTGCCGGGCAACCCGCTCGACCGCCATCCGACCTGGAAGCATGTCGCGTGCCCGCAATGCGGCCATCCTGCCCGGCGAGAAACCGACACGCTCGACACCTTCGTCGATTCTTCGTGGTATTTTCTGCGCTTTGCCAGCCAGCCTGCGGATCGCCCGTTCGATCCCGCCGTGATCGCGCAATGGCTTCCGGTCGAACAGTATATCGGCGGCATCGAACATGCGATCCTGCACTTGCTCTATGCCCGGTTCTGGACGCGCGCGCTCGCTCATATCGGGCTGATCCAGATCACCGAGCCCTTCGCCAGCCTGTTTACCCAAGGCATGGTGACGCACGAGACCTACGAACGGCGCAATCCCGACAACGGCCAGCCGATCTTTTTCAGCCCCGCCGAAGTCGATCGCAGCGGCGATGGCGCGACGTTGCGTGCCGATGGTGCCCCGGTCGAGGTCGGCCGCGTCATCAAGATGTCGAAGTCCAAGAAGAACGTGGTCGATCCCGACGAGATTGTCGCGCGTTTCGGGGCCGACGCGATCCGCTGGTTCATGCTCTCGGACAGCCCGCCCGAACGTGACCTGCCCTGGTCAGAGGCTGGAATCGAAGGCTGCGCGCGCTTTGTTCAGCGGCTGTGGCGCCTGTTTGCGCAATACGACCCCGCCGCGACGGGCGAAGGCGCCGTCGAGGACAAGGCCATCGCACGCAAGGCACACCAGACCGTCGATGCCGTTGCCTCGGACATCGGGGCGCTGGGCTTCAACAAGGCCGTCGCGCGAATCTATGAACTGACCGGCGCCATCGAAAAGGCAGCCCCTTCGGCCGATCGCAGCGCCGCGATCCGCTCGCTGCTGCTGCTGGTCGCCCCGATGATGCCGCATCTGGCAGAGGAAGCCTGGACTCGGGTCGGAGAAGGGCTGATTTCCGACGCCGCCTGGCCGGACGTCGATCCGGCGCTTTTGATAGATGATGAAGTCACCGTCGCAGTGCAGGTCAAAGGCAAGCTGCGCGACACGCTGATCGTCGCCAAGGGCACCCCGCGCGATGTTCTCGAGCGTCTGGCGCTTGCTTCGGACAAAGTGCAGCGCGCGCTCGATGGGGCGGAAGTGAAAAAGGTGATCGTCGTGCCTGACCGTCTGGTGAACCTTGTCGCCTGAGGCGCGCCCGTGGCGGCTCGCCGCACTGGCGCTCGCCGCCTCCCCGCTCGCTGCGTGCGGGCTGCAGCCCATGTATGCCGATAGCGCATCGGGCGCCGTCGTGCACAACATCGGCGCGGTGACGATTGCGCCGATCGAGGGCAAGGCCGGCTATCTCGTGCGCAACGCGCTCGCCGACCGGCTCGGGGCTGCCGGGACAAGCACGCCGCGCTATCGCCTCGACGTGCGGCTCGATGAAAAACTCACCGGAATGATCGTCCAGTCCGATGATTCGGTCAGCCGCGAGCGCAGAGTGATGCGCGCGCGGTATCAGTTGGTCGACCTGTCGACGGGGGCCATCATGCTCGACAGCACAGCAGATGCCGACGCAGGGATCGATATCGTGTCCAGCGAATATGCGGTCATCGCCGCAGAGCAGACCGCGCAGGAAAATCTCGGCCAGGACATCGCCAACCAGATCGTCACCCGCGTCGCCACGCGGCTTCGTCAAGAAAATCGCGGCAAAGGGGAAGCCGGAAAGCCGCAATGAAGGCGACCCAAAAGACCTTTGCCGACACGGTCGACCGGGCCCTTCACAAGGTCCGGATATTCTATTTCTGCGGCGCCGACGAAGCCGGCGCGGGCGATGCCGCCGCGCTCGTGGCGAACTGGCTGGGCAAGGCCGAACTCGTTGAAATAACCGGATCAGAACTGAAGCGCGATCCGCCGCGCCTGGCTGACGAGGCCAGATCGACATCGCTGTTCGGCGACAAGCGGATCATCCGCGTAACCATGTCGGGCGATGACGCGCATGACGCCATTGCCGCGCTGGCTGCCGATCCGGTGTCCGGCTGGCCGGTGCTGATCGTGGCCGGTGGCGCGACTGACAAATCCCGCGTGGCCAAGCTGCTGACGGATCGCGACGACTCGCTGGTAACCATATTTTACCCCCCTGACACGCGAACGGTTGCCGAGGCCGTGCGAAACGGCGGCGATGCAGTGGGGCTGCGCCTGAACAGCCAATTGGCCGAACGGATCGCACTGGCCGCGGGGCTCGACACGCGCATTGCACGGTCCGAAGTCGAGAAATTGGCGCTCTATCTCGACGCCAGCCCGGAATCGCCCAAGACAGCCTCTGCCAAGGATCTTGCAGCGATCGGCACCGAGACCGGAGATGACAGCATGGCCCCGATCGTCAACGCGACACTGGGCGGCTTGACCGACCGGCTCAGGCACGAGTTGCCCCGGCTTGCCTCTGGAGACATCAATCCGGTGGGATTATTGCTGGCCTTCGAACGCCGTGCGGTCCAACTGGCGCAACTGGCCGCCAAGCTCGGCCCCGGCGGCAACGTGAACGCCTTGATTGAACAGGAAACGCAGGCCAGGCGCATCTTTTTCAAGGACAAGGCCGATCTCACGCTGCAACTACACAAATGGCGGGGCGCTCGTCTCGAACGCCTGCTGAACCGCCTTGCCTCGCTACACCGCGCGATGCTGACGGACAGCGCAGGCGCGCAACTGCGGCTGCAACAGGGACTTGCCGAGATCGCCCGCGCCGCCGCGCGCTAGGTCGTGGTGACAATTTAACTATCGTAGCCATATCGCGATGGAAGCGAGTTTAGCGAACCCCATGAAGTTTGCGAGCAGCTTGTCGTATCGGGTTGCGACGCGCCTGAAGTGTTTGAGCTTGTTGAAAAACCTTTCGACGGCATTGCGTTCTTTGTAGAGCACATAGTCACAATCGATGGGAAGTTTCCGGTGCTTGCGTGGCGGTATCACGGG
>Ga0302193_10001079_pt1 | contig 23483 bp, 21 predicted proteins | sample II_Bog_E3_3_FD_200228 | JGI IMG/M metagenome (GOLD analysis project Ga0302193, IMG submission 200228) | Peat permafrost microbial communities from Stordalen Mire near Abisko, Sweden - II_Bog_E3_3 | ecosystem: Environmental > Terrestrial > Soil > Wetlands > Peat | place: Sweden: Abisko...
CACTTTCAAGGAGACTGCAAGCCGTAGATTCCGCAAGAATTATTGGGCGATCAGGCTGGACGGGCGCAGGTCACCCCTGCCGCGAAAGCGGCTTCGTCCAAGACTGATTTACAACCCCGTTATGGCCGGAGGCCGAGTCCTCCGGGATTCTGAAATCCCTGAGCTGCCCAGCCAGGGAATGTCCTTGGGCAGGCAATGGACAGCCCGGAACACGGCGTTGGTCAGGCTGCCGTCGGGGGCGCGGTGGAAATGGGGATTGAAATATTCCCAGACCACGTCCCCCGCGGGGGGTACCTGGAAGATGCGGCCGGAACTCCTGGCACGGGGCCATCACCGTCCGGGCCGCGGCGACATCATTGTAGAAATTGGCTTCGGAGGTCTTGTCCTTGTCCGGCAGGTCAAACGGAGCATTGGCTCCGTTGCGTCTGTCGACAATGCCACCCATGTCAACGTGTTCTCCTAATGTGCGGATCGGCCTTGGCCGATGAACACCGATAGGTGACCGGATCTCCAACAGCCGGCCCCACCTGGCCTTTCGAACCCCCGGGCCTTCATTGGTGTTCTACTCCATCCCACTGCGACGGGGAGGATTACATGTCTGGTTCCGGGTTGGTCCGAAAGGCCGGTCCCTCCGCGATGGTTTTGGCCTTGGTCCTGTTGGCGGGGTGCGGGGGGGGCGGCCACAGCTCGGGTGATACCGACCCCGGGCTGGCGCCGCCCACCGCCTCGGTTTCCGGGACGGTGAAGTGGCAGGGCAACCCACTGTCGGGGGCGACGGTCACGGCTTACAACACCAATACCAATGCCGTCATCGGAACAGTGCTGACCGATGCCAACGGGAATTACACCTTCACCGGCCTGCTGGCCTCGGGCGACGTCCCCCCGGACGACCAGTTCTGGGTGCGGATGCCGGGCTACGGGTTCTATCCCTCGGCGGGAGCGGGCGGCACGGTGTCGCGGATGGGCTACAACGGCATGTTCCAGGGCAACGGCGTCACCGATGTGGCCATCAGTTTCACCGTCATCGACTACTCAGGGCTTGCGGGGACGGCCCATGGCAACGCTGATTTCAACGCCTTCAACGCCCAGAATGCCCCCGTGAACCTGGCCCGGACCGGCCAGACCTCGTCCTTCGCCCCGGGGGACGACGGTTCCCTCCAGGCGGGGGCCGCCTTGCCGGGCGCCCGCTTCAAGAACAACGGGAACGGCACGATCACCGACAACCTCACCGGCCTCATCTGGCTGGGCAATGCCGGGTATTTCGGCCCCACCACCTGGGCCGGAGCCCTGGCGGAGGTGGACCTGCTGGCCGATGGCACGGCCGGGCTCAAGGACGGATCCAAGGCGGGCGACTGGCGCGTACCCAACCTGGTCGAGCTGGAGAGCCTGGTGGACGTGTCGGCCAGCAATCCGGCGCTCACCTCGGGCAGCCCCTTCAGCAACGTGGCCAACGACTGGTACTGGTCGTCCACCTTCTACTGGGGGGGCTCGAGCGGATCGTCGTCCGCCTGGATCATCAACTTCGGTGACGGGTCCTACATCAACGACAGCAAAACCAACGCCATGACTGCCAGCCATGGCGTCTGGGCGGTGAAGGGCCTGAGTTCCGGCCCGGTGAAGCTGCAGGCGACAGGGCAGTACGATGGGATGTTCGGCGATGGCGCAGGCACCCCCGGCGATGACGGCAGCCTCCAGATGGGCGTGCCGCTGAACTATCCCCGCTGGATCGACAACGGCAACGGCACCGTCATTGATTCGGTCACCGGGCTGACCTGGCTGAAAAAGGCCGATGCCTTCCACCTCTCGTGGACCGACGCCCTGGCCGCCATCGGCACGCTGCAGGATGGCCAGTTCGGCCTGAGCGACCACTCCAGGGCCGGTGACTGGCGGATGCCCAACCGGAAGGAGGTGCAGAGCATGGCCGACCGGTTCATGAACAACCACGCGGATTTCTTCAACGCCACGTTCACGCCCTGGAACACCCATGCGGTGTACCAAGAGCCAATCTTTACGAATTTCGAAGGGTTCAACTATTATTGGACCTCCAGCACGGATGCTGCCGATCCTACCCAGGCCTGGAGCGTCTTCAGCTGCGACTTCGGGGTCTACCCCTGGGTGAAGACGGATGTTTCCTATTCGCTGGCGGTGCGCTGAACGGGAAAGGTCGCTGGCGCTGGGAAATTCCCGTGTTCAAGGATTGTGTTGAACGTATCGCCGATCCAAGGATCACACAGGGCAACGCCAGGGCCATCCCGTGGCCATCGATCGGACAGGCATAACCTCCAGGCTCCTGGCCATGGGGCCTGGACCTCAGCTCCGGGAGCCCGCGGTGCCGAGCCCGATCCAGGCGAAGCGTGGGGAGATCCGGATCAGGGCCTGGGCGATGCCGGTGGCGAGGGCGATGACCAGGGCCAGGAGCCCCAGGCCGAACACCAGCAGGCTGGCCGGAGATTCCCCGGCGAGGCCGAGGGTCCGCCGCAGGGCGAACAGCAGGGGGTAGTGCAGCAGGTAGACCGGCATGCTGCGCCGCCCCACGGCCGCCAGCCAGCGCGGCGGCCGCAGCCGGCCGGCCAGGAGCACCAGGGCGGCGGCCATCAGCACCATGCCCAGATAGCCGGGAATCGTCACCGGCACGCTGAATTGGGCGAAATCCACCCGGCGGGCGAAGGCACTGTGGGTCTTGACCGGTTCCCAGACCTGGATGCACAGGCCGCCGAGCACCAGGGCGGCCAGGGCGGCCGGCGCCAGGGCGCGGCCCGCCGCCGCGGCCAGTCGCTGGTGCTGGCGCCACACCTGATCCATGACCAGGATGAAGGGAAGCAGGAACACCGCCACATCCAGCCCGAACGGGATGGCTTCGTGCCAGCGGGCCAGGACCGGCGCCAGGATGAACGCGGCCAGGGCGGGAACCAGCAGGGCGGTTCGGCCGGCGACCCGGCGCCAGGGGCGGCAGACCTCCGTGCGCCGCCACAGGGCGGTCAGCAGGTTGGTGCTGAACAACGCCGGGAGGAACCAAAGCACCGACTGGAGGTGGGCCCAGTTGCCCATGGCCGCGTCGCGCAGCAGCCCCCAGGGTTGGCGCAGAAGGCGACCGGGCTGGGCGAGTACGACCCAGGCCCCGTAGGGAACCAGGACCGGTACGGCCCGGCGGCCCATCCGGCCCGGGGTGAACGGTTTGATGAACAGACAGGACAAGGCCAGGAACAGGGGGATGTGAAAGAAATACAGCCAGTCCGGCAGGGAACCGAACGGGTTGTGCCCCCGGGCGCTGACCGGGAAGTGGCCGATCACCACCGCCGCCACCAGGACGCCGCGCAGGGCGTCGAGACCCTGGTGGCGGGCCGGGCCAGCAGCCGCAAGATCGCAAGCGACCTGACGGCGGCTAGCTGCTGAAGGCGGTAAATCGTCCAATCGTCCCTGGCTCCCTTCCTCTGAGCATAGCAAAAGCCTTCAGTCCTCCCTCCACCGCTGATCAGGCTGGATGGGCGTGCAGGGTGTCGCGGGTGTTTCGACGCTTTCGCTGGCGCTGGGCTGAGTGGGCACCATTGCTGGCGCTTGGGTTCCGGCCTTGGGTGGGGCGACGGCTTGGAGCGGGGGCTTGAACGCCGGGAGCAGCTTCGTTTCGGCCATCCCGGGCAGGGTCCCGGTTTTGGTCTCGACGGCCGGCTGGCCGGCGGGCGCCGGGGGCCGGGTGGCTGGAAGATCCCGGTCGGCCGGAGGCAGCGTTGGCGGATCCGCGACCCCGGCTCCGGCCTCGGTCGTACGGCCACTGGGCCGGAAAGATTCGATCCGGCCCTGGGCCAGATCCAGGACCAGGGTCAGGCCGTGAACGGGACGCTCCAGGCGGTCCAGCCCGGTCAGGGTCCCGGTCCGATCCCCGCACCTCCCAAGATCCGAGACCACGGGTTCCCCCAGGCCCGCCATCGGCTCGAACCGGCGCAGGTCGTAGACCTCCACGGTCATCCGATGGCTGCGCTGGTCCAGGTAGGCGCCGTAGCTGAAGCGCCGGACCGAGCGGGTAGGCGCCATGCACCAGGCCACCTCCGTGGCCAAGGCATTGGCGCGGTCCAGGTTGCGCAGCATGGCCTGGGCCACCCTGGCCAGGGTCGGGGGGCTCAGGAAAAACCGCACCCCCGCCACCTCCGCGGGAGTCTTCTTGGCGGCCCTGGGGAACTTCCCGGCCCAATGCGGGACCGCCTCCCGGGATCCCTGCCAGCACCGTTCCAGCCAACGCTGGAAGGCCGGTTTGAACCGGCCGCGCTGGCCCAGGTCCATGGCCGCGGCCAGGGCTACCGGGAGATCCTGTTCCCGCTCCCCCGGGTCCCAGGTCGAGGCGGTGTCCAGGAACGCCAGGTCGCCGTCCGGGTTGTCGCACGCGTCCCCAAGCGGCGTGGGGCCGGTCGCCCGTCCATTGGCCACCCGCAGGACGCGACCCTCCTCCGGCTCGCAGATGAGCAGCGTTCCGGCCGGCGTGAAACCGAAGGTCCCCGGCCACGCTCCAGGGTTGCCCAGCCTTGCATTTCCATTGGTCGAACGAGCCGCCCACCAGCCACTGGGACCCTTCGTCCTTCCCGCGCTCCCAGGGCACCCGCACCACGCCGTGGGACTGACCCAGGATCAAGGAGCCGTCATCGTCCACCAGGAAGGAGCTGCCCTTGGGGGGAAGGCCCAGGGCTTCCCTCGCGCTGGCGCAGAGCAGGGGCTTGAGGCTGCGCACGTGCCAGCCGGCCCCGTTCCGGGCCAAGTGCAGGCGCAGGTAGCCACCATCCGGCAGGCTGGTGGTCAAGGTGCTGCCGGGGCCGGAGACCAGTCCCTTGGCCCCGGCCGGAAGCTGGTTGTGGATGACCTTGAACCACCAGCCGCGCCCCCCGGGTTTGGGGCTGACCCGCAGCAGGCGGGATGCCAAGGAACCGGGACAGTCCTGGTCCGTGTGCTGCGGAATCGAGCAGCCTCCCGGGCATCGCCATCCGGTGTCCAGGAGGAAGAACCCGCCGTCGTCACCCCAGCACGCGACCCCCCCGGGAAAGGCTCCCTCGGCGTTCACGGTGGTCCGGCAGCCGGGTTCGAATCCGCCCCAGGCGGGAGCGGCGAGGGCCACGGCGGCGGTCACCGCCGCAACGGCGGGGCCGGGAATGGCGAAGCGCGTTCTCATCGAAACTCCTTGGGTGGCAGGGGGGGCGGGGCCTGGATTGGATGGAGGGTGGCGAAGGACCGGAAGGCTGGCCGAGGATCCGGCCACCGCCTGGTCCTTGGTCCGTCTGATCGTTTTACCTGGGTGCCTTCGATGGCCAAGAGGTTTCAAAAGGAAGGTGGTCGTCGCCTTCAGCAGCCAATGCAAGGTGGGAGCTAAAGCCAGACTGAAGGTCTCGGACTGCGACCAGCCGCAGAGGGCGAAACTCGAGGTCGAATTGACCTGCGTCAGGGCCGCCGATACCGGTGAATTGCAGACCGAGGTGGTCTTCCACCACTCCTGGGGCGAGTTGGCCGGGGTGCTGAAATCGGCGAAGTGGGAGGGCGGTTCGCTCACCCTTTTCGGCATCTGCTGGCTGTCGGAATGGAACTGACCCAGGCCAGGAACGCCTATCTGTTTGTTGGAACACGAACCTAGGTCTGGAAACGCTCCAGCAGCGCCACCAAGCCCTCGGAGGTGCGGATCAAACGGCTGCTGGCGGCGGCGGTGGCTGCCTCCGTCGTGGACAGACGGGAACTGGCGTCGGCGTTAGCCGCTGCCTGGCCGGCGCCCAGTTCCACCTGCCGGGCCACGTCGGCACTGGCCTGGGACTGTTCCACCGTGGCGGCTTCGATCTCCAGGGTCTTGGCCGTCACCTGGCCGATCAGGACCTTGATCCGCCCCAGGGCGCCCACGGCCTCCTGTACGGTGGCCCGTCCTTCCGTCATGGCCTGGTCGCTGTCCTGGATCAGGGCGGCGATCTCCCGGGCGGCGGCGGCGCTGCGCTCGGCCAGCTTGCGCACCTCCTCGGCGACCACCGCGAAGCCCTTGCCGGCGTCGCCCGCCTTGGCCGCCTCGATGGCCGCGTTCAGGGACAGCAGGTTGGTCTGCCCGGCCAGTTCCTGGATCACTTTCACCGCGTTCACCACCTTGGCCGTGGCTTCGGTGACCAGACCCATGGCCCGGATCGCGGCCGCGCCGGAGCGGTCCCCGGCCTGGGCGGTATCGGCGGCCTGCTGGGCGCCCTCGCGGCTGGCCCGGGCATTGGCCGCCACCTCCTGGATGGTGGCGGACAGCTGGGTCATGGCCGAGGCCATGCGTTCCGCAGCGATCCTCTGGTCCTCGGCGTTATGGGCCAGTTCCACGGACGCCGCCGATACCTCGCCGTTGGCCGTTGCGAAACTGGCTCCCTCCACCGACACCCGCATGGCGTCGAAATGGATGCGGTTGATCATGCCCTTGAGCCTGGACTGCATCAAACGCAGGGCGGCCAGCAGGCTGCTCCGGTCGCCGAAGGGGGCCTTGGCCTCCACCTGCAGATCCCCGGCGGCCACCGACTTGGCGAATGCCATGGCCTCGATGGGATCGCTGCCCAGCTGGTTGACCAGGGTCCGGACCAGCAGGGTGAACACCAGGCCGCAAAGGGCCAGAGCAGCGGTGTCACGGTGGCATCCACCCAGTAGAAATCTCCCCCCTGGGTGCGGTTCTTGACGATTCCCTGCCAGGAGTCGCCACGCTGCACGGTCTCCCACATCCCGGCGAAAATCACCGGAGGCATGTCCGGATGGCGGACGATGTTGTGAGGCTGCCCCAGCAGTTTTCCCAGGCTGAAACCGCAGATGCGGCCGGACCAGCACCGGCGAAAACGGGTTTGGGGGGAAGGGAGCGTCAAAGGATGACGCACCATTCCCAGGCGGGGGCGGCGCTCGATTCAGGGCGGGAGGAATCCAGCCACCTCGGGCGCTTCCTGCGAAGCCCCCGCTCCACGGCGGCGGGTTCCAGCTCCAGGTGATTCTCGGCGATGGCCCTCAATTGATAGGGACGGTCATACCAGAGCTCGCTGTCGATCGCCGTCAAGGTTTCCGTCTGGCCGATCTTATGCGACAGATAGATCCAGAATTGTTCCCCGGTGGGATCACCCTGGAGTTGGACCACATAAAAGATTTCCTTCGGCTCCGGCTGGGAAACCTCCATGGAGAATTGCACGGTCTTGCCCGAGGGAACCGGGAGCAACGACTGCGTCAGCGGCTCCGCCAGGTCCAGGCCGACCATCGCCAAGGCTTCCCCCTCCGAGTTGGAATCGAACAGGTGCATGGCCGCGACCCCCAACCGTTCGGGACCGGGCGCCAGGTAGAATTCGAGTTTCAAACCACTGCTATTGACAAACTTGGCTTCCCCTTCAGCCAGCACCGGCCGACACAGAAGCCATGTGCAATAAATGAGGGACAATTTCAGGGATCTCATCGCGCGTCTCCTCGGATTCAGTCAACGCCGACCTCGGGGTCCGGTGGACGGCGCAGCGGGACACCCGCCTCCTGGACCACCCAGGGGCCTCGGTTCTCCAATGAATGAGGCAACGCCAAACAAAAGTTTCATCAAATCCTGAGACCCGAGCGGCGATCACGGGTCCAGCTGGTTTCGTCCAAGGGTGAGGGTGGAGCCATCGATTTTCATGGTCTTGGGATCCAGGATGCGCTGGGCGGAGAACTCGCTGGCGACGACTTCGGGGCCATCGGTGGTGAAGGCCCATGGCACTGCGTCCTCCCCCGAGGGATCAGCGTTTGCCCGGGTCGTACGACTCCCCCGCGGCCCTGGGCCCCACCGATTTGCCGCTGAAGACGACCAGGGCGATCACGGTGAGGATGTAGGGCAGCATGTAGAAGAAATCCTGGGGCACGGCCTGCAGCAGCGGGATGTCCTTGGCGTAGATGGAGGTGGCCTCGGACAGGCCGAAGAACAGACCGGCGCCCAGCACCCCGGCCGGGTTCCACTTGCCGAAGATCAGGCAGGCCAAGGCGATGAAGCCGGTGCCGTGGATCGAGGTGAGGGAGTACTGGATGTCCTGGGTGAGCACCATCGTGCCCCCGGCCAGACCGGCCAGGGCGCCGGAAAGGAGCACCCCCACGTAGCGCATGCGCACCACGTCGATGCCCATGGACGCCGCCGCCTGGGGGTGCTCGCCGCAGGCCCTCAGCCGGAGGCCGAAGGGGGTCCGGGCGACCACGAACCAGGTGAGCGCCACCAGCAGCAAGGCGGCATAGGAGGTGGGATAGACATCCTTGAACAGCAGGGCGCCGAGCACCGGCAGCCGTGCCAGCCCGGGCAGCGAAAGCTTGGCGATGCCGGTGGTGAAGGCGTTGGTCCGCTGCTGGTCGAAAAAGATCTGGCAAAGGTAGACGGTGATGCCGCCGGCGAGGATGTTGAGGGCGGTGCCCGACACCACCTGGTCGGCCTTGAGGTGGACACAGGCGAAGGCGTGCAGGACCGAGAACAGCAGCCCGGTGATCACCGCCGCCAGGAGGCCGAAATAGGCGGCCATGGGGTTGGGCTCGAGCACCACGGTCACCGCGGCGGCGGCGAATCCGCCCACCATCATGATCCCTTCCAGGGCGATGTTGACCACCCCGGAGCGCTCGCTGTACAGCCCACCCAGCGCCGCGATGATGATCGGGGTGGCATAGATCAGGGCCATGGGAATCATCGTCAACAGGATATTCATCGGTCCGTCTCCCCCGGCTTGGGTGGGCCGAGTTTCTGCAGCACATGACTGATCCCGTATTTCATGGCGATGAACAGGACGATGGAAGCCTGGATGATGCTGGCGATCTCCTTGGGGATGCCCTGGCTCTGCATCAGGGTCTGGGCCGCTTTGAGCATGCCGAACAGCAGGCCCGACAGGAACACGCCGATGGCGGCATTGGCCCCCACCAGGGCCACCGCGATCCCGTCGAAGCCATAGCCCTCCGCCGCCGGCAGGGCGCGACCGAAGCTGAAGGTGCCCACGGTGATCACCGCCCCGGCCAGACCGGCGAAGGCCCCGGCGATGATCATCGACCAGACGATGTTGCGGTTGACCTTCATGCCCGCGTACTGGGCGCCGTCCTTGTTGAAGCCGACCGCGCGCAGGCTGTAGCCGAAGGCGGTCTTCTCGATGATGAACCAGTAGGCCACGAGCGAAACCAGCACCGGCACGAAACCCCAGTTCAGCCGGGAGCCGTGGGTCATGGCGCTGAGGGCGGTGCTCTTGAGCATGGCCGAGGCGGGGAAGGCCGCGGTCTTGATCCGGTCTTCGCTCTTGAACAGGGCGACCACGGCCCAGTTGTTCAGGAACAGGGCGATGTAGTTCATCATGATGGTCACCACCACCTCATGCACATTGAACCTGGCCTTGAGGTAGCCCGGCACCGCGCCCCAGAGGCCGCCGGCCGCCATGGCCGCCAGCAGCACCAGCACCACGTGCGCCCCCGGGGGCGCCTTCACCCAGAGCGCCACGGCGGTGGCGGCGATGGATCCGGCCATGAGCTGGCCCTCGGCGCCGATATTGAACAGCCCGGTGCGGAAGGCGAACCCGACCGAAAGCCCGGTGAGCATGATCGGCATGGCCTGGACGATGAATTCGCCAATATAACGGGGGTTGAACGACCCGGCCTCGCTGTTGATTCCGGTCACCGACTGGAGCATGGCCTGGAACATGGCCAGGGGGCCCTTGCCGGTGGCGACCAGCACCAGGGCGCCCAGGGCGAAGCCGAACAGGATCGCCACCACCGGGAGCAGGATTGCGGAGCTGCGCTTGGCCACCTAGGACACCTTCCGGGCCGAGCCGGCCATCATGAGACCGAGTTCGTTCTCGTTGGTCGCCTGGGCGTCCACCACCCCGACGATTTCGCCGCCGCAAAGCACGGCGATGCGGTCGGACAGGTCCAGCACCTCGTCCAGCTCCAGGGAAACCAGCAGGATGGCCTTGCCCTTGTCCCGTTCGGCTATGATCCGCCGGTGGATATATTCGATGGCGCCCACGTCCAGGCCCCGGGTCGGCTGGGCGACGATCAGCAGGGCCGGGGACCGGTCGATCTCCCGGGCGACGATGGCCTTCTGCTGGTTGCCTCCGGACATGGCGCGGGTCGGGCTGGCTGGGCCCTGGCCGCAGCGCACGTCGAATTCCTGGATCAACCGTTCCGCATTGACCCGGATGGCCCGGAAGTCCAGGATCCCGGCCCGGGAAAACGGCGGCTCACCATAGGAATGCACTACGAAATTCTCATCGAGGCGGAAATCGAGAATGAGCCCGTGCTTGTGCCGGTCCTCGGGAATGTGGCCCACTCCGGCATCGGTGCGCTGCTTGACGCTGTGGTTGGAGAGGTCCAGCCCCTTGAACAGAATCCGGCCGCTCTCCAGGTCCGACAGGCCGGTCACGGCCCGGATCAGCTCGGTCTGGCCGTTGCCGTCGATGCCGCAGATGCCGAGGATCTCCCCGGCTCGCACTTCCAGCGACAGGTCCTTGACCCCTAGCAGGCCCTTGGCGTTGCGCACCTGGATCCGCTCGATCCGCAGCACCACGTCGCCCGGACGGCCCGGCGCCTTCTCCACGTGGAAACTGACCTCGCGGCCCACCATCATCTCCGCCATCCGCGCTTCGGTGGTTTCTGCCACGGCCACGGTGCCGATCAGCCTGCCCCGGCGCAGCACGGTGCAGGTGCGGGCGACTTCCTTGATCTCCTTGAGCTTGTGGGTGATGAGCAGGATCGTCTTGCCCTCCTGCACCAGCCGGTGCATGATGCCCATCAGTTCGCGGATCTCCTGGGGCGTGAGCACGGCGGTGGGTTCGTCGAAGATGAGGATCTCGGCGTTGCGGTAGAGCATCTTGAGGATCTCCACCCGTTGTTGCATGCCCACCGAGATATCCTCGATCCGGGCTTCGGGGTCCACCAGGAGCCCGTACCGGTCCGAGAGCTCCCGGACCCTCCGGGCCGCCCCCTTGAGGTCGATGACCAGGCCCGAGCGCGGCTCCAGGCCCAGGATGATGTTCTCGGTGACGGTGAAGTTGTGCACCAGCTTGAAATGCTGATGCACCATGCCGATGCCCAGCTGGTTGGCGACGTTGGGATTGCCGATCCGGACCGCGGACCCGCGGACCTTGATGGTGCCCCCGTCCGGCTGATAAAGGCCGAACAGCATGCTCATCAGCGTGGACTTGCCGGCGCCGTTCTCACCCAGCAGCGCGTGGATCGAGCCCTGCTCCACCTGCAGGGTGACCCCGTCGTTGGCCCGGATGCCCGGGAACACCTTGACGATATCCAGCATTTCGATGACAAAGGCCACGCTCACGGTCCCCTCTGGGCTGACTGCCTCTGGCGGGTGCGCCGGAGGCAGCCGGCCCTCGGTCTGAAACGGGTTATTTCTTGGGGATCTCGGACACGGTGAGCTTGCCCGCGGCGATCTGGCCCTCGAACCCGGCGACCTTCTTGAGGATGTCCGGGCTGAGGTTGGGGTTGCTGGCAGGAATACCGACGCCCTTGTTCTTGAGGGAGAAGGTCAGCACCTGGCCGCCGGGGAATTTGCCGTTGGCGGTCATGCCGGCGACCTCCTGGGCGGCCACGTCAGCCCGCTTCATCATGCTGGTGAGCACCGCGGACTTGCCCGGGGCGTAGAGGCCGTCGTTGAACTGGTCCTTGTCGACCCCGATGGCCCAGCGGGCGTCGCCCTTCTGGGTGCGCTCCTTGGCTTCCTTGATGACGCCGTTGCCGGTGTTGCCGGCGGCGGTGAACACCACGTCGGCGCCCGCGCCGTACTGCTTGGCCGCCAGGGCCTGGCCTTTGCCCGGGTCGGCGAAACTGCCGGCGTAGTCGACCACCACCTTGCATTCGGGGAACACGGCTTTGACGCCCTGCTCGAACCCGGCCTGGAACTTCTCGATCAGGGGGAACTGCATCCCGCCAACGAACCCGACCATGGCCCGCTTGTCCGCCTTGGCCTTGAGCCCGGCGGCGACGCCCACCAGGAAGGATCCCTCATGTTCGGCGAATACGGCATTGGCGACGTTGGCAACCAACTTCCCGGCCTTGTCCTTCACCACCGAGTCGATGATGAGGAACTTCTGCTGGGGGAACTGGGTGGCGACTTCGGCCATGGCATTGTTGAAGAGGAAGCCCGGGGCCACGATCAGATCCAGCTTTTCATCGGCGAAGGTGGTGAGATTGGGAACGTAGTCGGCTTCGGCGCTGGACTGGAGGTACTTGACGTCCTTGCCTTCCTTGAGCTTGTTCTCCATGCCGTAGCGCTTGATGCCTTCCCAGGTGCCTTGGTTGAAGGACTTGTCATCGATGCCGCCGATGTCGGTCACCAGCCCGATGTGGGTGGGGCCGGCCAGGGCGATGGACGAGACGACGAGCGCGAAGACTGCGCACAGGAAATTTTTCGCCATGAATCTTCTCCTTGAAACCTGGGAACGGTGCGCCGGATTGACTGTTCTATACAGAAATAATGCGCCGGTTGGTGGGTGCATGCAACTGTTGAAGCGATGAGCTGGATCAAAGGCAGGCCTGGGTTGGGGCCGCCTTTTCCGGATTCCGGCGAGAGGCGAGGACTACAATGAATCCAGAGGCCCTTTCAAGTTGCAGACCCTGATCCGGAGAAATGGTGCAGCGCTTTAGACCCTGGTTGCCAACCCTCAGTCTGAGTTTCGCTGCGTTCATTTTTATCACCTCGGAATTCATGCCGATCGGAATCCTGACCGAGATCGCTTCCCGTTTTTCCAAGAGCCATGCCCAGACCGGGCTTCTAATCACGGTCTATGCCTGGGTCGTTGCGCTCATCTCCATACCCCTTACGATGGGTGCCGCAAGGATCAATCGGCGGCCGCTGATGCTGACGATCTTCGGTATCTTCGTGATTGGGCAAGCCTTATGCGTGTTGTCCGTGAATTTCGAGATGCTGTTGCTATCCCGGTTGGTGATCGCCTGTGCCCATGCCATTTTCTGGTCGGTCGTCATTCCGCTGGCGATCCGGTTCGCCCCCGCCGATAAAGGCCAGCACGCGATGGCTATCATTGCGACCGGAGCCACCCTTGGGACCGTCCTCGGCGTTCCGCTCGGGACCCTCCTGGGGCAGCTCGCAGGGTGGCGATTCTCGTTCGCCGCCATGGGATTTTGCGCCCTGATCATCGAGTTGATTCTTTATCGGGTCCTGCCCTCGGCGCCGAGCCGGAATGCCGGCGGCTTCCGCAGCATCCGAGCTCTTCTGCACCGCCGGACCTTGATGCTCTGTTACCTCATGACGGCCATCTTCATGACCGGCCATTTCGCTCTGTACACGTACATCAGTCCCTTTCTTCAAACGGTTGGAGGGTTGCAAAAGGAACTCGTCGCCACCGTTCTTCTGGTCTTCGGCTGCGCCGGAATGGTCGGCAGCTTCATCGCACCGAGACTTCTGATGGGCTACCTGAAGCCCTCGGCGTACGCTTCGATTTTCGTCGTTGCCCTATGCTTGGCGGCCATTCGCCTGGCGGCGCCTTCCTATCCGGCCACCTTGGTGCTCATGTTCATCTGGAGCATGGGCTGCATGATCTTTGGTCTTCTGGTCCAGCACCTGGTTCTTGCCTTTGCGCCCGAGGCGGCAGATGTCGCCATGGCCGGCAATTCCGCCATTTTCAACGTGGGGATCGGAACGGGAGCCTTGATCGGAGGCCTTTTCGCCGATCACCACCTTGCTTCCCTTGGGCTGGTCGGCGCAGGCTTTCTGGGCCTGGCTTTGGTGACCTGCATGATGCTTCTGGGCGAACCTCTGGGGGTTCCCCGGCCCCAGTCCCAGCAGCCAGATCAATAATCGGGTGAAAACGGAAACGCATGGAAAGGCCGCACCATCCTCCGGGGCCCGGGCATCACAATGATGGAGCGGTCCTTCTCCTTTGACTGGGCAGGTGCTACCTATCCTGGATGGCCTCATGGCCAAGGGTCTCTCCTGGCTCCCCCGGGGCTGGGTCCTGGCCGGCACGGGCCCGGGCAGCCCATTCGGTTCGAGGCCATGGATTGTTTTGCAAATAGTGAGACAGGTCGTCTAAATATTTCTTTCCAAGGAAACAACGCCAGGCCTCATTGACCATGATGGGGGTTTCCCGGCCACCCCGATCCGCACCGGATTCCAGAGTGGCGAGCGTCCGGGGAGCGGATCCATGGTTCGGCCCGCTCCAATGCCTTCTGAACCACCCAAAGAGGCTCATCGGTCAACCCCAGAATATCCCCTTTGGATCCTGGTCCACCTCCGCCAGCAACCGGTTGATGCTCCGGGGGCCGGCCAAACCCTCATAAGGGTGCCACCGGTGGTTCCGGTCCCGCCAATGGAGCGACCAGTCGTTGCGGTTGGCGTCAAAGCGGAACTGGGCAATGGCGTTCTCGGCCCAGAGGGTCGGCGTTTTCCAGAACCGACGCTGCTCCAACAGCGTCACCTGGGTTCCGCGCCACTTTTGCACCAGGCGGGACCGGTTCCTCACGCTGGGCGGAATCTTCCGCTCGCAGAGGATCGCGAGGTATTGATTGATGGTCTGGATCATGGCCGCGGGGATCGACATGGGCGCCCTCCAGGGCAAATGGTTTCGGTTTGCCTGCTCAAGGGTTCGGAAAGGCGCTGCTTTCAGAACCCGTTGCGGTCTACGGAAAGCCGCCGGCAACCATTGCCATTGTTTGCAGGAGTCATGCCATGTATGAGCAGCGAAAAGCGGATGCTGGCGGGGGTTAATCGCTTATTGTTATAAATACATAAGTTACATTCTTGCCGTCATAGGTTATGTTAATAGATTGTACATAAAAGTTTTGGACTTGGTTGTTGAGCTTATTGTTGAAATCAAGCCAATCCTTGGCCGTTAACACGCTGGTGCCGAAAACGTATTGAATTTTATTGGGGGCCGTTGGGGTTGCTATTGTCACCCCAGTGTCCAGTGAACAGGTGTTGTTACGATTGACGGTCAGTTTCGGACCGAAATAGATGGTGGGATCGGCAACGGCAGGAGCGGCGCAGACCAGGGTGAGCATGCCGGCGGTGAGCAATGGCCGAATCGTCTTCATCAGGACCTCCATGAAACTTCATGCTTCCAGCGCCCCCGGTGATGGCCCGTGGGACGAAGTGATTTATGTTGTTTCCTCTAAAAGGGCTATTCGAGCCATGGCCAAAGCCTCTTTTGCTCAAGCAATAATATAAAATAATTATCTGACCACGGATGTCAAGCCGGCTTCCTGAGGTTCCTATCCCTCTTCCCAGGGATGTTACAAGTTTCATTTTTTGACATCTGTATCGAATGACCTACACTTGCTCCCGCAGGCAAGTGAAAGGAGCAACACCATGAGTGAAACCACGCTCGGCGGCCGGTTCACCTTCCAAGGCACCTCATTGGCGGTCCAGCGCATAGGCTACGGCGCGATGCAGCTGGCCGGCCCCGGCGTATGGGGGCCGCCCGAGGATCCGGACGGGGCCGTCGCCGTGCTCCGGGAAGCCATCGCGGCCGGGGTGAACCATATCGACACCGCCGACTTCTACGGCCCGCACGTCACCAACCGGATCATCCGGCAGGCCCTGCACCCGTACCCGGCGGGACTGGTGCTGGTGACCAAGCTCGGGGGCCGCCGTCCGGCCGATAAATCGTGGCAGCCGGCCATTTCGCCGAGGGAACTGACCGCCGCCGTCCATGACAACCTGAGCAACCTGGGCCTGGATGTGCTGGACATCGTCAACTATCGGGTGATGGGGACGGGCCACGGCCCGGAGGACGGCTCCATCGCCGAGCAGGTGACGGTGCTGGAAGAACTTCGGCGCCAGGGGCTGATCCGCCACATCGGCCTGAGCAACGTCACCGCCGCCCAGGTGGCCGAGGCGCAGGCGATCACTGAGATCGTATGCGTTCAGAACTACTACAACCTGGCCCAGCGCGACGATGACGCCCTGATCGGCGACTTGGCCCGCCAGGGCATCGCCTACGTGCCGTTCTTCCCCCTCGGCGGGTTCACGCCGCTGCAGTCTTCCACCCTGTCGTCCGTCGCCGGCCGGCTCGGGGCGACGCCGATGCAGGTCGCGCTGGCGTGGCTGCTGCACCGGTCGCCGAACATCCTGTTGATCCCCGGCACCTCGTCGCTCACCCACCTGAGGGAGAACCTGGCCGCCAGTCAATGGTCGCTGTCGCCGGAAACCCTGGCGGAGTTGGATGGGATCGCCGGGGAGTCGAGCAGCGACCATGCCACCAACTGAGGCAAAGCTCACCCGCGATCAGATTCTGGCCACGGCCGAGGACGTCATCCGCCGGTTCGGACCGGCCAAGGCGACGGTCGTGGACGTGGCCAGGGCGCTGGGAGTGAGCCACACGGCCGTCTATCGGCACGTGGCGACCAAGGCCGAGCTTCGGGACCTGGTGGTCGGCCGCTGGGCCGAGTCGACCATGCCTCCCCTGCGCGCCATCGCCGCCATGTCCGGTCCGGCCCCGGAGCGCTTGCGCCGGCTGTTCGATTCGCTGATCGCCGTCAAACGGCGCCGGGCCGCCGACGACCCGGAGCTGTTCGCCGCCTATCGGATCCTGGCCGCCGACGCCCAGTCCGCCGCCGCCGCCCATGTGGCTGAGCTGGTCGAGCTGGCGGCGACGGTCATCCGCGCTGGCATGGCCGAGGGCACGTTCCGCGCCGTTGACGCCATGGCCGCCGGCCGGGCGGTGCTGTTCGCCACGTCCCGGTTCCACCACCCGGCCCATGCCGGCGAGTGGGCCGACCCGGCCGGCGACGCGGCGTACGACGACGTGTGGCAGTTGCTGATGGGTGGGCTGAGGGTCGGCCAGAGCCCTGGCTGAAGCCGGGCCGGCAGCTGGATCAGCCGGGCGGACCGCTTCACGGCGCTACCGTCACCCCCACCCGCGCCCCGGCCGAAACGCCCTCGTCGGTGCAGCACTGGACCAGGACCGTCCCTTCCCCCGGGGCGGTGAAGCTGCCCTGCACCGTCACCGGGGCGAGGCTGGAACCTTCCCCCTGGTGCCGCTCGGACAGCTCGCCGGAGGGATCCAGGAAGTCCACGGTATAGCTGAAAGCGCGCATGGTGGGCCAGCCCTGGGAGTTGTCGCTGAGGAGGCTGAAGCTGGCCAGCACAGATTCATACTGGCGGGCCGGGACGACCTCCAGTCTGGCCACGGTGGGGATGTCCCGGTCCAGCACCTGTTCGCAAAAATTCAGCACGGCCCGGCCGGAGCAGACCACCAGTCCGTCCCGGTTGCCGTGGATCCCGAGCGTCACGGCGGTGGGGCCCTCCAGGGCGGCGTAGGCGGGGCCGAGGGGGCCCGGCATGCCATCCCGGGGCAGGCCCCAACGGTGTTCAGGTTCGGCGGGATCACCCGCCAGGGTGCGGAGCACGCCGCGCCGCAGGTCCACCTGGCGGATGGCATGGTTGCCTCGGTCCGCCAGGAGCAGCGTGTGGTCCCTTTGGTGGTGGACGCCCACCGGGTCGCGCAGGCAAGGCTGGCGCAGGGCCGCCGGGCCCTCGGCGCGGGGACCGATATCCTGGAATCCGGGGCGGTCCACCCGCCCTACCAGGGTGGTCACCACCAGATCCTCCAGGCTGATGCGGCGCAGGGCGTGACCGTCCAGGACGAACAGGTTGCCATCCGGGCCGGGGCTGGGTGCCCAGGCGATGCCCTTCAGGTCGGTGAACCGGGCGGCGCTGGCGATTCCGTCCAGGGTTCCCGACTGCCCCGGGCTTCCGGCCAGGGTGAAGACTCCTATGCTGGATATGCGCCGGATCACCTGGTTGCCCCGGTCGGCCACATAGACCCGGCTCCGGCTGTCGGCGGCGATGCCCTGGGGATCATGGAACAGGGCGGTATGGGGATCCTCGCTGTCCCGGTGTCCCGCCTGTCCCGGTACCCCGGCCAGGGTCGCCACGGAGCCTTTTTCGTCCACCCGGCGCAGCACGTGGTTGCCACTGTCCGCCACCAGGGTTTCCCAACCTGCCGGCAGGTGGATGGACGGCTTTTCCCACCGGGCCAGGTAGGTCGGCCGGTTGAACCGCACCGGCACCGGCGGCGGTGTCACCTGGGGGCCGCAGAACCGCGACCACAGCCGCTGGAGCAGTCCCGGCGAATCCCGGCCCCCCGGCGCAGCCGGCGAGTCCTGGTGGCCGGGCCGGCCCGGCTCGCCGCACAGGGTGGTGACCCGGCCCTTCGGGTTGATCAAGCGCAGCACATGGGTCTGGGGATCGCTTACGTGGAAGAGGCCCCAGGTTCCGGTCTCCTCGTCCCGCTGCCAAAGCCACACCGCGTGGAACGCCTCCCGGAAACGGGCCGACAGCCCGCAGCCGTCGGCATGGTGCGCCGCGGTCAGCGGGTTGCCGGCGAAGGGGAACAGGCCCCGCACATCCACCTGGAAGGGGTGGGTGCAGCTGATCCAGTGGCCCTTGGGCTCGGAGGCCAGTTCCAGGGCCTCCACGGCGCAGTGCCGCACCGGAGCCCGGAATGCCAGGGTCTGTTCCGCCTGGCCGGTCACGTCCCGCTGGACGACCTGGTCTCCATCCCGGAACGAGAGCAATTGGGCCACGGCTCCGGAGGAGGGCCGCCAGGCCAGGGTGGTGGGCAGTCCGTAGCCAGTGAACAGGCGCTTGCTGTCCTTCCGGGAACCCAGCACCCGGGCTGCCCGTCCTTGGGTGAGGACCCGTTCGCCGGTGGCCAGATCCAGGAACGGATAATCCTGGGCAAAGGGCTCCAGCCAATCCGCTCCCATGACCTTGGCCACCAGGTCGAACGGTTCCGTTGGCAGGAGGATGACCCACGCCTCCCCGGGCACGGCCGGTGCCCCGTTCGCCTCCGGTGAGGGGGTGGCCCGGATCCGGATGCGCTGGATCCCGGTAACGTGGGGCGCGGTGTAGACCCCGGTGGCTTCCTGGAGGGTGCCCGCGCCGCCGTCGGGCAGGGACCAGCGCCATGGGGCGCCAGGAGGGGTCAGGCCGGGGGCGGGATCACTGGTCCGGCGGGCCTGGAAGCTGCAGCTCTGGCCGGACTGGAGGGTCAGGCAGCGGGGCGTGACCAGCACCCGGTCCACGCTTGCGGATAAGCTGCCGGCCAGGAGGGCGAAGCCGACCATCGGCAAGGCTCTGGCGGTTAGGGGACGAACCATGGGGCCTCCGGGATGCGACCGTTGATCCTGACGGTATGGCCCGCCCCGGACCGAAGTTCCCCGAAGGGGGTTCGCTTCAGGTGCGCCTAGTATTGATATTCACTTGTGAGGATCACCCCATGGATCTCGATCTCACCGGCCAACTCGTGCTCATCACCGGCGGTTCCAAAGGCATCGGCCTCGCCTGCGCCAGGGCCTTCGCTGCCGAAGGCGCCCGGGTCGCCATCTGTTCCCGTTCCCAGGCCAACCTCGACCTGGCCCTGGCCGGCTTGCCCGGCGCCCTCGGGTTCGCGGCGGACCTGACCGATCCGGACGCCGCGGCGGCGCTGGTGGAGACGGTGGAAGCCCGGCTCGGGCCGGTGGCGATCCTGGTCAACAGCGCCGGCGCGGCCCGGCGGCTGCCGCCGGAGGAGTTGACGCCGGCGGCTTGGCGGACGGCCATGGATTCGAAGTTTTTCTCCTACATCCATGTCATCGATCCGCTGGTCAAGCGCATGGCCGGTCGCGGCCGGGGGGTGATCGTCAATGTGATCGGGGTCGGCGGCAAAGTGGCCTCCCCGGTCCATCTCGCCGGCGGGGCGGCCAACGCCGCGCTCATGCTGGTGACGGCCGGGCTGGCCACGGCCTATGCGGCGCGCGGGATCCGGGTGGTGGGGGTCAATCCGGGCATGACCGAAACCGACCGGGTTGCCGGGCGTATCCAGACCGATGCCCGGATCCACGGCATCAGCCTGGAGCAGGCCCGCGCCCGCAGCATCGCCCGCATCCCCATGGGCCGCATGGCCGCGCCGGAGGAGATCGCCCAGGCCATCGTCTTCCTGGCTTCGGGCCAGGCGAGCTACATCAACGGTGCCACCATCACCATGGACGGCGCCCAGAATCCGGTCGTCCTATAGCAAACGGAACCCGGCAGCCCCTTTCCGGCTGCCACCGCCGGCGCCTGGCCCCCTGAGGGCCGGGTATCCTGGTGTCCTACGAGGTGGGCATGGCGCAGGACGATTCTACCGGCCAGCTGGCCGGGGCGGCGCGGCTCTCGCCCCTGCTGGTCCTGGTCATGGCGGTGGCCACCGGGGTGTCGGTCGCCAGCATCTACTACGCTCAGCCGCTGCTGCCCACCATGGCGCGGGATTTCGGGCTGTCCGCGGCCCGGTGCGGGTTCATCGTCACCGCCGCCCAGCTCGGCTACGGCCTCGGGTTGCTGCTGATCGTTCCGCTGGGCGATCTGATGGAGCGCCGGGGGCTGGTGGTGGCTATGTTCCTGCTGGCCGCCGCGGGCCTGCTGGCCACCGCCCTGGCCCCCTCCGCCGCCATGGTGCTGGCGGGCACGGCGCTCAGCGGACTGTTCTCGGTGGTGGCCCAGATCCTGGTGCCGTTCGCCGCCACCCTGGCGGCGCCGGAACAGCGGGGCAAGGCGGTGGGCACGGTGATGAGCGGCCTGCTGCTGGGCATCCTGCTGGCCCGGACCGTGGCCGGCCTGCTGGCCGAGCTCGGCTCCTGGCGCACGGTCTACTGGGTGGGCGCGGCGGCCATGGTGCTGGGGGCGGCGGTGCTGCGGCGGGTCCTGCCCAGGCACCACGAGCCGGTGGCGCTCAGCTACCCGAGGCTGCTGCTGTCCATCGCCACCCTGTTCCGGGACGAGCCGGTGCTCCGTCTGCGCTCCATGCTCGGCGCCACCTGTTTCGCCGCCTTCAGTGTGCTGTGGACCTCCATGGGTTTCCTGCTGGCGGCGCCCCCCTACAACTTTTCTCCCGCGGGCATCGGACTGTTCGGCCTGGCCGGGGTGGCCGGTGCCCTGGCGGCTTCCGGCGCGGGGCGGATGGTGGACCTTGGCCGGGGCCGACGGGTCACCGGCTGGGGCCTATGGATCCTGCTGCTGTCCTGGGGCTTCCTGGCCTTCGCCGGGCGTTCCCTGGCCGCGCTGGTGGCCGGGGTGCTGATCCTGGACCTGGCGGTGCAGGGCTTGCAGATCACCAACCAGAGCACCCTCTACCGGATCCGGCCCGAAGCGCGCAACCGTATGACCTCGGGCTACATGACCAGCTATTTCATCGGTGGGGCCACCGGTTCCCTGGTGTCGGCCTCGGCCTACGGATGGGCCGGCTGGATGGGCGTGACCGCCGCGGGCGCGGGCTTCAGCGCGCTCGCCTTGGCCATCTGGGCCTGTTCCAGCGCGAAGTCGTAGACCGGGCGTCTCAGGTCAGCGCTTCAGTTCCGGCTCCAGCAGCTTCCACACGTTGCCCGCCACCCGGCGGGATCCCTCCGCGTTGGGGTGGAGGCCGTCCTCCTGGTTGAGTCCGGGATCCATGGCCACGCCCTCCAGGAGGAAAGGCAGAAAGGGCAGCCGGTATTCCCTGGCCAGACGGGGATACAGGCGAGCGAAGGCCTCCCGATAGTCCTGGCCATAGTTCTCCGGCAGCATGGCCCCGGCCAGGACCACCCGGGTGCCCTCCTTCCGGGCCCGGTCCAGGATCGCCCTCAGGTTGCGTTCCAGTTCGGCCACGGGCAGGCCGCGCAGGCCGTCGTTGGAGCCGATGCACAGGAAGATCAGCTGCGGCTTCTGCCGGAAGATGAAGTCCAGGCGGGCCCTCGCACCTGCGCTGGTGTCTCCGCTGACGCCGGCGTTGACCACCTTCCAGCCCAGGCCGGCGGCGCGGATCCGGGCCTCCACCAGGCTGGGGAAGGCCTCCTGGCGGGCCAGGCCATACCCGGCCGTGAGGCTGTCGCCCAGGAACACCACGGTGCGCTGGGCCTGGGGGGCGGGGGCGGTCAAGGCCAGGATGGCCAGAAGGGGCAAGGGCTGCGACATCATGACCCAGTCTACCGGCGTCCCTGAGCTCCGGTTAGGATTGGGCCATGATCCATGTCGCCGGCCTCTGCAAGACGTTCCTTTCACCCGGCGGGGAGATCCTCACCGTGCTGGAGGATCTGTCCTTCGATCTGCGGCCGGGAGGTTCCCTGGCCATCCAGGGCCCCAGCGGCAGCGGCAAGAGCACCCTGCTGGCGATCCTGGCCGGCCTGGAGCGGCCCGGGGCCGGCACCGTGACCGTGGCCGGGCGGCGCATCGACACCCTGTCCGAACGGGAGCTGTCGGTCTTCCGGGCCCGGACCCTGGGCTTCATCTTCCAGTCCTTCCACCTGCTGCCGCACTTTTCCGCCCTGCAGAACGTGGTGATCGGGGCGGAGATCGCCGGCCTTCCAGCGCCCCTGGCCCGGGCCCGGGAGGCCCTGGACCGGGTCGGCCTCGGCGACCGCTCCGGACACCTGCCGGGACAACTGAGCGGCGGCGAATGCCAGCGGGTGGCTATCGCAAGGGCCATCGTGACCCGGCCCAGGGTCCTGCTCTGCGACGAGCCCACCGGGTCCCTGGACCCGCGCAACGCGGACCGGGTGTTCGAACTGATCATGGAACTGCACCGGGAACTGGGCACCACCCTGGTGCTGGTGACCCACGATTCGCAGCTGGTTCCGCGGATGGAGGCCTGCCTGCGCCTGGACCGGGGCCGGTTGGCGACGGTGGCCCTTTGAGTTTCGTCCTGGGCATGGTGGCCCGGGAACTGCGGGGCCAGGCCTGGCGGCTGCTGCTCATCGCCCTATGCATCGCCGTGGGTTTCGCGGCCTTCTTCACCACCGACGGCTTTTCCCGGCGAGTGCTGGCCAGCATCCATGCGGAGTCCCGGGCCCTGCTGGGGGCGGACCTGGCCCTGTCGTCCCGGGGCCTGATGCCGCCGGCGGCCCTGGCCCGCCTGGAGGCAATCCCCCAGATCCAGGACCGCACCCAGGTCTACGATTTCCCCAGCATGGCCTCCACGGGGCAGGGGGATGGCGCTCTCTCCCGGCTGGTGGAAGTGCGGGCCCTGGCCGGTCCCTATCCCCTGGCGGGGCGATTGGAAACGGTGCCGCCAAGGGATGTCGGGATGCCCTGGGGGCTGCTGGTGGATTCGGCCCTGGCCCAGGCCTGGGGGCTCAGCACGGCAACCCGGGATATGAGCCAGGCAGAGCTCCTGGGGCAGCGCAAGGGGCTGCGGCTGGGCGATTCGGTGGTGCCGGTGCAGGCCATCGTCGGCGTGGACGACAGCCGCCAGGCCAGCGCCTTCGCCCTGGGGCCGAGGGTCTACCTGGGGCTGCCCCTGGCCCGGGCCCTGGGGCTGGTTACGCCAAGGTCCAGGTTCAGCGGCCATCTGCTACTGACCTTGCGGGCGGGAGCCGATCTCGACGCCGTGGCGGCAAGGATCACCCAGGGGCTGCACCCCGAGGAACGGCTGCGCCTGCAGACCCGGGAACAGGCCGCCACCGCCCTGGCCCAGCCGATCCGCAACACCAACCGGTTCATCAGCCAGCTGGGCCTGTTCACCCTGCTGCTCTCCTGTCTCGGGGCCTGGACCATTCTCGCCACCTACCTGAAGGGC
>Ga0302193_10001095_pt1 | contig 23385 bp, 27 predicted proteins | sample II_Bog_E3_3_FD_200228 | JGI IMG/M metagenome (GOLD analysis project Ga0302193, IMG submission 200228) | Peat permafrost microbial communities from Stordalen Mire near Abisko, Sweden - II_Bog_E3_3 | ecosystem: Environmental > Terrestrial > Soil > Wetlands > Peat | place: Sweden: Abisko...
GCCGGAACCGAAGCTTATACAACGGTTGTGACTGCACAGCTGACGCTGCTGGGCGACCAGGAGACGCAGCTTGCCGTGCAGCAGGACCGGTTGCTGGCGAGTGTTTCATTGTTCGAGGATCTGGGTGGCGGGTTCACCGCGGCGGATCTGCCGAGCGCAGATACGATCCAGGCCAAGTTGCCGTTTGCGCCATGATTGTGGTCTGACGCGAATACGCGTATAGAGATGTTACGGCGCTTTTCGTTGTCTGTTGTTGCGTGCTTACTTGCTTTACCGGCTCGGCGCTTCCCCAACAATCTGAAGAGTATTTCGGTCTACGTGTTGTAGATTGCTGTTTGTTAGGAGATGCGACATGGCATCAGGTACTGTGAAGTGGTTTAACGCTCAAAAGGGTTATGGTTTCATCCAGCCCGACGATGGTTCGAAAGATGTGTTCGTGCATATTTCGGCTGTTGAGCGTTCCAGCCTGGGCACCCTCAATGAGGGCCAGAAGATCCGTTATGAGATTCAGAGCGGCCAGCAGGGCAAGCTCTCGGCGGAGAACCTGCAGGCCGGCTAATCAGCCACCTGCTACAGGAAAGGCGGCGCAGCAATGCGCCGCCTTTTTTTGTTTGGCGGCAATACCGCATCAATCTACTGCACCGTTCGTGACGGAGCTTTATGTTAGACTAATCTGGCCAGCCGCACTGCGGTATGGCCGCAGCTGGCTTTCAGGCTGGGCATGACCAGCATGCAGTTGTCGTGCGGCGTGCGGATTTCCTCGTCGCCGTCATGGGCGATGAGCGTGTCCGCCGCGGGAATGATTTCGCCGCCGCGATAGGCATGGGTAAAGGTGAAGCGGTGGGTTCGAGCGGTGATCGTGTGCGTCACCTGCGCAAATCTGCCGGGCGTGTGGACCACCGGCCCAGCGGACATGCCGGTATGGCGCAGCAAAGCAGCAATGGTGGCACGGGTCTGGCTCAGGGCAGATGGCTCCCAATGCTGGCCGGATTCGACGAGAATCCCCGCCGCGCTTCCGGTGGCCTGGGTGAAATGGCCGTAATCAATTAATCTTTTGCCGCCGGCATGGCCGGGGTCGGCGATGATCGTGGGTGGGTTGGCAATTTGCATGGCCAGCGCACGACCGCGGGGCGCGGTGCCGCAGAGCAACAAGGGTATCGAGGGCCAGAGCATGGAATGCAGGTCCAGCAAAATATCCGCGCTATCGATCAGCGGACGGATCTGGCGCGCGCGTTCGAGTTCCAGCGAGTTGCGCACGCCAAAAAGCTGCGCATCGTCCCAGACGCGGTTCATGTCCTCCTCGACGAAACGCGAGGCCAGCGGGTTTTTCGGGTCAAAGCGCTGATAGGCGGCGATATTGGCGAAGCCGAAGGTGAGGCGGCCAATGCAGGGGGTGAAATTCTGCCGCAGCATTTCGGCCAGCACGATGGCGCCCGCAATCTCATTGCCGTGGATCAGCGACACCAGCAGCACATGCGGGCCTGGCTGCCCGGAATCGCGCGTGGTGAATCCCCGTATGCCGGTATTGCCTTCCAGAAACGCGGAGAGGTCCGGGGCTTCGAGATAGACCGGAAATTCCGGCAGGTCCGAAGGCAGGGAGAATGCCTGTGGTGCAGATCCAGCCGTATTGCTGCCGGGTGCCATGGTGGCACTGTAACCCGGTTGAAGCCGTGCGCAACGTATCGAGAGGCGGCGGGCGCTCACGGACGCGTGAGCATTCCGGGACCGGGGGGCCGAGATGGGATTGACGGGGGCGAAACCACGCCGCAAAGCCCGCGCCATGGTTTCGACGAGAATATTATGCACCGACCTCGCGGGGTTGCGTGCACAGGCGCTGGGATTGGCGGAAGCCGCCGGGTTGGATGCTGAAATACGGAATTTGGTGCCGCGCCCGCCTTGGGACCGATTTTCCCCGAGCCTTTGGCCCAACCCGCGCCGGGCGGTGGAAGGCGACGCGATTGTGGAGCCCTTGCCGGGCATTTTAATCGGTTGCGGCGGGGCCGGAGCGCGGGTTGTGGCGGCGTTGCGCCGGCCTGGCGTGAAGGTCGTGGCGGTGCAGCATCCGCGCATGGCGCTGGACAAGTTCGATCTGGTGATGGCCGCGCGGCATGACGGCATCACCGGGCCGAATGTGGTGGTAACGCGCACGGCGCTGCATCGGGTGACACTGGCGCGACTTGCAGCCGAGAAGCTACTCTGGGCGCCGAGACTGGCCGCCCAGAAGCGCCCCCTGGTGGCGGTGCTGCTGGGCGGCAGCAACGGGCGCTACCGCTTCGAGGCGCCGCTGGCGCTGGAACTGGCCGTGCAACTGGGGGCAATGATGAAGCGGGACGGCGCCGGGCTCGTCGTCACGCCTTCCCGCCGGACCGCGCCCGACGTGGTGCGCATTTTGCGGGACGTGCTGGAGCCGCAGGGCGCCTGGGTTTGGGACGGTGAGGGCGAGAACCCGTATTTCGGGATGTTGGCCTGCGCGGATGCCATTATCGCCACGGCGGATTCGGTCTCGATGGTCTCAGAAGCTGTCGCGACCTCGGCCCCGGTTTTTCTGGTGCGGCTGCCGGGTAAATCGAAGCGGATCGGCGCGTTCATGGATGCGCTGGTCGCCGATGGGCGGGTGCGGGATTTTGCGGGAAGGCTGGAGCTGTGGGATACCGAACCGCTGGATGATACGGCGATGGCGGGTGCTGAGCTGCGCCGCCGGTTGGGGTTGTAACGATGCTGGATATTGAGACATTCGATAATTCGCGCGGCGGCAATGTCGCATACAAGGCCCTGGCGCATCCCGTGGCGGCGGAACGTCTGGCGCAGCTGGCCGAACAGGCCGGCGAGGTCGCGGTGCTGGACCTGGATGGGATCGCCGGGCCGCTTCTGGCACTTTGCCCGCAGCTTGACGTGCAGGGTGTGTACGTGGCCGATACGCTTGCCGTGGGCAAAGTGCGGGGCGGCCATATCGCGCGCGCGCTGACGGAATTGCCGCAGGCGCAGGTACAGAGCGTGCTGATCGCAACCTTTGACGCCGGGCGGGTTTTGCCGCGGCTGATGCCGCTGATGCCCAAGGGGGCGGAGGTGCTCACGCTGGATCGCGCTAAACTGCCCGAGGCACTGCTGACCAACAAAGCGCGCTATCTGGATGCCATGAATTTCGCGACCAATTTCGTGTTTTTCCGGGATGACGACCATTTCGGCACAAGGCTGACGACGGCGAATTACTGGTCCGGCTATGGCGCCAAGCAGGTGCGGTTTTTCCATCGGCTCTATGACGATACCGGCCGCGTGCTGGCGGAATGGGAGGATGCGGCGCCATCGGGACCGGGCGGGCATGTGATCGATAGCGGCGCGGTGCGCGAACGCTTCGGGCTGCGCGCATTCACGGGGCAGCTTTTCATTCATGCCGTCGGCATTGCCGGGCATGATGTGGTGAAATACGCGCTGGATACCTATGCCACGGATAACGGCGCATCGCTCTCCTGTACGCATGACGCCAATGCCTGGCCCTCCGACCGGTTTGCCGGGCTGCCCGCGCCGCGGGCGGATGAGCGCGTGGTGCTGTGGCTGCAGAACAGCCATGCCGTGCCCATTCCCGCGGGGGCGATGGCCCTTGACCGCATGGGGGCCGAGGCGCCGGTGGCCATCGACGATGAGATCGCGCCGTTTGCGACCTATAAGCTCGACGTGTCGACATTTTTCCCCGGCCTGCATTGGCCCGCACAGCTTGAGCTTCGGGCCGGTCGGCATTTGGTGCGCCCGCGCTATGAGGTGGAGCGGGCAGGGCGGACGCGGATTGCCCATATCAATGTGGAACGTGCGGATTTGCAGCCGGACCCCGGTATCGCAGCTTTGCACCCGGCATTGGGTCGCGGGTTTCTGCTGCCTTTTCCGGTGATGGCGCGGGGGCGGTTCCGAACGATGTTCCAACCGACGCCGATGGCCCAGAGCGAGCAGAACATGCCGCTGCGGCTGGATGTATTCGCGCCCGACGGCACGCAGGTGCTGGCATATTATCTGGGCGTGCTGCCGCGCTTGCATGATGTGGCGATCGATCTTGACGATCTGTTGCCGCGAGGCGCGTTGCCGGAAGGCGGACATGCCGAGCTGGCCTATGATTTTCGCGAGGGCGGCGAAGCGAATGGCTGGCTGCATGCGCTGTTCCGCTTCGAGGACCGGGCGAGCGGCCATGCGGCGGAGAGCAGCTTCGGCGCGCATATTTTCAATACGATCATGACGTATAAGAACGAGCCGCAGAGTTATTCCGGCAAGCCACCCGGGCTTTCCACGCGGCTGTTCCTGAAGCTTGGCTTTGGCGGACGGGAGAGTTTCTGCGCGCTGATCTATCCGGCTTCCGGGCCGTGGGCGGAATTCTCCGGCACGGCGCTGGAACTCTACGATGCCGCAGGTGTGTTGCTGGAAACCGCACAGGTGCGGATTGCATGTTCTGGCTCCGCAATGATTGTGCCGAGCCGGCATTTCAGCGCGGCGCAGCTGCGTGCCGCAGGTGAGTCGGGATATGTGCTGATTCGCGATGCAACATGCCGTTTGTTCGGTTTTCATGGTGTGGATGACGGCGCAGGCGGTTTTTCGCTCGACCATATGTTCGGGTTTTAAGGCATCATCTCGGGTGAAGATCACGCCTAACCCTTGCATGACATCGATTCCATAAGTCGCCCAAATCCTTGAATGGTTCTGTTCCGTCTACGAATTACCTGGACGTCACAAAAACTTTTCAAGGAGGACATAAAATGCCTGCAATTCTTCTCTGGCTGCTCGGCGTGCCAATTCCGGTGATTATTCTGCTCGTTCTTCTTTGGCATTGATCGGAGCGGAACAGATGCTTGCAAATGAGGTAACAAGCGCCAGCTATTCGCCGGTGCAAACGGCATCGCCGCAATCGGGCGTTTCCTGGGCGGCGGTGTTCGCGGGCGGCATCACCGCCGCGGCCATTTCCGTCATTCTGGGGATATTCGGCGCAGGAATGGGCCTTGCCTCCATCTCGCCATGGCAGGGTAGCGGCGTGTCAGCGGCAACATTCACCGTGCTGGCGGCGATCTGGCTGATTATCGTGCAATGGGTCTCCGCTCTCTTCGGCGGGTATATGGCCGGGCGGCTGCGCACCAAATGGGTGAGCGTGCACACCGATGAGGTGTTTTTCCGCGATACGGCGCATGGTTTTCTCGCCTGGGCGCTGGGCACGTTGATTGTGGTGGGTGTGTTGGCGGGGCTCGGCGGGTCGGCTGCCAGCGGCGGCGCGCATGTCGCGGCCAGCGTCGCGGCGTCCAACAGCACGGCGAATACGTATTATGTCGACCTGCTGTTCCGCCAGAACGCCAATCCCGCCGCGCCCGCTCCGGCGACGGGGATTTCCGAGCCTGGGGTGAGCGACCAGCAGCTGCACGATGAGGCTGGGGTGATTCTGGCGGAAGGTGTGACTAATGGCGGCGTTTCGAGCACGGATAGCGCCTATCTGGCGCAGCTTGTTTCGCAAATCACAGGCCTTGCGCCGGCGGATGCACAGGCCCGGGTCTCGGATGTCCTGGCGCGGGAACAGGCGGATGTGGTGAAGGCGAAGCAATTGGCTGATGCCAGCCGCAAAGCCGCTTCAGGTGCTGCGATCTACACCTTCATCTCACTGCTGATTGGCGCGTTCATCGCCAGCGTCGCAGGCGCCATCGGCGGGAGGCTCCGGGATCATTACTAGAGCTGGATGACATTAAATCCGCCTCTAAATTACAGCTTAGAGAGCGGTTCAGACATTAAGTTGAACCGCGAGCGGTTCATCTTAATGTCATCGCACTCTACCCGCACCGACCCGAAAAGCACGGCCAGAAAAAAGGGCGCCGCAAGGCGCCCTTTTCGTTTTAAGGTGGCGTTTACAGGGTTTTCCAGAACGACACCGTGCAGCTGACCGGCGTCGGCGTATCGGGATGCGCATTGGCTTCGGTGGTGCTTGCCGTCTGCCCCGTAGCGCCGGCCTGGCCGATGGTGTTGATCACGCCGTAAACCGGCCCGCTGGAGCCGCCCGCAATGCTGGAGGCGGTGTTGCTGACATTGTGCTTTTCCAGCGCCTGGCAGGCATTGGTGCTGCCGCCTACGGCCATGGGCACAATGAAGAATACCGCGATCAATACAATGATCGCGCCGATAGCAGTTTTCATTTGTCGTTGTTCCTTTTGGTTAGAAATCCGTGCAGCGGCCGTTCTTTTCCCAATCGCCATAGCGCGTGGGTTCAGGCCCCTTTTGCCCGCCGATTTCCGGCGGCAGTTTTTCAGCCGGTTTTTGCGTCTCCGGCTTTTTGTCCGGCGTTTTCTGTTCGTCGTCCATCATTATTACCTGGGAAATTGATTGGGGTTTCGCAAGTTACGCCGGCGTTAATTATTCTCCGCCTGCGCGATGCGCTGAAGGTCGAGCCCGCGCCAGGAAGCCCCGGGCGGCGCGTTGGCGAGGGATTGCTTGAAGTAACTCAACGCTTCCGGCGTGATGCCGCCCGCTTCTTCGGAGATGGCTTCGGCCAGATAGGCCTCGCCCTGGCTGGCATCCACCGAGTTCGGGTCTTCCGTGGCAAGGCGCATGCGGATGGCGACGATAAAGCCGGTCAGGCGCGCATTTGCCGCCTGTTCCTGCACCAGCCATTGGGCGTGCGGTTCGGACGGAACGTTGGGCGTGCTGCCGGGCAAATAGAGCGCAAAGGCCATAATCGGTACGGCGATAAGAGTCGCGATGAGGAGAAAGCGCGCGTTGCCATCCCAGCTGGGCTCCGAAAATCCATCCGCCGTGAGCAGGCGGCGCTCCACCTCCAGCCTTGCCGCATTGTATTCCGCGGCAGCGATACGGCCATCCGCCAGATCGCGCATCAGCTCGGTCAGCTGGGCGCGATGAAGGGCGAGTGCGGCCTCGCGCCGGTTGCGCAGGCGGCGGCCGGAGATGAAGACCCAGAGCAAAGGCAGCATGAGCAGGACGGCAAGGCCGAGCATCCAGAGATAGATCATTCCAGGAGTTCATTCAGCCGGGCGCGGTCGGCATCGCTGAGAGGTGGGGCGGGTGGGGCAGGCGTGCGCCGTGCAACCCAATAGGCCAGGAAGCCAAGGAGCACGGCGATGAAGGGCGAGGCATAGAGCGCCCAGGTCAGCGGCATGAACGGCGGCTTCAGCAGCACGAAGATGCCGTAGCGCTGCACCATATAGGCTTTGATATCCTTGCTCGATGCGCCGGTTACGACCTGCTGGCGGATGATGATGCGCAGCTGCTTGGCAAGCGTCGCCGAGGAGCCCTCGATGCTCTCATTCTGGCAGACGAGGCAGCGGAGCTGGTCGCCAATCGCTTCGGCCCGCGTTTCCTGCTGCTGGGTGAGGGTGACGCCGTCGCGCGTGACCATCTGTGCCCAGGCAAGCGAGGGCAGGAAGGCGATAAGGAAGATGAGAATTCTCATGCGTATTGCTTGAGCAGTGGGTTCAGCGTGCTGGCGACCACCTCATCCGTCAGCGCCCCGGCGTACCGCCAGCGGACAATGCCGGTTTTATCGATGAAATAGGTCTCCGGCACGCCGTAGACGCCCCAGTTGATGGCGGTGAGGCCGGAGGCGTCGCTGGCAAGGCGCGTATAGGGGTTGCCGTTTTGCGCCAGAAAATTTTGCAGCGCGCCTGCGGCATTGTCCTCGAAATCGATGCCCCAGATCGTCAGCCCGGATTTGGCGAGTTGCGCCAGCATCGGGGCTTCCTGCAGGCAGGGAACACACCAGGAGGCGAACCAGTTGACCAGCATAGGCCGTGGCGGCGCCAACAGGTCGGTATTCGAGAAGCCTTGCATTCCGGCGGTTCCGGGTAGCGTGAAGGCGGGCGGCCGCTTGCCGATGAGCGGCGATGGCAAAGCGTGCGGGTCGTAGTCATTCTCCTGCATGCGCCGGAGAATGGTGTAGAACCCGGTCCCGCCGCCAACCACGACGGCGAGCGGAATCCCGAATAACAGGCGGCGGCGAAGTGGCGACATGGGGTTAGGCGACTGCCCCTTCCGGCTTTTTGTTGCGCGAAGGTGCGCCGACGCGCAGACGGCGGTCGGAGAGCGAAATACCGCCGCCGAGCGCCATGATGAGTCCGCCGAACCAGATTTCAGGGGCCATCGGGTGACGATTCAACCGCAACTCCGCGCCATGCGACCCGGCAGGCTCATCCGCGAAAACAGCGTAAATATCCTGGAAGCCGTTGGTATGGATGGCGGCATCGTTGGTGACGACTTTCTGGGCCGTGAAGAAGCGGCGCGAGGGATGCAGCGTAAGAAAGGGCTGTCCGTTCTTGCTCACGGTCAGGTCCGCCACGCGCTGGCTGTAATTCGGGCCGGGTGCGTCATGGATGTCGTTCAGAGTCCAGCTATAGCCGCCAAGTTCGGTGGACTGGCCCGGAGTCAGAACGATGACTTTTTGGGTGGCAAGGGTCATGCCCGCAATGCCGAGCACCATGACGCCGAAGCCGATATGCCCGAGTGTGGCGCCGACGGCTGCGCGCGGGAGGACGAACAAACGGGCGACCGAGGCGCCAAGCGGGATGCGGAACAGGCGGATGCGTTCGGCCACATCCGTCAGCGCGCCGATAACGACCCAGATTCCGCCAGCAAGGCCAAGCGCTGCAATAACATGGCGTTCCGCCGTGGCGGCCAGAAACACGATCAGCGCCGCACCTGCCGCCAGCCAGAGGCGCTGCAAAGCCGGGGCAAGCGCCGCGCGCTTCCAGGGCATCAGCGGGCCGATAGCCATCGCGAAAATGAGCGGCGCGGTGAGCGGCAGAACGGTCTGATTGAAGAACGGTGCGCCGACCGAGAGCTGGATTCCGAAGAGCAGGTTCGCGAAAGGCGGGTAGAGCGTGCCGATGAACACCACGGCGGCGATGGAACAGAGGAAGATATTGTTCAGCACCAGCGCGCTCTCGCGGCTGAGCGGCGCGTAAATGCCGGAAGCGGCCAGAACCGGGGCACGGATGGCGAAGAGCAGCAGCGAGCCGCCAATGGTCAGGCCGAGTAGCCCAAGAATGAACAGCCCCTGGTCGGGCGCCGCCGCGAAGGAGTGCACGGAGTTGAGGATGCCGGAGCGGACCAGGAAGGTGCCCGAGAGGCTGAGCGAGAAGGTGGCGATGGCGAGCAGCACGGTCCAGGCCTTCAGCGCCTCGCGCTTTTCCACGACGATCGCACAATGCAACAGCGCCGTGCCGGTGAGCCAGGGCAACAACGCCGCGTTCTCCACCGGGTCCCAGAACCAATACCCGCCCCAGCCCAGCGTGTAATAGGACCACCAGCTGCCGAGCGCGATGCCGGAGGTGAGAAAACACCAGGAGAGCAGCGCCCAAGGGCGAACCCAGCGGCCCCAGGCAGCGTCGATACGCCCTTCGATAAGGGCGGCGATGGCGAAGGCGAAAGCGACCGAGAAGCCGACATAGCCGGTGTATAAAACCGGCGGGTGGAAGGCGAGGCCGGGATCCTGCAAAATCGGGTTCACCCCCGCGCCATCCAGCGGCGGTGGCCAGATCCGGGTGAACGGGTCCGACACGGTGAGGGTAAAGAGCAGAAAGCCGCCCGAGACGAGGCCGAGCACGCCCAGCACGCGGGCGCGCAGGGAGGCCGGCAGGTTCTGCCCGAAAGCGGCGACCGTGGCCCCGCAAAGCGAGAGGATGAAGCACCACAACACCATGGAGCCGTCATGGTTTCCCCAGGTGCCGGAGATCCGGTAGATCAGCGGCACGGCGGAGGAGGAAAAATCCGCGACATTTTCCACTGTGAAGTCGGACACGACGCCCGCATAGATAAGGCCGAGAAACGCCGCGCCGATGGCCAGAAAATGGCTGAGGGCAAGGGCCGGCGCGGCACGCATGGCGCGCGGGTCGCGCAGTCCGGGGGCGAAAATGCCGATGACGCCTTGTGCGAAGGCAAGTGCGACCGCAAGCGCCAGCGCGAAATGGCCGAGTTCGGGGATCATTTGGATGTGTTCCCGGTTGAAGCGCGACCCATCATGATGAACTCGTACTTTTCACTTGCATGGTGTTCCACGTGGCCGCAGCCGGGGGCGGGCCGTATTTCGGATTCCATTTTCCTGCTTTTTCAAGGGCCTGTTCGACGTCCTTCGGCATATAGGAGGCGCCGTGCTTGGCCAGGACTTCGTCGGCCGAGAAATTGCCAGCGGTCGTCATCGAGCCGATGGCCACCACGCCCTGGCCTTCGCGGAACAAATCCGGAAGCACGCCGGTGAAGGTGACGGGGATGGAGGCCTGGCCATCCGTTACGCGGAATGAGGTCGTGGGGGTTCCGGCGTCGATGGTGGTGGCAACCGTGCCGACCTGAACGATGCCGCCGAGGCGGAAGCTCATGCCGGGCGCTGGGTTTTTGGCGATAACGGATGCCGGCGAGAGAAAATAGGTGAGGGTGGAGGAAAAGGCGGCGAGCGAAAGCCCGGTGGCGGCGCTCAGACATACGCCGCAGGCGAGCAGCAAATAGAGGCGGCGCTTCTTGGGCGCGCGCATCAGCGAGTTCTCTCGACGGCTTTGAGGCGCTTGGCGGCGCGCTGGTAGCGCGTGAAGGTGAGAACGCCGATGCCGATGAGGAAAATGACGGTAACGCCGTAACTGCCGTTGATGAACGGGGCGAAATTCATGACGCGCGCTCCGCGGCGGCGAGGAGCAGGCCGCGGGTGCGGCGCTCCATGATCGCCGCGCAGACCCGGGCGCAGACGATGGTGATGAAGGAGATGTAAAAGCCCAGAGTCGCGATTAGCAGCGGGTAGAGCATGGTGATGTAGATTTTGGAATTGCCGGAGAAGGAGATCGTATTGCCTTGGTGCAGCGTGTTCCACCACTGCACGGAGAACACGATGATCGGCAGGTTGATCGCCCCCACCAGCGCCAAAATGGCGGCGGCGCGGTGCCCATGGGTCGGGTTATCGAAGGCGCGGATGAGCGCGATATGGCCGAGATACAGGAAAAACAGCACCAGCACGGAGGTGAGCCGTGCATCCCACACCCAATACGCGCCCCACATCGGCTTGCCCCAGAGTGAGCCCGAAACGAGACAGACGAAGGTGAAGCCAGCGCCCACAGGGCCGATTTCCTCAGCCGCCAGGTCCGCCAGCGGGTGGCGCCAGATGATCGAGAAGAACGAGCAGACGGCCAATGCGGCGTAACCGGCCATCGACACCCAGGCGGCGGGGACATGGACATACATGATGCGCGCCGCATCGCCCTGCTCCCAATCCGCGGGAGCGAAGGCATAGCCCCAGACGATGCCGGTAACCGTGAGAAGAATCGAAGCGGCGGCCAGCCAGGGCAAGGCCGGGCGGATAAGCTTCAGAAAACGCCCGGGATTCGCGTAGCGATGCAGCCATGAGCCTGTTTTACCGACCCGGCCCGTGATTAGGACGTTTTCATTCATGAATGTCTAATATGCGATACACGCTGAAATTTGAAGCGGCGCGGATTCGGATTAAGCTATTGGCTATGACGAATTATTGGCTTGTGAAATCAGAACCCGACGCCTTCTCCTGGGACCAGCAGGTGGCAAACCGCGTGGAACCCTGGACCGGCGTGCGAAACCACACCGCGAAGAACAACCTGAAGGCCATGCAAAAGGGCGATCTGGCGTTCTTCTACCATTCGAATATCGGCAAGGAGATCGTCGGCATCGTGAAGGTGGCCAAGACCGCCTATCCCGACCCGACAGCCGAATCGGGCGACTGGGTCTGCGTGGACATGCAGGCCGTGAGGCCCCTCCCGCAGCCGGTCACACTTGCAACCATCAAGTCCGACCCCAGGTTCAGGGACCTGGCGCTGGTGCGGCTATCGCGGCTATCCGTCGCACCCGTGAGTGCTGAGCATTGGGCGCAGCTATGTGCATTAGGGGGTGTGAAATGACCGAAATCGCAATTCTGGGCGGCGGGTGCTTCTGGTGCACCGAGGCATCCTTCTCCGAGTTGAAGGGCGTGGAGGCGGTTCAGTCCGGCTATGCGGGCGGGCATGTCGAAAATCCGACCTACCGGGCCGTCTGCACGGGCCAGACTGGCCATGCCGAGGTGGTGGAGGTGAAATTCGACCCGGCGGTGATCTCCTATGAGGATATTCTGCGGGTGTTCTTCACGATTCACGACCCGACGACGCTGAACCGCCAGGGCGGGGATGTGGGCACGCAATACCGTTCGGTGATTTTCTATGCGGACGCCGCGCAGGAATCATCTGCCCGCAAAATTATCGCGGAGTTCGAGGCGTCCGGCGCATGGGATGGCAAGATCGTGACCGAGGTTTCGCCGGCACCGGCATTTTATCGCGCCGAGCCCGAGCATGACCAGTATTTCGCTCGCAACCCCTATGCCGGGTATTGCCAGGCGGTGATCGCGCCGAAAGTGGCGAAGATGCGTAAAAAATTCGCCGAACGGCTCCGCAAGGCGGCCTGAAAAAAGGGGGGCTTAACGCCCCCCTTTTTATTTATGGCTTAAACGCTTTGTCCCATACCACGTAGCTATACGCACCCGATGGCGGCTTGCTGATGACGGGCGTGGATTTGGTGGAGAGCAATTCGCTCACCGTCTGCTGGTAGGCGGCGGGTTGCAGATACCCCCAAGGCGCGCTGGCCGGAATTAGCTTGGCGACTTCGCGGATCATCGTCGTCTGATGCTGGGCGGTCAGCACGCCGGCTGTGTCATCGGCGAGGAGGATTTGCACGGTCTCGGCCTGATGGGTGTCGGCGTAGTCCCAGCCTTCCTTGGAGGCCTTGAGGAAGCGGGCGAGCTTGTCCACCATTTTCGGGTCGGAGAGTTCGCTGCCTTTGACGTAGAGCCCGTCTTCCAGCGTCGCGACCCCCTCCTGCTGGTATTTGAAGACGACGAGCTGGGCCGGTTTCATGCCCGCCTCGATCAGCTGCCAATATTCGTTATAGGTCATGGTGGAAATGCAGGCGGCTTGTTTCTGCAGCAGCGGGTCGACGTTGAAGCCTTGTTTGAGCACCGTCACATCCGGACTGGCGCCAGAGGTGGAATAGCCCAGCTTCGCCATCCAGGAGAGGAACGGGTATTCATTGCCCGAGAACCAGACGCCGAGGGTCTTGCCTTTGAAATCCGCCGGGGTGCTAACCCCGCTATCGCGCCGGCAGGTAAGCTCCATGCCGGAATGCTGATATACCTGCGCGATATTGACGATATCCAGGCCCTTTTCCCGCGCGGCGAGGGCGGAGGGCATCCAGTCCACCACCACATCCGCGCCGCCGCCAGCCAGCACCTGGTCCGGGTTCACATCCGGGCCGCCGGGCTTGATGGTGACGTTCAGCCCTTCGGCTTTGTAAAAACCTTTGGCCTGCGCAACGTAATAGCCCGCGAACTGCGCCTGCGTAACCCATTTCAGCTGGAGCGTGATGTTGTCATCCGCCTTGGCCTGACCTACGCCGATGGCCAGCGCCGCGATGGCGCCCAGAAATAACCGCTTCATGTCTCGCTCCTTTATGAACGCTTGTGGAAAGATGGATGCCAGAAAGTGACGCGCCGCTCGCATAGCGCCAGCAGGCCGAAGCTGATGGAGCCCGCCAGTGCCGCTACCGTAATAGTTGCCCAGACGATGTCCAGATTCATGCGGGCGGATTCGGTGGAAATGCGGAACCCCATGCCGCGCGTGGGGGTGCCGAAAAACTCCGCCACGACCGCGCCGATGAGCGCCAGTGTTGAGTTCAGTTTCAGCGCGTTGAAAATCATCGGCATGGCGGCGGGCAGGCGGAGCTTGAAGAGGGTGCGCAAATAGCTCGCACCATAGGAGCGCATCAGGTCGTGCTCCATGGCGCCGGCTTCGTGCAGCCCGGCCTGCGTGTTCACCAGCATGGGAAACACCGTCATCAACGCCACCACGGCGGCTTTGGAGGGCCAGTCGAACCCGAACCATTCGATGGCGATCGGCGCGATGCCGACCACCGGCATCGCGCTGACCATATTGGCAAGCGGGGTGAGGCCGCGTTGCAGGAAAAGCGAGCGGTCGATCGCCAGCGCGGTGAGAAAGCCGGTGCCGCAGCCGATGGCATAGCCGGCGAGTACGGCATGCAGGAAGGTCTGGTCGAAATCCCCCGCAAGGATGCCGGCATTGTTGTAAAGCGCCAGCGCGATGGCCGAGGGCGGGGGCAGCAGGATGAAGGGCACGTTCAGGCCAATGACCAGCATCTCCCAGGCCCAGATGAGCGTGAGGCCGAACAATACGGGGCAGAGAATTCTGCTTTGCCTTGTGTCGGATTTTGCCAAAAAATTGAGCGAGACGAGGCTGAGCGCGGCGGCCACAATTGCGAAAATGCCCGACAGGGCTTGATGGTTTGCCAGCAGGAAGCGCGCGGCGAGACCGAGAAGAACGGCGAGCGCCGCGCAGGCCTCGCCACTCATAACCGGCCGCCGCGTTGCCGGCGGAGCAGGAATTCGCCGGCCCGTACCAGGAAGATGAGGCCCAAAGCGAGCATGGATGCCAGCAAAAGCGCGTCCCACATCATCATCGTCTGCCCGTAATAGCTTCCCGCGAGCAGCCGCGCACCCAGACCGACCTGTGCCCCCGTCGGCAATTCCGCGACGATGGCGCCGGTGACGCTGAGCGCCACGGCGACTTTCAGGCTGGGAAAGAGAAACGCCATGGAGACCGGCCAGCGCAATTTGCCGAACACCTGCGCGCCTGTCGCGTTATAGCTGCGCATGAGGTCGAGCTGCATCGTATCCGGCGAGCGCAAGCCCTTCACCATGCCGACCGTGATGGGAAAGAACGAGAGATAGCCGACAATGGCGGCCTTCGGGGCAAGGCCGGTGAAGCCGATATTGCCCAAAGCCACCACGACCATCGGCGCGATGGCGAGGATGGGGATCGTCTGGCTACCGATAACCCAGGGCATAACGGAACGGTCCAGCACGCGCGAATGCACGATCGCGGCGGCCAGCGCGATGCCGAAGGCGAGGCCGATGCTAAGCCCGGTGACGGCGGTTTGCGCCGTATAGGCCGCTTGCAGCAGAAAATTACGCGGCGAGGTCAGCGGATAATGGAAGATACTGTCATAAAGCGCGGATAATATCTGGTCCGGAGTCGGCAGTACCGGGCGGTCCATGCTGTAGCAGGCTTGCAGCACCGCCCAGAAGCCGGTGGGTCCGTCCGGGTCCATCAATGCCACGGCTTGCGGTGCGTTCAGGAAATAGGCGGCGATGTACCAGGCGATGATGACGACGAACATCACCGTGAAAAACGGCAGAGTCTTGGTGAGCGCTTTAGTCATAGCTATGGCCTTCACGCAGCGCTTCACGGACTTCTTGTGCCAGGGCGACGAATTTTGGATCTTCGCGGATTTCCAGCGTGCGGTGGGCAGGCAGGTCGCTCTCGATGATCCTTAGCACGCGGCCCGGGCGCGGCGACATGACGACGATTTTGGTCGAGAGAAACACGGCTTCCGGGATGGAATGGGTGACGAAGACGGAGGTCATATGGGTTCGCCGCCAGAGTTCGTGGACATGCAGGTTCAGATTGTCGCGCGTGATCTCATCCAGCGCGCCGAAGGGTTCGTCCATCAGCAGCAAAGCGGGTTTGAAGCTCAGCGCGCGGGCGATGGAGACGCGCTGCTGCATGCCGCCTGAGAGCTGCCATGGGAATTTGCGGCCGAAATCCTGCAGGCCAAGCAAGGCGAGATTCTCTGCGGCGCGTTGCGCGCGCTCGGGTTTTGGCATGTTGAGAAGTTCGAGCGGGAGCGTGACATTGCGTGTGACATTGCGCCAGGGGAAAAGGGCAGGGGCCTGAAACACATAGCCATAGGCATGGGCGCGGCGCGCATCATCCGGGCTCATGCCATTTACGGTGAGGCGGCCTGAGGTGAGCGGTGCGAGATCGGCGATGGCACGCAACAAGGTGGTTTTGCCGCAGCCGGAAGGGCCGATGAGGGAGACGAAATCCCCCTGCGCCACGGTGAGATCGACATCTTTCAGCGCGACCACCGGCTGGTCCGCCGCGTTGAAAACGATGTTGAGTTTTTCCGCCTCGATGACATTCATCCGGCGAAATTGGCCGAAGATGGGTTGTTCGGATGATCCTTCCAGGTGAGGTGCGGCTGCCCGCTCTCGACCGGGACCATGGTGATGCAATACTCTACCGGGCAAACATGGGCGCAAAGATTGCAGCCGACGCATTCGGCGTCGATGATTTCGTAGCGGCGCCGGCCTTCCACGCGAAGGGCGGCGATGGATTGGTGGGAGGTATCCTCGCACGCCGCATAGCACAGGCCGCATTTGATGCAGAGATCCTGATCGATGCGCGCGATGGTTTTGTAGTTGAGATTCAGGTCATCCCAGTGCACAAAGTTTTGGATGGCCTTGCCCTGGAAATCGGGCAGGCTGGCATAGCCCTTCGCATCCATCCAGTTGGACAAGCCGCTGATCATATCATCGACGATTTTAAAGCCGTGATGCATGGCGGCGGTGCAGACCTGCACATTGGTCGCGCCCAGCGCAATGAATTCGGCGGCGTCCCGCCATGTGGAGATGCCGCCGATGCCGGAGATGGGCAAGCCCCGCGTGGTGGCATCGCGCGCGATCTCGCCTACCATGCGCAGCGCGATCGGCTTTACCGCCGGGCCGCAATAGCCGCCATGCGTACCCTTTCCGTCTACCATCGGCTCCGGCGACATCGTATCCAGATTGACGCCGGTGATGGAGGTGATGGTGTTGATGAGCGAGACGGCATCCGCCCCGCCCGCCTTGGCGGCGGCGGCCGCTTTGACAATATCCGTGACATTGGGGGTAAGTTTCACGATCACCGGCATGCGGGAATGCTGTTTGCACCAGCGCGTCACCATCTCCACATATTCGGGCACCTGGCCTACGGCCGCCCCCATTCCGCGCTCGGACATGCCATGCGGGCAGCCGAAATTCAGCTCCACCCCGTCTGCGCCGGTTTGTTCCACGCGGGCCAGGATGGATTTCCAGCTTTCCTCTGTACAGGGGACCATCAGGCTCACCACCATCGCGCGGTCCGGCCAGCTGCGTTTGACCTGCGTGATCTCCTGAAGGTTGAGGTCGAGCGGGCGGTCGGTGATCAGTTCGATATTGTTCAACCCGGCAATACGCGTGCCGCCATAGCTGACCGCGCCGTAACGGCTGGAGACGTTGACGATGGGTGGGTCCTCGCCCAGCGTTTTCCACACCACCCCGCCCCAGCCGGCGCGAAATGCGCGCTCCACATTATAGGCTTTGTCCGTCGGCGGTGCGGAGGCGAGCCAGAACGGGTTCGGGCTGCGAATGCCGGCGAAGATCGTGGTGAGATCGGCCATGTTCAAAATCCCAGAAATGCGTGGATGGCGCGAGCGGCGAGCTTGCCATCCTGCACCGCGCGCACGGTCAGATCCTGGCCGGCGACGCAATCCCCGCCCGCGAACACGCCGGCGAGGGAGGTGGTATGAACGGCATCCACCGCAATGCGCCCGTTTTCGAGCCGCACGCCGTCCAGACCGGCGAATTTCTGCCCAACGGCTTTCAGCACCGTATCGGCGACGAAATTCTGTCCGGCGGTGAGGATGCGCAGTGCGCCCTCCACTTGTTCAACGCGCAAGGGCGCCGCATGAAAATGGATATTAACACCATGCTGTCTTGCCCAGCGTTGTTCTTCCGGGGTGGCGGACATATGCTCCGGCCCGCGCCGGTAGAGGATGGTGACTTCCTCCGCGCCCAGGAGCCTGGCTTGCGTGGCGGCATCGATGGCGGTGTTGCCGCCGCCGATGACGATGACGCGGCGGCCGAGGTTGAGCGTCGCTTTGTCCTCTGCCTGGCGTAGTTCGGCGATGAAATCCACGGCGTCATGGATGCCAGGCAGATCCTCGCCGGGAATGCCCATACGATTCACAGCGGTCTGTCCGAGGCCAAGAAAAACCGCGTCGTATTCCATGCGCAGCGCCGCGAGGTTCAGCGTCTCGCCCAGCTCCCTATCGTATTCAATGTCGATGCCGCCGATGGATATGATGAATTCGACCTCCCGCGCCGCGAAGGCATCCGCCATTTTATAGGCGGCGATGCCATATTCGTTCAGCCCGCCGGGCTTGGGCTTCGCGTCGAACACGCGCACTTCATGCCCGCGCAAGGCCAGGGCATGCGCGCAGGAGAGTCCGGCAGGCCCCGCACCGACCACCGCAATTTTTTTGCCCGTTGGCGCAGCGCGGATGAAGGGCTGTTCACCCTGCGCCATTTGCCAATCGGTTGCGACGCGTTGCAGCGCGCCGATGGCAATGGGCTGCTCGCCGGCCTCGGTCCATACGCAGGCGCGCTCGCAGAGAATCTCCGTCGGGCAAACCCGCGCGCAGGCGCCGCCAAAAATGTTCTGTTCAAGGATTTTCCGGGCGGCTCCGGCAAGGTTGCCGGTTGCGATCCCGCGGATGAAGCCCGGCACGTCGATATCCGTCGGGCAGGCTTGGATGCAGGGAGCGTCGTGGCAAAAATAGCAACGATTGGCCTCCACCACTGCCTGGGCATGGGTAAGCGGGGGATGCGCGTCGGCGAACCTGCTTTCGATGTCCGACACCCAAGCTCCTTTCGCAAATGAGATTAAAATATCGCCAGTCGAGGCCCTTGCGTCAATAAAAAACTTGACCTTACGGTCAGATTTGATGAGAATTTGGGCATGAGCCGCCGAAACATCAACGCTGCGGTCGAAAATGCGCAACCCCGCCCGGCTGGGCGCCTGCGAAAGTCGCGGATTGCGCAAATTTTGGAGGCGGCCGAGCTGGAATTTGCACTGAACGGGTTCGAAGGCACGACAACGGCGGAAATTGCCGCCCGCGCGGCGATGCCAAAGGCCAATGTACATTATTATTTCGGAACGAAAGAGAAAATCTACCGCGCCGTGCTGGATGATATTCTGGTTCTCTGGCTCGACGAGGCGGATTACTGGATCGCCCCCGGCCGCACGCCGCGGGAGGCATTGACCGGCTATATTCGCGCCAAAATCATCTCCGCGCGGGAAAAGCCTTTGGCGTCACGTATTTATGCCGGGGAATTGCTGCGCGGCGCGCCGCAAATTTCGGGCTATTTGCACATTGCGCTGCGCGAGCGTGTGGCGGCACTCTCCGACGTCATCAACGGCTGGATTACGGCGGGCCAGATCAATCCCGTCAGCCCGGCGCATCTATTATTTTGCATCTGGGCGATGACGCAGACCTATGCTGATTTTGCCGTGCAAATTGGTGCGGTACTCGGCAGACCGGAACTGGATGAGGATGTGTATGAGCGCGCCGTGGATACGGTGACGCAACTCGTCCTCGGGAGTTTATTGGCAGGAGCGGCAGAATCATGAATCTCTTGATCAAAGGCGGCACCATCACCACGGCAGAGCGCAGCTATCGTGGGGATATTCTTTGCGTGGATGGGATCATCGCGCAGATTGGTGAAAATCTTGTTCCATCCGGCGCGGAGGTGGTGGATGCGAGCGGTGCGCTGGTCATTCCCGGCGGCATCGACCCGCATACGCATATGGAACTGCCCTTCATGGGCACTATCGCCACGGAGGATTTTTTCACCGGCACCGCCGCAGGATTTGCCGGCGGCAATACCACGATCATTGATTTCGTGATTCCCGGCGCCGAGCAATCCATGCTGGAGGCGTTCCATACCTGGCGTGGCTGGGCGGAGAAAGCGGCGGGGGACTACGCGTTTCATGTGGCGGTCACCTCCTGGTCAGAGCGCGTGCATGAGGAGATGGGGATTCTGGTGCGCGAACACGGTGTCACCAGCTTCAAGCATTTCATGGCCTATAAAGGCGCGCTGATGGTGGATGACGCCGCCATGCTGCATAGTTTTACCCGTGCGAAAGAACTAGGGGCGATTTGCAACGTGCATGCGGAGAACGGCGAGGCTGTCGCGCATTTGCAGAAGAAGCTGCTGGCGGAAGGGATCACAGGGCCGGAGGGGCACCCGCTGTCACGCCCGCCATCTGTGGAAGGCGAAGCCGCGCAGCGCGTGATCGCCATCGCGGGACTTTTGGATATGCCGGTTTATATCGTCCATGTTTCTACGCAGGATGCGACGGATGCGATCATCCGTGCTCAGGCGCAAGGCCAGCGTGTGTATGGTGAGGTACTGGCGCAGCATCTGGTGATCGATGAGCAGGTTTACTGGGACGAGAATTTTGAACGTGCCGCCGCGCATGTGATGAGCCCGCCCTTCCGCCCAAAACATCACCAGAAGGCGCTATGGGCGGGGCTTGCTTCGGGAAATCTACAAACGACAGCGACTGATCATTGCTGCTTCTGTGCGCCTCAGAAAGCCGGCGGCATCGGCGATTTTACAAAAATTCCCAACGGAACGGCCGGTATTGAAGACCGCATGAGCGTCCTTTGGCATTTCGGCGTGCGGTCCGGACGCCTGACTCCGGAGGAATTTGTCGCCATCACCTCCACGAATGCCGCGCGCATCTTCTCGCTCATGCCGCGCAAAGGTCTCATCGCTTTGGGTGCAGATGCAGACCTCGTCGTCTGGGACCCAGCTGCAACGCGTACCATCTCGGCCAAAACCCACCACCAGAATGTCGATTTCAACGTGTATGAAGGAATAGATGTCACCGGGCTGGCCCGCACCACGATCGCCAATGGCAAGATCGTCTGGCAGGACCGTACGCTGCGCGCCGTGCGCGGGGCCGGGCGGTATATTGCGCGGCGGAGCTAGCGCCGCACAGAGCCGCCCGGCGCCTAGCTTAACTTAGTTGCGCCGTGCCAGAAATCCGAGCAGGAATGCAGCGCCTGCAACCAAAGCGATCGCCGTGAGGGGCTGCTCTTTAATGTTGTCGCGCAATTCCTCCGTGGCGGCGCCAAAGGTTTTCTGCGCTTTGCCAGCGGCCTGGTTGAACTTCCCTTTGACCTGGGTTTCTGTGTCTCCGGTAAGACCGCCCACGGCATCCTGAAATTTTCCGCCGATATCGCGGGCAATGCCTTCAAATTCGTTTTCATCCATCGCGATAATTTCCTTTTAGTTTGCCTTGTTGATTTAGGGAGGGCGAAGGCGGTTTCCAGAGATGAATCTCGCGCCGTCCAATAATTAAAACGTCGTTAGAATGCGTTCACGGTGGCGGCGTGGTGTGTTATTTGCGGTCATCGTCCAGTGGGTGTGTAATGACCATATCGCTTGTTTTGACGTTCGTGAGCCATGACAGGCCTGGTTTGGTAAACGCGATTTCTGACAAGGTCGCGGCCGCTGGCGGGAACTGGCTGGAGAGCCGTCTGGCCAGGCTTGCCGGAGAGTTTGCGGGCATCGCGCTGGTCAGCGTGCCGGAGCAGAACGAGGCAGGGCTTATTTCGGCATTGCGCAGCCTTGAAGACGAGGGAATGCGCGTGACAGCCGAGCGGAGCAGTGCAATTGCTTCTTCCCCAGTACGTCTCCGCGCGCTGGCACTTGAAGTGATCGGCCAGGACAGGCCTGGCATTGTCCGGGATGTGACGCAGGCATTGCGCGAGCTCGGGGCGAATATTGAGGAGTTCAGCAGCGGTATTGAAAGCGCGGCATTCACCGGGGAGACGATGTTCCGTGCTGCGGCAAGGTTGCGCCTACCGGATGGCATTATGGCGGAAGACGTTCGCAAATGCCTTGAGAATCTCGCCGATGAGTTGATGGTGGATATTACAGCGGTTGAGCCGGAACCCGCTGAGCCTAGACTTTGACAGCGTAGATAGCGATGAGCTTTTCGCATTCTGTGATCATCGCGCGGGCCCGCGCCAGCGCTTCGCCGCGTGCCGCCTCGCAGCTTTGGCCGGGGAGAAGAATATGTTGCTCACCCTCCAGCCGCTTCATCTGCGCCTTTAATATGGCGCGAATATTGATCCAGTCCGCTTCGAGCGATTCATTGATGTTCATGGATTTCCCCTGCGCCAAGCGTGGAGGCCTACAACGATAGCGCGAGTGGCTAATAAACCTGCCCTTGTATCGCCGCAGCCTGCGTCCTGATTATATCACTGCTGCTGCTGTCGGCGCTATGTTTTGATTGGAGCGCCTTATCCCGCATGCTGAACCCGGCATTTTCAGTAACGTGGATGTGAAAACCACGTCGCAAAATGGGAGCTTCGTCACACAGAATTGACGTCACTTAGGGTTATTCCTGGTTGTCCTACCCGACCCGTATTGATAAAAATTAATCTGATCTTGGGGGCAAGGACATGGCGGATCATCAAGCTTTTGAGGAAGTTATTAGCACGATTAGAACGCAGAGCATCGGTGCGCCGCGATACAGCAGGCGTCTTTCCGATAAGATTTTTCTCGCTTTTCACCATGCGTGCGACCAGCGCGACTATGAGATCGCCGAGCGTTTGCTGCATGTGTTGGAAGCAGAAATGACCCGGCAAACGGTCCCGCCAGGCGCAAACCGCCGTAAGAATATTGAAAGTCTTGTCGCAGCACACGAGCGTTTATGGAATTTGAAGCATGAAGTCGCGGTTGGAAGCTTTACGTAATCTTCTTCCGTATTTTGCCTGAGGTCTGAGGCTCCCGCGCTGTTGCCTACGCTCAACCGCACCCTGAATGATTGCCATCAATTCCCGACGGCATCTTCCACGCTCAGTTCAGCATCATTTGATACAGTTCATTGCACTTCGCCATACGGTAGCCGTCAAACTGCCATGATCGGCAGTCTACAGAGGATAGGTATTTAACAGCGAAGGGACCCATTCATGCGGCATCTGATTTGGGCTTTTGTCATCGTCTCTCCAATGATTGCTTTTGTGCAGGGCGATAGCACTGCACTCTCCGTCCCGGCCGATGCACATTTAGCGGCAACCCTGGCGGCGCAAGCTTCCGTAAAAATGGCAGATGCACTTCGTGCGGCCCATGTATGGCTGGCCTGAGCCGCATGCAGCCTCAGAGTTGCCGGGCTTATCTCATGATTTTATCGTTGATATTTGCGTGTTAATGTCATCGTCGTGGGACAGATTTTCGGAATGCCCGCGCGCGAATTATTCCGCCTTGGCGTGTAATTCGGCCAAAAGTGCGCGGGCTTGTCGAAGATCATAAAATTCGAAACCCTCCGTAAACCGGTCATAAATCGGCGCCAGCCCTTCCCGCGCCGCGCTGTAACGACCACGCGCCGCATCAAAACGCGCAAGCTCAATGGTGGCGCGCAGTTGGAGCCATAATGAGCCTTGTACTCCGGCCAGTTCAATCGCTTCCCTGAAACACTGTTCGGCGTTGCGCGCTGCCGGTTCTGTCTGCGCAGCCAGCAGCAGCTTACCCTTGACACGCAGCAACTCCGGACGCCACCAGGCGAACGTGCCGCGCAGGGAGGCCGCCATCGCCTCGTCCAACGCTTCATGCGCCGCGATCAGCCGGCCGGCCCGGCCGAGCCCGTCGGCCAGCGTGCCCAGAAATTGCATCAGAAAAACCGTCGCGTTTGCCTTGCGCACCCCCTCATTCGC
>Ga0302193_10001105_pt1 | contig 23322 bp, 23 predicted proteins | sample II_Bog_E3_3_FD_200228 | JGI IMG/M metagenome (GOLD analysis project Ga0302193, IMG submission 200228) | Peat permafrost microbial communities from Stordalen Mire near Abisko, Sweden - II_Bog_E3_3 | ecosystem: Environmental > Terrestrial > Soil > Wetlands > Peat | place: Sweden: Abisko...
TTGTGCTGTAGTGTACGGCAGATATGTAATATATGCAAATCGTCGGGCAACGAACGCAAGTTTATGGTCGTTGAGACCACAATTGTCCTGGGCTTTGGAGAAAATCTCGGCTATTCTTAGCAGAATGTATGCGTTCCGGTGCGGCCACATCTCGTAAATCTTTACCTTTTTGGGTTCTGCAAGTGCGGATTTGCGCGATCTGCCATCCTCTCAGGGAGGGCGTTGTACTGTCGTTCAAACCCGCAAGAGCATTTCTTGTCACTTCAAGGATGTCGGCGGTTTGTCTACTTGGCGGCAGCTTTCTTCTTCGCGGCCCAGCGCTTTTTGGCGGCTGCGGCGATGCGGGCGCGTCCTTCGGGCGAGAGAACCCGCTTCTTCTTCCGTGGTGAAGCTATTGGAGTGCCGGGGGCAACCTTTGCCGGTCGGCCAGGTTTCCGCTTAGCTACGGTGACCGCTGATCCGGCCGCAAGGAGAGCGCGGGCTTGTTTGAGCGTCGCAATCTCCGCATCGATAGTGGAAAGAATGTCCGTGAGTGCCATGCAGGAATTATAGCGCCGTCCCAGTTAGCCGGTCCTTGGCTGGAAATGCAACTCGCCTCGGCCCGTTCTCTTTTCCAGCCTCCCCAACGGTTATTGGCTTGATCGAATGCGAAGCAGGGGAACTCAGTAGTAGCTGTTGAGAAGAACCAGATAGCGAAAGATACATCCGGCGAAGATGAGAGCCAAGCCGCCAATGGACAGGATGAGCGGAGTGAAGAAATTTGGATTGAACCAGAGAAAACCGATGCCAGCGAAGCAGGCGAGAAGGAGAAGTACGGTGCCTGTAATGAAGCGGGTTTGAATCAGGTAGACAATCAAGCCAACGGAGATAAGAGCGATGGCGGGAATCTGAGGGCGGTTTCCAGGCAGTAGCGGCTGACTCTGATAGTAGATGGCGAGAACTATACCGGAGGTCAGGAGAATCAAGCAAAAGGTTCCGAAGCCTCTACGCAGACGCGGATAGAGATAGACGGCGGCGCAGATCAGGGTGAGAGCCACAATTCGGGCGATGGTATTGAGTTGAAAGGTGGTATCGCACCACATCCACATCCAAAGAGCGACTGTTGCGGAGATGATGCCGGAGTAGACGATGAAACAAGCGGCGATGGCAGCGCGTCTTGCCCTAGCAAAGCCGTAGGCCATTGGATTCGACGCAGTGAGCATATTGAGCATGTTTTGCGGTTGCAGGGCGAGCATGGTGAGCCTCCTTCATGGCTTTGCGTTTTTGAGAATGCGACCGACGTATCCGTTGTAAAAGCCGAAGTTTGAGGTTCCGCTGTTGTAGATGGAGAGCGCGTGGAGCAGCGCATCGGGGTCGTTGGGTGCCGCCTGCACTTGGGCGGCATAGGCTTCGGCAAGGAGGTTGGCGCCAACGGCGATGTTGGTGCAAGGGTCAAAGAGCTGCTCTGGCTTGAGGTGGAATCGAGCTGCATTTTCGGTGCTGACTTGGAGGAGTCCGACAGAGACGGAGATGTGGTGCTGAAGGAGCCAGCGCATCCAGAGAATAGCCTCCAGTTTGGAATTCGGTTGTCTGGCAAGCTCGATTGCCTGGTTGTTGGGTCCGATGCTGCTGGCAATTTGTTGAGGTCTGTTGACGCTGATTGCGTAGGGGTGAAAGGCGGACTCCGTTGTTGCGACGGCAAGCATGGTATTGAGCGCCGCGTGTGGAGCGCAGCTTTTGAGCAGAACGATCATTTGGTTTTGTGAGTAGCGGACGTTCGATTCCAGATATGTGGTCGTAGAGTCCTGCGCTTGAGCGGAGGCCGCGGCCACACTGAGAAGAATCGCAAGGATGGATAGATGCTTTTTCATCTGTTTGTTGCACTCACCACGGGAATCCAGAACAGGCGCGACCATGCTTCGATGGCGGATTGCTGAATCTCGGCGATGTATGTGTCTTTCGTCCAATAGTCGTTTGCGACGGATACGATCACTTCGGGATTGTGTTCGATGGAGATGAGGATGGGAGCGATGAGGAGTTGCTCGTAGCAAATGATGGGCGCAGCGCGCCTGGGGCCGAAGGAGAGAATCGACGGGCCGAAATAGTGCATTGGGACGCCGATGTTGTCCCAAGGTCTCCACATGGCGTATGGGATCGGAACCCGCTGCTGGAAAGTTGCGGTGTACTGGCCGCGCAGGAGAAGTTCGTTTCGATATTGACCGCCGTGAGGTCCGTACTCTTCCGCCCCGAAGAGTATCGACTGGTGGTTCCGTTGCAACTCGGATTAGGTCGATTGCCAGAATCCCTCGGCAGAGGGTGTCCAGTGATTGATGATTCCTTCGGGAAAGACTTGGATTTGGACATTTGAGTCGAATGCGGTTTCCTGAACGTAAACGACAGCCTTATAGAGCGCCATTGGCGTTTGCTTGGATAGTTCGGAACCTCCAAGTTCGGTGTCGTGGCCTTGCCACGCCGATGGAGCGGTCGGTATGCCGGGGTGCGACACATAGCAAATTGTGGCGAGCATCGCCGCCGACAGAATCGAATAGAGCCTGAACTTCGACAGGGTTCCAAACAGAATGATTGTGGCGATCAGGCCGGCCCAGCCAAGTCCTGGAAACAGGACGCCGGCGACGGTCAGAGGATTGACGACGCCGGTCGGTAGAAGGGCTGTGATACACAGCCCGACAGGCAGCGCCCATTCTGCTTCTATGCCGGGCGTGAGGAGCAACCAAACCCAAGGGAGTGTCAGGACAAGCGACGAAATGAGCCAGAGGATCAGAATCGAGAGCGGGCGCAATCCAGCATTGTCGCCGAAGAATTGTGTTGCTCCGGGCATGACCGGCCAGATGGATGCCGCGTAGTAACAGCCGAGAACTGTCAGGCGCTGTGCCGGGGCTTTGGCGCATGTGAACACCATTGGCAAGCCGAGAAGCGCCAGCAGCGCGAAAATGTGGCCCGACCAAGCGACAGCGCCGATGGTCAGTGCGGCAAAACCGGCCATGAAGGCGGCTTTAGAAGAGCCAGAATGGCTTTGCATATTGAACCCTTTCATCGAGATGGATTGCGCCGAAGTAGCGGCTATCGAAGCTGAAGCGGTTGTAGGAAGAAATGACCCAGACAGTCCCAGGAAGTACCGCATAGGTTCCGAGCGGGATCAGCGGCATGGGCCGCCCGATTCCATCCCTGGGGTATTGTTTTGAATTCGGCAGGAGTTTCCCATTGACGGCAACTCCAGCCTCGCTCACGGTGACGGTATCTCCTGCTCGTGCAGCGATTGGCTTTAGCAACGGGGCGTATCCGTCGCCGCATCCGAAGCTCTTTACCCGGTACTCTCTTTCGATTGAGACCTTTTCAGCAATTCCGGTTGGACAGATAAGAAGGTCGCTTCCGTTCCCTGGTTGAACGATCCGGTAGAACCCTGGAGCGAGGGAACTGGATGCGATGTTGAGCCGGATGCCAGCGAAGCCGAGCACAAGGACGATGCTGAAAGCAGCGATGGCCGGTGCGACCGATATAAAGACGAAACGCTTAGCGTTCATTGGCGGCGGCTCCCATGTTTCTTTGGAGTTCGGAGATGTGGAAGTTTCTGTCCATCTCTTCCATGCCTTCGTCGAGCTGGGCGAATATCTCCTGCATCTCGTCGGTTGGCACTGTCGTCTGAGAAACGGCGGGAGCGGCATCTGTATGTTCTTCCATTTCGTCTTCTCCAACCTCGAACACCTGTGGCGTAGTAGGGATCTGCTTGTCGGAAGAGATGTTGGGCGGCAGGCCTCCAGAGGCTGACGATGCGGTGGCGGTTGTAGCTGGGACAGTGGAAGGGGGGACAAGTTGAGCAGCGGTTTGAACGTGAATGGAACTTTGGACCAAGCCGCGTGTGGATGTAGAGATTTCCGAGCGGTAGAGCTTTCCTGGCGAGAGGATATTGCCGTCGTGCTCGATGGTGAAGAGAGTATGCGGCGTCTTGATCGCCGATCTCTTTTGGAGAACCGGGTCTTGAAAATAGAGAAGTTGTTTTCCGAATATCGGCGATTGTCCCGCAATGAAGATGAGCATTGCGCCCGGCGCTGTGATGCGCTGGGCTTCGCCCTGTCCTTCTTTGGTGGGTCCTGGAAGGCGCATGAGTTCATCGACAGTGATGAGAGGCCGGGAGATGTGGTCTACGTTGGTCGATACGTTTGTTGCGAGTGGGCTTGTGCGCGAGCCACTGTAGCTGACGGCCGCTCTGAGGATGGTGGCTGTTCCCGCCATTTTGGAGAGTGCTTCCGCGGTCTCGGTCTTATTCGGCGCAAACGCGATGCGAATATGGCAGTTTGAGATGATGCTCTCATGGTTGCCATAGGTGTCTTTCATCTGCTCGATGTCCTGTGTTATCAGGTACGCTTTGATGCCGTAACCGGCGATGTAGGCAAAAGCCGTCTGGAAGATGGGCATCTTTCCCAATGTTGGGAATTCATCGATGAGAAGCAGGATGCGGTGGTCCGGGCGGGCCTTGAATTTCTCGCCGGACTTGAGGTCTTGTTGCAGCTTGGAGTTCCGTACTTCTTCGAGTTCCTCCGTCAATCGGTTCACCGTCATGGTGAAGATCAGTCTGAGCAGCGGCTTGAGGCGCTCGATGTCGCTTGGCGGCACAACAAGATAGAGGCTCACCGGATATTTGAAGTGCTTGAGGTCGTTGATCGTGAAGTCGCTATCTTCGATGCTGCGTTGAACGAGAGGATCGCTGTAAAGGATGAGCGTTGTTTTCGCGGTGGACAATACGCCGGAAAACTCCTTGTCCTCTCTGTTGAGCATCTCCTGCATTTTTTCCATGACGACCGGATGTACCAGCGATTTTTGGCCGTCGCGGAGATTCCAATAGTTGGTGGAATCGACGTGAGGGGTTCTCATGACCTGGGAAAAGTATTCGCGGGCGACGTTGGGCTGTTGATTGTCCATTCCTTCGAGGTCGATTGGCATCGTCAGATCGGACATCAGCGGTGTGAGTGAGTTGGAAAGTTCGGTAAGTGTGGCAAAACGGTTCTTGCGGCGGGCCGTATAGCAGAGATGGAGAATAAGTCCCGTTACAAGGCTGGTTGCTGATTTGATCCAATGTTCATCCTGGGCGCTTTCTTTGCCGCTTCTGCAAAGCATCTCTGCGATGTTCTGAGCGTCGGACACTTCGCGGAGTGTGCCGATGCGCACTTCGGCAAGAGGATTAAATCGCGCACTATGTTCTTCGACAGGAGCGAAGCGAAAGCAAACGTGGCCGGAGCTTATGCGGTAACCGGCGGTTCTGTCCCAGTTTTCTCCTTTGATGTCGAAGATTACCGCGCTCTCTTCCCATGCGAGCAGCGTTGGAATGACTAGACCGACGCCCTTGCCAGATCGGGTCGGCGCGAAAGCGAGAATATGTTCCGGGCCTGCGTGTCTGAGGTATTCGAGTGAGCCGGTTTTCTCATCTTGCCAAGCGCCTATGTAGACGCCGTGCTTTTGATCAACGAGTCCAGAGTCGCGGATTTCCTTCTCATTGGCCCATCGTGCGCTTCCGTGAAGATCCTCAGTGCCCTCGGTGAGTTTCTTGTTGCGATGAATGTTGAGTGCGGCGACGAGAAACAGCGTGGCCGAAAAGCCCACTGCCGCAATGAGCGTGGAAGTCAACAGCGGCTGCCGTACTAGCGGGTCGGTAGAGCCGCCGAACCTGACGATCCATAGGAACCACTTGTACGGGGCGTATATCTTCAACGTGGCGATTTGGAACAGAGGCGGTCCGAGTGCCGGTTGGAAATCGAAGTGCGAAGCGATGTGCTGGGTTGTGATGCTGTTGGTTGCGACCAGCGCCATCAGTCCGATCAGCATGGCGGACCAATTGTAAGTGCCGAGGTAGCCCGGCGATTTGGGCTTCCTGTACAAGGTTGGGGTTGTCTTGTTCATCGCTTATCGCTCCAGTTGAACTGCTACACGGGTTGGGAGAGGAATGTTGCGCGAGTGTACTTCAGCGCGTTCGAGGCTGTATGCTGCGGCTGCTTTGAAAAGTTTTGCTGTTTCCATCTCACGGTTTGGCAGCGGAAGGATCGTGTACTTGACCGTCTGGTCGTACTCCGAGCATCCAGCAGTCATCATGAAGAGACCACGGACTGTTTGGAATCGCTCTTCGCCGGGGATCATCCCTGCCGACAAGTCCAAGACAGCTTGCTTTCCTGCCGGGTATCCATAGACGGAGTTCATGAGCGTGGTTGCGAGCGTGATGTCGTTGGTCGTGATTGGATCGGGACCGCCGTGTCTTTGTAGGTGTTGTGGCGTCATCGAAAGTTCAATGTGCTCAGCCATCCGATGAAAGCGCCCTGCGTGTCCGTTGTAGATTTCGGCTTGCTTCATGTCGATCCTCCTGTTCTTACTCCTGGCGGGTTGCGCGATTGGCGGCTACGTCTGTCCTTGTGTGAAAGCGGTGGGATGCTGGCACTTCGGTTGTGGCAACATCCCAGCTCGTCTATGGTGATTGGCGGCTTGAAATAGTCGGCAATCAACGTTCAAGTCCCTGCGTTGTCTTGGCGCGCGCGGCGCGGCGCTGTTCCCGTTCTTCCGGCGTTCTGCCGGATTGGTTGGAGTGATACCAGGCACACTTGCCGAAGATTGCGGCAAGTTCCTCCCGTTTCCCAGGGAGAGGCTTGACTGCGATGCGCAGGTTTTGGTTGAGGGAGCCAATTGGTGGCCGTTCGATGTTGATCGTGAACGTGTTGTTGAAATCCTTCGTTCCGGCTGCGCCGGTTTCGACGCCTGCCGAGAGGACCGAGAATTCTCTCAGTGCTGCTTTCTTGCAGGTTGCAAACACGTCCTTGTCGAACGACTTGAGTTCTTTGGATGCTGCGGCGTGATGGTAGAAGGCTGTAGCCATGAACTCCTTGGCGACATCGGGTTTGAGCAAGGAGAACGAATCCCTGGGGTACTTGTCGTTAAGGCAGTTGATCTTCGACGCCAGCATCGTCTTGGCGATTTCCCGATGATGAGCGGTGTGCTCCTGACGGGCAGCACAATACTCTGTCTTGGCCCTCAGAATGGCGTCCTGTCTGGTCTCACCTACCATTGCTTCAAGCGGGCTAGTGAACCTGTCGAGGTAGGAGTTAAAGTCCTTGTCGCAAGCAGTTTTCTGTTCTGGAGAGAGGGCATCGTATCCGTCTTTCTCACGCAGATACGAACCCTTTGTGGGTGCTTCCGCCTGGTTCTCCAAGGCGTCAAGTTCTTGTTGAGGGTTGGCTCCCTGGATCGTGGAAGCCGCCGCAGTTTCTGGAGAGGCAACCTGTTCGGGTTCCTGTTCTTTGGCTTTGGAACTGCGGCGTCCCGGCTTCGAGGTTTGCTCAACGGTTTCGAAAGGTACAACTTGTGTGGCCATACTCTTGGCATCGCTTTCTGTGCGCGACTCTTGCGCACGGTTGAGGTTGTGGTTGTGCTCGATGGTGTGTCGAGCAGGATTGAGAACTGTTTCGTAGAGGTTGCGAACGTGGCGCTGTGCCGTGGCTAGACGAGCGAAACATGTAGCATCGCGCAAATACTGCTGTACGAGGTGAGGTGCGGCTTTCAGCGACAGAGAAGGGATGGTCTGTTCGTCGAGGAATGGGCGCTTTGTTGAAGGGGCGCAGTGCTCCATCGCTCCAACGAACTGAGCAAGTTCCGGGAAGCCATCGAGTTGTGTTGTCGGTAGCATCGGCCTGTACGTTATGTAATAATACCTCTCTCCGGTCAGTTGTGTAATATGCATGACGCGTTATTATGCAATGAGTAGCGTTAAATCGTTCTTTTTCATAGTCTTCCTGGATAGATCCCACGGCGGCTTCGGAACCTTGGCGGCGGGGACAGGTGTTCGACGACAGCAGCAAGCGACAAATCCGCCTGGATTCATGGCAGGGTTTACCTCGCCTTCCCAGAGGTGGAGGCGAGAGAACGGGTTCTCTTCGATCTGGTCCAGCAGTTTTGCCAGATGGACCCGGAAGATCAAGAATGGCTCCGCTATAAGCTGAGAGTGGTGGAGTGCCGCGCCCTCGAAAATGTGGCGCGGGGACTGGCGGGGACTGAATGATGCGGCGGCGGAACAGGCCAGACTCTGCGGCGAGACGCGCGAGATCGCCGACTTGCGACCACTCAGACGAAGGGGACCACCGAAGAGGCCGGGATGACGCCCCGGCAACTTCTGGAGGATGTCCAGGCCAGCCTCCACGATTCCATCGCCGGTGAGGCCATCCTCAGATGCTATACAGAGGAGACGCGGCAGCAGTTCGCTGGAGTCATCCATACGATCATCTAATCGAGCTTGGCGCAAGCTCTGGCAACGTCGCAAAAGCAGATGGACGGCTGGTTGAAGGGGGCGCTCGACGGTGCAATTCGCAACGCCCAAAATGCACTTGCGGCTGTGACGCGGGATTTCCGGCGCAAGCTGCTCGGTGCCTGGAGCTACCTGCTGTTGAGCGTCTTCGCCAGCCTTCTTTGCGGCTTTGGACTGCTCTTCCTGTGGTACTGACTGGGGAGACACCTATGATTTTTGAACCTGATTCTCGACAAGGAAAGCGCGGTTATGCCAATCGGTTCAAGTCCAAAGTGCCTGCATTCACAGTGCGTAACGGCGCATTCTGGCCACAAGCCGACTTCAGAATCTGGTGAGTGTCTGCGGTAGTGGACTACAATTAGAAAAAATGTCAGCGTTCTGGCGACTGTTTTCTGCCCCACAATCGGGTGGGGGATTGGAGTTGAAGAAGCAATGTCTGTGCCCGATTGGCTGAAGACCAACGCTTACCGCGTCCTGCGCATCACAGCAGGCGCTAGCTTGTCTGATGTTTACAAAGCAGCGACGAGCATGAGGCGCTCCGTCCGGCTTGGTGCAGTCAGTGCCGCGGAAGCAGACATAGCGGTGCTTGGTGAGATTCCCCGCACTGAAGCGGATATCCGGGTGGCTACCGGCCGACTGGAAAATCCAACACAACGCATATTTGACCGACTCTTCTGGTTGCACTCCATCGACTCCGCCGTGTCTGTGCGCCCCGGTGGCCTCGACACAGCTCTGTGGAACCACGACCAAGCACTTCGCGCAATCTTCGCGGCGTTTGAGACGGGTTTCGACGAGGCTGGGATCTGGGCTTGGACCCGAGCCCTCCGGGCATGGCATCAGGTTGTCTCTGACGAAGGATATTGGACTCGCTCGCTTGAGTTTGAGAATGATGGTGCCTTCGAGCCAGCCGCATTCCCCTCAGAGATTGATGAACTACGTTACAAAGCAGTTGAGTTGGCTGCAGAACCCCTGGTAATGGCAGGTCGTGAGGCGCTTGTTCGCAATGATGCAGCAGTCGTCCGCCTTGTCCTTTCCACCTTGGATCAATTGGCCGACACTGGGCTTTGGGTATCAGCGGCGCAACAAGATATTGCCTCTCCCGCAATAGAGAGCTTTCGGAAATTGTGCCGAACTGTGCGTGAGGATTTCAGCTCTAAAGTCGTCCGCGAACAAGACGTGGCAGAGCAAAACAAAAGCGTCTGTGCGGCAGAAATAGCACGCTACAGAACAGATGTCGAACATGAACTGAACAGAATAATTCAGCTATTGCCGCCTGGATACGAAGGTGTACTGGAAGCTCGTGAAGAAGCCGCGCTCCTTTTGAGTGCGATTGCAACGGACTACACTTGGGCAGATGACTACATTACATCAGAAAAACTACGCGAAGAAGCGCTCAAGTTGGCTGAGAACACATTGGGCGCAATAAGAATTCAAGATGGGCTTGAGCAAATCCGGGCGTCAGCCCGGCACCAAAGGGTATCAGATGCAATAGGGGGTTTTCAGAAGTTATGCCGGGATTTGCGCGAAGATTCTCTTTCTAAGGTTATTCGCGAACAAGACAAGGCCAAGCAAAACAAGAGAGTATGTGCGGCAGAAATAGCACGCTACAGGACAGAGATTGAGCCTGAATTAAAAAGAATACTTCAGCTATTACCACCAGGAAACGAAGGAGAGCAGGAAGCTCGTGAAGAAGCCGCGCTGCTTTTGAGCGCGATTGCAACCGACTACACTTGGGCAGATGACTTCATTACATCAGAAAAGCTGCGTGAAGAAGCACTCAAGTTGGCTGAAAACACGTTGGGCGCAATAAGAATTGAAGACGGTCTTGAGCACATTCGTGCGTCAGCCCGCCGACAGCGAATATTCGGTACGCCAATTTCTTCCGCTCCAGCGCTCAGTACGTTTAACAGCATCGGTTGCACACTTTACGGGCATTCCGATTATGACGAGGAAACACAATCGTATGCTACGACGCACTATTTAGTGGCGCTATTCCTTCCTATTCTTCCTCTAGGACGTTACCGTGTAATCAATGCCGGAGGCAACAGTTATCGTTTCCTTGGAAAACTTCCGCTTCGCAAAGCAGATCGTTGGCATCTTGGGATAGTCCTTTCGGGTGTAGCAGCGATGATCCTCTTTGGCATGATTAATTCGAATCAGAGCCAGACTTACACACCTCCGGCAACCACGTCATCGTCCTACACTTCTTCATCGGGCCAAAACGCAGACTCCAGCAGCTCTTCCGGTGAGACGAGTTCAGGCGTTAGCTCGAATAATGCTCAGTTATCAGATCTCAGCAAGCGCATTGATGCAGAACGCGCCGTGAAAGATCCTCTCGAAGCCCGTTTGAATCCTGTAAGAGATGAGTTTAATAACTTGACCGATCGCATTAAACCCCTTGAAGCTCAAATCAAGGCTCTGGATCAGCAACGTGCAGAAGGCGTGGAAATAGACAGGGAACGACGAAATTCCCTTTTCGATGAGTACGACCGCCTGTTCAAGAGAAGGAATGCCCTTATCGATGCGAATAGGAGCGACATTGATACCTTGAAAGACCTGGAGAAGCAAGACGAGACCATGATGAAACAGTGGAAAGCACTGGGAGGCAGAGTCAATTGACTTTACAAAACGTACCTGCGGAACTACAGATTCCCATTACTCGGATTTGTTCTCTGTCGTTGGAGTGCTGGAGATTGCGCCAAGTGGCAAACTCTTTGAAGCATTCTGGTGACGGAATGGCGCTGGCTCATGCTGTGCGAGAGATTACAGAAATGCTTGATGAGGCAGGTATTGGCGTTGTGGACCTTGTCGGTAGAAGCTATGATCCAGGCATCGTTCCCGAGGTTCTTGAAGTTCTAATTGACCCAGACTTACCGGAAGGAAGCTCCGTCATTGAAGAAACCGTTTTTCCAACGGTTACATGGCATGGCCAAGTTATAAGTCCAGGCCAGATCATTGTGAGGCAAGCCCCGGCCAAGCCGCGGGATTCCGTGGAGGGGATTGCATGACTAAGACGATTGATTACGGAATTGACCTGGGAACAACGAACTCATGCATCGCTCGCTGGGAGAATGGTGCGGTGCGGATCTTCCAGAATAACGACCAGATGAACGTAACACCTTCCGCAGTACACATTCTACGGACTGGTCGGATAATTGTTGGACGTCGGGCATACTCAGCACTACTGACGGACCCAGAGAATGTTGCCATAGAGTTTAAGCGTTGGATGGGACAAAAGGACCGCAAGCGATTCTCTGCCGCTCAGCGAGAACTCTCTTCCGAGGAGCTATCCGCAGAAATCCTAAAGTCTCTAAGAGAGGATGTGCGCAGACAAGCAGGCGCGGACGTTACAACGGCGGTTATAACGGTTCCAGCCGCATTTGGAGCACTCCAATGCGAAGCGACGGCAAGAGCGGCTGAACTGGCAGGTTTGCAGGAGGCTCCACTACTTCAGGAGCCTATCGCCGCAGCGATCGGTTACGGAGCGCGGCCCGGTGGTGCCAACCAGCGATGGCTGGTATTTGACCTCGGCGGGGGAACCCTCGACATTGCCGTCGTTTCGACCAGAGATGGGCGACTGAATATTCTCGAACACCGTGGGAATAACCTCCTTGGCGGGAAAGACATTGACCGTCTGATCGTCGAGAGTATTCTGTTCCCTGCCATCAGTGCAGAATACGACCTCCGTGCTACCGGCCCGAAGACGGCGCGTATCGCCTTGCTTCCGAGGTTGCGGATCAAAGCTGAAGAAGCCAAGATCGATCTTTCTACTGACACAGAGGTACTGATCTCACTATTTGACGTTGGGAAGGATGACGCCGGAACTCCCATTGAGATGGAAGTTTCACTGACGCGGCCACAGCTCGAAAGGCTCATGGAACCATTGTTGGAGAAATGCTGCGCTCTCGCCAACGAAGCTCTCGCCGGCGCGCGACTGGCTGGAGCCGATTTGGATCGCATCCTTCTAGTCGGGGGTCCTACCCAATCTCCTATCTTGCGTGCGACTTTGAACGCTCGTTTGGGTGCTCCAGTCGATTTTTCTGCCGATCCGATGACGGTCGTTGGACGGGGAGCCGCCGTTTACGCCTCAACGCTCGAATCGACCAGCATCTCCGGTCTCCCTGCAACACTCACGAATAGCAACTGTGTACATCTGAAGTTGGCCTATGACGCCGTCAGTTCTGAGCCAAATTCACCGGTAGCAGGACGTGTTTTAGATGCCATTGAAGGAATCGAGATTAAATTTGACGCCGAGGGCGGTCTCTGGACCAGCGGATGGATGAAACCTAAAGTCGGGTTCTTTGAAATTGATGTTCCCTTGAAGGAAGGCGACATCACGACATTTTGGGTTTACGCACGAGACGAGCGTGGACAATTACTCGACACAGATACTCCAGAGTTCAAGGTCAGGCATGGCCTGGTTCCTTCGTCCCCGCCCCTTCCCCATACGCTGTCGATTGAAGTTGTGAACCCTGGAGGGCAACCGGCACTTGATCCTGTGTTCTCGAAAGGTTCTCCGCTGCCCCTCGAAAAGACTATCAAGTACCGCGCTGGACATGCCCTTATGCCGGGCAAGTCGGACTCAGACATTGCCATCAAACTTTGGGAAGGCGAGTTCCTTGGCGACCCGGATGCGAACGACTGGGTTGGAAATGTAATTCTGGGACATGACGGAGTCCGCCGGTCCGTTCCGGAAGGATCTGAGATCGAGGTCACTATCCAAGTTGATCTGTCGAGGCGGATTACAGTCGAGGCATTTGTCCCTCACCTCAAGCAACACTTCAGCGAAAAACTGTATGTAGCTGAGCGAGAGGAACAGGATTTCTCAAACCTCTCGAAGTCTGTGGCATCAGAAACCGAATCCTACCGAGAGCGCCTTGAGGCGCTAGATCGCACATCAACCGATGAAGCCACTCAAACTGAACTTGACGAGATACGACGAGATCTTACGGAGCTTGATGCCACAACATCGGTTCCTGGCGGCACACAAGAGAAACAAGACCCCGATGATGCTAGGCGCGTAGTCGAAACTTCCAAGTCTCTCCGTGGTCGCCTCGGACGGATCGAGCGTCGTACTGCCACGGATCGAGGCCCAGTGGAGCAAACGCAATTTATAGAGCTAGTCGAACACGCGGAAGAGGTCGTTGGACAATTTGGGACGTCGCTTGAGAAGCAGCAGCTTGCGATGCTCAAGCGCGAGTTGGAACGTGCAGCAACAAAAGGAGACAGCAAGTCTATCCAAAGAGCAACTGAGGAAATCCAGGCATTGCGCTCGCGCGTGCTATTCAAGCACGATTGGTTTTGGCGGGAGATTTTCGACTCTCTAAGTGAGCCGAATACTCCTTACATCAATCAAGCCGAAGCAAGACTCCTCATTACCAAGGGACAAGCGGCCATCTCCAGTGGCAATGGGGAAGGTTTGAGGGATGTTGTGCGCGGCTTGTGGAAGCTCCAACCCAAGGGCGTCTCAGAGGAGGCCAAGGAACGCGCTGTGCGTTCTGGTCTCAGAAAGTTCTGATTTCATGATTAAAAAGAGGCCGACTTTTGCAACTGGTCACTCATTGGCGGGACTGCCTGCGGTGTCGGGAGTCTTGCACACGGATGAGCGATGCGAACTTTACGCCCTGACCTCTTTTGCGGGAAGCGAAACTCTACTTCTCCTCGTCCGTGGCCCCAATGAAACTTCGCCGGATGTTCAGCGATTGGAGGAGTGGTGGGCTACACAGCCCCCGCAACTTCTAGCCGTCAAGCAGCTGCTCAGAGCCGAGGAGTGTCCGTTGAACTCTATCGCTTCCGTTCTGGCGTTATCCGGCCATCACCTGAAATTCGCTAGTTTGAGAGAGGCACCACAAGAAAGTCTGATGCGGCTCTTACATGCCATGCTAGATGCCGTAGATCGAGGTTTACCCGTACAGATGTTTCCAGACTTCAATCCTTCACTGACCTGGCGGGCAATCGACGATACGGCGGTTTGCAGTTTGTTGCCGCTTGAAGGACCTGTTCCTGACGAAAAAGAAATGGTCCGCATCGTCGCCAGAGCCTTCTATTTGTTCGCTACAGGCATTGCGTATGAGCAGGAGGCAAGTGAGGTTCCAGCCCTTCAACGCTGGGCCAAGTTCGGCGGCGAGGCCCTTTCGCGAATTGTTGACAGATGCCTTTCCACAAACAATTCCAAGTCCGGCATTACGACGTTGTCTGGACTCAATGATGCGCTCGGAAGAGTGCGAGCAGAGGGGCTCGAATCGCAGGTCCCTGCATCCGATCACCGTTCCGCGACAGCTTCATCTGCCGCAGGACAAGGCCTCGATAAGGTTGCAGGTATGCACGCTCTCAAGGATCTTTTGCGCCGTGAGGTGATTGACCCGGTCAGGAATCCGGCACCCTATCGTCAATATGGACTTTCTATTCCGAACGGCATTCTTCTTTACGGCCCTCCAGGGTGCGGCAAAACATACATTGCGCGACAACTCGCCGAGGAATTGGGCCATTACTTCGTCGAGATTATTCCTTCCGAGTTGGCCAGCCCTTACATTCACCAAACTGTTATGCACATCCGTGAACTGTTTGACTCCGCAGCCGAACATACTCCCGCCGTAGTATTCATCGATGAATTTGAAGCACTTGTGCCATCACGAGAAGACTTGGGGGGCCACCAGCAGTACAAATCTGAGGAAGTAAACGAGTTTCTCGCTCACTTAAACAGTTGTTCAGAAAAGGGAATCTTCGTCATTGCAGCCACGAACCAGCCTCAAAAGATCGACCCAGCGGTAAGACGAACGGGGCGTCTTGATAAGCTCATCTATGTTGGACCTCCCGACTTGGAAGCGCGCAGGGAAATGCTTAATTTTCATCTGGAAGGTAGACCGCTAGCACCTGATACTGATATAGAAATATTGGCAGAAACTCTGAATGGCTATTCAGCCAGCGACCTGCGTTTTCTTGTGGATGAGGCCGCCCGCGATGCACTCAGAATCCGCCGCCCTATCTCTGGTGAGTCTTTTCAATCTGCGATGGCTCGCATTCAGCCCTCCGTGACATCTGAAATTGAAGCTCAATATCAGTCCATCGAGCAACGAGGCTTCTAAACTCGATTGCGGCGGGCAGAGGTTATTGTAGCAGCGAACGAGAAATGCTTAGGAGGCGATTCTTGTTTCTTTACTGGATCTGGTCGGCTCACGTAACGCCAAAGACTAACGGGGAATAGCAAGACTTCTAATGCTTCTGCGTCGATCACTTCACTCTAGCGGTTGTCTCGCTCCCATCTCTCGATGGCCGCCTCCATCAGTGTTTGGAGAGACGCCTTTGGCAATCTTTCCCGCTCCAACTGAATTAGCCTATCGATCTTCGATTCGTCCCAGCCTACTTTGAGGCGGAGATTTTGTCGGAGCGTTGCCAAGGCTGAAGGATTTCCCTCTTGCCTCCTATTTGGTTGGGCACCATCCCTACGGTGCAATGCCTCCTGCTTTTGGCGCTTAACAAAAGCGATCACACTGATAACCAGTACAAGGCCCACACAACCTACAACCAGAGTAGCTCCCATCAATACCCCCTCTTTGAGTAGTATCGTATACTGCCCCGGCAGACGAGTCCTCATTTCTTGATCGGTGTCGTGTAGCGTATCTTTCAAGCAGTTGTGATTGGACGGAGATGACTTTCTGTCGGATATTGCCTTGAATTAAGCTCAAGGGAAAGCATCTCGTCATTGAGTTTTGCGGACGGAGACTACTCCTCGTCCGCGCCGTCGGTTGGATCGTCGGCGGCTTCGAATTTTGAGAGACGCCTCATGCTGGAAGCATGGATCTCCGCGATGGTGTGCTTGAACGGCTTGCCCTCGACATCTTCCTCGACCGTCCGGTACTTGATCTTCTCCTCCAGGATGACGAGCTGTCCCTTCAGGAGCGTCCAGGTGAAGTTGGCGAGATAGCCCCAGGCATAAAATCCGTGCCAATCGGTGCGGGTTTTGTACTCGCCCTTATCGTTCTTCCAGCTCTCCTTCGCTGGTGGCGATGCTTAGGACGGCGTAGTCCTTCTTGTTCTGCGCGGTTTTGACTTCTGCCCATGTTGCTCGTCAGGGCAGGGCATACCAAGAACCCTTGCCGGTTCCATGTCGGGTGATATGTCCCTTTTCAACCAGGCTGCGGAAATGGCCCTTCAATGTGTTGCGGCTGGTGCCGGACACCCGGATCATGTCGGCCATCGTGGCGCGGCCGTGCTGACGGACGTAGTCGATGATCTGGAGGTCCAGCTTGGGCAGGGCGGCAATCACTACTCGCTCGCGCTCCACCTTGGCCACCAGCCGCCGTTCCTGCTGCTGCAATGCCCGCAGAAAAAAGATCAGCCACGGCTGCCAGTTCGGCGCGGCGCTGCGGAGAGTGCCCTGCGTTTGGCGCAGCGCCAGGTAGTAACCCTCTTTGCTGTTCTCGATCACGCCTTCCAAAGAACTGTAGGGCACATAGGCATACCCGGCTTTCAGCAAGAGAAGCGTGGTGAGCACTCGGCTCAAGCGCCCATTCCCGTCCTGGAAGGGGTGGATTTCGAGAAACACCACCGTAAAGATGGCGATGACAAGCAGTGGATGGAGCCGCTTCAGCTCCTGGGCTTCCCGGAGCCAAGCGACAAGCTCGGCCATCAGTCGCGGCGTGTCAAAGGGCGAGGCGGTCGCGAAGACGACAGCAATCTGCTGGCCGGCGTCGTCGAAGGCGGCGACGCTGTTGGGCAGCTTCTTATACTCGCCGCGATGCCGGTCGTCCTTCTCGCTGTAGCGCAAAAGGTCGCGGTGGAGCTGCTTGATGTGGTTCTCGGTGATCGGAATCTCCGGCCACGCATGGAAAATAGTCTCCATGACCTCGGCGTACCCGGCGACCTCCTGCTCGTCGCGGGTGGCAAAGGACTTGATCTCCAGATTGGCGAGCAGACGCTCCACGTCGCGGTCGGAGAGTTTGCTGCCCTCGATGCGCGTGGAGGAGCCGATGCTCTCGATGGTCGCCACGCGGCGCAAGGCGCTCAGGCGCTCGGGTGCCAGGGTTCCCAGCGAGCGCCACGCCCCTTTGAACTCGTCGATCTCGGCGATCAGCGTGAGCACTTCGGGGGTAATCGGGATGTCGGCGGTCTCGAACATCTGGCCCTCTCACCCATATATACACCCATAAGCACCCATAAATCCACCCAGGATGCTCAGACGCAAGCTGTTCAACCCCGTCGGGCAGGCTGGATCAGATCTGGCGCGAAGCGGTGCCTGGCGAATGGGCGGCAAGGCGCGAGGTCTGCAACCTAGTCCGCAGGGCGAGTTCCAAGCGTTCCTGCCTCAAGGCGCTCGTATAATCCCTCACCGAATTTTGATAATTGGCAGTTTTTACTTATATTCTCTAAGTTATTTAGTGTCAATAGGTTACTTAGCTGCGCACACGTCGCTGCTAAGAAAATGAACTTCGCAGACCTCTTGTGAGCGGCTGAACCGATGGCCGGCTCAGAAAAGGCTTTCAAGATGTTCAATCGCATCAAGGTCCTCATCGTTGAGGTTGCTTCACTGGTATTGTTCGTAGCCTTGGTTGTTACAGTCGTGGCCCACGAGCTTGCTTTCTTGCTTCTCTGGCACTGGTAGTCCAATGTCGGGCCGGCTGAGGTAGCTTCCTGCCGGCCTGTCAACATCTTTCGAATCCAGGGGAGGGTCTCCATGAGGTCTGCATGGGCTACCTGCCCTCTCTTTCATGGCTGGGCGCTTTGATTCTGTCGCGCAACGCCCAATGTGCTGACTGGCGGAACCGTTCAACCTGTTCGAGGACGTGTTTGCGCTTCCCTTCGTCAATCGACACCCTGAAGGATTGCCGGCCATCTGGGGTCCTGATGACCGCAATCGTCAGGTTGCCGCCGATGTTTGCCTTCGGTTCTGGTTCTTGAGACGTTTTCAGGATCTGGAGAAGTTGTTGAGAGTGAGCGGCAGGCTGGAGGCACGAAAGAAGCAGGTGTACATCGGCTTCATCGGTGAAGAGCATCCCGCCCGTGTTCTCATTCTGCAATCTGGCTTCAAGGGCATGGAGGCGAGCAGCCTTAACCTGGAGAGGATTCGCCACGAGTTGGTGCTGGTGCAGCGCGTCTCGCATCTCCGGGTCGGTGAACTCAACGAAGATGCCGTTTTGGACGGCCACTTTGACCACCTGCCGTTTCCAATCGTCGCCTCCAGCGCAGGCGATGCGCGATCCGTACTTCTGGACAGCCATCTCCAGGCCAAAGGTGATTGCGGCCTCGTTCTGGTTGAGCACTGTCACGCGCCGTCCACGGTCGATGACAGACAGCTTCCCATTGAGCGTGTACGAGACATCCCCGGTGGTCCGGTTAATCGTCCATATCCTAGCTGTGGCAATCTGTTCTGCGAGATTCTCCGCCCGCTGTTGAGAGGCAAGCCGTTGTTCCGTGAATTCTGACCAATCCGTCTTCTTCTCATCCGTTGCAGGGCCAAGATGTAGCGCGTTGGCTTCAAGCGTGGCCTCCAGCCGCCGCTGGTTTCGCTGATCCGCATAGCGCCAGCCACGCAATTGCGCCGCCGCCCGCGCATCGCCCTCGGCGGCGCGCTCCGCAACCCACGTGCGCAGGTTCTGCGGAAACTGCGCCTGGCGCGTCTTCTGGGTGGACGATTTGAGCGTTCGCAACTCGATGACGGACGCGGCCACAGCCTCCGAGAGCAGTATCTTCTTGGCGGGCCACGGCAGCGCCAAAGCGCGAATCTCCTTCTTTCTCTGGCGGAGATTCATAATCAGGTTCTGACGTGCTTCTCTTCCCTGTGTGGTCACACCCTTGCACACTTCCCGTTGTCGATTACGATACTGGTTATAGTCGGCCATCAGGGAAACTCGGTCGGAAAGTCGCTTCGCTTTCCGTTCTTCCCTCAGTGCGCTATTACGAACGGGAGTACGAACGATATGCTGATCAGCCTCATAGCCGGATGTTGAGGCAGGTGTCCAGACCCCAAGCGCAGCCTCAGTGTTCTGACGGTTGATCTTTCCTGCGAAGTTGTTGCGGAATACATCGGACGCCTTGACCCGAATGTTGTGGTCGATGGCAAGGATGGTGTATCCGCCAGTCTCTCCTTTTTCGAGCCGGAGTTGAGCCTTGGCGAGAAGGCGATGGAGGTCATCCCAAGTAACATTACGTCGGGTAAGCAGTTTGGATATGCTTGGAGCAACCTCCCGCCGCACGTAAGATTGGAACGATTCCTGATCCTGGTAATGTTCAAATTGTGCAGCGGCTCCGGTCGGCTGTTGTCGCGCACATCGGGAAGCATTACGTTCAGTTCGTGATGTTGGTACAGCTTGTTCGGTGTCAGCATCCCAGCGCGCAAGGCCCGGAGTATGAGCCCAGTTGTATTTGGTTTCGAGTTGGCGAGCTGCGGTGTGTAGAAGAGTATGGGACTGATGTGGTGTTGTTGCTCTGAGGGTCTCTGGGTGAACCTTGTTGACCATTACATGGATGTGAAAATGCTTTTTGTCGTCGTGCGCGACGATCACATATTGATGGTCTTTGTATCCGAGTGCTTTCAGTGTGTGCAACGCAGCGTCTGTCCATTGTGGTCGAGTCGGACGTTCTCCTGGCGGCCATGCCAGTTCATAGTGGCATAGCGCATCCTTGCAACGAGCATTGAGAGATGCAACCCCGAGCATTTCTCCTGCCGCTGTGTCGAAGCTCAGAAGATTCTCCGACAAGACCACATCTCCTCGCAAACGAACTTCTCCAGTGTCGGCATCATGCTCATGTGTGAGGTATTCATGAAGCCGCTTGAAGCTGCTGGAGTGTTTTCTGGATGGCTGTACCTTGACGATCATGTTTACTTCCCCACGACGGCATTGAGCCTGCTCACTGCGTTAAGCACTGCGGACAATGTCGAATTCAGTCCCTTCCGCAGACCTTCCTCATCCGGGAGACCTTTGATCTGCTTGAGCAGGTGCTTCTGAAGTCCACCGAGTCTTGCGAGTTCTCCTAATGCCTTCTGGTCCATCTTTGAAACGATTCGCTTGTTGAATGCGATCCTTCGCATGTACTCGCTCATGGTCAGGCCGGCTCCCTTAGCCTGGTCTTTGATGACGGCTTTCTCTGCATCGGTGATTCTGATGAAGATCCGGCGTGTGGCGACTTCATTCTGTTTAGTTCTTGCCATTGTCTTCTCCTTTTCTGTGGGGTCTCGGGGCGTAGCCCTGAGCAAGATGCGCAACCATTTCTCCGAGTAGCCGCAGGCGGATTGGGGAAATGGTGGTGGGCGCGCGGAACCTCGAAGGGGTTTCGTGCGCACAGCGCCCATCTTGCCGTCTCTCTCAAGCATTCCGATTTCATTATAATACATTTCTACGGTCAGTCCTATGGTATTATCTGCATGTGCCGTTCATGAGGACGGAGATGGGGAAGAGGTATGGAAAAAGCGCGACGTAAAGTGCAAATGATTACCACAGATCAGCTTGAAGTTATTCGCACACACCTGGCTCAGAAAGGGAATGAGCCTCCGCCACAACCTGAAACTTTCATGACGGGAGAGATTGTACGAGCTTTATACCCTGAGCTGAAGAAGTTGCGGGAAAACGGCTACTCGCTGAAAGTGCTGGCTCGTGTTTTTGAAGAGGATGGCATTGTAATCTCAGCCAACGCCCTCTCAACCTACCTGTCCAAACTGGCGCCGACAAGAGAAGAAGCGCAACCAAGATCGGTTCGTAAGGTGAGCCCTGCGGTGTCGTCAATTGTTGAGGGCAGGCGTGGACAATTCCAAATGAAACCGGACGTAACGCTGTAAGAGAGGAGAGAGGTATGGCACGGGTGTTCTTCGTAACAGGCAGCAAAGGCGGTGTTGGGAAGTCTGTGGGCGCGATTGCACTTCTCGACTACTTTGAGATGAGGAATCGAAAGGTCTCGCTGGTAGAGACCGATACAGCAAACCCAGATGTTGGCAAAGCATACCAGAAGGATGTCAAGTCGTTCTCGCTTGTGAACCTGGATGAGAACGAAGGTTGGCTTGATCTTCTCGACATAGTGGATGCGAGCAAGGACGATGATGTTGTCGTCAATACTGCCGCACGAAACAATGAAGGGGTCAACCGTTACGGTTCAATGTTCGATGAGAAGCTGCATGAATTCAATTGGCCATTCATCTCGTTGTTCCTCATCAATCAGCAGCGAGATAGTTGCGAGATGCTGGCTGAATACATGAGCGTGGTGAAGCACGGCACTATCCATGTTGTTCGTAATCGGTTCTTCGGCATGGCCCCATCGCTCTTCGAGTTGTATGACACATCGGCACTGCGGCAGACGGTGGAGGCAAGGGAAGGATTGTCGTTGTACCTTCCGCAATTGGCTACGCGCGTCACCAACCTCGTACAGAGTAGCCGACTGACACTCGAAAAGGCGCGGGAATCTGCAACGCTTGGTAGCCGCGCAGAGATTGAACGGTGGCGTCGTGAATGTGCCCTGAACATCTTCGATAAGGTATGTGGCGATGATCTCAACAAGTGACGATTTGTACAGTGTTTTTCTTGCGGATCTGTCGGAGAAAGAGCGTGACCGAGTTCGGCGTTACGCAGACAAATTCGGCATCGAGCCTACAGATGCAGTGTGGGCTTTGATGATCGTGCTGGGCTGGTATGGCGACCTGTACGAGGCAGTACCGCAAAAGATCAACGTAACCGTGCAGGGCATCCTGGAGAAAATTCAGTCGGTCGCTGCGGCTGAAGCTGAGTCTTCTAGGGTCCGCTTGCAGGCATCTTTGACGGATGCTGTTGTTGGCGCGGCAGAGTCCGTGGCGGCCAGGAATGGCCGCCGCGAACTGGTGAAGTGGATCGCCATTGCGTCCACGGCGGCGGTATTCATGCTCGGCTGCGTTTTTGTTGCCGGGTATTGGCTCGGCTTCGATCACGGTCGCGCCCGCGGCTTCAATGCCGGCGTCGAAGGTCATCTTGCGGCGTCGTGGGCGCAGTCCGTAGAGGGTTTGCGGGCATACGAACTTTGGAAGGCCGGCGACCTGGAGCATTTGAGCGCCTGCGACCGGCCCGGCTGGAAGCTGGAATCCGGGGTCTGTTACCCCAAGGCTGACGAAGGGAAGCTGTATGGTTGGCGCGTTCGGTGATGCCGGACGTAAATCGAGTGCAACTCAAAGGATGGAAAGGCGAATGAGAGAGTCTGCAAACGAACATCGTATTGCCGTCTTGTGCATGACCTTTCCAGTGAAGGCTGTGAACCAAGAGGAGACCCATCATGATGGAAGAGCACGTCGAAAATATGCGGATAGGCCCTGAGCCTTTCGTCGATGCCCATGCGGCTGGAACATACCTGAAACTCCATCCGGTTACTGTGCAAAGATTTGCTCGCGAAGGCAGTCTTCCTGCACATCCCATTCAGCAGGGGAGCAGGAAGCATTGGCGATTCCTGCTGTCTGAATTGCGCGACTGGCTCAAGGGAAGGACCGGAAAATAAGCAGCCCAAGTTGAGGCTGAATCGGCCCAGAGAATCATGATGTTTATCAACATTCTGCGTGGAAAAAGGCATCTTTTCATGAGTGATTATTCGATGTACAGTTGGAATAACGATGCATTCTGCGCCCTCAGCGGAAGGAGGATTTCATGAGGAAGGCGCGGAAACAGAATGGCTCTCTTTATTTGGATGCGAACGGGAGCAAAACCCCGGTCTGGATATTCAGTTGGCACCATGTTCTTCCAACCGGGCGTCGTGTCCGTCGAAAGAGACAACTAGGCACCCTTGACCAGTACAAGACGGAGGCCGCTGCGGAACGGGCGGTGCGAAGTTGGCGGCTGGCCCTCAACTCCAATCAGGCACACGCATTTTCTGGAATCACGATGAAGGATCTGATCGAACATTTTCGGCTCAAGGAACTGACAGGCAAAGGCGAGGATCGACGCGCCTGGTCTACCCGTCACCGCTACGAAAGCTACCTCAATAGCTGGATTGAGCCGAGGTGGGGCAAAGAGGAATTGGCAGCCATCAAAACGCCGATAGTTGAAGAATGGCTGGAACAGCTCATGCCGCTCGAACGGAAGCACCGCAAGCTGAAGAGCGGA
>Ga0302193_10001129_pt1 | contig 23135 bp, 19 predicted proteins | sample II_Bog_E3_3_FD_200228 | JGI IMG/M metagenome (GOLD analysis project Ga0302193, IMG submission 200228) | Peat permafrost microbial communities from Stordalen Mire near Abisko, Sweden - II_Bog_E3_3 | ecosystem: Environmental > Terrestrial > Soil > Wetlands > Peat | place: Sweden: Abisko...
GAGGGATGAAAGGCATCCAACAAGTCCCCTGCGATGGCCGTCACGTCGGCTTTCTGGCTGCGAACCCATGCGTACCAGTCAGTACGGCCATGCAGGTCACTCAAGAGTAGAAGTTTCATTACAACGGATAAAGATCGTCGTCATCCTCCTTCAAAGGAGCCTTCTTCGGAGTTTGAGCGCTGAGCAAGACGCACTTCATAGCGTACTCTTGCAAGCCACGGAACCCGCTCATGCGCGTAATGGCGTCGCTAGCCGCCGCGTCACGGCTCTTGTTTGAAACGTCCACGCCGGCAATCTTTTCGACCGCTTCCATGGCAACGGCCAACTCCTCGACCGTAGGGGGCCGGACCTCCATGAAGGTGCCCATCCGGTTGATGAGTTCGTCCGGCAGCCACCCAGCCTGAAGGATTTCCTCATGCGAGAGGGTGAGTTGCTCGACTTCTTCGGCGAAGCATACCTCTTTGCCGAGTTTTGCACGATACAGGTCTTGAAACGCGCCGCAGTAGAGAATCCACGAGTCTTCGAGGTTCCGGAGGGCAATGCTGGAGGGGTTGAAATCCTGGAGGGTTTTGGTTGAGAGAGACATGATCTCGTCCTGGACAGCACGGAACCAATTGGAGTTATCGATGCCGACTCGGATCTTGCAGATCTCATCTATGAGCACTGTGATGGGGCCCGACTCCAAGAGGGATAGGATCTTTTCGATCGTCACGTGGGTAGACTTTGAGTTGCGCAAGGACCAACTCGCCACGGTGGTGGTGTAGATAGGCATCCCCAAGGTTTTCGCAAACTGCTGCGCCACCCAGGTCTTGCCACTTCCGGAGGGCCCTACGATCCACGCACAACGGCGCAGTTCTAGGCCTCCAAGTTGACCATCAAAACTGTTGATTGCCCTCCCGAGTTGATCGAGCGAACTAAGGGCCTGTGTTTGAGAGGCGGATTTGCACTCGGCAAGGAGTTCTTCGATGGGGACTTTTTTCTGGGCATAACGGTTCTTGCCGTGTTCTAAGAGGATCGAAGAGCGTTCATAATGCCACCGATAAAAGTTGAAACTTTCCCCTTCTTTGGGACTTACCCATGCCAGACTACTTAGGATCCCTGGCCAGATAGCCGCCATCTGCGACCTGAGAGCGCTTACAATGTCAGGGAATTTTTGACGGATACCAGCCTCGCCGATCATTTGGCACAGCCTCAGGATGTCATCGAATATCTGGACTTGGCTATAGGGGGAGAGGAGTACCTCCACAGCCAGTGATCGGATGCCGAAAGTTTCGTCTGCTAGGTTTTTAGCTGTCTCGATGTCTTCAAGGGTGGTGGCTCCTTCCAACTCCCGTTTGAAGAGCTTGCTCCATTTGAACACTGCATAGGCAGCGTGGTATTCGGAGGGGATTTGGTGTTGGCGTATGGGTTTCATACACCAAGATACGAATTTCAATTCTGTTTGGTTTTCGTCAGGAGGGAAAAGTTTCACTCACTTACCACTTACCGTGACCGGGTTAATTTGTTCTGTTATGCATAGAGTTTATGGCGAGCACTTCCTCCCCCACTGGCAAATCCCTTGAATCCTGGATATGGGATGCCGCTTGCTCCATTCGGGGGGCCAAGGATGCCCCGAAATACAAGGACTACATTCTTCCCCTGATTTTCACCAAACGCCTCTGTGATGTCTTCGATGACGAAGTGAACCGCATTGCCAAGGAGGTCGGCTCCCGCAAGAAGGCCTTCCAACTCGCCAAGGCCGACCACAAGCTTGTTCGCTTCTATCTTCCTCTACTTCCCGACGATACCGATCAACCCGTTTGGTCGGTGATTCGTAAACTCTCCGACAAGATCGGCGAAGGTGTCACCTCCCACATGAGGGCCATCGCCCGGGAGAACCCTGCATTGCAGGGGATTATCGACCGCGTTGATTTCAACGCCACCACCCATGGCCAGCGCGACATCGACGACGACCGCCTCTCCAACCTGATCGAGGCCATCAGCACCAAGCGCCTCGGACTCGACGATGTGGAGGCTGACATCATCGGCAAAAGCTACGAATACCTCATCCGCAAATTTGCCGAGGGCGGCGGCCAGAGCGCCGGTGAGTTTTATACACCACCCGAGGTCGGCACCATCATGTCCCGAGTGCTCCAGCCGGAGCCTGGCATGGAGATCTACGATCCCACCTGTGGATCCGGCGGACTGCTCATCAAGTGCGAGATCGCCATGGAGGAGGCTACCAAGGGCAAGAAACGCACTGTCGCCCCTCTCAAGCTTTACGGTCAGGAATACATCGCTGACACCTGGGCCATGGCCTGCATGAACATGATCATCCACGACATGGAGGGACAGATCGAGATCGGTGATACCTTCAAGAACCCCAAATTTCGGGACAAAAGGGGAAAACTTCGCACCTTTGATCGCGTCGTTGCCAACCCCATGTGGAATCAGGACTGGTTTACTGAGCCCGATTACGACAACGATGAACTCGACCGCTTTCCTGCGGGTGCTGGATTCCCCGGAAAATCCTCCGCCGACTGGGGCTGGGTCCAGCACATGCTGGCCAGTATCAATGCCACCGGCCGCGCCGCAGTCGTTCTCGACACCGGAGCCGCCTCGCGTGGCTCGGGCAATGCCGGCACCAACAAGGAAAAGAGTGTGCGCCAGTGGTTCGTCGATCACGACCTGATCGAGAGCGTCCTCTATCTACCCGAGAATCTTTTCTATAACACCACGGCCCCCGGTGTGGTCATCTTCCTGAACAGGGCCAAGCCAAAGGACCGTCAGGGCAAGATCTTCCTCGTCAATGCCAGCCAGGTTTTCGAAAAGGGGGATCCCAAGAACTTCATCCCGGATGCAGGTATCGCCCGCATCGCAGAGACACTTATCGGATGGCAGGAAGAGGAAAAACTCAGCCGCATCGTCGATCATGCAGAGCTGAAGAAGAACGATTACAACATCTCCCCCAGCCGTTATATCCACACCAGTGATGCAGAGACCTACCGACCCATCGCCGAGATTGTCGAGGAGCTGAATGTTATTGAAGCTGAGGCAAAGGAGACGGATAAGGCTCTTAGGAAAATTCTCCAACAGCTAGGTGTCAGCTCATGAAGATCTTTATCAGCAGTGTTCAGAAAGAATTCGCCGAGGAGCGCCAGGCTCTGGGTGAGTATCTGTCCAGTGATCCGCTGATGAGACGCTTCTTCGAAACCTTTCTCTTTGAGAGGGATGTCCCAGCGTCCGACCGCCGACCCGATGCCGTCTATCTGGATGAGGTTAGAAAGTGCGACATCTATCTCGGACTCTTTGGAGAGGAATACGGATGGGAAAACGCGGACGGCATCTCGCCCACGCACCTTGAGTTCAACGAAGCTACCCTTCTTGGGAAAACCCGCCTGATCTTCGTCAAAGGGGGGACCGATCATTCCAAGCACCCGAAGATGCAGAAGCTCATCCGCGAAGTGGGCGGCCAGCTTGTCCGTCGCCGATTCGAGAATTTTTCAGACCTGCTGCCTGATGTTTATGCCAGCCTCGTGGATCATCTTGTAGTCACAGGAAACATCACCCTTGCTCCCTGGGATACGCGTGCCGCCCGGAAGGCAATGCTCGCCGACATCGACCCCGAAAACATCGCCCGCTTCGTGCGCCGCGCCCGCAAGGCGCGCAACTTCCCACTCCCCGTCGAGGCTGAGATGACCGAAGTTCTGACCCATCTGAATCTGCTCGAAGACGGCAGGCCCACCAACGCCGCCGTACTGCTTTTTGGAAAAGCCCCGCAACGCTTCTGCCTCCCGTCCGAGATCAAGTGCGCCCATTTCCATGGGACCGAAGTTGCCAAGCCCATCCCCTCGCTCCAGGTTTACAAGGGAACAGCCTTCGAACTGGTGGATCAGGCAGTCGACTTTGTCCTTTCGAAGATCAACGTCAGTGTTGGTACCCGTGAGAAGTCCACCCAGGCATCTGTCGACTACGAAATTCCTCCGGATGCCGTACGCGAAGCCATCGTCAATGCCGTGGCCCACCGTGACTACACCAGCAACGGAAGCGTCCAGGTGTCACTTTTTTCCGACCGGTTGGAAGTTTGGAATCCAGGCCGAATGCCGACCACTCTTACCTTGGAGCAGCTACGGCAGATACACCGATCCGTCCCGGCAAATCCCCTGCTCGCCGAGCCCCTCTACCTCACGAAATACATTGAACGGATGGGGACGGGAACCAGTGACATCATCCGCCTCTGCCGTGAGGCCGGCCTCCCAGAACCGGGCTTCTCCATCACGGACGGCTTTGTAGCAACCCTTTACCGACCCAGCCGTTCGAATCCCCCCTCAGATTTGATCCCCAGGGACCAAGCTGGGACCAAGTCGGGACCAAGTCGGGACCAAGTCCAGATTCTTAGTAAGTGCCAGATTGAAAGCAGCCTTCTTGAGCTCATGGAGCTTTCAGGGAAGAGCAATAGGACCAAGTTCCGGGACCAAGTTCTCAAGCCGCTCCTAGCGGAGGGACTCATTGAACAAACCATCCCGGATAAGCCGACCAGCAGCAAACAGCGGTATCGACTGACAGCGAAAGGCCGTCAATTGCTGACAATACAGGGGAACACGGGGGAGCGGCCATGAGCAGGAAGATCATCAGGATGATGACGGTGATCATGTCGGCGATGACGGTCGCCATGGTGAGGATGATGATGGGAGGGATCAGGGTATGAAGATCCAAGAATTCCAATTTCCATCAGATTGGAAACTCTGCCCGATCGCAGATGCATATGAATTTACGGGCAAGCCTCGCGGACTAGACCTTTCGAAAAATGGTGATGAGATCCCATTCTTCCCCATGGATCAGATCCCACTGGGGCGGATTCATGTCTCCGATTTTACTCCAAAGCCTTTGGCTAAATTAGGCAGTGGAACCTATGTCGAAAATGGCGATCTCATGGTCGCAAAGATCACGCCTTCATTTGAAAATGGGAAGCAGGGCATTGTAGATATCGAAACGGATTTCGCTTACGCCACGACCGAAGTGATCCCGGTGCGCGGCAAAAAAGGAACATCAGACACGCTTTTTCTCTTCTTCTACCTACTGCACCCTGAGGTTCGATCTGATCTGGCTGGGAAAATGGAAGGCAGCACAGGCCGTCAGCGTTTGAGCAAAACGGTTCTAGGTGATCGAATGATCCCTCTCCCCTCACTCCCGGAGCAGAAGAAGATCGCGTACATCCTTTCGACGGTTCAGAAGGCGATTGACGAGCAGGAGCGGATCATTCAGACCACCACCGAGCTGAAAAAGGCCCTCATGCAGAAGCTCTTCACCGAAGGCCTCCACAACGAACCCCAGAAACAAACCGAAATCGGCCCCATTCCGGAGAGTTGGACTCCAATCTCATTGGGCGAACTTTGTAAGAAGCCCGGTGGGGCTCTTCAAACGGGTCCGTTCGGCAGCCAGCTTCACAAACACGAATACCAGGAAAACGGAATCGCTGTGGTGAACCCAACTCACCTCACCGGAAACCGTATCAATCATGAAAACGTTCCTCGCGTCAGTGAGGAGGTTGCACAGCGACTTGGAAAACACCGACTCCGCAGGAACGATATTCTATTCGCCCGACGCGGAGAAATTGGGCGACAGGGCTTGGTCACCGAAGCAGAGGAAACTTGGCTTTGTGGAACCGGATGCTTTCTTGTCCGGGCGAGCAAGCCGTTCATCGATAATCGATATTTAGCGCTCTACTTCGCTACGGAACGTCTGGTTAAGTGGCTCTATTCCCACGCCGCAGGAGCGATCATGCCAAATCTCAACAATAGCGTGATGCAGCGCTTGCCAGTGTTCTACCCAGACCTGATGACGCAAACCACAATAATCAAAACGTTCGCAACGATTGAGCAGAAGTTGAGCACTGCGGTTCGGAGACAGAGCGCGCTTCAAGACCTCTTTCGCACCCTCCTTAACGAACTTATGACCGCGAAGACCCGAGTTAATAAACTCGGGAGTAAGACGTGAAGACAAACCTACTTCTTCAAAAGCCATGACGCATACGCCAACACCACACCCAGATCCATTTTGGGAGATTCGTGTTCATGACCTCCAAATTGACCCTTCTTTGACGGGGCTTTGCGTAGGCTACGAAGTGAAGGAATGGAGAGCCAAACAACTCGCTGCTCACATGATGGAATGGTTGCCAGATTTCGCTCTCTCAAGCTCCGAATTGGCTTCTGTTAGCCCGGGAAATATGGTGCGGCTAATGAGAGAAGGGGCACGAAAAATATACGATTCCGAAAAATTTAAAAACAGAGGTGAATTTGGAGAACTCTTTCTTCACGCCGCAGTCCGCACGGTTTTCCAATCAGAGCCAGCGATTTCAAAGATTTTCTACAAGACATCGGCTAACGACACTGTTAAAGGTTTCGACGCTGTTCATGTGGTCGGTCCACCCGACGACATGGAGCTCTGGATTGGTGAGGTGAAGTTCTACAAGGAAATAAACGCCGCAATTCGAGATGTCGTTGCAGAAATTGAGGATCACACTCAACGCGACTACCTCAGGGACGAGTTTTTGTGGATTAAAGGTAAGATCGACGATGCGTCGGAGCATGCTGCGCAATTGCGTAAGCTCCTGTCTCCAAACATATCTCTCGACGTTGTTTTTAAACGGGCATGTATTCCTGTTTTGCTAACCTACGAGAGTGATTGCGTCGCCGGTCACGATGAATGTAGCGATGCATACTGTGCTGCGTTTGAGGACGAATTGCAGACGCATCACAAAAAGTTTTTTGAGAAACTCAGTAAAATATCGCTCCCTGAAGGTTTGACCATTCGGCTTTTCCTCCTCCCGCTCCACATCAAGGAGGCGCTCATTGAAGCCCTTGATGACCACCTTAAGAACTGGCAAGACCGATGAACGCGGACGAGATAAAGCATGCAATAGAAGAATCGGAAGGCATTGAGAATAGGGCCTTTGAAATACTTCAATCCATCGCCAGTTACGTTAATAACCCCGACACTGAGGAGCAAGGACGCGATTTGGTGCTTCGTGCACTTGAGCACAAAAAAAGGTTCGGAGAGCTCTCAGAAATCTTAAATGGGCTGACCCGTGAAGTAGGCTTGTTCCCGTATTTATCACCGGAAGCACTGAATCTTCGCGACACAATTGCGTTTGAGTTTCATAAGCCGAACCACGAATCAGAATTCGTTTTTCACCGCGTTCAGGCAGAGGTCTACCGTCGTTTGATGGAGGGCGAGAACGTAATTCTCAGTGCCCCGACGAGTTTTGGGAAGAGCCGCATCATTGATGCCGTGATCGGCTCAGGAAAGTTCAACAACCTCGCGATTATCGTACCAACGATCGCTCTGATAGACGAAACCCGAAGACGGCTGTCCTCGTTCTCGAATCAATTCAAAGTTGTTTCCCAACTATCGCAGCGTCCTGCTGAAAAGAACCTTTTTGTCTTCACGGCAGAGCGCCTGAATGCCTACGAAAACCTGCCAAAGATTGATTTTTTCGTCATCGATGAGTTCTACAAGATTGGCGCTCTCGGTGTAGACGGCTCTGACCGGACCGTAGCCCTCAATCAGGCGTTCTATCGTCTGGCCAAGGGGCGTGGTCAGTTCTATCTCCTGGGACCAAGCATCAGAGCGATTCCAGAGGGTCTTGAAACAAAGTTACCCTGTTACTTCATTCCAACGAAATTTGCTACGGTTGCCAGCGATGTGATAAACGTTTTCCAGTGGGACGATGAGTTGGCAAAGCTCGTCGAGATTTGCGGAGCTCTCGACGAGCCGACATTGATATTCTGCCGATCTCCCAAGAGAGTGAACGAAGTAGCCAACGCGCTTTTGAGAGCCGGGATTGGAACTGACTCTGGGGAAATGAAGGAGGCTTCTGAGTGGACGGGTGCCCACTTTCACGAAGATTGGATTTACGCACATGCAATCGCACGGGGCATTGGGTTGCACCATGGGCGGCTACCAAGATCACTTGGGCAGCTCAGTGTTCATTCGTTCAACTCAGGCAAGTTGCAGTTCCTAATCTGCACATCGACCTTAATCGAAGGTGTAAACACTTGTGCCAAGAACGTCATTGTCTTCGACCACGTGATTAATCGACAGAAGTTCGATTTTTTTACCTTCAACAACATCAAGGGCCGCTCAGGCAGGATGTTCGAACACTTCGTCGGGCGAGTATTCCTTTTCCATCCACCTCCAGAAGAAGATCTGCCATTTGTTGATTTTCCCTCAGTTACTCAGGATGGCGACGTTCCAGATAGTCTTTTGGTCCAACTCGATTCTGAAGATTTGTCGGCCGACTCCAAAGAACGCATGCGAGAAATCTACGAACAAGGCGTACTCCCGTTGGAAATCATTCGCCAGAACTCTACTCTTGATCCACTCGCGCAGATTGAGTTGGCAAAGGAAATCGCGGGATACTCGCAACATGTGGCTTCGAAGCTGTTATGGCGGTCCATGCCATCTTATGCAGAGCTTCAATTCGCGGTAAACCTGCTTTGGAAGTTTTTCATCCTAAGGGCAAAGGGCGGAGTTTTTTCGGCGAACCAACTGACGTTCAAACTTTGGAACCTCCGGCAGAATCCTGATGTGAAGCACCGAATTTTCACTGAGCTTGAACCTGGTCAATATCAGGCCGAATCGGCAGATGAGGCAGTTGAGCGAGTGCTATCCTTCGACCGAAACTGGGCTGGGTTTGAATTTCCCAGACTGCTCATAGCTCTTTGGCGGATCCAAGCGCATGTCCTAGAGCCTAAATTTGGCCGGTCTGGGAACTATTCCTACTTCGCGGCCCGGGTAGAGCAGCTATTTCGAAATCCTGCCTTGGTGGCACTGGAGGAGTATGGTCTCCCGCTTCAAATTGGCGAAAAAGTGAGTCGGTATATTGTACTGAGCGACGACTTGGATACGGCAATCGCCCAGATACGAGATGTCAGTGGAACAGATTGTGACTTGAACGTTTTCGAAGCGGAAATTCTAAAAGACGTTCAAGAAACTATTTGAGCATGCCAACGCCTTCAGAACACAAAACCGTCCAAGCCCGGATCCTAGAAAACGCTGAGGCCATCAGTTTCATTATTGTGTCCTGCCGAGAATGGAGTTGCTGGAATTATGAAGTGTTGGATTCATTTAACTGAAAACATAACAAATGGCTAAAATTGAAATCTCTGACTACGAGTCATTCGCCAAGCAATTCATTGCAGAGTATATGTCACGGGGCCTTGGCACTCTTGGCAAAAGGGACATCGATATTCTAGTCATGCACCTTTTAGAAACTCTTGGGAACACGCACATGCTAGGAAACCAGGAACTAAGCATTGCCCTGCAGACCGATGTATCCACGATCAAACTTCTGCGATACAAGGCCAAACTGCGTTATCCATCAACCGATGCTAAATCTATAGCTAGAGATTTTTTATACATATTAGCACGTTCTCAGTTCGAAGCGGACAAGGGTCGGCTGGTATTCATAATCGAAGACTCCTATATTCGAAACGTCATCCAAGGGCGTCTGAAAACTCAGGGGGCTCTTTATGATAGCTCCTACAACTCGGAGATTTTCAAGGTTCGGGTAGATCACCTCAAACCGATATTGATTGAATATTACGGATCAAAGATTGCCGATCCATTTCTCAAGGACATGAACAGAATCGTGACAAAAGCTAGAACGCCAAATTTTGAAGAAATAAAGAAGAAATTTCTCCTTGGTGCTGCTGAGGGACTTGGTAGTGCTGTTGTATCGGCGGTTAGCGGTTTTTGCTCCCTTGGAGCGGGTTAAGGTGGTCCTAGAATCGAAGTCTCTATGCCCACTCCTGGAGAACACAAAACCGTTCAAGCCCGGATCCTTGCCTATGCGCAGGAGATCGGTTGGACTTTTGTATCATGTGAGGAGGCAGCGCGTCGTCGAGGTTTCGATCCCGAGGTTTCTCCTGCCGAGCGTGCCAGAAATAAAACTCTCTTCTTCGATGATCTTCTCGACGCCAAGGTGCGGGAATTTAATCCATGCTATGCCGAGGCGGAAGGAGCGTTGCCCCGCCAGTTCCGCCATCTCCACACTGATATCTATGGCAACCGGGAATTTGTGGAGCACCTGCGCAATCGGGGGAAGTTTTTTGACCATGAGGAGAGGCGGGAGCGTGACTTGATCCTGATCGATTACGAGAATCCGTCGCGTAATATCTACGAAGTCACCGAGGAGTGGGCCTTTCACAATGGGCACTATGGGACGCGGGAGGATGTCGTATTTCTGATAAATGGCATCCCTGTGCTGGTGATCGAGTGCAAGAACGCGAACAAGGACGAGGCCATCGCGCTGGGAGTGGATCAGATCCGCCGTTATCACCGGGAGACGCCGGAGCTCTTCATCTCTCAGCAACTCTTCACCGCCACAGATGCCATCGGCTTCTCCTATGGGGTGAGCTGGAACACGGTGCGGCGGAATATCTTTAACTGGAAGAATGATTCGATCGGGAAGTTGGAAGAGAAGGTGAAGAGCTTCTGCGCCATCCCGCAGGTGCTCGCCTTCCTGAAGGACTATATCATCTTTGCCGAGAAGGATGAGGAGCTGAACAAATACATCCTGCGCCAGCACCAGACAGGTGCCGTGGAGGCAACGGTCAGCCGCGCCCTCGATCCGAAACGATCCCGGGGACTGATCTGGCACACTCAGGGGAGCGGAAAGACCTTCACCATGATCAAGGCGGCAGAGCGTCTTTTCCGTGATCCGGAAGCCGACAAGCCGACGATCTTACTCATGATCGATCGCAATGAGCTGGAGGATCAGATGCTCAAAAACCTCTCCGCACTCGGTCTGGGCAATCTGGAGCACGCCGACAGCATCGCCCGGCTCAATCAGCTCCTGCGCGATGACTACCGGGGCATCATCGTGACAATGATTCACAAGTTCCGCGACATGCCGGCAGATCTGAATCTGCGGAAGAATATCTATGTCCTGATCGACGAGGCTCACCGAACGACGGCGGGCGATCTTGGGAACTTCCTCATGGCAGGTCTCCCCAATGCTACCTTTATCGGTTACACTGGGACGCCGGTGGACAAGACGGTCTATGGCAAGGGAACCTTCAAGACCTTCGGCTGTGAGGATGACCAAGGCTACCTCCACAAATACTCCATCGCCGACAGTATCGAGGATGGAACCACGCTCCCCCTGTACTATCAGCTCGCCCCCAATGAACTGCTCGTTCCCCACGAGACGCTGGACAAGGAATTCCTCTCCCTAGCTGAGGCTGAAGGGGTGGCGGACATTGAGGAGCTGAACAAGATCTTGGAGAGGGCAGTGAACCTGAAGAACTTCCTCAAGGGGAAGGAACGAATCAAACAGGTGGCGCAGTTCGTCGCCAAACACTACACCGAGAATGTGGAACCGCTTGGGTATAAGGCCTTCCTTGTCGGGGTGGATCGTGAAGCCTGTGCCCTCTACAAGCACGCGCTCGATCAGATTCTGCCGCCGGAATATTCCGAAGTGGTCTATACCGGGAATAACAACGATTCGGCGTTGCTCAAGGAATTCCACTTGGACCCGAAGAAGGAGCGACAGATCCGCAAGAGCTTCGGCAAGCTCGACCAGCAGCCGAAGATCCTGATCGTCACTGAGAAGCTGCTCACCGGGTTCGATGCCCCTGTGCTCTACGCCATGTATCTCGATAAGCCGATGCGGGATCACACCCTGCTCCAGGCCATCGCCAGGGTGAACCGTCCCTACGAGAACGAGGCTCAGGAGATGGTGAAACCCCATGGCTTCGTCCTCGATTTCGTCGGTATCTTCGACAAGCTGGAAAAGGCTCTCGCCTTCGACAGCAAGGAGATCAATGCGATCGTCAAGGACCTCAAGCTCCTGAAGGTACTCTTCCAAGAAAAGATGCAGACAAAGGCTCCAGCCTATCTACGCCTTATCGAGAGGAACTTCAACGACAAGGACATCGATACTCTGATCGAGCATTTCCGTGATCCCGAACGGCGGAAGGAATTCTTCAAAGAATACAAGGAGATCGAGATGCTCTATGAGATCATCTCGCCGGATGCCTTCCTGCGGCCATTCCTCGACGATTTCACAACGCTCTCGGCAATCTACGACATCGTCCGCAAGGCCTATACCAAGCGCGTCATGGTGGATCGGGATTTTCAGAAAAAGACCAATGCCCTCGTGCAGGAGCATGTTGGCGGTTATACGACCGACGGCCCTCTCGATCTGATCAAGATCGATGGAACCACCTTGGAACTGATCAGGAAAAAGCGTGGAGGAGAGGGGACTAAGGTGATCAATCTGATCAAGAGTATTCAGCAAGCGGCTGAGGATCAGAGCGACGACCCCTTCCTCATCGCCATGGCCGAGCGCGCCAAGGCTGTGCAGGAGAGCTTTGAACAGCGCCAGACCGCCACGGAGGATGCCCTGGACCAATTACTCCAGGAGGTAGGGCGCAATGAAGAGCGTAAGAAAGAGCAGGCGGAGAAGGGGTTCGATGGGCTGACCTTTTTTGTTTATCGAACGCTGCTCGACGCAAAAATCGCCAATGCCGAAGGGGTAAGCAGGAAGATCAAGGAGGCCTTTGTTGAAAACCCCAACTGGAAGAAAAGTGATGCAGCCCTTCGGGAACTACGGAAGAAGGTAACCTTTGCGATCTTCGCCGGGATAGATGACCTCGATGCGGTGACGCGGATTGTCGATGAGCTCTTCACCCTTTTGGAAAAGGCCGATCGGATCTGATGAGAAGAGACGCTAGAAAGGAGTTCAAAGCCCGTATTCTTGAATGGGCTACAAAACTGGATGTAAAGGCCACGGCGATTTATATCCGGCCGATGAGTCGCAAGTGGGCTTCCTGTTCCACGGCAGGAACCCTGAGCTTTAACGACGAGCTTGTCACCATGGCCACAGAATTAGGCGACTATGTCATCGTCCACGAACTGCTCCATTACTCTGTTCCCAACCATGGCAAGCTCTGGAAAAGCCTCATGCGAGCACATCTTGGTCCTTATGAGGAGTTGCAGAAGCGACTGAATGCTTCAGGCAGCTAGGACAGCGTCTGCAAGTGAATTATCTAGCAACTGTATGTACCTCAATGTGTTAGCCGGATTCCTATGGCCCATAAGGAGGGCTAGCTTTGCAAGATCCTGGCGAATATAAGACGATGCATACATGCGAGATGCAAACGTCTTGCGCATGCTGTGGGTCGCCAGTTTCTGACATGACACTCCTGCGGATTGAGCAGCGGCTTTCAAGAGCAGAGAATACATTCTGGAGGAAAGGCGCTTTTCTGTCCCTTGAGATCGGAACAGGGGTAGATTCTCAGATCCAGGTTGTCTGGGTAGGGAGTCGATCAATTCCTTGATGGCTGCTTTGGCCCGGAAATTCAGGGGCATGGTCCTGCTTTTTTTGCATTTCATATAGGCCTTTTGCACGGTGACAGAACTCCTCATGTAATCACCTTCAACTACATCCTCCATGTTGAGCGACAGGATCTCACTAATGCGAAACCCTGTGTAAACCCCAGTCACAAAGATGGCTCGGTCACGCAGCCGGTATTTCCCACCAAAAGCTCCGCAGATGCGTTCGATTTCGTCATCAGACAATGCGCGGCAGCCAGTATAGTTTTGCCATGTCTCCATGCGCAAAAGATACCGAGATCTCTCTGGTGCATTCGCTACCCCAGTGTTTCTTGCAGTGTCCCCCGGACCCTAATTCAAAAGTAAGGCAAAGCTGGGTTAAAATGAAGACCTCTGCCATCACTGTTGGAGTGAGTCCCCTAGATCTACATAAGATGCCAAGTCAGCACCTTGGATCAAAGGTGCTGATAATTTCTGGCTTATTGATGATAGCCATTCTATCCGGTTGCAGACCGAAGACTTCTGGCCCGCTGGTACAGGATATTTATGTCTGGCAACGGGTATGGAGTAGTGAGGTTGTGACGGCAGTAGAGGAAGTGGTCAATAAAAGTGGTGGTCGAATTCGTGAAGTGGTGCCTCTTGCCGCCGAGGTATCTCTTAGCGCCGGACACCGGGCCGTTATTTTCCCTGAAATTGACTATGCCTCACTGAAGAGTGTGCCCTCTTGCGGCCTCGCTCTACGAATAGGTGCATTTCCCGGACCATTCAAAGAGGGTGACGAAACATGCCTATACCTCCAAAATCTGGCCTGCAAAGTTGTCACAGATGCGCGTAAAGCGGGTTGTTCTGTGTCGGAATTGCAGATCGATTTCGACTGTGCTGCGAACAAATTGCAAGGGTACAGGTGCTGGGTGGCAGCCATTCGTAAGTCGCTCCAAGCTCATGCCGAATTCGTACCTGTGAGCATCACGGTTCTACCTAGCTGGATGAATTCTCAGGACTTCGGTCCTCTGGTTCACGAGGCAGGGAGTTTTGTTCTACAAGTTCATTCCGTGGAATTACCGAATCCGGGTGAGGAGCCAGTTCTATGCGACCCTGTCCGTACTCGTGCTTGGGTTGAGCGTGCTGGATCATACGGGGTGCCCTACCGCGTTGCACTCCCGACCTATACATCTGTTGTCGCTATCAGCCCCACCGGTAAGGTTGTTGGGATTTCCAATGAGGAGACATCTCCGGCATGGCCTGCCGACGCCCATACCTTCATGGCGCGTGCCAACGCTCCCGAATTGGCGGAGCTCGTTTTGCAATGGACGCACCAACGGCCCGCATCCATGACGGGGCTTATTTGGTATCGACTTCCAGTATCAACCGATCGGATGAACTGGAGATGGCCCACTCTTGTATCAGTGATGGCGGGAAAAACTCCCCGCGGCTCCTTGCGAGTGGAGTTTAGCCAGGAAAACCCATACGACATCAGCCTTGTGAACGATGGGGAGAGTGATGAGCTTTTGCCCCTCTCCATCTCCGTAAACTGGAAAGAAGCTGCTCTCATTTCTGATGACGCCTTGGACGGTTTTACGCTGGAAAATGGCACCCATAGTGTCACTTTCAAGGCAACTGCGAATAATATGTTCTTAGCTCCAGGAGAAAGCCGAGTGATCGGCTGGATCCGGCTTGCCTCCCCAACCAAAATTCATGCCTCGGAAAATTAGTCTGATTTTACTCGGGATATTTGCCCCTGTGGTTGCGCATGCCTGCGGGCCTTGGTTTTCAGAGCATTATTTAAGCAATGGGGGTGAGTTGGTCCTCAGTGCTCCAGAGTTCTATTTTGAGTTGGAGATGAAGCAACTCGCGACGAATTATCCATCAAGTTTCAAGGCTGTCAAAAACGGGCCAGTTAATTCCACCACGAACGCGACACCCAATGCATCGGGCTCTCCGTCGACAAATCAGCCAGTAACATCCTCTCAGGAGTCGGAGCTATATCGCAAGGGGGCAGATGCCTTCAAGGCTGGCCATCTGGTAGAAGCGCAATCTGCTTGGAAGGAGCTTCTCGCTCTCCCAGAGAATGAACGCCACGCCTATTCGATCCCAGCAGCGTATATGTTGGGCCGCTCGGAAATTAAGAGGCATTTCGCCATTGTGGGAGCCACTGAAGAGGAATCACCTGATTCAGAAACTCCCACTCCGACACCCTCGCCGTCTGCGCAAGATCACGCCCTAGATAACGAAGCCGTAGTGTATTTTAGACAGGTGCGGGACCTAGCTCAAAAGGGATTTGATGATCCAAATGGGCTCGCTGCCGCCAGCCTCGGTTGGGAAGCATACGTCGAATTGCATAGAGATGATTATGAAAAGGCGGCCACGCTGTATCTACAACAACTATCGGCAGGAGACCCGGGCGCTCTGAGTTCCTTGAGTTTTTTGGCCGACAAACTCACCGATAACGCCGCTTCAAACCCCCTTCTTAGACGTATTAGAACGGCAGAGATCCTATGTTACGCTGCTAGGAGCGATACATGGCTAGACACCCTTGAAAAGCAGAATGTGGATCACCTGGAAGAAGCCGATCAACTGGGATGGGTGGCATATAGCGCGGGAAAATTTGACCAAGCAAAACGCTGGCTTAACAAGTCCGATCCCAATACTTGGCTGGCACTCTGGTTGCGAGCCAAGCTTCTGATGAGAGATGGAAAAGTTTCCGAATCCACGCTCTTAATGGCTAAAGCCAACAAGCAAATGCCTCCCGGCGCAAAACTGGACTGTGCGCCATGGGAACTTGGTCGCCCGATGCCTGTACAGGTTGCGGCGGGCGATCTAGGCATGGTGCAACTTTCTCACGGCGAATTCAAAGAGGCGTTTCACTCGTTTCTCCAGGGTGGCTACCACAACGATACGGACTACGTGGCAGAGAGGGTGCTTACCGTAAACGAATTGAAATCGATCGTGGATCAAGAATTCAAGGCGCTCCCAGAAGACGAAAAGCCGGTCCCAACAAGAGATCTAAGTCTGGTATGGGAAAGCGAGGTTGATAATCGTGTGAAACTGCGTTGGCTGTTGGCTCGTCGCTTAGCCAGGCAAGGAGACTTCTTGGAGGCTAGACCCTACTTCCCGATTGAGCTTCGCGAAGGGCTAGATCGCTATGCAGCCGACTTGAAACAGGCCCACAACAAGAATGCCAAATCGGAGGATAGGGCTCGGGCGTTCTTTGATGCGGCCATTATCGCACATAGCGAGGGAATGGAATTGATGGGAACAGCGGTGGAACCCGACTTCGAAGTCTACGATGGAGAGTACTCGGAGCCGGGTGTGGTGTCGGATCGTCTCCGGGGAAAATATGGCTCTCAGGAGATTAATCCCAATCCCAATGGAACTGGAGCGACAGAAATTACAGCAACTAAAAAATTAGTTCTTCCCGTCTCGGAGTCTGAACGAGAGAGACTTCTCCAGAATGCAGTGGAACCTGAAAAGCGGTTTCATTACCGCTACATTGCCGCCAACCTTGCCTGGCGAGCGGCGAAATTGCTTCCCAATAATTCAGAGATAACAGCCGATGTCCTCAATACCGCAGGTACATGGCTCAAAGAGCGTGACGAGGCCGCCGCTGATCGCTTCGTGCAAGCCATCGAAAACCGTTGCCCTGATACAGAGATAGGAAAAGCGGTTCTCAAAAAGCATTGGTTTACCGATCAAAAGGGACCTTGGAGCAGTGCAGTGCCAGCACCATGAAGCAGGGCATGTCCCCTGCGCTATATCATGAGTTAATTTACCCGTGTTTTTAGTGTGGATCGGAGGAATAATGAACGCTCCCTTTCACGATGGAGATATGAGGATCTCTCTCTGTAGAGATTGAAAATTACCGGAATGGCCAAAAGTGGTAATTTTGGGCTACCCTGGATTGAGGGTTAACCAACTACATCTCGCGTGAGCCTACCGGTCTGGTACTCCAAGGCTAGAATCGTCAGCTCGAACGGAAGTTTGCAACTGAGTCGGGTCAACCTTCCTCCGCTGTACCCGTTCGATTACCCAGTATCACAAAAGCCTAGAGCCGCAGCCAAAATCTACCCAAATACCCCCTAGAAATAGACCTTGTATGGTTAGAAAGAAAAGCAATTGTTCAAGATGACCGGTTTACACTGACAAACAGCAAGAAAGGCAGGGGCGGTTAAGGTCATCCTTAGATGGCCCTCTTTTTTCGAGGTTAAAATCACTGCAAAAATTATTGCACATACGTTAATGTCTTGATATGCAACATTTTAGTCATTATTGGCAATCCATCACTGCAAAAATTATTGCACTGGTATCCAAATCACTGCAAAAATTATTGCACTTACTGCAAAAATTATTGCATACAAAAACAAAAGGGATATATTGTTGAATATCAATGACTTACAAAAGCCGTTTTGGAGAAGAGGGGTTGAAGATGAAAATTTTGACGAGCGTACCATTAAAGGAACAGAAGAAGTAAACACGAGTGATGTGGAGCTAGTATTGGTTAAAAAAGGAACTGCAATAATTATTGCGGTAGCGAATTATTTCAAAAGTTGTATCCATTAAAAAAAAGCAAAGAGGAAATCTTTAAGAAGATTGCCGATGATTTTTTAAAAATAGGGCCAAGATTTCCAACAATCCTCGCGTCAAATATTATCGGAAACCGGATCGGAATTTCTGCTTTCGTAGGGGATGCGTGAAGCCAAACGATCCAGAAATTTTTTTTGGACCACTCATCTATAAGGATGACGCATGAAAAGTTTAGTGAGTTGGGAGCAATTTCTAAAAAATTAAGGCGCACATTTTTTCAGAAAAACTTGGGTGAAAAAATAAACGAGGCTCAATACGGGTTGATCAAAAGGCACCCAAAATTCGTATTCCATCCCCTCCCTATCCCGAAAATCGCTCGCCTTATTTTGGGGCTCTCAGGGCCCAGAATTTGTTGACGATGGTCTTTCGCACATCTGTGCGGTAGTGCCTTGAGCACATCACGGCTACCCAGATGACCCAGTGCCACTGAGATTTTGGCAAATTTCTGACTTACCTATTTTAGAGAATCCTCTCAGAAATGTGGAAGAACACGACGGCCCAATAAGTCAAAGCCAGAGCGAAGAAGAGTGCGGTCAGCAGGATATGCCCGACCACAAACTGAATTCCTTGGGGCCAATCAGAATGCTCAAAATACAGAAAATCCACTAGGATTCGGGTCGTCCAGAAGATCGCGATGAATACTGCAAGAGCGATTGCAGCCCGATCTCCATTGAGGAACTGATCGTGCAGAAAAAGGGTCAGGATACCAAAGGCAATGATCGTCTGAAGGGTTGTTCCTGCATAGACCCACATCAGCTTCCGGTTAAACGGGGTCAGCTTGGGGAGGTCCTCTTTCCAGCCAAGCCGACCAGGGACCTGAAAACTGGCAAAGAGGATGCAGAAATGACCAATCCCTGCCAGCCAGAGAGCAATGCTCAAATAATCGAGGAGGTGCTTCATAGAGATAGGAAGGTTGCCGCGATGAAAGTCAGAGAAAGATAGGCAAACACGCCGGCAAAAAATATGGATCCTATTGGGTGCGCTCTTTTTACCGCCACGTCATAGCACTTAAACTGCAGGATCATCCGTACCCCCCAAAAGAGCGCAAAAAAGGCACAGAGATATTTCCCGATGGAACTGGAACCGCAGAGGTCTTGGGGAAAAAGAATGCAGATGCCTCCAAATCCAACGAGAACGAAGACGATATAGATGCAGTGGATGACAAAGATCTGCCGGATGATTGGAGAAACTTTTGAAAGGTTCCCAGCGTAATCGAGCTTGGATGGGAGGAAGAAATTGGCAGCAGCAGTGATGAACTGGAGAACGCCAGCCAGTTGGATCGCGGTTTCTAGAAGAGTTTTCATGAGATTGATTTGATGGCCTGAAAGAATGGGATCATTACATGCAGAACGAATACCGGAGGAAACAGCGCAAAGACCGGAAGGGTTACGATCGCCAAGGTATAGGCGTGACCACGCCATCCTTTACCCAACCCCATCCGCACCCCCACCTGTGAGCGCTCTATAATTAGGGCCCCTCCCTGAAGTCCAAAATACAGAGAGGGAAGACCATATCCCGATCCGGCAGGAACGGTGATGGCCAACTCGTGAATCAACCCTGAGAAGAGAAACGTCAGGACAGTAGCTGAATTCGCCCCAAAACGTCTGGCAACCTGCACAAAGAACAATCCGAAAACGAGATCTCGAAACCCAACATTCCAGCGCTTCCCCCAGAAATCACTGAGTGTCGGTGCGGCAATCGGACATTGCATCAAGGGAACTGCACGAATTCCCTGACTCCTCCAAAAAAGTGAGAGGACATCAAAGAGACCGAAATGGAGTAGGAAAATCATACCAATCATCCCGATCCAACCGGCAAGCAATCCATGTCCCGCGAAACGAGCCACTCCCCAGATCAAAACTGCACCGAAGAGCGTCTTTGCCAGCGCCACTCCCCACGCGGTGAGAGTTGGTGGCTCTTTCCACGGCTTGGGATTGAGAAAGCTCCTCGCATCCATACCAGGCCAAAGGAAGAGATAGTAGAATGAGCGAGCGGTGAAAGGTATCTGATCCTCTTTCACGTGTCGCCATGTCCACCATTTGAAGCAGGAAAAAATAGAAACTGCCATCAGCCACATCCGTCCCCATGCTGGCATTAAACTCCACGAGGAAAGCGTTAGGACTATTAAGATTACAGGCAGCAGCCAACCATCTGCAGATTGATCAACCCTTTGGTGGATAATCCGGTTTGAGGTTTCCATTGGTATCCTCGCCTGGCTGCACATCAGTTGATCATTCATTGGGTTTTTACCCTCGGTGCTAACGTGTAGGCAGTGGAGGAGGCGTTAACTCGTTGCGTGCCCGTCCCCTCATCTTGGAAAAAATCAAGAGATTGAAGAAGTGCATGCCCCCTAGGATCAATAAAACCCAGCCGATCTTCGTGCTGAGTGTCTCAAAGATTTCCTGCAGGTCGTTTGGCTTTTCTCCGGCTTTGAGTGCCAAAACGACAAATCCGAGGTTGATGAGGTAAAAGCCAACCACCAGAAGGTGATTGATCGAATCAGCAAGTGGTTCGTTGCCATGGCAGGCATCGACAAGGAAAACTCGGCCATTCTTATGAAGAGTTTTTGCGACCCAGACGGTCAGCGAAATGGAAATAATGAGGTAGGTGATATACGTGATGATGACGGGATTCATGGGTTGTGCGGGTTAGGGGTTTGATTTACTGGTGATGTATTGATGGTTATTGAACTTTCAGAAAATAATGAAAGTATGGGTCAAAAAAAGGGGGTTTGTTTTGGAGGGAGTAAGCATGAGTGATTCATTTATCGGAGTAGTTTATCGGCGCGTTTTAGAAAAGAGTTTCAGAAGTGATGGCATGATGAAGCTCTCCTCGGATTTCGACATCAGATCCATTAAGGAATCCATCTGGGTCAAAAACTGCTCCAACGATTTGATCTGAGTGACAAAGGCTTGGGCTTTTGCATCTCGCAGAGAACTCGTTTGCTCCACACAGGTCCTAAGTGCCCGCAAAGCAGGCTCGATCTCACGATGCTTCCGTTCGCGTGTCACGGTACAGAACATGCGCCAGACATCTTTTTCAGACTCAAAATATTCTTTGCGTTCCCCCTTTCTGATGACATTCCGGACCAATCCCCACCCGATCAATTCACGGAGATTCTGATGGGCGTTCCCACGGCTGATCTTTAGCTCAGCCATTACCTCGTCGGTGGTAAGTGCCCGTTCGCTCGTCATTAATAAAGCATGAACCTGAGCCATGGTACGGTTGATCCCCCAGACACTCCCTAGAGCACCCCATTGGGCGATGAACTCATCTCTGGCATTGATCAGGAGATCTTCGTTGGCACCGTTCTCGTTCATATTTTCAATAAATACTGAAAATATAGTTGTGTCAAAATATATTTGCGTCCTGTATGCAAGAACCATGGATTCTTACCCATCCCCGATAAGGACATGAAAATTGTTATTCCAGGAGGCAGTGGCCAAGTGGGAACATTGCTTGCAAGGGCCTTCACTAAGGAAGGACACGAAGTGGTTGTCTTAAGCAGAACCCCGACTCAGGCAGCTTGGCGAGTTGTTCCTTGGGATGCTTGTTCCTTGGGTGACTGGATCGAGGAATTGGAACGGGCGGACGCTGTTATCAATCTTGCAGGGCGAAGTGTGAATTGTCGCTATGGCTCCGAGAACCGCCGCAGCATTTTGGAATCACGCCTCAATTCGACGAGAGTTCTTGGCAAGGCAATCTCCCTCACGAAGGTACCACCTCGCGTTTGGCTGCAATCGAGTACAGCGACGATCTACTCGCATCGATACGATCAGCCCAATGATGAAATGACTGGAATCATTGCAGGCTCTGAACGAGGTGCGCCTGATACTTGGCGTTTCAGCATTGAGGTTGCAAAAGCCTGGGAACAGATACTCGACGAAGCTGTTACACCTCACACTCGCAAGGTAGCGCTTCGTTCAGCAATGACCATGAGTCCTGACAAAGGAGGCATCTTTGATGTTTTGCTCAATCTCGTCCGCTTTGGTCTGGGTGGACATTCAGGAGATGGGCTTCAGTACGTTTCCTGGATTCACGATGAAGATTTCATCCGTGCAATCCATCTGCTTATCAATGACGAGAGTTTCGTTGGGCCAGTCAATCTAGCGGCACCCAATCCCCTTCCAAATATTGATTTTATGAGAGCGCTACGCAAAGCGTGGGGGCAGCCGATAGGTTTACCAGCAACGGAATGGATGCTCGAAATTGGTGCGGCTATGCTACGCACGGAGACGGAATTGATTCTGAAGAGCCGCCGCGTGATACCAGGTAAACTTACTCGCAAAGGATTCACCTTCAACTTTCCTCACTGGCCTGAAGCCGCCCGGGATCTCTGCCAACGCTGGCGTCACCAACAATGAGCGACTCCCCTACTCCTATTATCTTGTTTGACGGTGTGTGTGGCCTCTGCGCTCGCTCTGTACAGTTTATCATCCGACACGAAACATACCCCATTTTTCGCTTCGCAGCGTTTCAGTCTGAAACAGGACGTCAACTTTGTCTGCGTCACAACATTGATCCAGAACTTCCAGGTAGCCTTGTGGTAATAAGTGAAAACGAGGCGCTCTTGCGAAGCGATGCGGTTATCGCCATTGCAAATGAACTTGGGGGACTCTGGCGTGGTTTGGCGTTTCTTCGTTTGGCACCACGATCTTGGAGAGACTGGTGCTATGGAATCATTGCCCAGAATCGATATGCATGGTTCGGTAGGCATACCGAATGTCTGGTGCCACCCCTTGGGATTCAGAGCAGATTTTTACCATAGTGGATGATGTCTAACGCTGCATAAGATCCCTCTCGGGTGACTTAAGCAGCAATGCTCCCAATTAGAGAGGATGATGTTCTATGTTACGGCACAGGCCTGAAGCGATCGATGAAGCGGCTGGAGCGGCGTAATGAAAATGTCGATCGCGTCGCCGGGTTTTGCTGTTTTCTCTGTGCGCCTCCAGCCGTCGTCGCGTGCGGGAGCTTCCGCGCGTAGTATGAACTTAATGCCCTTTACAAAGTCACGGTGATTGACGCTGGGGCTCTCCATTCTCTTAACTTTCGGAAGTTGATGTGCACAAAAATGTGTTCCCCTCGTTACACACAGCACTCTGTGTTTATGCAGGAGCGTGGATTATTACGCTGAAGCATAAAAAGAAGTGGATTAGCTCTCTCGTGACTCTCTGGATTTTCCTGTTACTCGTCAGTACACTTACCACCAAACAGCACATTCTCATTGATGTAGT
>Ga0302193_10001130_pt1 | contig 23122 bp, 18 predicted proteins | sample II_Bog_E3_3_FD_200228 | JGI IMG/M metagenome (GOLD analysis project Ga0302193, IMG submission 200228) | Peat permafrost microbial communities from Stordalen Mire near Abisko, Sweden - II_Bog_E3_3 | ecosystem: Environmental > Terrestrial > Soil > Wetlands > Peat | place: Sweden: Abisko...
AAATCATGGTGCACGACCGGACCGAATACATGGCTGGTGGAACCTACATGGTTGCCATCGAATGTGATTGAATTTCAACCTGCGAGCTTCGGGTCGTCTGGCGATGCAAGACCGGTTTTTTTCAACTTTGGAACGAATCTCAGAAAGAACATCTGAGATTCGTTCCAAAGCTAATTGTGGGGGTGGCCGGAGGGGTGTCAAGGGTCAAGATGAACGCCAAACAACGGCGCCCTTGACACCCCTCCGACCACAACAAGGGCCTTGTTGCGAAAATTAGTTGACAGGAGCCGACGCTGTCATACACGGCGTTACTCTCCGACTAAGAACATTGTGCGCTCATGGAGCTTAATTCTACGCAAGGCCGGGTCAGGAAGAAGAGGAAAGGCTTCCTGTACTCCTCTTCTCCTTCCTGTTCTCCTCTTCTCCTCGAGTGGCGTCTCCGGATTACTCGGCGCGCAATGCCTGCATGGGGTCGACTTTTGAGGCGCGGGTGGCTGGCAACCATACGGCAAAGAGCGCGACGGCGGACAGGACGAGGGGCACGGAGATGAAGACCACGGGGTCCCAGGACTTGACGCCGAAAAGGAAGCTGGCGATGAGCCGGGTGAGTCCAAAAGCCGCGACGACGCCCACGACCACGCCGACGAGAGCCAACCTCATGCCCTGGAAGACCACCAGGTTGCGGAGGTCGGATCGATCCGCGCCAAGAGCCAGGCGGATGCCCATTTCCTGGGTGCGCTGCGCGACCGAATAGGCCATGAGGCCGTAGATGCCGATGGCCGCCAGAACCAGCGCGACCGCGCCGAAGATGGAGAGCAGCAGCATGTTGAAGTTCTCCCGCGCGGTGGAACCTCCGACCACCTCGTCCATGGTGCGGACGTGGGCCACCGGAAAGCCTCCGGAGGCAAGGCGCAGTTGCTCGGTGACGGCAGCGATCGCCTGGTGCGGATCGCGGCTGGTGCGCACCACCCAGATGAGGGGCTGCACATCGGTGTAGGACTTCATATAGGCGTCGGTGACCTGCGGCAAAGGCACGATCACCATGGGTTCGGTTGGACGCCCGAGGCCGTTGTTGTGAGTGTCGCCGACCACGCCGACAATCTCGCGTGGAGGTTCCACACATTCCGGCCCCATCCCTACACCGACGAGGAGATGCTGACCGAGGGGGTTTTGGTTGGGAAAGTAGATTCTGGCCAAGGCCTGATTGATGAGCACCACGCTGGGAGCGGCGGCCGTATCGTGGTCATTCACGTCCCGCCCGCGCAGGACGGGAATCTTGAAAACGCTCAAATAGCCGGGCGAAGTGCTCATCCACCTGCTGCCTCCCATGCCTTTCTCGACCGGCCGGCCCATGATTTGGAAGGGCAGACCATCGACGACATCAATAGGCAGCCAGAAGGCGGCGGCCGAGGCTTCGACTCCGGGGAGCGCATTCAAGCGCTCCTGGCCGTCCCGCGCCAGTTGGGCCACGCCCGGTGTCTTTTGGTAGCGGTCGCCGGTGAGCGACATTTCCATGGTCAAAACGTTGTGGGAGTCGAAACCGGGAGTAACTGCACGCAGGGCGATAAAGGTGCGGATGAGAAGCGCCGATGCGATGAGCAAGACCAGTGCCAGTGAGACTTCGCTGACGACCAGGAGCGAGCGGGCCTTGCCCTGGCGAAAGCCGGTGCCGGAGCGATTGCTGCTTTCTTTCAGCGTGGAGTTGAGGTCGGTGCGCGAGGCGCCGATGGTGGGAAAGAGTCCGAAGAGAATGCCGGTCACGAGCGAAACGGCGAGGGTGAAGGCGAGCACGCGCCAATCGACTCCCACGGCGGAGCCGTTTTCGCCGATGCGCGGCAGGCCCGCGGGGCTGATGGCGAGCAGAGCGCGCACTCCGACAAAGCCGAGAATGAGGCCGAGAATGCCGCCGGTGACGGAGAGCAAAACGCTTTCAACTAAAAGCTGACGAATAATGCGAGCGCGGCCGGCGCCCAGGGCGGCGCGTATGGCAAACTCCCGCTTGCGTCCGGTGGCGCGGACCAGGAGAAGATTGGCGACGTTGGCGCAGGCGATCAGCAGGACCAGGCCGCAGGCGCCGAGCAGAACCAGGAGCGAAGAGCGCGAGTCGCCGACGATTTTGTCGCGCAGCAGTTCCACGGCGAATCCACCGTTCCGCTCCAGTTGCGGATGGTCGCGATGGAACTGAACGGCCGCGAGTTTCAATTGCGCGTTGGCCTGTGCGAGCGTGATGCCTGGCTTGAGGCGGGCGGCGGCCTGGAAGGAATGGTTTCCACTTTCGCTGACGGGCTCAAACTGAAACGGCAGCCAGATATCGGCTTCGGGATCGGAGAGAAAATCCTTACCGAGGACGCCGACGACGGTGTAGGGCTCGTTGCCCAGCGAGAACGATTTTCCGATTGCGGCTGGATTGCCGCCGAATTTGCGCTGCCAGAGGGCATAGCTCAAGACAACTACTTTGCCGCCGTGGGGCGCGTCCTCCTGCGGCGTGAAGGTGCGGCCGAGAATGACCGGAGCGCCGAAGACGCGAAAGTAGCCCTCGGTTACGTGAATGCCATGGATCTGCTCGGGACGGTCGCCGGCGATGTTGAAGCCGGGGCCGGACCAGTCATAGGCGGCGACATCCTTGAAGATGCTGGTCTGGTGCTCCCAGTTGTGAAATTTGGGAACGGAGGCGGCGGCATTGCCAGTTTCACTTCCACTGGACGAAGTGACGAGAAGCTCGACGATGCGATCGGCGTCGGGGTAGATGAGCGGCTTGAGCAGCACCGCGTTGACGACGGTAAAGATGGCGGTGTTGGCGCCGATGCCGAGCGCGAGGGCGGCGACGGCGGCGAGGGTGAAGCCGGGGGTGCGCCGCAGTTGGCGAAATCCGAAGCGTGCATCCTCCCACAGAAGCTCCAGGCCGGAGCCGGCGCGGCGATCGCGCACGGCCTGCTTGGCCTGCTCGATGCCACCGAATTCCGCCAGCGCGGTGCGGCGAGCCTCGGCAGCGGAAATGCCGGCGGCGATTCGCTCGTCGGTCATCAACTCCACGCAGGCGCGCACTTCATCGTCGAGTTGGCTTTCGACCTGCGGTTTATGGAAGAGATTGCGCAGGACACTTTTGACGCGGGACCAGAGTTTCATCGTTCACCCTCTACGTTGCCTTCAAGGCGTGGGTCATCGCGAGGGCTACCCTCGTCCATTGCTCGGTTTCGACTTCAAGCTGGCCTTTTCCCGCCCTGGTGAGACGGTAAAACCTGGCGCGGCGGTTATTTTCAGATTCGCCCCAGAAGGAACTCAGCCAGCCTGCTTCTTCCAGGCGGTGAAGGGCAGGAAACAAGGAGCCAGGTTTGACGAGAAAGGTCCCGTGGGTAATCTGCTCGATGCGGCGGGAGATGCCCAGGCCGTGGAGTTCTCCGGCGCCGAGCGCCTTCAGGACCAGTAGGTCGAGCGTTCCCTGCAACAGATTGGTCTGTTTCGAACTCATTTGCGTTGTCCTATCGAATGTCGATATGAGCATGACAGTCTTCCTACAGAATGTCAATAGGAGAGCGATGCCTTTGCGGTCCGGGGCTGAAGCCCCGTGGATTTTGCCGGGCTTTTGCGGGGGTTGAAACCCCCGCCTCCCTCCGACGCGGCGAGCAGGCGCGGGGCCGGGGCGGATTCCGGGCGAAGTAGACTTGAGGGTATGCAGACGGGTCAGGCCAGCAAGACCGCACTTCGCGTCGCCATTCGGCGGGCGGCGCACCAGTTGGTGGAAAAGCCGAGGATTTTGGACGATCCGATTGCGGTGGCGCTGATTGGGCCTGGCTACGCACGCGACATGGAGCGCGCGCAGCACAAGGTGGCGCGAGATTTTCGGCTTTTCATGGCCGCGCGGAGCCGGTATGTGGAGGACCGGTTGGCCGAGGCCGTGGCCCAGGGTGTGAAGCAGTATGTGGTGCTGGGAGCGGGCCTCGAGACCTTTGCTTATCGCAATCCGTTTCCGGGGTTGAGGGTTTTCGAAGTGGATTTTCCCGCTACGCAGGAGTGGAAGCGCGGGCTGCTGGGAGAGGCCGGGATCGGGCTGCCGGAGAGCCTGACCTTTGTGCCGCTGGATTTTGAGCACAAGGCTCTGGGGGAAGGGCTCAGGGAGGCGGGATTCGACGCAGGAAGGGCGGCGTTTTTTGGCTGGCTGGGGGTGGTGCCTTATCTGACCCTGGAGGCGTTTCGCGCGACGCTGGAGACCATTGGCCGGCTGCCTGACGGGACGGCGGTGAGCCTGGAGTATGCCTTTTCTCCGGAGACGCTGACGCCCGAGCGGAGGGTGATTTTCAATCGACTGGCGGAAAGGGTAGCGGCCGCGGGAGAGCCGTTCCGGCTATTTTTCAAGCCGGAAGAGATGGATGCCGAGCTGCGGCGGGCGGGGTTCGGGCGTATGGAGCAATGCGACTGGCGGGGGCTGAATGAGCGCTATTTTCAAGGCCGGGCGGATGGGCTGAAGCTGTCGCCTGCCGGGCTGGGGAAGCTGGCCACGGCCTGGGTGTGAGGGCGCCGCACGCGCGATAAGATGAGTCATGCGCCGAATCGTTTTTTTGCCGCTTCTATTTGCTCTGCTGGGAGTTGCCGGCTGCGGCTACCACACGCTGGGCGCGGCTGCCCACATGCCGCCCGATGTGAAGACGCTCAGTGTACCGGTGTTTGCCACGCGCACGGATGCTTACCACACCGAGGTGGTGGTGACCAACGCAGTGATTCGCGAGCTGACGGCACGGACGCGGCTCAGGGTCACTCCGGACGCGGGCGGAGACCCGGACGCGGTGCTGCACGGAACCATTCTGCGGGAGACGGTGGCGCCGCTGACGTACAACTCGTCGACGCAACAGTCGTCCAGCTACCTGATCACGCTGGAGGTTGCGGTGCGGCTGACGGGGCGGGACGGCAAGGTTCTTTACGAGAACAAGAATTACATCTTCCGGCAGCAGTACCAGTCCACCGCCGACCTGTCGGTTTTTCTTGAGGAGAATCCGGCGGCCAAGGAGCGGCTTTCGCGGGAGTTTGCGCGCGCGCTGGTTGCCGATGTGCTGGAAGGGTTTTGATTCGTGGCCGGCTGGATGGCTGTGGAAACCGCACTAGCTTCGCTTGGGCGGGAAGGGTATTCTGAAACCGCATGATCGAACGACTTACAGGCCGCCGCGAACCGAGTCCGGCAGCACGGGGTAAAGTTCTGTGACCGGCACGCGCTGGGGCGCGGGGTTTGCCGCCGTGGGCCGCTTTGTGGCGGAGATTGATGCCGCGGCCGCCGGTAAGGGGACGCTGCGGCCAGGGTACGTGCTGGCCGGCGACGAGGCATTCCTCTTTGATCGCTGCCGGAGCGAGGTTCTGAAGAAATTTGTTCCGCCGGAGCTTAAGGATTTTTGCCTCTCGGACTTGGATTTGTCTTCCATTTCGATCTTTGAGGTGCTGGACCTGGCGCAGACCCCGTCGTTGATGGCGCCGTTTCAGGTGATTTTTGTGCGCAATGTGCGCCAGCTTTACACGCGCGGGGCCAAAAAGGACGAGTTTGCGGCGCTGAATCGCTATTTCAAATCGCCGAATCCGCAGGCGGTGATAATTTTTGTGGCTGACTTTCTGCGCATTCCGTCCGATGCGCGGCGCATGGAGATGGACGACAAGAATCGCTTTGAGCGGCTCACGGAGACGCTGGGCGAACACTGCGGCATGGTGGAGCTGGCGCGCGTGAACGAAGACGACGCCATGCGCTGGACCACCATGACGGCGCAGGAAGCCGGCGTCAAGATGGACCCGGACGCTGCCAGGGAGCTGGTGGATGCGCTGGGCGCCGACATGCTGCTGATTGCCTCGGAACTGGAAAAGCTGCTGCTGTATACGCTGGGGCGCGGCCGCATCACCCTGGGGGACGTGGAGACCATGGTGCTGGGGGCCAAGCAGAGGTCGCTCTATGAGTTGACCGATGCGATCAGCGCGCGGGACAAGGCGAGGTCGCTGGCGCTACTGCACGGGTTGCTGAACAGCTCGGACGCCGGCGAAGACGCAGCCATCGGGCACCTTTACATGCTGGCGCGGACCTTCCGGCAGATGCTGGTGATTCTGGAAAAGAACGTGCGGGACTCGCGGGCTATTTGGCAGGCACTGTGGCAGGGGTTCAGGATGCCGCCGTTTGCCGCCGACGACCTGATCCGGCAGGCGCGCCGCTACAAGAGCCGCAAAGATCTGACGCGGGCGCTCAGGCTGATTGCCCGCGCCGACCTGGAACTGCGCTCCTCGCCGCCCGACAAACGGCTGGTGCTGGAGCGGCTGGTGTATGAGCTGGCCTCCGAAGCGAAGCCGGTTTCGAACCTGTTTGCGACCAACCAGCTTTCGCTGGAGATGTAAGGAGCGGGTGGGGGCCTAGTGGACGCCGCGGTCGTTCAGCCAGGGGCCATACTGGCGGTCCATGCTCCCGATGTGTCCGCCATACCAGTCACGAAGGCTGGCCAGCAGGGGGCGCATTCCGACCTCTTCGCCGTGCTGCACGCGCAGGACCGCCTGCCGAATGGAGCTGAGCATTTGCAGGTGCTCGGCGCGGTGCGCCTCCAGACCGGGAAACTCGTACTGCTCCATCAGCCGTTCCTCGCTGGCGAAGTGCATATTCGTCAACTGGATGAGGCGGTTGAGCAGCTCGCACACCTCGCCGCGGCCTGAACCGCGTGCCATCGCCAGGCGAATGTCGTCCAGGGCGTCCATCAGGATGCCGTGCTGATCGTCCAGTGCTCTGACGCCGACGGAGCCGGCGTGATTCCAGGTCAGAAGGGTCACGATCGCCTCCGCATATCACTATCGGAAATATCGGCCGTGGGTTTCTGCGGATGACTGGAAATCTTCTTGCTCCTTTGGCGAATGTTTGTCGCGGAGGTTCATGCCGTGCAAGGGGCGCCTACTCGAGAATCACGTCCGGCTCCAGTTGGTGGCCGCGGGTGGTGAGGGCGATGGCCGCTCCAAGAATCAGCGATCCGCCGACCCAGGCGAAGGGGCCCAGGTGCTCACCGAGCAACTGAACGCCCAGCCAGGAGCCCAGCGCCGGCTCGATGTTGAGGAAAACTCCGGCCCGGGAGGCGGGCACATGGTGAATGCCCCAATTCCAGAGCAGCGTCGTGGTTGCGGTGCACAGAAGCCCGCTGATGGCGAGGGCCACCCAGGCGGTGGTGCTGACGTGGGCAAAGGGCGGCGGCTGGGCGTGGGAGTGGGTGAGCGGACTGAGCAGCCACGGCCCCAGCACCCAGACGGCCAGCATCCCGGTTCCCGCAAGGATCGTGTAAGCAGTGACCACGGGCGGGCTATTGGTTCGCATAAGCTTTTTGCTCATCAGGATCCAGGCCAGGGCCGTGGCCAGGGAGACGACCACCAGCAGGTCGCCGGTGAGAGATGGCTCTCCGTGCCCGCCGGTTCCATGGCTTCCGCCCAGGACAATCAGCGCGGCGCCCGCGGTGGAACCGCTGAGCGCCAGCCAGCCGAACCAGTCCAACGACTCGCCGGCAAACAGGGCGGCCGCGGCTGCCAGCAGCACCGGCATGGCTCCGACCATTAGAGAGGCGTGGCTCACCGTGGTGAGCGCCAGGCCGTGAAACTGGATGAGAAACTGGATGGGCACGCCGAGAGCCGCGCAGGCGAGCAGAAGGCGTATTTCCTTGCCGGTCATGCTCACCCGGCTCATGAGTACCACGGGGATCATTCCTATACAGGCAAAGAGGAAACGGTAGAGCACCATGGACTCGACGCTCATTTCGTTGAGCGCGAGTCTGCCAAAGTAGAAGCCGGTACCCCACAGGCAGCCGGCCATTGCGCAGGCCGCGTATCCCAGGAAAATCAGCCGCCGGCCTGAGGTTGTATGCGTTTCCATTTCTATTTAACTGTCGCACACGCAGGATGAGAGCCGTATCACTGCCCAAAATCGGCTCCATCGGCGAGAATGTCAATCGGTGATGAAGCGGGAATTCAAAGCGGGATTTTGGCGGTGCGCGGGGCTGCGCGTGGCCGTGGCGGGCTTGGCGTTGTGCGCGGGGCTGGGTGCGCAGGCACAGTACGGTACGGTGAGCCTGCCCGACGCTCCGGCGAACCTTTCCAACCTGGCGCTGAACGTGCCCGACGCGCCGCTGGCTACCCACCCGATGAGGCCGAATGAGCTGCCGGGCCGGCTTCCCGACCAGCCTTCGCTGGCCCCGGTCTTCACTATTCCCGTCGAGTCGCTGGGCTTTTCGGCGCCGGGGTCTCTCTATCTGGGCCAGCGCAACAGCCTGGTTTCCCTGGACTTTCTGGATGAAAACAGGCTGCTGTTCACGTTTCGTGTGCCGGGATTGATCCGACGCGAGGGCGGGGAAGGCGTTGGGAGCGAGGAACGCCAGATCCGGGCCCTGGTGCTGGCGCTGCCGACGGGAGCGGTGGCGGCCGAGGCGCTGTGGACGGTTCACGACCGGTCGCGCTACCTTTGGCCCCTCAACGACGGCCACTTCCTGCTGCGGGACCGCGACAGCCTGGAGCGGGGCGACGCCACGCTGCAACTGAAGCCGTTTCTGCGTTTTCCGGGGCCGGTGGTGTGGCTGGAGATGGACCCCGAGCATCAGCTTCTTGTCGCCGACTCGCGCGAACCGGCGGTGGGAGCTGCGAACCAGGGCGTGGTGCCCAGCCCGGAGACGGCCAGCGCCAACATTGAAGTGGATGGACAAAAGCCGGCCGCCGGTCAGCCTGAAATGGAAGTGCGTATATTGAGCCGCGAAACCGGACAGGTGATGCTGATGAGCCGGATCCGCTCCACGATTCATCTGCCCCTGAACTCCGACGGCTACCTGGAGAGCCTGCGCGGCAGAGGCGCCGGATGGGTGCTGAACCTGAAGTATTTCAGCGGCGGCAGCACCATCGTGGGGCAGGTGGAATCGTCCTGTACACCTCAGCTCGATTTTGTTTCCAAGCGCGAGGTGATGGTGACCAGTTGCTCCTCGACAGGGGACGGGCGGCTGTTGGCGGTGGCCACCAACGGACGCCATCTATGGGAAGACCGGACCTCGGACACGACGGTCTGGCCGCTGTTGGTGATGGGGCCTGACGGCTCTCGGCTGGCGCGCGAGGCCCTGGCCGTGGGCCGCGCAGTGAGTGCACGCGTTCCGCTCGACCGGGACGACATCAAAGGGCAACTGGTGCAGGTGCTGAACGCGGCAGACGGCAAGGTGGCTCTGGAAACCACGGCGAGCCCGATCTTCGACGCCGGCGGCAATGTGGCCATTTCACCCTCTGGTCGTCGGGTGGCCGTGCTCAATGCAGGGGCTATCCAGGTGTTCGAACTGCCCGCTCCACCCCCGTTGCCCGATTCCGCCAGCCAGCCAGTGCAATGATCTGTGATTTTGGCCACGCCAGGAATTTCGGAAGGCGTATAAACTGAGGAGCGGGAGAGTTTGTCTTGGCTACGGCTGTTATCACTTACGCTGTCTCGGCGGTCACCGACCGCGGCCGGAAACGCCCCTCCAACGAAGACGCATTCGGATATGCCGTCGAGTTCGGCATCTATATCGTCTGTGACGGTATGGGCGGGGCAGCGGCCGGCGAAATCGCCAGTTCGCTGGCTGTGGATGAGATGCTGCGCCAGTTCAGCAATCGCGCCGGCAGCGAGACCGGGCTTGCGGAAGCCGCCGAGCGAGCGGTTGCCGCCGCCAATTTGGCCATATACTCCCGCTCCCAGCGTAATTACCGGTTGAGCGGCATGGGCACCACGCTGGTGGCCCTGCTGGTCGAGGATCGCCACGCGCTGGTGGTGAACGTCGGCGACAGCCGATGTTACCGGCTGCGCGGCCGCAGCCTGGAACAGATCACCCTGGACCACTCGCTGGTGGAAGAACAGGTCCGGATGGGGCGCATGAGCCACGCCGAGGCCTTGCGTTCGCCGCTGCGCAACGTGATTACCCGCGCCCTGGGCACGCAGTGCCAGGTTACGCCGGATCTCTTCGAACTGGAAGCGGAACCCCGCGACCTTTTCCTGCTCTGCTCCGACGGGCTGACCCGCGAACTCACCGACCCGCAGATCGAGGCGATTCTTTCTACCGAACAGACCCTCGATGAGATTTGTGCACGGCTGGTTGTGTCCGCCAAGAAGGCTGGCGGCCACGACAATATTACTTGTGTGCTGGTGCGCGCGGAGAGTTAGGGCAATTCTCCCATTGATGTAGCGTACAGCGTGGACCGGGAGGTCCACGCTACAGCCGACCGGGAGGTCGGCGTTACTTTCTGCGGCAGATGCGCATTCCTTGGGAACGAACCTCAGCGCTCTTCTTCGACTGGCGGGCGCTGGCGGGCGCGGCTCTTGAGCCGGTGAAAAAAGAGAATGGGTAGAATGCAGAGCAGAGAGAGATAGGCGAGCAGGCGGAAGTTGTCGGCATAGGCGAGGACCGACGCCTGCTGCTGCACGCTATGGTAGAGAGCGCCAAGCGCTTCTGCGTGGGCGGTGGGGTCGCTGGCTCCTGCGATGCGGAACCTGGCTTCGAGTCCTTGAAGCGCGCCGGTGGTGGCCGGGTTTCCCGCCGTCAGATTGCCACCCAGGTAACTCTGATGCACCTGTGCGCCGCGCACTAACAGGGTAGTTACCGAGGCGATGCCCACGCTGCCGCCGATGTTGCGCATCAAGTTATAGATGCCGGCGGCGTTGCCGATCTGCTGCTTGCGCAGTCGCCCCATCGCCATGGTGGTGAGCGGGACAAAGATGAAGCCCCCGGCAAAGCCGTTCATCAGGTTGGGCACCACCACGGAAGCCATGGAGATATCGAGATTCACGCGGCTCAGCAGGAAGGTTGAATAGCCGAGAATTCCGAATCCGCAGGCGAGCAAAATGCGGCCGTCGACGTAGTTGACCAGAACGGCGACCAGGAGCATGGAGACGATGGAGCCGATGCCGCGCGGACTGACGGCCAGGCCGCTGTCGAGAGCCGGGTAGCCGAGCAGAGTTTGCAGAAACAGGGGCAGCAGGGCCGTCATGCCATAGAGAACGAAGCCATAGAGCCCGGCGATCAGCGTTCCCACGGCGAAGTTGCGGTCGGCCAGGATGCGCAATTGCACGATCGGCTCGCGGCTCCTGAATTCGCGCAGGATGAAGCCGGCCAGGGCGACCACGGAAACTGCAATCGTCCAGCGAATCCATCCGGTGGCGAACCAGTCCATTTCCTGGCCCTTGTCCAGCACCAACTGCAAAGTGCCCAGCCAGACGGCCATGAGGCCAAAGCCGAGATAGTCGATTGCGCCTTTGAATGCGTGGCGAAGATAGGGCGGGTCCTCGACGAAGAGGTTGGCCATGAAGAGGGCGAGAAATCCGACGGGAAGATTGATGTAGAAGATCCAGCGCCAGGAGTAGCTGTCGGTAATCCATCCGCCCAGCGTGGGTCCGATGACCGGGGCGACCACGATGCCCATGCCGTAGACGGCCATGGCGGTGCCGTGCTGGTGGGGCGGAAAGCTTTCCAGAAGAATGGACTGCGCCAGGGGCTGCATGCCGCCTCCGCCGATGCCCTGGAGAACGCGCGCCACGATGAGCATGGGCATGCTTACCGCTACGCCGCACAACAGGGAAGCCGCGGTGAAGAGCAGGATGGAAATCATGAGCAGGCGCTTGCGCCCGATGCGCCGCGCAATCCATCCGGAGGCGGGCAGCATGATGGCGTTTGAGACGAGATAACTGGTGAGAACCCAGGTGGATTCGTCGGTGGAAGCCGAGAGGTTGCCGGCGATGTGGGGTAAGGCGACGTTGGCCACCGAGGAATCGAGCACCACCATGAAGGTGGCCAGCATCACGGAAACGGCTACCATCCAGGGGTTGACGGTGGGTTTCCAATCGGGATGTTCGAGTTCCGGATTCCGCAAGGCCAGCGCGGCTGCGCTCATGCGCACCGCCGGAGCGGAAAGGCTGCGGCGGCCATGGTCAGGCCTTCGCGGCGACGACCGGATATTCTTTCTTTGCCACTGACCATGAAGTCATTTTAATATACTCACGGGTCATTGTTATTGAAAACCCGGTAACGGGGCGGGCAAGAGAGGCGCAGGGCGATGCAAACAAAGAAGAAGATGGTGTCGGAATTCCGTCGCGCGGAGATTGTCGACGCCGCCCGGACGGTTTTTGCGCGGCGGGGATTTGCGCGCGGAATCATCGACGAAATCGCCAGGGAAGCGGGCATGGCCAAGGGCACGGTCTATCTCTACTTCCGCTCCAAGAACGAAATCTTCAGGGCGGTTCTCAATCACGACATGAAGGCTCTTAAAAAGGAGACGCTGGAGCGCATCGAAGAGGCGCGGGACCTGAAAGAGAAGATCGCGGCGTTCACCCTGGCGCGCATTGCCAGCGCCGAGGCGCGCAAGGATGTTTTTCTGATCATGGACAGCGAATCCGGGGGGCTGGCGCTGACTCGCAGCCAATACCACAATTGGCTGCGCGAGCCGGTGATGCGGCTGGCCGAGGCCATTGAGCAAGCAGTGGAGCAAGGCAAAGTGCGGCCCGTGCCGGCTGAAAAAACCGCATGGATGATTGCCGATATGACCAGAGGAACCATTCAGCGAAGGCTGATCGCCAAGAGTGAAACGCCGCCGGCCGAGGACTCGGCATTTCTCTCCGATTTCATCTGGTCGGCTTTGGCGGCCCCGCGGGCTACACTGCGCGCGATGAAGGCGGGAACGGAGCTTGTTGCGGCTCAAAAGAGGCTCTGAACAAGTCGCTGATGGGGTCTAGCGTTCCCTCAGGGCTAAACAGGCTGCGGAATTAGGCCGACTTTAGCGGAAGTGACGCGAGAAACATCCCTCCGCGGCTAAAGCCGCACTGATTCTCCGGGCTTCAAGTGGGGGTTAAAACCCCCGCCTCCCTCCGGATCGAGCTTTCCGCAGCCTGTAAAACCCATGTTGCTTTTTCTGCCTTTGCGGCACTACTGAAGTCGTGCCCTGTTACAAGGCAAACTTTTGCAGCAACTCTATTATTTCGTGATAGTTGAAAAGCAGAAACTTGTCGAGTCGTCCTTTCGTGGGCCTGAAGTCCGCGGCGCGAGCTGCCGTGCCGGGTCCGATTCTCGCCGGTTCAGTCCTCCCCCAGGCGCTCAATTACGCTTAGATCCATCGTCGCTGATTAAAATGAAAACTATTTAGAATGTGCAGCTTAGATGGGTTGTCCCTCTTTTTCCAGTGGCAAAGTGATCGCTGTCACAGTTTTCCAAAACACGCCACAATACACTCGCTATACGGTTATCGATATAACTTTATCGAATCGATTTCCGGCAAGTGAGCGGTACCGACCTCATTTCCACTGGCGAGCCTGAGAGGGCAACCCCTGAACCACCATTTCAACGAGGCCTGCCCCCCGAACGGTTACAAACTGCAGGCACGAGATGAAGGAAGAGGAGAGCATGACAGATTTCGAGACGTTTCAAGCTGCCAATATGGAACAGAAAAACCGGGTCACGACTGCGGAAGAACTGGATGCCTTGGTTGAGCGCGTGAAAGCCGCACAACAGAAGTTCGCCAGCTTTACGCAGAAGCAGGTGGACCACATCTTCCGGAACGCGGCGCTGGCCGCTGCCGATGCCCGCATTCCCTTGGCCGAGTTGGCGGTTCAAGAAACCGGGATGGGCGTGATTGAAGACAAGGTGATCAAGAATCACTTTGCCTCGGAGTATATCTACAACAAGTACAAGGACGAGAAGACCTGCGGCATCCTGAGCCAGGACGACGAGGCGGGTACGATTACCATCGCCGAGCCGGTGGGCCTGATCTGCGGCATTATTCCGACGACGAATCCGACCTCGACGGCGATTTTCAAGACGCTGATCAGCCTGAAGACGCGCAACGGCATCATCATCAGCCCGCATCCCCGCGCACGCAAGTGCACCTGCACCGCGGCACGCCTGGTGCTGAAGGCGGCAGTGGACGCCGGTGCTCCGGAAGACATCATCGGATGGATCGATGAGCCGACCGTGGAGCTTTCCAATCAATTGATGCGTCATCCGGCGGTGAAGCTGATTCTGGCCACGGGCGGGCCGGGCATGGTTCATGCAGCTTATTCGTCGGGCACGCCGGCGATTGGCGTGGGCGCCGGCAATACGCCGGTGGTGATTGACGAGACGGCCGATCAGACGCGCGCCATTGCTTCCATCCTGATGTCGAAGACTTTCGACAACGGCGTGATTTGCGCCTCGGAGCAGGCGGTGATTGCGGTGGACTCGATTTACGAGTCGATGCGCGACCGCTTCGCCCGGCACGGCGGCTACATTCTGAACGAGAAGGAAACCGAGGCGGTGCGGCGCATCATCCTGGTGAACGGCGGAGTGAACGCGAAGATCGTGGGCCAGGCAGCGCCGAAGATTGCGGGGTTGGCGGGCATCACGGTTCCGTCGACGACCAAGGTGCTGATTGGCGAAGTGACGGACGCGACCACGGCCGAGCCCTTTGCGCATGAGAAGCTCTCCACAATTCTGGGACTCTATCGCGCCAAGGACTTCAAGGACGCGGTGGAGATCGCCTCCAAGCTGGTGGCATTGGGCGGCATCGGGCACACCTCGGTGCTGTACACCGACCAGGATCAGCAGAAGGAGCGTGTGAACTACTTCGGCGAACACATGAAGACATCGCGCATCCTGATCAACACGCCGTCTTCTCATGGCGGTATCGGCGATCTTTACAACTTCAGCCTGTCGCCAAGCCTGACGCTGGGTTGCGGAAGCTGGGGGGGAAATTCAGTGTCGGAGAACGTGGGTCCCAAGCACCTGTTGAACAAGAAGATTGTGGCCAAGCGCGCCGAGAATATGTTGTGGCACAAGCTGCCGGCTTCCATCTACTTCCGCCGCGGCTGCATTCCCGAAGCGCTGAAGGAGATTGCGGGAAAGAAGCGCGCGCTGCTGGTGACCGACGACTACCTGTTCCGCAATGGCTATGCCGACGATGTGATCGACACGCTGAAGAAGCTGGGCCTGGAAGTGGAGACTTTCTCGCAAGTGAAGGCCGATCCGAATTTGACCACGGTGCGCAAGTGCGTGGATGTGGCCAACGGATTTCAGCCGGATGTGATTGTGGCCCTGGGCGGCGGTTCGCCGATGGACGCCGCGAAAATTGCGTGGGTGATGTACGAGCATCCTGAAGTGGATTTCGAGGACCTGGCACTGCGCTTCATGGACATTCGCAAGCGCATTTACAAGTTCCCGAAGATGGGCATCAAGGCGACGATGATCGCCATTCCGACGACTTCGGGCACGGGTTCGGAAGTGACGCCGTTTGCGGTGGTCACCGACGACGCGACGGGCAAGAAGTATCCCATCGCCGACTACGAACTGACGCCGAACATGGCGATCATCGATCCGAATCTGGTGATGAATCTGCCCAAGTCCTTGACCGCGTTTGGCGGCGTGGATGCGGTGGTTCACGCACTGGAAGCCTATGTGTCGATCATGGCCAACGAGTTCAGTGATGGACAGGCTCTGCACGCGTTGCGGCTGCTGAAGGAGTATCTGCCTTCTGCGTACAAGAACGGCGCCAAGGACCCGAAGGCGCGCGAGAAGGTTCACTATGGCGCGACACTGGCCGGCGTGGCGTTTGCGAATGCTTTCCTAGGCGCTTGCCACTCCATGGCGCACAAGGTTGGCGCCGCGTATCACCTGCCGCACGGCCTGGCGAACGCGCTGCTGATCAGCAACGTGATCCGCTACAACGCCAACGACAATCCCACCAAGATGACGGCCTTCTCGCAGTACGACAGGCCGAAGGCGCGGTGCCGCTACGCAGAGATTGCCGACATGCTCGGCCTAGGCGGAGCGGACAAGGACGAAAAGGTCGCGAACCTGATTGCGTGGGTGGACGGGCTGAAGAAGCAGCTAGAGATTCCGGCATCGATTCAGGAAGCCGGAGTGAGCGAGGCCGACTTCCTGGCCAAGCTGGATGCGGTGGCAGTGGATGCCTTCGACGATCAGTGCACGGGCGCGAATCCGCGTTATCCGCTGATCAGCGAATTCCGCACCATTCTGCTGGACAGCTTCTATGGCAGGCCTTTTACAGAGCCGATGCAGGGCGATGAAATGGAAGTCGCCGCTGTGGTAGAAAAGCCGGCGTCCGCGCACAAGGCGAAGGGCGGCAATGGCAAGGTTTCTGTGAAGGCAGAAGTCGAGCCGGAAGTGGTTTCTGCGAAGTAACTCTACGCAATAGATGGATGGCGGACTCTGGAGAAGTGGCGTGAGTCCGCCGCACATTCCACCAGCAATTTGAATGAATGTGGCCGTGCGAAAGCGATGCTTCAGCGCGGATGAGAGACTTTTGTCTCTTGCGCATGCACTTTTTTATGGGATAGGTTTGCGGGTCAGTCAACAACTTACTCATGAAGTTAGGGCGACAAAGGCGTGACGACTCCCCACTCAACACGCAAGGCACGGCGACCGGAGGCAGGCTTTGAATTTTTCATCTGAAACTCTTGTTCTATGGGCCATGCTGCCGCTTCTGGCCGGCATCCTATTGCAACTGGCCGCAGCGCGCGCGCTTTCATCTCGCGCCAAGGGCGTACTGGCGCTGGTTTGCTCGGTACCGAGCCTGATGGCGGTGCTGGCAACTTATCTGCGCGTGAGCCAAACAGGGCCTATCGATTTCTCCGTACTGCCGTGGAATGGACCGCTTGCGCTGGTCTTCCACGTGGATGCGCTGAGCTTGATGTTCGCGCTGATGGGAACGGCGCTGGGATCGATCGTGCTGCTTTACTCGATTGGCTACATGGCCCATGACCGCTCTGCCACGCGCTTTTACGCCTTCATGCTCACATTTATCTGCGGCATGGTTGGGCTGGTGTATAGCGCAAATCTTTTCTTCCTCTATTTATGTTGGGAAGCGATGGGGCTTTGCTCTTTCAGCCTGGTGGGCTTCTGGTATAAGGAGGCCGCATCCGTGGCCGGTGCGCGCAAAGTTTTACTGATGACGCACCTTGCCGGCTATGGGCTGCTGGCTGCGATTCTATTGATCTTCTCGCGCACCGGCTCCGCCTTGTGGACGGACCCCGCGGTGGCGCAGGCGTTTTCTGGCGGCGTGTATACGCTGATGCTGGTGGCGCTGCTGGCGAAGTCCGTGCAGTTTCCGCTGCACACCTGGATTCCCGAAGCCATGAACGCACCGACTCCAGTTAGTGCGCTGCTGCATGCGGCGTGCTATGTGAAGGCGGGCGTCTATCTTGCTGCCCGTATGCACTGCTTCAATCAGTGGCCAGGATCGTGGAGCAATGCGATGATGTGGCTGGGCACTGTGACCATGGTGGTGGGCGTGGCCTATGCCATGGTGCAGCATGACTTGAAACGCATGCTGGCCTTTCACACAGTTAGTCAGATTGGTTACATCATTACGGGATTGGGCATCGGAACGCCACTGGGGATTGCGGCGGCACTGTTGCACTGTCTGAATCACAGCTTGTTCAAGGGCGGACTTTTTCTGGCGGCTGGCTCCGTGCAGCATGCTACGGGAACGCGTGACATGAATCAGTTGGGCGGCCTGGCACATCGTATGCCACGCACCACGATTGTGTGGCTGGTGAGCGTGGGCAGCATGATGGGCGTGCCGTTGATGAGTGGCTTCGCGAGCAAGTGGCTGCTTTATACGGCTGCGCTGCAAGCGGGGCAGGTGGTGCCGGCGCTGGCCGCATGGGTGGTGAGTATCGGTACGGTCTTCTCTTGCGTGAAGGCCACCAGCTGCGTGTTCCTTGGACCTACATCGAGGCAGACAGAAAACGCACATGAAGCGCCACCCACTATGGTGTGGGCACTGGGTCTCTTTGGATTGGGCAGCGTGATCTTGGGCGTGGCTCCGCAACTTGCCGTGCACTACATCATCAATCCCATCCTGCCGTTGTTTGGCATGGCCACTGTGCAGGTTTCCTGGTTCGGACTTACGCCGACCGCTGGTTCATGGTGGACAACAGGCGGACTGGTGCTGGCTGTGGTTTCGGCTGGCGTCGGCATCCTGCTCTATGTTTTTGCGGGCATGTCCAGGGCGCGCGGCTTCTCGATGGGACGAACCGTCGCTTTGGCGGGCGCAACTGGCGGTGGCGGCGTGGGCGTCTTCACCGGCGGCGAATCGATGCAGGGACCCACTCGGCTTCCTGCCAGCGAATTTTCGGTGATTCTGAAAAAGGCGTGGGCGCCGTTCTACCAAAGCACCGATGTGGATCGCGTTTATCTGAACATGTGGCGCGGATTGCAAGGCATCTCAATTTTGGTCAGTCGCGCCATGGCGTGGGCAGAGAAATTTGCGATTGCTTCCACTGTTGTCCTGACCGTGGGGATAATTTGCCTGGTGCGCTGGTTTGTTCCTGGCATTCAACCGATAGATGGCGTACACGAAAGCGCGATTCCCATGCTGCTTGGCTTTGGATGCGCTCTGGCGTTGGCCGCGTTTCTACTGGCTGGGACGCAGAAGGCATGGCGCTCGATGCTTCCACTGCTGGCAATGAGCGGCGTTGCCGCTTTGGCCGCTACGTGGATGGTGCAGCCTGTCGCGCGCCTGGCACTTCTGGAGATTGCGAGCGCTGTAACCCTGCTATTGGTGTGGCGTACGGGCTCACGGCGAGCTGCGGGAATCTATCTGACTGTGATCGCTCTTTCCGCGGCCAGTTTGATTGCAGGCGAGTTCGCATTGCAACAGGGAAGCGGCGATTGGGCGCGTGCGCTTTTGCTCGGTGGGTTTCTTCTGAAGTTGGCGATTGTGCCTCTGCTGCTGTGGTTACCCGCTCTGGCCGAAGCTGTGCCAGCGCTGGTGATTGGCGTGATCACCGCCGTGGTCGATATGGCGGCATTCGGCGAACTCTACCTTACCGCGCAATCGCATCCTGAATTGTTGTTACCGCATGAGCTTTGGATTGGGGTTGCGATTGCGTCCTCGCTGTTGGCTTCGTTGCTGATGCTGACCCAACGTAATATCAAGCGGTTGCTGGCTCTTTCGACCATTGAAGATATGGGCTTCCTGCTGCTGGGCGTAACGGTGGCCAGCCAACTGGGCCTACGCGGCGCGTTGATTGGATCGACGGTGCATGCGCTGGCCAAGGCGCTGCTCTTCATTTCCATCAGCGCGCCGGAAGCCGATGGAAAGCTCACGGAAGACGCGCGGGGTTTGGCTTCGTGCTATCCAGTGAGTGCAGCTGGATTTCTCGTCGGCATGCTGGCCATGCTGGGCGTGCCACCACTGCTTGGATTCGCCGGCCGCTGGCGGCTCTACCAGACTGCTGCGCAAACAAGCTCATGGCTTCTTGCGGCTTTTGTTCTCTGTTCGATGTTTGCGCTGATCGCTTACGTGCTGTGCCTTACGCGCTGCTGGTGGGGACCTGCTGAGGAGAAAGAAGCGCAACCTGGTGGTGAGTCTTTGCCTCTGCGCATCGCCATTGTGGGCTTGATCGTGGTTCTTTTAGTGGGTGGTCTTTGGCCCAATGCGCTGCTCGCTTTGGCGGGAGGAGTTCAATGAACATACTCAAGCAATTGATGCACACGTGCCGCAAGAAAAGTCCATCGTTGTTTCACTTGAATACCGGAAGCTGCAACGGCTGCGATATTGAATTGGTCACCTGCCTCTCGCCGCGTTACGACGTGGAGCAGCTTGGGATTCACTTGGAAGGCAGTCCGCGCCATGCAGACATTCTATGCATTACCGGCCCGGTTACACGCAACACGCTGGAAGCGGTGAAGAGTGTTTATGCGCAGGTTTGCGAACTGAAGGCAGTAGTTGCCCTGGGCTCCTGCCCCGCATCGTGCAATGTCTTTGCTGGAAGCCCGGTTATCGTAGGACCGTTGAGCAAGCACATTCCCGTGGACGTTTATGTACCCGGCTGCCCGCCGCATCCCGACGCCATTATTCGCGGCATTGCGCGCGCCGCGGAAATACTGGCGACGCGGGGCGTTCCCGACCAGGCGAAAGGAAAGCCGCAGAAATGAATCTTTCAGGCTTGATTCATCTCTTTGTGTTTCCCGGATTGCTCTTTGCTGTTCCGGCCGGCTGGTTCTTTGTGTGGGGTGAACACAAAGCCGTGGCGCGCATGCAGCAGCGTATCGGACCGCCCTTGCTCCAGCCCTTCTACGACTTCGTCAAGCTGATCGGCAAGCGCACTCCGTCGCGGCGCGGCATCGAGGCCAACCTGCTTCGCTTGTGGCCGGTGCTCTCAGTGCTTTCGCTGATTGGCGCGCTGGCTCTGTTGCCTGTCGCTCCCGCAGGCCGGGGCTTTTCCGGCGATAGCGTGCTGCTGGTGGCGCTGCTTGAACTGCCGTCGATCTGCTTCATCCTTGCCGGCTTCACTTCCGGATCGATCTACGGTGAAATCGGATCCATCCGCGAAGCCGTGCTCAGCGTTGCCAACAACGTTGTCTTCCTGCTCTCGATAGTGACCATTGCGGTCACCGAGAAAACATTCCGCCTCTCCGACCTGGCCGGCCTTTCGTGGAATCCTGGCCATTGGATCGGCGTCTTCGGCATTCTGCTCTGCATTCCTGCCAAGCTGCGGCTCAATCCCTTCTCGACATCCAGCGCGGAGCAGGAGATTTATTCCGGTCCTCTTACGGAATACGCCGGAGCTGCGCTGGGACTGTGGAAGCTGGCGCATGGACTGGAGTGGGTAGCGCTCACTGGCTTTGTCGCCATCCTGGTGCTGCCGACCGACGGCCTGTGGTGGATGTACGACATCTCGTTCGTGGCGCTTTCGTTCATCGTGGTTCTGCTGCTGTCCGGAATTGCCGCAGCTACCGCGCGCTTCACGCTGCAACGATCGATCGAATTCTACTGGCGCTGGGCGATGATTCTTGCAGTTCTGGCCATCTCCTCCGCGATCTACATGAGGTACCGCTCGTGAATATTATCCGGCTTATCTTTCAGAATCTCTGGCGCGGTCCGGTCTCGTTTCGTTTGCCGCATCATCACGAATGCACCAGCGAGGAGTATCGCGGCCTGATCCAGAACGACGCCGCGCGGTGCGTGGGTTGCGGCAGTTGCGCATATGTTTGTCCCACCGCCGCCATCGAAGTGAAGCGCAGCGGAGATACCTATGAGTGGATCTACGATCCCGGCAAGTGCACATTTTGCGGACGGTGCATCGACCGCTGCAAGCCGAACACGTTGACGATGGAGTCGAAGCTGCCGCCGCTCTACAGTACGCAGGGTGAGCTGCGGCAGGTGCTTACCATGCAGCGCAAAAAGCCCGTGCGGGCGGCTCGAGCACCGGTGGTCACGTCTATAGCAGAACCTGCGGCCGCCACGGAAATTGCCGCGATACCCGCGAGTAACCCCGAGCCTGCCGCGCAGGCTGAGAAGTAACGCGGAAAGAGGAACATAATGTTGACCCCAAAAGTTGGTTTTGAGAAGACACTGCAGGAGTTGGGCCTGGGCGAGGGCTGGGAATGGAAGAACGGTTCCTGGTGGATGACAGCGCCGGAGACCTTCAATCTCCGCGCTACCACGTGCATTGTGCTCTCACTGGAAGCGCGCTTTGTGGCTATCACCGCCATGGAGCGTGAGGACAAGGAGATTCGCCTGGATTATCAATGGGATTTGAAGGGCGATCTGCTCAGCTTTATCACCGCGACTGCGGCGCACCAGATTCCCTCGATCGCCGATCTCACACCGGCTGCCGACTGGGTGGAGCGCGAGACCCATGAGTACTTTGCCGTGGAGTTTACGGGCCGTGAAAATACCAAACCTTTGATGATGCGTGCCGGCGACGCGGTGGGCATCAACCTGCACAAGGAGGTTACGCAATGAGCTTCCGCATTCCCATTGGACCTTATCATCCCGCACTCGAAGAGCCCTACAAACTCGAACTGGTTTGCGACGGCGAAACCGTGACCGACGCGGTGATGAATGTCGGCTTCAACTTTCGCGGCATCGAGTACCTGGCCGAGCGGCGCAACTATTTGCAGGGAATCACGCTGGTGGAACGGGTTTGCGGCATCTGCTCGAATGTCCATTCGCTCTCTTTCTGCCAGGCGGTTGAACAGCTCAACGGGGCAGAGCCGCCTGAACGCGCCCTCTACATTCGCGTCATCCTTGCCGAACTGGAACGGCTTCATTCGCACTTTCTCTGGTCAGGCGTGGCGGCAAAACTGATTGGGTTCAAGACCGTCTTCATGGCCTGCTTCACGCTGCGTGAAAAAGTGATGGATGCGCTTTCGGCCATCTCCGGCAACCGCGTGAATTACGGCATGAATCGCATTGGCGGCGTGAATCGCGACATTGCCGATCCGCAAGCGGTGCTGAACATTCTGGACGAGATGGAGCGCGACATCACCAGCACCATTTTTCCCATCTTTCTTGAGGACAAAACGGTTGCATCGCGCTGCAAGGGGGTTGGCATTCTCACCAATGAGTGGGCCAAGGCTATGGGCGCCGTCGGTCCGCTGGCGCGCGCATCAGGGGTTTCCCAGGATATACGCAAAGCCGCTCCCTATGCGGCGTACGACCGCTTCGAATTCAACGTGCCGGTGGAGACGGCCGGCGATGTGCAGGCTCGCCTGGTGGTGCATGCGTTGGAGATGGTGGAGAGCTGCCGCATTCTGCGCCAGGCGCTGACCACGCTGCCCGAGGGCCCCTTTCACAGCACGACCCCCACGGCCGCGCGCTTCAAGGTGCCTGCGGGGACAGCGATCAGCCGCGTTGAAGCGCCGCGCGGAGAGGTGCTTTACCAGATGGTTTCGAACGGTACGGAAATTCCCCAGCGCGTTCGCGTTCGCACGCCGACCTTTATGAACATGGCCACAGTTCGCTTTACGGTCCTGGGGCAGGAGCTTGCCGACTCGCCGCTGATTCAGGCTTCGTGCGACCCGTGCTATTCCTGCACCGACCGCTGAAGCGGCTTCCGGAAACCCCGGAGTGCTCTTACAAGCGATCCTCATTCTGAACGGGGATACGATGCGGAGCCGCACTGTTCTATTGTGTCTGGCAGCACAGGAGGACAGTTACGGCATGCGCCATACCGCTTTTAAAGCATCACTTGCATCGGTGTAGAGAGCGTGGGTCGGGAGACCCACGCTACAGCCGGCCGGGAGGCTGATTACATGACAGCGCCGGCTCCTTCGAGCCCGAGTAGACTGGTTGCTGCTAGACGCCCAGGAGCTCGGGCGAAGGAGCCTGGCATGGCCAAGATTATAGGCTGTGACTT
>Ga0302193_10001131_pt1 | contig 23110 bp, 23 predicted proteins | sample II_Bog_E3_3_FD_200228 | JGI IMG/M metagenome (GOLD analysis project Ga0302193, IMG submission 200228) | Peat permafrost microbial communities from Stordalen Mire near Abisko, Sweden - II_Bog_E3_3 | ecosystem: Environmental > Terrestrial > Soil > Wetlands > Peat | place: Sweden: Abisko...
CTTTTCCACAAAACCACGCATCGCCCGCTCTACGCACTGGAATATCTCGAAGCACAGCGCGACGGCTTCGACGACGTGCTGTTCCTGAACCAGCGCGGCGAAGTGACCGAAGGCGCCATCAGCAATATTTTTGTGGAGAAGGATGGCCGCTGGTCGACGCCGCCAGTCGCATCCGGGTTGCTGGCGGGCGTTTTCCGGCGTCATCTGCTCGAACTTCGGCCAGAAATCGAAGAGCGCGTGCTGTTTCTCTACGATCTGCGCCAGGCTGATGGCGTTTATATCGCCAACTCCGTGCGCGGCCTGCGGCGCGTCACCATTGTCGGGTAATCGCTCGCGCCCCGCTGCACTCGGTTCCCCTATTCCAGCCGCATTCGCCCCTGAAGTGGTACAACGTTGAGGGGAGTGGAAACGATGAGAAACGGGCGGCTGGTGAGTTCAAAGAAAATCGATTTTTTCAAGGCGATTGCCCTCGCCGCGCTTTTTGCCGCCGGAATCACCACCGCATCGGCGCAGACTGCGAATCAGGCGTGGCTCGACCGCGGCATCTGGCACGGTTCAGAGCCCACCAGGTTTCTTGTGACCTCCCTGGACCAAAGCCTAATGGCGCAGACGGCAACTAAAGAGCTGAATCGCGGCCTGAACGGCTCCGCCGGTCCCGACATCGACGACTTCACCAATCGGATTGTGCTCGGCACCGCGGCCGAAGTCCGCAAAGCGTATCCGAAGATCGGAGTGCCAGAGGAGCTCCCCGCAGAATCTTACTGGATCAATACAACTCATCCGCATCACGGCACGCTCATCATCGTTGCCGGCGGCGACGAGCGCGGCGTTCTATACGGTGCATTTGCTCTTCTGCGTTTCTTTGCCGAAAACAACGCCCCTCCTAAGAAAGTGATTCGTGAATCTCCCGCCATGCCCATTCGCTGGGTCGATGAGTGGGACAACGCCAACGGCACCATCGAGCGCGGCTACGGCGGCCGGTCAGTTTTCTTCGAGAACGGAAAAGTCCGCGACGACCTCAGCGCCGTCAGCGAATACGCGCGGCTGCTCGCCTCGGTCGGCATCAACGGTTGCAACGTGAACAACGTGAATGGAGCCGCGCCTTTTCTGACGCCGGAGATGCTTCAAGGCCTTAAGCGCATTGCGGACACCATGCGCCCGTGGGGCGTGCGCTTGGCCATCAGCGTCGACATCGCCAGTCCACAAAAGATCGGCGGTCTTAAAACTTTTGACCCACTCGATCCTGCGGTGCAGGCGTGGTGGGCCGCGAAGGTCGGCGAGATTTATGCGCAGATCCCGGACTTCGCGGGATTCACGGTGAAGGCCGACTCGGAGGGCCAGGCAGGACCGGCGAGTTATGGGCGCAGTCCCGCCGATGCCGCCAATCTGCTGGCCCACGCGCTCGCGCCGCACGGGGGCGTGGTGCTCTATCGCGCCTTCGTCTACAACAATCACCTCGATTACAACGACCTGAAGGCCGACCGCGCGCGCGCCGCATACGACATCTTCCATCCTCTAGACGGAAAGTTTGCCTTGAACGTAATTGTGCAAATCAAATACGGCCCCATCGACTTTCAGGCGCGCGAGCCGGTGTCGCCGCTTTTTGCGGGGCTCGAGAAAACCAATTCCGCTATGGAACTCCAGATCACACAGGAGTACACGGGCCAACAACGGCATCTGGTCTATCTCGCGCCGATGTGGAAGCAGATGCTCGATTTCGATTTGCACGCTGAGAATCGCTCGACGCCAGTGAAAGAAATCATTGCAGGCAAGAGTTTTAACCGACCCCTCGGCGGCATGATTGGCGTTTCCTGCGTGGGACGCGACGGCTGGCTGGGTTCGCCATTGGCGATGGCGAATCTCTACGCCTTCGGCCGCCTGGCGTGGGATCCGAATCTCACGGCGGAGCAGATTGCCGAGGAGTGGACGCGGCAGACCGTCAATACCGATCCGCAGGTGGTCGCCACCGTCACCAAAATGCTGATACAGTCGTGGCCTGCCTACGAGCACTACACGGGACCGCTGGGCACGCAGACGCTGACCGACCCAACCGGCAGCCACTACGGGCCGGGAGTCGAGGGAAGCGAGCGCAACGGCTGGGGCCAATGGCACCGCGACGACGCGCAGGGCATCGGCATGGACCGCAGCGTCGCAACCGGAACTGGCTACGTGGGGCAGTATCCGCCCGAGGTGGCGAAGATGTACGAATTGCAGGCCACGACGCCGGACAATCTGCTTCTCTTCTTCCACCACGTGCCGTATACCTACAAATTGCACTCGGGCGAAACCGTGATCCAGTACTTCTATGACAGCCACTACCAGGGCGCGGACGAGGCAGCGCAGCTCGTCGACGAATGGGAGACGCTGAAAGGCAAGGTCGATCCGGGGCTTTATGACGACGAACTTGCGCGGCTCGTGTACCAGGCTGGCCACGCCATCGTGTGGCGCGATGCCATTGTGCAGTACTTCCTGGAGCAGAGCGGCATTCCCGATGCCAAGGGACGCGCGGGCCACTACCCCGGCCGCATGGAAGCGGAAGATGCGCGCCTGAGCGGATACAAGGTGATTGATGTGACGCCGTGGGAGGATGCGTCGGGCGGAAAAGCCGTCACGTGCGATGCTGGCTCGGCACCCAAAGGCTGCTCGGCGGAGTGGACCTACACCGGCAACGCCGGCCGTTTAGATGTGGTGGTTCAGTATTTCGATCTGCGGGGCGGCGTGGCGCGCTTCGCGCTCGACGTGAATGGAAAGCCGATTGCCACGTGGACCGCGGATGCCACATTGCCCTCGCGACGACCCGATGGCGACAACTCAACGCGGTTCACCACACGAGGCGTGGAGTTGAAACCGGGAGACGTGCTGCGCGTCGACGGTACACCCGACGCCGGCGATCCCGCGGCGCTGGATTACATTGAGATTGAACCAGCGGCGGCTTCGAGGTAAGGTTGCGTTCATCGCCGATCCACGCCGTGCGTTGGCCCCGCGTCTTCTATAGACAAGCGCGTGGCCCTTCACGGCTTCGGCTGACTCACGGGTTCCCCATCGCTCTGGCTGTGAGCCTTTTGCATCTCGACGAGATCCGCAAACAGCGAGAGAATGCGCTCGGCCCTACGGGCGGTCACGTCGATGAATTCAATAGCGGCGCGATCGCCGCGCTTTAGGTGGCGAACGATGCCCGCGACACGCAGCGTAGTGTCCTTCAAAGTGAGAAGAACCTCGACGCGGGGATTTTCAATGGCAGGCATGGGAGAGTCCAACCCGATGCAGCAGCCGGAGACGCTCAAATCCAGCAGGGTTCCGGCGACTTTGGCTTCGATACAGGGAACTGCAATTTGGGCCACGCCTTTGCAATACAAACGCGGCTTCGCACGCCGCTCATCCTCCGTGCATTTTGGGCGCGCCTCCCCATCGTAGCCAGGATTCACATAATCCTTATAGGTCGGATTTGGGTCATCCTCGATCACTTGCCTCCGCAGCTTGTTCCACGTCCGCCCCGACAAGTTGCTTTACGGCCGTTTCTTCCGCCTCCTCGTGGGCAGGCTCCATTACGTGTAGTTCGACAAGCAGCGTGTTGAGAGTCGCAGCTCGCGCAGCGGCATCCGCCGCCATCTCCTTCATCACCTCTGCCAGGTCCTTCTTGCGCCGGTCGGCGATGTTCACAAAGCGGATTCCGAGATAATTGTGCTCGTCGCTCCACTGCACAATGCCGTTGAACCGGAAGTCAATGCCGTTGGCTTTGAAGGTGATTTCAATCGCACGCCCCGCCTTGATGGAGAATCGGTCATAGGCGCGGGCGCGGCAGCCCGTAAGGCTCAAATCGACGATGCGCGCCTTGACAGGCATGCCATGTTCCACAAGCAGCAGCACGGAATCTTCGTCGACAGAGAAGCGTTGATGAGCGCGTAGCTCCTGCCCTTGCGCCGCGAAGCACTCCCCGTGTTCAGTCCCGTCCATGGCCTGCTCCGCAGCAGAGTGCGGCGCGGATCAGTGCCCGTCGGTCAATTCCCGGGGCTATGCGGGTCCCAGGGTTCTGCGGGCGCCGGCGCGGCGTCTTCGCGGCCCGTCAATTCTCTGCCCACTAGGCGGTCGTAGCGATAGACGTCGCTGGTTGTGCCCAGTGACTCGTTGTACAGGCTGATGGCGCCAGTCAGTTGCTTCAGCTCTTCGCTGAACGCATGTATCGCCTGCAATTGGCTGGCCGACGCGGGAAGCTCATATTGGGAAGTCTTAATAAATTTCTGGTAGCCGCGATCGAGCAGCCGCGCCACCTCACCCCTCACCAGCACTCCGGGGTGCACGGCGAGGGCCACCGCCAACGCCTCCGGGTTCTTGCTTCCGGGAGCAGGCACCAGCACGGCGCCCACTCCATGCTTGCTCACCAGCGCACCTCCTGCAACTCCGGCGTAGGGAACCGCTTCGAAGCCATGAGCGCGCAGCAGTTCCAGCGTCTGATCGAAGGAGGGATGGTCGGATTTCCGTTTCATGAGGGGTTCCCAGTCTCAAAAAATGGTGGTGGCGGCAGATGTTTGCTCTCTCTCCAATCTCGCACACCCGCGCCGCACGCGCAATTTCCCTCAGGCCCGTGCACACCTCCTAATCCGGAGTTACGGCTGCGCGCATCCCGGAAGTAACCATGCTTTTTCTGCGCCTGCCGCGGATGTGAATTGGCGGAATTCCGCGGTCTTCGATCTCATGAGCAATCAAAAACTTCTTTACATAGAGGGGGTTTCGCCCACATAATCACTTTGCCTCGGAGAACGTTCGCTTCCCCTCTACTTCCCTGGTTGCCACCGCAGCGCTTCTCCGGGAAAATCAAGGAGGATTCCCACATATGAAGATCATCAGCCCCGTATTGCTGGGACTGTCTCTCGCGGTTGCCGGCAGCACACTCACCGCGGCGCAAGACGCTTCAACAACATCGCCTCTGCCCAAAATTCTGCAGTTCACGATTGAATACACCAAGCCCTACAAAGGCGGCGCCGCGCACGACAAGACGGAGAGCGCCTTTATCGCTGCGGAACAAAAGGCCAAGTTTCCTGTCTACTACATCGCCATGAACTCGATGTCGGGCAAAGCGCGGGCGCTGTTCATGACCCGCTACGACTCCTTCGCGGATTGGGAGAAGGACAACAAGCTCGTGGACTCGAACCCCACCCTCGGGGCCGGTTTGGAGCACGCCGCCCTGGCCGATGGCGAACTGCTGGACGAAGTCGACTCGGTGGTTTACACCTACGACGAAGATCTGAGTTTTCACCCGCACTCCGACCTCGATAAGCATCGCGTTTATCAGATTTCTGTCTTCCACGTTCGCCCCGGCAAGCAGAAGGAGTGGCGCGAAGTCGTGAAAATGGTCAAGGACGCGCATGAAAAGGCCGGAACCAGCGCCCACTGGGGCATGTACGAGATCGCATTCGGCGCTCCGGACGGCACTTTCATCGCGCTGACCGGCGATCCTTCCATGTCGGCGATCGACCTGGGCTACTCTGAGGACAAGAAGTTCGTGGCTGCTCTCGGCGGCGACGAGGGCATGCGCAAGCTGGATGAGAAGTTTGGCGATGCGGTCGAGTCTTCGCACAGTGAACTTTTCACCGTGAATCCCAAGCAGAGCTACGTGAGCGACGACTGGATCAAAGCCGATCCCGGATTCTGGAGGCCGAAGGCGGCCACGATGCCTGCGGCAAAACCGGCTGCGATGGCGCCGAAAAAGCCCACACCGTAGCGCTTTTTGTTGATACCAACCTGCATTTCACACGAGCGGCTCCGCCTGGTGCGGGGCCGTTCGCTGCTTCTCGTGTGCCGACCTCTGATTGCAAGCGCTGCCTGTAGAGCATAATGGAGGGGTGTTTGGTCACTCCATCCTGCGCGTCTCTATCATTTGTCTCGTTGCCGCGTTGCCCTCGGTTGCGCAATCGGTCACGCCGGTTTCCGGTTCGCAAATGCTCTTCAGCGACCCGGCCTTTGGCGTCAGTTTCAGTTTTCCCAGCGGCTGGAGTTTTTCGAGAGTAGACCCGAATAATAGTGATCGTTCGCTCGCAATCGCATACATCCACATCAATGACCGCTCTGAGTTCAGCGGTTTACGCGGGTTGGTAACCAACGAAACCCTCCATGGTCTACATTCGTGGCCGAGGACGGTTTTCAGCAGCGTGGAGTTTGGATACGATGCGCGCCCCACCGCTTCAGCCGAGGCGTGCCAGAAACTGGCGCGGGAAAGCTGGGACAATGAAGCGGATTCCGCAAAGGTCAACGGCGTGCAGTATTGGCACGGAACCGCTGGAAGTTGCGGCATGGGCACATGTGTAGACGAAGACATGTACGCGACGTATCTTGAGGCGAGCGGGGCCTGCCTTCGCTTCGATCTTGCCGTCGCCACCTGCCGCGTACCCGGCAGAGATTTCCCCCGCGAGTTGACAACGCATGAGAAGGAGCTCATTCACGCCAGCCTGAATAACATTCTCAACTCCGTCCGCGTATCGCCTCCCGCCCGATAAACTGAAATCGAATATGACCCTCGAATCTCCCATTCTCACCGGCGCGCACGTGCGTCTGGAACCACTGTCCACGAGCCATCTCGATGGCCTCGTGGCCGCGGCAGCCGTCGATCCGTCGCTCTACCAATGGAGCGTTGTTCCGTGCGGCCGCGATGCTGTTTCGCGCTACATTAAGACCGCGCTGGCCTGGCGTGAAGCGAGTACGGCCGTGCCATTTGCAACAGTTCGCAAGTCGGATGGCCTCGTTCTGGGCTCGACGCGCTTTTTCGATATCGAAAGCTGGGCGTGGCCCGCTGGTCACGAACGCCAAGGCCGCCGGCATCCCGACGTCTGCGAGATTGGCTACACGTGGCTCACGCGCGACGCCATCCGTACTGCCGCCAACACGGAGGCCAAGCTGTTGATGCTCACCTATGCTTTCGAAGTCTGGCAGGTGTTGCGTGTCTGCCTGCATACCGACGCGCGCAACCAGCGATCACAGGCGGCGATCGAGCGCATTGGGGGAAAACTCGAAGGCGTATTGCGCGCGCACCGCATGGCCTCGGACTTCACGCCGAGAGATTCGTATCGTTACTCGATTATTGCGGACGAGTGGCCCAAGGTGGAACGGAGACTCATGCTACGGCTCAACCGCTCGTGAACGAGGGCCAGGTGTCAGAAAGGCGGTCGCGCCCGGCACCTGAAATCTGACAGCTGACACCTGGAACCCGGCACCTATCAAGATGCCGGGCCGAAGAGCCTCTTCAGCAGGCTAGGCTTGCGCTCGCAGTAGGGCGGCCGCGGGCGTTTGTCATTCAAGTGGTAGTTCCTGCACGGTTGGCAATCGCCATGCCGGGGGCAGTCCCGTTTGGGACAGGTGCACACTTCCGGCTTGCGGTTCACGATGGCAAAAACCGGAGCCGGGCCGCTCATAACGCTTCGGCCTGCTTGCCGTTTTCGTCCATCTTGCCGAAGATCATTTTGCCGCTGGCGGTTTGCAACACGCTGGTGACTGAGATCGCAACCGTTCGGCCGATCAGCTTGCGGGCATGGTCCACCACCACCATGGTGCCGTCGTCCAGGTACCCCACCCCCTGGTTGTATTCCTTGCCTTCCTTCAGGATCAGCACGTTCATGCGTTCGCCAGGCAGGACCACGGGCTTGAGAGCGTTGGCCAGGTCGTTGATATTGAGCACATCGACGTGATGCAGGTGGGCCACCTTGTTCAGGTTGAAGTCGTTGGTCACGACCTTGGCCTCCCATTTCTTGGCCAACTCGAGCAGCTTCAGGTCCACCTCGCGGATGGAGGGAAAGTCGTCCGGCACAATCTGCACCAGGACCTTTTCATTGGACTGCATGCGCTGAAGCATATCCAGGCCGCGGCGTCCGCGCTGGCGCTTGGAACCGTCGGTGGAATCGGCCACCACCTGGAGTTCGCGCAGCACAAACTCGGGCACCACCAGCATGCCGTCAATAAAACCGGCCTCGGCGATGTCGGCGATGCGGCCATCGATGATGACGCTGGTATCCAGCACTTTGGAGCTGCGCCGTGAGGGCTTGTCGCCGGAGAACACCGTGCCCAGCGCCGTCGGGCTCAGCAGGTCGCCCTTGCTTGCGCCCACCAGCAGGCCCACGTAGGTCATGAGCAGCAGCACGAAGATCTGTAGCACGGCGGAGTTGGTTCCGGGCAGCGGCGCCGAACGCAACACGAGACAAAAGAGCGCCGCGCCAATAATGCCGAGAACGCTACCAACCACGGCGCCAATCAGTCGCCGCAGCGTGAGCGCACGCACGCGCAGTTCGAAGACAATGACTGCGCCGGCCGCGGCCGCGCCAATCGCTGCGCCTTCCCAACCTGTCTGGATGCCGAACGGGCGAAGGAAATAACAAACCGTGGCAAACAGAATGACAAAAAGAAGACGTAAAACCACCAGGTCCATAAGGGCCTTCTTTCAACCGGCGGCAGTCTTTCACCGACGGCCCTATGACATGAAGGCGAGTATGAGCAAATTTATGCACCATCGTCAAGGAGATAAATACAGGGAGCAAGGGAGCCAGGGAGCGAAGGAGCCAGGAAGCAAGGGAGCAAGGGAGCAAGGGAGCGAGGACCGGGAGCTGAACCCTCTGCTCTTCAGTAACTGCGCGCGGGTCTGAAGACCCCACACTTTAGACGGCCAGGAAGCCGACGCTGAAGGGTTTTTCTTGCTCCCTCGCTCCCTCGCTCCCTTGGTCCCTGTCTCTACGACGCCGCGGCCAGCTCGTTTACCGGCATGAAGCGCTGCGCGCCTTTGCGCGGGCCGCGTTTGCGCGCACTCATCATCTTGATGCGCTCCAGCAGCTCTAGCGTGGAGCAGTTTTTCCTCACCAGCACGGCGTCGGCCACGTGAAGCTCGCCGCTCGCCGCCTGGGCATCGCCGAGCAGAATCATGGGCACGTAGCCTCTCATGCGCTTCAGCCGCTCGACAAGCTGGCCTCCGCTCATTTGGGGCATGCAGCTGTCGGCCAGCACAAGGTCAATCTGGGGCGCTGTGGCAAAAACCGCGATCGCCTCCTGGCCGTTCGAGGCGGCCAGCACGCGATAACCGTTGGTCGCAAGCATGAACTTGAGCACGGAGAGCTCTTGTTCACTGTCGTCTACACAGAGAATCACTTTCTTCGGACGCATGATGTGGGGACTGCTCCTTACAGCAATTTTCCAAGGCTATTCAGGGCAACAAAAATCCTCTACCGCTCAAATTGCGGCTCGATGTTGCCGTAGATTAGGGCGATGGCCGTGAATGGGGCAGACAATATTGCTTCGGATCACGCTTCGCGGCTTGCCCTGCGCGTGAACCGCAACCTTGGAGGTGCGTTCATTTGCGCTACGGGGCAACCTGCTCGCGTTCCTCTGCGGGTCAGCCTTGCTTCGCGGTCGTTTGCTCAGCGTTTGGGCGCATTCATAGACTCTCAAAAACGCGCCAGTGAATTGTCCTCAATGAATCGCAGAGTACGAGTCCTGGAGGTTTGTGGAAAGAGGGAAAGGCAGGCGAAGATGTTAGTGAAAATTCATCTGAAACAAGGGGAAAATCGTTAGAGCCAACGCACACTGCAACTTGCGTAGATGAATTTCTGTTGAAAGCATGTGCATCACGGCAGGAAAAGCTGTCCTTTTGCCACAAGAATGGTGCTACCTGCCACGTGTACATCCGTGACCCTCGACCAATCTTTTTTTGCGGAGAGATATAGATCGCTGGGACGTCCCACCTCCACGCCCTGGCGAACGTGCACGCGCGCACCTGAAGGCACTGCGCCGCAAGCTACCAGGTAGCTGATGGCGCAGCCGGCCGCCGAACCTGTGGCAGGATCTTCTCCACCATAAAACTGCATCCTCGCACGCCACTTCGTGGGGTTCTCGTTTTGGTCGAGAGCACGGGCAAGCACATAGAACCACCGCGCACCGCGCTCGCGCAGCCATGCCGTCGCCGCATCCTGATCCACTTTGAGCCGCGCCAACGCCTCGAACTTCTTGAGCGCGACAATCGCAAACGGCGCACCCGTGGAAACCACCTGCGGCGGCAGTGCCGGGTCCATGTCCTCGAGAGCGAGACCCAGGAGCGGAGCCACTTCCGCCGCGTCCAGCTCCGCGCCAAACTCCGGCTCTCTCTGCGTCATTTCGCCAAAGATTGCCGCTGCATCCGCCGCACTCGACTCAAAGCGAACGTGCACCGGCCCCACCTTAAGCGCCAGCGTGACCGTGTCGCCCTCAAGCGTTTCCGGCGCAATCATTTTGAGAACGCTGGCCGTGCCCAGTGTGGGATGGCCTGCGAAGGGCAACTCTTCCTGGGTCGTGAAGATGCGCACGCGCACGCCTTCCGCGCGCTCCAGCGCAGCGGACCGGCGCTCGATGAACGTGGTCTCAGACAGGTTGAATTCGCGCGCGATGGCCTGCATGCGTTCGGTCGTCAGGCCGCACGAGTTCAGCACCACCGCAAGCGGATTGCCGGCCAGCGGCGTCTCGGTGAAGACATCCACAACGAAATAGTCAAGATTCGTAGACAAGTTCGCCATCGCGCGCTACCGTCCCTGGCTCTAGTGTACGGAAAACCCGCACGGCGGAGTTGAGGAATCGCGCATCCGCGAACCGTGAAAGGTCGCGCATCTGGCTTGGGGGGGTGCCGTCGGTTCCCGCAGGAAAGAACTGATCACTGACTACGAATCACTGACCACTATTTCCCAGTTCGATCAGCGGCCGCGGCAGTCGCGGCTTGGCGCGATCCAGGAAGATCCTCATGCGCAGGGCCTCGGCGCGTTGCGCAGTCACCAGCCGCATCTGTCTGCGGATGTGATCGATGTCGTCGAGCCGGTCCAGTTGCGTCTCGTCGAACGTCGCATCCCGCTCCAGGCGCGTGATTCTCTCTTCGACGGTTTGACGGAACCGCGGGCTGATCTCAAAACCTTCCTGGGCGGCGCAATTCGAAGTCATGGCAGGCTCCTCGGAGCGGGATTATTTGAAGCTGCGAATTTTTTTCGCCGCAGCCTCAAGTTTCCCTTATTACTGCCGATGCTAACGAAAGCCGCTTCTTTGCGCCAGATTACGGCTTCGCGCAACTTCAGTAACGAAGTGTACGAAAACGGGACAGTGATTAGTGGTTAGTGATCAGTGTTCGGGGCGAGCCCTCCACGGCAAAAGGCGCGGAATCAACCGGCAACCCACCACTGATCACTGACTAATAATTCCCACCTGGATCTCCGTTCCGCTCTCGAGTTCGATGTCCTTCTGACGCGACAGAAATACGCCGGAAGCCGTGCTGCTGCCTGCGAGCAGGACGCCGCGAATCGCCGTGGGGCGCGGCACCGCGCGCGCTGCGGCAAGCCGATGCGCATTCGATTCATCCGGGTCGCCATGTCCCGCAAACTCCACGGCTCCCTGCGGATTTGGATCTGTATTCACGCCCGCCCGATCTGCTACCGAAGTTGTGGTTGGAGTGCCTCTTTGCATCTCATCGGAAAAGACACCGGTCTGTAAGCTGCCATTGCGGCTACCCCGGCCTCCTGTGGCCGTGGAACTCGTCGGGTCGGCGTTGGCCAACGGATTCGTATCCGAAAAGTTTCGACGGGGGTGCACACCGCGAATCAGGGTGTAAATCGCGATGATTTGCCCGTTCTTAAGCTCCGCATGGTCGATGGCAATCGCGAGTTGCGCGACGTTGTGGGTACCATCTTGTGTCTGCACCTGGATGACGCGGCCCACAAGGCGCGTTCCCCGCGGAATCACGGTTCCATCCGCAGTCTGCACCTTGTCGTTCGTCTTGAGAACCACGCGGTCGCCCACTTTGGCTGTCTTCGAATCCAGCTTGTTCTCCAGATCGCAGCTCACCGGGCTCATCTCCCAGGAGTGCGATTGAGACGCATCGCCGAAGCCCATCGGGCCCTGAGGCGCGTAGACAGCTTTTTGAGAGCCGTCTGCGCCGGTGTCCTGCGCCATGAGGGGAATGCTCGCTGCGGCGAGAATGGCCATCGCGAAGAACCTGGCGGTTTTCATCTTGAAATCCTCCATCATTCAATCGTCTGGATTCTCTTTGCGTGGGGAACGCTCGAGGAAAGCGCGAAATAAGGCTAATTTCCCGGGGAGGGCGCGTAGTAGCCTTTGCGGACCTGGACCTTCAGATTCTGATCTGTGTCACTATGGCAGTCCACTGTTACCTTGCGGAAGGTACCGTCCGCTTTGGCATTGCTGGAGGTGTAGCTGGCCACATACTGGGTGCGCAACTCGTCCTGGATCTGCTGGAATGCGGCGTGCATCTTGTTTCCGTTGTTGCCCACGTCGATCAGCCGCCCGCCGGTCTCGTCCGAGATGCGTTTGGCGGGCGAGTAGCCGTAATAGCCCTCACCCTGGCTCCAGTACATTTCGCGATCCGCGCACAGGATTACGTAAATGATGACGTTGTTCCGGTTCGCCGCCGCAATGGCGTCGCCAATCTTCTCGCGGCTGCCCTCATCCTCGCCGTCCGTCAGGATGATGATGGCCTTGCGCCCGGTCTCCTGGTTCATTTTTTCGTTCGCGGCCAGGTAGATCGCATCGTAGAGCAGCGTGCCCTTGGGATTGCCGGGTGTGGGGAACGTTCCTCCGCCCAACCCCGGAACGCCAGACGATCCGTTGCCGCCGGCAGTGTTGATTTCGGCCTTGCTCAGCGCGTGCGTTAGCAGCCGCGGACTGTTGGTGTAGTCCTGGAGCAGGTCTACATTCACGTCGAAGTTCGCCGCGAAGGCTTCATCCTTGGAGCGCAGGACCTGCTGGATGAACTGACTGGCTGCGTCCGTTTCCATGGGCAACAAGCGCTGCTGGCTGCCCGAGGTATCCAGCAGAATGCCCAGAGTGAGCGGTTGGTCAGTCTCGGCCACAAAGGTCTTCAGCGTCTGCGGTTCCTTGTTTTCGTTCACCGTGCAGTTCTGCTGGGTCAGGTGCGGCACCAGGTTCCCGTTCTTGTCCTTGACGGTAAAAAACAGGTCCACCAGATTCACGCTCTGCTTAAAGGTGGCTACAGGCGTTTCGTCAGGCGCCGGGGCGGGAGCATTGCTCACCGGGGCCGCATCGGGTGAGGGCGCAAGCTGAGCCCAACCCGACCCGGCGAACGCCGGCAGGCCAACCACCAGGGCGACAATGACCTTGCGGAGACGCATCCTGATCCGTTAGACGAAAACGGGACCCCCACGGGAAGCATACACGGGTTGTTTTACGGCCGGCATGGTTGTTTCACCGCCGGCAGGCAACCCATGCGCCTCCGCTGCGTCTGATACTCTGTCAGTTGTTGCTTGTTTCTTGGTTTTTCGCGCACTTGACGTGTGTGCCGACAGGTTTTGAGGGAGGAAGAAAAGGCTGTGAACGTTCAGGGAAGGGCCATCGCGCTGGCAGCGCTTGTCGGATTGGGAGCAGGAGTTCTGGCCCAACAGCAGACTCCCGTGCCCGACGCACCCACCCCGCAAGCTCCCACGGGGACGCTGCCGGGTGTTCAAGGGCCTATCACGCCTGGAATGGGCGCCGGAGAGACGCCTTCCGGCTCCAGCGGATCTTCATCCAACCCCAGCCAGTCCCAGCAGCCCCCTCCACCGTCTCCGAGCCAGCCACCAGCCGCGACCGCACCACCACAGAATGCGCAGGATACGCCGCCGGAAGAAGGCGTTCGCGCCGTGAACACTGTGATTCATGCGCAGGTGAACGAAGTCATAGTTCCGGTCACGGTCAAGGACCCCAAAGGAAACCCAGTTGCCGGCCTCACCTGGAGGGATTTCACGGTCTACGAGAACAACGTCCGCGAGCCGTTGCGCGTCTTCAGCGTGGATGCAAGGCCAATATCGGTTGCGTTTGTCATCGACCAGACCCTGCCTTCGAATTACATGCGAGAGGTGAACGAGTCGATGAGCGCGATCCAGGGTGCGCTCACACCCTACGACGAGGCTGCGGTCTTCACCTACACCAATGGAGCTAAGGAGTGGACAGGCTTCACGGGGGCGCAGGGCAATCGCCTGCCTGCGGTGCTCTCGCTGGCCCAGTCCACGGGCACCGACCCCATGGTGCCTGTCACTGACGGCCCTTTGTCCGGAGCATGCCCCATCTATCAGAACGGCAACTGTGCGGACCCGAACCTCCAGCCCGAGAAGTCAACTCAGTCGATCTCCGGTCTCCAGGTCCCCAAGGAGATTCACACTCTCAATGACGCGATTCTCCGGGCGGCCAAAGAGCTTTCCACGCGTCCCAAGGATCGGCTGCGCGTCATTTACGTGATCTCTGACGGCAAGGAATACGGCAGCAAAGCCACTTGGAAAGAAGTGGTCAAATATCTCCAGACCAACAACATTGCCGTCTATGCCACAGTGGTGGGCGAATCGGCCCGCTGGGGCGAGGGATGGCTCGATCGCTTCCACCTGCCCTTCGAGGCGTACGACAACATCCTGTACAAGTACGTGGCGGCAACCGGCGGCGACATGTTCTCAGAGCGCGGCGTGAACAACATGGAGAAGAGCTACGCCAAGATTGCTGAAGAGGCCCGCAACCAGTACACGCTGGTCTACGCCAGTCATTTATCGATCTACGATGACCGGTACCGCTCCATCGATGTGCGCGTGAATCGGCCCAATGTGGTGGTCACGGCCAAGCCCGGTTACTATCCTTCGGCGCAGGAATACAAATAAGTCAGAGCCTCTAAAAGCAGCTCCCAAAAAACCATGGCCTGTGCGAGCGCACAGGCCGTTTCATTGGGCGGGTCATTTTACCCCCTACGTCCCGACAAAAAGGCGCAAAGAGTCCTGGCCTGGAGTTCGGCCGGCTCAACTAGACCAGCGCTGCCTTCTTATCGAACTTGTTTCCGCATTCGGGGCAAAATCCCTTGTCTTCGGCGGCATCCGGATTCGGGGCGTTGGCTGTCAGAACATTCTTGCAATTCGGGCACCGATAGGTCGCTTTGCCGATGCCTGTCGATGCGCTTTGCGGTGCTGCGTTCACAGTGGACTGCTGTGCAGGGGCTGACGGCCCCGGATCGGAAATTCCCCTGATGCCCTCGCGGAAGCCCTTCAATCCCTCGCCCAGTCCCTTACCCAGCTCCGGCAACCGCCTGGCGCCAAACAGCAAAAATGCAACCACCGCCAGCAGAATCAAGTGCCATGGCTGAAGTAGATCGCCCATCGATAGTTCCTCCGCGCGCTCGGAGTCGTTCGGCGCGCTTCCTCAACTCCATATTGTCGCACAAAGTCCGCGAAATGGTCTCCAGGCCGCGCTTGTGGCATCCTGAGAATGGAGCGGTTGCAGAATTCTCGTGCCCTAGATGGCCCGGTGAAAGGTGGCGTTTACTCCCACCCCACAGACGAAGACCTGTCTGTGGGGACCCCGGATCGGAAAACGCCACTTGGCATCCAGGTTTCTGGGTGAAGCAATTCTGGAACCGCTGTAGCCGGGAGGTCTCCCCATGAAAACCGTCAAGCTAATGGTTCTGGCGGCGCTCTTGTCGCTCGCCGCCGCCACAGCTAACTCCGCCGATCGTGCGATCTATCCCGATCCCGGGCAGGCCCGGGCCGATCTGGCTGCTGCGCTTAAGACTGCTGCCGCAACGCACCGCCGCGTTCTGCTCGATTTCGGCGGCAACTGGTGCGGCGACTGCCAGGTGCTGGACATTTACTTCCATGACGCCCGCAACAAGCCGATTCTCGACGCGAATTTTGTGTTGGTTGAAATCAACATCGGCAACGAGGACGCGAATCTCGACATTGCCGGCAAATACGGCATCGACGTCAAGAAGGGCGTCCCCGCGCTGGCCGTGTTGAGCGAGCGTGGCGTGTTGCTTTACAGCCAGAAGGATCACCAATTCAGCGCCATGCGTACGATGCAGTCCTCGGCCGTCACTGAGTTTCTGGTGAAATGGCGGCCCACCCGCGCCGGCTGCTCGGTAATGGTGGTGAGCTGCTGAGAAAAGCGGAGCTAGCGGTGTTAGCGGGGCTAGCGCGTCCTTCCGCTCCGGAGGAGCGATCGAGAATAGTCCAGGGTGGAGTCCGCGGCAGCAGACGGAGCCGTGGGATTGTGATCGTGCAACCGTCTCCGCCCCGGAGGGCCGGCCGAATTCCACGCTGGAACGCCAGGCGTCGACGGAGCCTGTCACTCACAAGACCCCAAGTAGCACTCCATTCACACAAGTAGCACGCCATTCACATTCGACCGGTATTCTTCTCCTGACGCCCCATGTGCGTCGCGCGGCGTGCCACGCACCGCGAAGGAGACTCGATGCACCCCGTCAATTCCGACGCCCACGCCGGCCAAACCATCACCACGCTCTCCAGCCGCGAAGTCTACCGCAACCACTGGATGCGGTTGCGCGAGGACGAGATTCTGCGCAACAACGGCGAAAAGGGCATCTACGGCGTGGTGGAAAAGCACGACGCTGCCATTATCCTGCCCATTGATGGTGACCGAATCTGGCTTGTGGATCAGTTCCGCTACACCATCGGGGAGCGCGCGCTCGAGCTGCCCCAGGGCGGCTGGGAGATGGAAGTGGAGAATTCTGAAGAGCTGGCGCGCGGCGAACTCCGCGAAGAGATCGGCATGGACGCCGCGCAGATGACGCGCCTGGGAACGCTATGGATCGCGTACGGCTTCGTCCGGCAGCGGCAACACGTGTATCTGGCCACCGGCCTCGCGCCGGCCCAGGCAGATCCCGACGCCGAAGAGCACGATCTGACGGCCCGTCCCGTTCCCATTGCCGAATTTGAGCGCATGATGCTCGATGGCGCCATCCGCGACAATTGCACGCTGTCGGCCTGGGGGCTGTATCAGCTTTGGAATGCTCGAAAGCAAAAGGGGGAACCAGCCAGGTCGGCACGTCCCCCGCGTGATTCGCGTCACACGCCATCGCGGGCAATTCCTGAATAATCATGCTGAACGAGCAGGCCAGCAGCGTGCTTCGAAGGATTTTGGCTCGCGAGCGCGTGTGTCCGTTGAGCCTGTGCGCAAGGCGAATGCCGGAGGACGATTCGAGCTGTGTTCAGGATTGTGGAAGCCCGCACCGCCGGTCTCAACATCCGGCAATATACGATTGCAGCGCCGCGTATCGCGCGCAAGCAGCGGCCGGGGCAGTTCGTCATTCTGCGCGTGAAGGAAAACGGCGAACGCATTCCGCTCACCATCAAGAGCGCCGATCCCGCGGCCGGGACCATCACGATTGTGGTGCAAACCGTGGGCAAGACCACCTCGCTGCTCAATTGTCTTGAAACGGGCGACGCGATTCTCGACGTTGTCGGCCCTCTCGGCCGCCCCTCCGAAATCAAGAAGTACGGCACCGCCGCGATTGTGGCCGGCAGTGTGGGCACGGCCATGGCGCTGCCCACAGCCAAAGCGCTCATGGACGCAGACAATCACGTGATCTTCATCGAGGGCGCGCGCAGCCGGGAGATGGTGATCTTTGAGGACGAAGTGCGCGCCGCGAGCCACGAGCCTTACATCCTGACCGACGACGGCAGTTACGGCGAACAGGGCCTCGTCACGAAAAAGCTCGAAGAGCTTCTCACCGCCGGGCGCAAGCTGGACTTTGTGCTTGCCGTGGGCCCCGTGCCCATGATGCGCGCGGTGGCCCGCGTGACAGCGCCGCTCGGCATCAAGACCATGGTCAGCCTGAACTCCATCATGGTCGACGGCACGGGCATGTGCGGCGGTTGCCGCGTGTTGCTGGGCAATCAAAGCAAATTTGCCTGCGTCGATGGACCGGAGTTCGACGCCTCGCTGGTGAACTTCGAAGTGCTGATGCAGCGCAATGCCATGTATCGGGGCCAGGAGTGCCAGTCACTCAAGGCATTCGACCAGCACCGCGCAGAGGAGTTGGCCGAGCACCGCGCCGCAGTGGCCACGAAGGAGAAAGAAACCGCGCAATTACGGGCGAAACTCGAAAAACAGGGACTGGAAGCGCAGGGAGAGACCCATCATGTCTGACTCGAATCCGCTTCCGGCGAAAGAACGCATCAGAATCCCGCGGGTTCACATGCCCGAGCTTAATGCCGAGGTGCGCGCGCACAACTTTGCAGAGGTGAACCAGGGACTGGCCGCATCGTCCGCGGTGACTGAAGCCACGCGATGCATCGCCTGCGCCCGGCCCGGTTGCCAGCTCGATTGCCCCGTCGGCGTCAAGATTAAAGACATTGTGGCTCTCATCTACGCGGGCGATTTTCTGGCTGCCGCCGCGAAGATGCGCGAGGACAACGCGCTGCCCGCCATTACCGGCCGCGTGTGCCCGCAGGAAAGCCAGTGCGAAGGCGGTTGCGTGATCGGCAAGAAGGGCGAGCCCGTCGCTATCGGCAACCTGGAGCGTTTCATCGCCGATTTCGAACGCGAAAGCGGGCAATTGGGCCTGCCCGCGATTGCTCCGCCCACCGGCAAGAGCGTGGCCATCGTGGGCAGCGGTCCGGCCGGGCTTTCCGCTGCGGGCGATCTCGTCCAGAAGGGGCATCGCGTGCGTGTCTTTGAGGCGCTGCACGAGCTGGGTGGCGTGCTCATCTACGGCATTCCCGAGTTCCGGCTGCCCAAAGCCATCGTGAAGGAAGAGGTCGACAACCTGCGCCGCATGGGCGTCGAGTTCGAGACCAACGTGGTGGTGGGCAGGAGCGTCACGCTCGACGAGTTGATGCGCATCGAGGGGTTCGACGCAGTTTTTGTGGCTACCGGCGCGGGATTGCCCGTGTTTCTCGATGTGCCCGGCGAGCACCTGAACGGCGTCTACTCCGCCAACGAGTTTCTTACCCGCACCAATCTGATGCGCGCTTACAAGTTCCCGGAATTCGACGAGCCGATTTACGATTGCCGCGACCGCGACGTGATCGTGGTGGGTGGCGGCAACACGGCGATGGACGCCGTACGCACCGCCCGCCGCCTGGGCGCGAAGACGGCCACGCTGGTTTACCGGCGGTCTGAAGCCGAAATGCCCGCTCGCGCCGAGGAAGTGAAGCACGCGCGCGAAGAGGGCATCGAATTCCGCATGCTGACAAATCCTGTCGAATTTCTGGGCGACGAAAAAGGCTGGCTCACCGGCGCGCGCTGCGTGCGCATGGAGTTGGGCGAGCCCGACGCGAGCGGCCGCCGCCGTCCCGTGCCCGTCGCGGGCTCCGAATATGTCCTCCCCGCCAACGTCGTCATCATCGGCGTCGGCACCACCGCCAATCCCCTCATCCAGAGCACCACTCCCGATCTCGCCACCAACAAGTGGAACTACATCGTGGCCGATCCCGAAAGCCTGCGCACCTCCAAGCGCGGCGTCTTTGCTGGCGGAGATATCGTCACCGGTGGCGCGACCGTCATCCTCGCCATGGGCGCCGGCCGCAAAGCGGCAAAGGCGATACACGAATATCTGACCACTGGACAGTGGTAGAGGCAGCCGCCAAATCTCTCTTCTGCCAGTCTTCGATTAAGATCCTTATTGTCAGTGGTTTGCTGCAGAATAAAGCCGCAAAGAGCGAAGCATGGCTCAGGGGCGTTTTGCCGGTTGTCTTGTCGATGACACGAAAACAGTGTACACTATTTTCGTATGAAAAACATCACCCTAAGCGCCGACGAAGACCTCATCGAACGTGCCCGTGCCGTTGCTCGTGCACAGCGCCGCACCCTCAACGCCGCCTTCCGCGAGTGGCTTCAGCAGTTTGCCCAGGGCCAGGCCGACGCACGCGGCTTCGATACGCTCATGGGCCAGCTCCACCACGTCGATGCGGGTGGCCGCTTCAGCCGGGACCAGCTCAATGAGCGATAGGTTCTTTCTCGACACCAACATCTTCGTCTATTCGTTCCACCAGACAGCTCCCGCCAAATCCCAAAAAGCCGCCGAGCTGATCCGCAAAGCCCTCGCCACGCAAAAAGGAATCATCAGCTTCCAAGTTGTCCAGGAGTTCTTCAACGTCGCCCTCCGGCGCTTCGCCCAACCCATGCAGCCTGCCGACGCCGAGCAGTATCTAGCCACCGTATTTCGCCCTCTTCTGGGAATCCATTCCTCGGAGGCGCTCTATGCCGAGGCCCTTCGCCTGCAATCCCAAAGCAGCATCTCCTGGTACGACTCGATCATTGTCTCCGCAGCGCTGCAGGCGCAGTGCGATGTCCTCTTCAGCGAAGATCTCCAGCACGGCCAGCGCTTCGGCTCGCTGCGCATTGCGAACCCATTCCTCTGATTCCACCATCGCGTTCCGGTCCCTCACCAATGAGGCCGCATCGCCAACCCCGCCCCGCATCTGTTCAATTCTGAACAGAACCCCCACCCCACAGTGAAAAACAATCAAACCGGAACCAGCCTGCCGCATCGAGCGTAGCCGCGCTCTCTTCTTTGTTTTGGGCGCCGCTGATCAATCTCAATCGTCATGTTCGTGCTGCCGCTCTTCCGTTCGAGGTGGCCCATCAACGTCCTCCTGATCTACCCGGAATTCCCCGACACATTCTGGAGCTTCAAACATGCCCTCAAGTTCCTCGGCAAGCGCGCCGCACAGCCTCCGCTCGGCCTCATGACGGTCGCCGCCCTCTTGCCTGCCTCCTGGACGAAGCGCCTCGTCGACACCAACGTCGAGCGCCTCCGCGACCGCGACCTCGCCTGCGCCGACGTCGTTTTTCTCAGCGGCATGCACATCCAGCGCGAGCCTCTGGTCGCCATTGTCGAGCGTTGCCGCCTGCGCGGCCTGCGCACCGTGGTCGGCGGCCCCATCGCCAGCAGTTTGCCCGCCGCCGAGCTCAAAGCCGATCACATCGTCATCGGCGAAGCCGAGGCCCTCATCACCGCCCTCGCGCTTGACCTCGAAAGCGGCACAGCCAAGCCCGTCTACCAGGCCCCCGAGCGCCCTGAGATGACCTCCAGCCCCATCCCCGATCTCAGCCTCATCAAGATGAACCGCTACTCCACCATGACCGTCCAGTACTCGCGCGGATGCCCCTTCAACTGCGAGTTCTGCGACATCATCGAAATCTACGGCCGACGCCCCCGCACCAAGGCCGTCGCCCAGGTCCTCGCCGAACTCGATCAGCTCTACGCCGCCGGCTGGCGCGAGGCCGTCTTCATCGTCGACGACAACTTCATCGGCAACAAGGCCCGCGCCAAGGAACTCCTCCGCGCCCTGGCCGATTGGCGCGCGCAATACAAAACCAGCTTCGACTTCCTCACCGAAGCCTCGCTCAACCTCGCCGACGATCCTGAGCTCATGCAACTCATGAAAGATGCCGGATTCGTCTCCGTCTTTCTCGGCATCGAGACCCCCGACGAATCAGGCCTCATCGCCGCCAACAAGCTCCAAAACACCCGCCGCAGCCTGCTTGACAGCGTGGCCGTCATCCAGAGCTACGGCATGCAGGTCATGGGCGGATTCATCCTCGGTTTTGACACCGATCGCGACGACATCTTCGACCGCATGGTCGACTTCATTCAAAAAAGCGGCATCCCCGTAGCCATGGTCGGCCTGCTCCAGGCCATGCCCGGCACCCAGCTCTTCCGCCGCCTCGGCAAAGAGGGCCGCATCGTCGACGCCGGTGGAGGCGACAACACCGGCGACAAGCTCAACTTCCTTCCCAACATGGATGCCGCCAAACTTCTCGAGGGTTACCGGTCCGTGCTCAAGAGAATCTACTCCTGCGAGGCCTACTACGACCGCGTCAAGCTCTATCTGAACCGCACCCAGCCAAAGCCGAAGGTAGGGGAACGCAAATCCCACCAGCGCTGGCTCACTCCCGGAAACGCCCGCGCCTTCGTCACTTCCATCGTCCGCCAGGGCATCCTCAGCCGCCAGCGCCGCAGCTATTGGAGATTCATGCTTGAGGTGGCCATGCGCTATCGCCACTGCATCGGAGCCGCTATGACCCTCGCCGTCATGGGCTATCACCTCCAGGTCATGACCAGCAGACTCTCCAAAGCCATCCAATTCCCAGCCGTGCCGCCATCCCCCGAGAACGACCTGTCCCGCGAATCAATCCCAGGCTAAGGCAACACCTACGCCCATCCACCTTCTACCAACCGGGGACCCCCGCAACCTTATACTTGAAATCGACATGTCCACCTTCCTACCAGTCTCCGAGCAGCTCGACCTGCTCCAAAAAGGCGCCGCCGAAATCATCCGCGTCAACGACCTCCGCGAGCGTCTCGAAGACTCGCTCAAAACCGGCCGCCCCCTTCGCGTCAAAGCCGGATTCGACCCCACCGCCCCCGATCTCCACCTCGGCCACACCGTCCTCATGCGCAAGCTCCGCCACTTCCAGCAGCTCGGCCACCAGGTCATCTTCCTCATCGGCGACTCGACCGCGCTCATCGGCGACCCCACCGGCCGCAACGTCACCCGTAAGCCCCTCACCCGCGAACAAATCGACGCCAATGCGGAAACCTACAAGGCCCAGGTCTTCAAAATCCTCGACGCCCAAAAAACCGAAGTCCGCTACAACTCCGAGTGGCTCGACAAGCTTGGTTACGCTGGCATGATCGGCCTGTCCGCAAAGGTGACCCTCTCGCAGATGCTCGACCGCAAGGAGTTTTCCACCCGCTTCCAAGCCGAGCAGGACATCAGCCTCCACGAACTGCTCTATCCGCTTGCGCAGGGCTACGATTCCGTTGCCCTGGAATCCGATGTCGAACTCGGCGGCACCGACCAGAAATTCAACCTCCTCATGGGCCGCGAACTCCAGCGCGACTACGGCCAGAAGCCCCAAATCATCCTCATGACGCCCATTTTGGAAGGTTTGGATGGCGTCCAGAAGATGTCCAAGTCCCTCAACAACGCCATCGGCATCAACGAGCCCCCCGCCGAAATGTACGGCAAGCTCATGTCCATCTCCGACCAGCTCATGTGGTCCTACTGGCTCCTGCTCACCGACCTTCGCCAGTCCGAAGTCGACGCCATGAAAGCCGAAGTCGCCGCCGGAAACATGCACCCCATGGCCGCCAAAAAACTCCTCGCCCGCACCATCGTCGCCGACTTCCACGGCGAAGCCGCGGCGCAAGCCGCAGACGAAAACTGGGCCCGCATGTTCCAGCAAAAAGAAGCCGCCGAAGATCTCGAAGAGGTCGCCATCGCTTACGCCGATGTGGCCAACGTCGCCGGATCAGCAAGCTCAGCGACGAATTCAGCAGGAGATTGGGAAGTTCGACTGCCTAAACTGCTCGTGAAGATTGGACTGGCTG
>Ga0302193_10001132_pt1 | contig 23107 bp, 19 predicted proteins | sample II_Bog_E3_3_FD_200228 | JGI IMG/M metagenome (GOLD analysis project Ga0302193, IMG submission 200228) | Peat permafrost microbial communities from Stordalen Mire near Abisko, Sweden - II_Bog_E3_3 | ecosystem: Environmental > Terrestrial > Soil > Wetlands > Peat | place: Sweden: Abisko...
CGAAAGCCATTTCCTTCAATAATTTCTCTCAACTCATTACCAACATCGATGTCGTCAAAAGTGCCCTCTTCCGCTAATTCTCTTGGGAAGGCCCCTTTCCGTTTCGAGAAAGTGAGATCATCTGCATAACGAGTGTAAACGCAGCCGTGGTTCTTTGCTAACCTTTGAAGCTTTGCATCCATCCGAGAGCAAATCATATTAGAGATAACAGGCGATGTTGGTGCTCCCTGTGGAAGAGAACCTTCGTGGCAACAAATTTGTGCTAGTATGGTTGCTATAGCAGGAGAGGCATTGAACGGTTCAGCCATAAAAAGTCCACGCACTCGGCCAAAATTGATTGTTGGAAAAAAGTCTCTTAGGTCCACATTCAACACAGCGCGATGCTGAGCATGAAGCTCTGCATTACTTGCGATACTTCGCTCACGAACAAATCCGTGAACAGGCTGTCGGAATACAATCTGATCTTGGAGAAAATCAGCAAACCGACGCTGTATAGCTTTTAATTCATTTCTTGGCGCTTTAATTGAGCGTCTTCCACCACGCCGCTTAGCAATCGTAAATATCGTATACCGTCTGTTTTCAGGGCGAACATAGAGAAGAAATCGCAGTTGCTTCGCTGATGTAGTGAGTAGCGCTGATACATCTTCAATTGACGATGCAGTGCTAAAGATCCCTGGAGGGGTTACGGCGGTCATTTCATCTGTGAAATACGATGCACCGGGAAGTGCTGGATTTCTCCTACCGCGGAAACTGTAACATGATTTAACATGAGTACAGCTTAAGGATTATAAGACATATGAACCGGAGCGTTATCCGAGTCCATTCACAAACAGGCTGCAGGAACAACAGCCCAGCAAGTAATCCATTGCAGCTTCCCGGTGCAAATTTGTATTCAGTGTATAAACATATTGTATTTATTTTCTAGTGAACAGCTCGAACAGTGTTGGCGGGGCAGCATCGTCCTTTACTAGTCCGTCTGAAGCAGACCTAAATATATGCTGAATGATGTGTTTTTTGTCCTCTGTTTCAAATTGAGTTCCTTCTCTCAACATGGCTATGTAAGTAAGAATAATCATGCGCCGCTCAGAAGCATCCGTCGCCAAGTGAATATTGCTAAAAAAGAGCCGCACAAAAATCCTCACCAACCATACTGAAAAAAATGCGCCGATTACTAAAAGGCCAATTTGCCAATGTTTTGGACTTTCTGTTGGAGGTAATTTTCCCAAGTATTCATGAGCAAGATACCCCATGCCCCCAGCAGCTCCTAAGCCAGAAAATAATGCAATAAGACCAAAAATCCAGGCAAGCCGATTATGCTGTTTTGCTTTAGTCTGCCAATATTTGACTGGTTTTTGGAGTGCAAGTTTCTGATCGTAAGCCGTTTCGATGGCTTTCAGATTACTCTCATGCTGTTCGATGAGTGTTAAAAAATCACTCGTCTGCTTTGCGTGAAGTTTATCAAGAAGGTCGGTTTTTTCTTTTAATGCTGTATCGAACTTATCGTTAAGGTTCTGATTTTTTTTCTTAAGCTGACTATGCTCTTGATCCTGAAGTGTTAAATTAGCCTCATATTTATTTTTTAGTTGAGCTAGCGCAGCTTGATGTGCAGTTGCAGTCCAATCAACCTCCCTTTTGTATAAAAATGCCTCGATAATTCCCTCAAAATAATCGACCTGGGTTTGTCCATTAGGCTGAAATGGAAGTCCTAAAATTGCTGCATAGGTCCCTGCTGCAACTTGATCTCCTCTACTTTCACGTATGCTAGTGACAAAATGACCTCTTGGGCTACTACTGATTAAAAATGATTTTCGTGCATAAAACTGGCTAAATGACTCCTTTATCTGATTTAGAATTCTATCTAACTGTTGAGGGTTTTGTTGTGCCTGATTCCATTCACTGCAATAACTATTAATTTGATTATAAAAATTATCTCTCTGATTTATTAAGCCGACCTGACGCAACCATGCCCAGATCTGATATTCACTATCATTCCATTCTTTAAGTTCTGTGGGATTATGAAAAATAAGTTGTGATTCGCTTTCGCCTAACTGAATCTCTAGAGGAGTTGATGTATTATCACCCATAAAATATATTACTTATAATTTTTCGAAGATTAACTCGAAGTTTAGATTTGGTTGGTAGAAGTTAAGGCAAAGTCCTCACAATTGGGCGCAGCACTTGATCCATTTTTACGAGGCGCTGGGTGAGCCATTCGAGGTATTCATCCCATCGGCTCTCATCTTCGATGGAGGCATTCGGATACCATGAAGCTATTCGGCAAGCTTGAGCATCTGGAAGTTCCTGCCAATCCAGCTCAAAACCTAGTTTGCTTTCGATCTCATTCTTGAAAGGGAGCAGATCGGAAAAATGCTTCTTAGCAGCAGCTCCATGAATCCACAACTCCACGCCGAGACGCTCATCACGGGTATTCGCAGTGATATTCAGGCCAAAGCCGGAACGCCCAATAGAATTGTTCAGCCAGTGCTGAGGTCGGGGCTTTTGAGGGCGGATCTGTTGGGCCGTAGATGCCAGTTTCTCGATCAGGGCTGTCCAGAATTTCTGCTGCAGGATTTTCGTCGGGGAGGAAGATGAGGCAGCCCTTGCCTGTTCTCGACCTGACTTCACCCAATCATTCGGCTTCACAACCACTTCGAATTTTGGGGCAAACGGCGAATTCCCAATCTTCCAAAGCTCCATCTCTACTGCAAAGAAGCTTAGATTTTCGGTCGTATTTTCATTTAAGAACTCAAGAGCCGCCGCATGCTCGGGCCGGAACGACTCGGCAACCCAAATCACCTTTTTCGCACCAACTCCTGCAGCATAGGCGATGAGTTGTCCCAAGTGAGAATGATTTGTCTTCTCGATCTGATTCTCGATGATCACCTGCTCGTCTCCATCCGTGCAGAGAATATCGAGCTTGAAGTCTCCCACCCAGTGCTCCGTCGCCACTAACTCCAGCTCGCTGAGTCCCAAGGCATCAGAGAGCGTATTTAGATTATCAGTCTCCGCTAACCAAGGAGTGAAATCATTTGCTTCGTGCTTCCAAGCTTCACGGAGCGGAACACGTTCAAGTTTGCTGAGTTGTTTCTGCATGTGGAATGAATTTGAACATCTACCTAAAAGGAGGCCAACTGAACGGCATAGTCGACGGTCGATGAAGTCGACCAGTCGCAGCTCTTGATAAAAGCTGAATCCACCGATCGTGAAAATCATCTTCTTTCTCGTCATCAATCTCGATCGGGCCAAAGGCAAATTGTGTACCGCAAGTGATATTGGATGCTGTCATATCAGCATGTTCGCCAGGAGGTTCAGAATAGGGCTCGAATTGGCTCGAATGCATGAACATCCTAAAATAGGAAGCTTCATGCCAACGGTATTCTGTCTGGCCTTTCATCCTCACAAACCACAAAGAAGCAGACCAGCAGTACGGTGGTTGGTCTTGACTTACCAATATCTGAGAAAATCCAACGACATCCCAGCCAGAGTGACGAAATAAACCTGGTTCAAGTATATTTGACTTTGACAGGTTGATAACAAGTTCGGCTGTACCTATTTGAAATTTAAAAGCAGACGCACCATAGCCAGTAGTTCTTTGAGCATTTGGTGCTTGAGAATGTATTTTTCCCCACAGTCGTTCGATGTTGTCAGCCAGGATTTCAAAGCCACTTTTCGCAAGAGCGGCTCTTTCTTCCCGTTCCGCTTTTTCCTTAGCTAGGCGTGCTTGAACTTCCTGTTCCTTGGTTGATACATGAGCGGCAGCAGTTGCCAGATCGATCAGTGAACCTCCTCCGATTGTTAGCTGAGGTTTGTTGATAATGTCCGATAAAATGACGCGAAGTCGTGTTAAGGAGGGTCTGCTGGCCGCTGTCTTTCTTAGACACATTTGTACTAGTGTAGTAAGTCGTGGCTCGGAGCAAACAAAGTGAGGAAGTGGTGCATTCTGATGCTCGGCCTGGGGATTGGAGGTGAATGGAGGCTTTCCGGCAAGTAAGCAAAAGGCTATGCATCCAAGCGCGTAAACATCTGTTGCATGAGTGGCCCTTTCTGACCTCCATTGTTCTGGAGCGGCGTACCAAGGACTCAGACAATCCTTCAGCGTATTGCTAGCAGTGGCTTCCTCGACAAAACGGGCAATCCCAAAATCAGCAATTTTCCATTTTGAGTGGTGGAAAAGTACATTGTCGGGCTTCAGATCACGGTGAACCAAATCACCAACTTCGAGCAAACCTGCTGTAATTTGGAGAAGAACATCCGCAGCTTCTAGTGGTGATAGAGGCACGTTTTTTGTCAGCTTGTTTTGTAGGCTTCCCTCAGCCTTAGGCATGACCACAAAGTAGTCTCCGGTATCAGCATCCTCACCTGCATCGATGAAAGGGATAACGTGCTCAAAGGCGCGTCCCTTCAATTCGTCTGCTACAGCGAGTTCCCTGTGAGCTGCATCAGCTGCTGAGAGGTGGAGCTTCTTAACCGCAATTTCTTCGCCTGATGAAGCCCTGCCAAGAAACACTTGTCCAAACCCTCCGGCGTTGCCAAGCGGTTGAAGGGGATCGTATTCAAACGTCCCGTTAGGAAGTTTGAGGGGCGTCATAGGCTATTGTTCCTTAAGTTTAACCTGCCCCGGCAGCAAACGCGGCAAGAGCAGATCGCGCTTCCGACGAATGTTTGGATTTTGGTCCTGAGAGCTACTAGGAAATTATTATTCGGTCGCGCGCGGTTCATTCGACAACCTCCTCGTCGTCTCCCTGAATGAACATAATGGATTTGGCGGGCAAACCTGCCTCACCCACACCTTCGCCCAACTGCATATCCAAAGTTCTGATAAATGCTCGAATTACAGGGCCTACCTGGTTGCTCCGAATTGCATTTCCAAGCATTGAGCCCAACCAACTACGAGTTGATGCTCGCCAAGCCGCATCTAGTGGCGAAGCGATCCGGTCGTGATCGATTGGCGTTCCGATTTGTCCCGAAAAAAGGGCTTCTCCAAATGTCAGCGGGCAGCACGCAAATTTTTTTTTCGAATCCCCTCGTCGTGTCGATTTCTGGAACTATGGGAATATTTAGCCTGGCTCTTCCAGCCTTCTTTGGCGTCGTCGCACCGATGATGTCAGCCGAAGCATAAAAGAAGGAATAAGCGGAATGAGCACCTTTGTGAAATACCCCAAAGGTAGCTACAGATGGAAGCAACGCATCCTTTAGAAGATTAGTTGGCGGTTGAAATGTATGAAAGCAACCGACCAGTTCAGGCCGTTTATTCAGCAGATACCATTGCGTGCTGTCACCAATGAAGGATTGCTTCGTCCCATCCATGCATGGCAGGTGCTGTTTCTTGGAGAGTTTAGCTTGGAGAAATGTGATTCGCGCTGCCGCTCGAGGTTTTCTTCTAAACCAGACAATACAAAGATCGGATAATTCACATTGGGCCACCTGTTTTGTCCACGGAGGGCAGGCGGGAAACAGAACCCGTGAAACTGCACCGTGATATTCCTCAACTGGAAAATGTGGCGCAGTTGCCAGAATCGCAACGCGCAATGCTCTGAATAACTCCACTTCATCCAAGCGTGCAGTGTGGGATGCATGAGCAAAGTTATTTAGGAGTGCTAATCCATATGCATGACTCTTCTTGCTCATCCAGCCTCCTTTTCGAGTTCCACCTGCCCCGACAGCAGACGCGGCAGCAGCAGGTCGCGAGTCCTTCGCAGATTGGAAATGGCTTTTCTTAGCGTCGCCTGCTCGACGAGCATTGGCTGAATAAACGAGGCGAAACGCTGTGCCATCACACGCTCAGCCACAATGACTTCCTTGGCGTTGAGCTGTATCCAATGCCGTTTGTATTCCTGAGTTTGGACCAAGCTGTTTACCGTGTAGAAAACATAGGCGGTCGGGAACTCTCGGCCTGCCGTAAACGGTACAACATTCGGCCCAACGGAAAACGGCTTGATGAGAAGCTGCATCTTGCAGGTGTGATCGCCGAAGATTGCCATCGGCATCGTGGGGGAAGCGAAGTGGTCAGGTTCGTTGTTGTGGAATCCGAGCAATTCGTTTGTTGATTGGTCAAGAACCGGAATCGTGCCTTCTGGTTTCACATCCTTGTCTCGGTATACCGTCCCAGCGGATCGTCTGGAAAGAATGTCCTTCACCAGCTTCACCTCCCACCCTTCTGGAATCTTGCCCAATGAAGAGGAGACGAGTTTGACCTTTTCATGGCCGGGGAAGCGGAAGTGGACGAACCATTCGCGGTAGAGATTCCGGGCCATGGACTCCAGGATCTTGATCCGTCGCTGGTTGTTCTCAATCAGCTCGTCATAGGCGGAGAGGATTCCTGAGATCCGCTTTTGTGTTGAGAGAGGGGGGAGTGAAATGGTTTCCTGCTTGAGATATTTGAAGTGTCGCTCATAGCCGTAGTTCCTTAAACCGACATTTCTAAGAGCGTAATAGAAATAACGAATATCGTTTCCATCCAACGGCCTTAGAAGCTGTGTTCCATCCGCTCCAATGCAAAACGGAAAGTCGATATACTTGAGAACGCGAGTGTGATCTCCAAAAACAACCACAGGAAGATCCCCCTGATACAACATTCCAGGATCATCACAGTATCCAGCAATGGCGTCTTGAGACTGATCTATAATCGGGAACTCACCTTCTTTTTGATATTCGGAGCTCTTAACCTTCGCCTGACGAGGAACAGCTGCCAGCAGTTCAGCGATAGGCATTGTGACTGCTTCCATTTTATCTCTCCAAAATCTCAGCAACATTACTAGCGATAGTCGCCTCCAACTCACGAGCTTGTGCATTGAGTGCCACAAGCTCCTCATTCAAGGTCTCAAGCTGCTCCTTGAAGTCCCCATCGCTGACTTCCTCACCGGGGGCGACGCCAACATAGCGACCGGGATTCAGGCTCCAGCCCTGGGCCTCGATTTCGTTCAGTGGTGCCGCACGGCAGAGACCGGGGATGTCGGTGAACTTCGGTTTCTTCCCGAAGACTTCCTCGATCTTCGCATTTGCTTCCCGACCACCCATGGTGAAGTCGAGATCCTCTCCACGGTAAAGCCTGACAAGATTGGCCAGAAAACCGATCTGGGCCGGTGTCCATTCCCTATGAGCTCGGTCGATCTGGCGGAAGATGTGCCTCGCATCGAGGAAGAGAACGGTGTCGGCGCGGGATGTCCGAGCCTTCCCCTTATCCAGAAACCAGAGGGTGCAGGGAAGGGTCACCGTGTAGAACATGTTCGGCCCGACTGCGACCATGACATCGACGCTGCGGCTCTCGATCAACTGGCGGCGGAGTTCCTGTTCGGAGGAGCGGGCATCGGAGGCGGAATTCGCCATGACGAATCCGGCACGGCCTTTCGGATTCAGCGATGAGTGGAAGAGCTGAATCCAGAGGTAGTTTGCATTGTCGGTATTGGGCAGGCCGAAGGGGAAGCGCCTGCCGGGACCGACGGAATCCTTCAGTTTCTCCTTATCGACGGAATTTACATTGAAGGGAGGATTGGCCAGGACAAAGTCGAAGCTGCCGGTGGCGGCGTGTGGGTCATCGTAGTAGCTGTTCACATTCCCGCCGTGGCGGATTTGTCCCTCAAGGCCATGGACGGCGAGGTTCATCCGGCAGAGGCGACCGGTATCGTCTGTCTTCTCGACGCCGTGAATGGATAATACTGAACTGGAATTCTTTTTGTGTTCATCCTTGAAGCGGGCGGATTGGACGAACATGCCGCCGGAGCCGCAAGCGGGATCGAGGATCTTACCATGGAAGGGCTCGATGACTTCGGTGAGGAACTGGACGATACTGCTCGGAGTATAGAATTCACCGCCTCCCTGTCCCTCGGTCATGGCGAATTCTCCGAGGAAGTACTCGTAGATGCGCCCGAAGGCGTCGTAATCGATGGACGCTGGAATCTCCGACATCTTCTTGAGCAGTCCCTTGAGAAGGGTGCTCGTGAAGAGGTTGTAGCTCTTGGGAAGGACGCCGGAGAGCTGGGGATTTGCCTTCTCGATGTCGCGCATGGCCTCATTCACCTTCGCCCCGATATTCTCGGCCTCGGGGAGGTTTAGTAGGAAGTCGAACCGTGCATCGGCAGGGAGATAAAGGATGCCCTCGGTGTGGTAGGCGTCCGGTTCATCGACTCGGCTGCCACGGCGCTCAGAGGCACCAGCCTGCTCCAGCTTCGCACGCTGGGCGGCGAACCGGACATCGGCAAAACGGAGGAAGATCAGACCGAGAACCGGAGAGGAGTATTCCTGAGCCTTCAGGCCGGAATTTGCCCGGAACTGGTCGGCAGCATCCCAAAGCCTCTTCTCAAGAGTCGTGGTGTTAGAGTCTTTTTCCGAGGGGGCAATCCACTGCATGCAGGGATTTTGTAACAGATGAAAGTACTCGCGTCACCTAGGGATAGCGAAATGTTTACCATTCCTATGTATACTTTCCGAAATTAGATTGATGACTCCTTGCTGGACACGAACGTTTGTTCGGCATCATTCTTCCCTTATGGAGATTTCAACCCCCATCCCTTTCACAGGAGGCTCTTCGCTTCGCATTCCGCTCCTGACTGCCATCGTCGATGCAGGCTTTCCGTCCCCGGCTGACGACCATCTTGAACGCTCAATAGATCTCAATGAGGAGCTGATCAGAAACAATGCAGCTACCTATTGCGTCAGGGTTCAGGGTGAATCCATGCGGGATGCAGGCGTTCACTCTGGTGATGTCTTAGTGGTAGATCGTGCTGTTACTCCCTCCAACAAACAGATCGTGATCGCCATGATTGATGGGGAGTTCACGGTGAAGCGCTTCAGAAAGTACGGAGAAAAACTCTTCCTTGAGGCGGCAAACCCAGATTTTCCGTCCATTCAGATCGGAGAGAATCAGGAACTCGTCATCTGGGGAGTTGTCACCTACATCATCCACAAAGCGGTCTAGCAATGACTCGGTTTTGCACCATCTTGTTGCTTGTGGCAGAGATGGTCACACCGCTGCTTGCTGAGAATACAATGACGGTGACCTCCACGAATTTCGACGAAGGGAAGCCAATCCCTGGACGCTTTTCTTATCATGCGGAAAACCATTCTCCCGCGCTTACCTTCATCAAGCCCCCACAGGGCACACAATCTCTTGCCCTTATCGTCGACGATCCGGACGCTCCTGTAGGGCTTTGGACTCATTGGCTCCTCTGGAACATCCCCGTTTCGATTCATTCTATAAGGGAGTACACTCTGCCTTCATCTGCACTCCAAGGCCGTAACAGCTTTGGGAATAGCAGATATGACGGACCGGCTCCTCCAAGTGGTACTCATCGGTATTTCTTTCACGTTTATGCCCTCGATACCGTGCTCACACTCCCATCTGGAGCCAGCAGAGGGCAACTTGAAGCAGCCATGAAGGATCACGTTCTGGGAGGAGCTGAAATGTACGGCACCTTCTCTGCCTCTCCCTGAGAATTACCCTATGAATCTGGAGAAGAAACCACCTGCTTCCCGCATCGCCCTGGTGGACTGCAACAACTTCTTCTGCAGTTGTGAGCGGGTCTTTGATCCTTCTCTCATGGGCAAGCCCGTTGTGGTGCTCTCCAACAATGACGGCTGTATCATCTCCCGTTCTCAGGAGGCCAAGGATCTGGGCATTCCGATGGGGGCGCCACTCCATCAGCAGCAGAAGGTTATCCGTAAACACGGAGTCAGGGTCTTCAGCAGCAACTACACGCTCTACGGTGATATGTCCGCAAGAGTTATGTCGATTTTGAGGGATGCCGTACCAGCCATAGAGGTCTATTCCATTGATGAAGCATTCTTGGAATTGCCAGATCTCATTGATGAGGAGAAGGCCCGGGAGCTGCGTGCCCGTGTCCTCCAGTGGACCGGTATTCCCGTATGCATAGGGATTGCTCCCACCAAACTCTTGGCAAAGCTGTCCAATCGTCATGCAAAGAAGAACGCCGCTACCGGTGGAGTCTTTGATTTTTCTGCCTGTCCTGATCCTGACGGTCTGATGGCTGCCACTCCCTGCGATGCCCTCTGGGGAGTTGGAAGGAATCTGGCAAAGCGACTTTCCAAGCTCGGTATCGAGAACACCCTCAAATTCAAGACCGCAGATCCTACGGCTGTTAGGAAAAGCCTTGGAGTCGTGGGCGAACGCTTGCTTAGGGAGCTCAATGGGATTGCCTGTCTGGAACTGGAAGAAATGCCTCCCTCTCGTAAAGGGGTGATGGCTTCCCGTTCCTTTGGCAGTCCTGTCGAGGAACTGGAGGATCTGGAAGAGGCCCTTGCCAATCATGTTGCCCGAGCAGCGGAAAAGATCAGGCGCTTCGGACTCCTTGCCACCCACCTGGAGGTATTCCTTCAGACCAACCGATTCAGGCAAGATCTTCCACAGTACTACCCGACACGTGGGATGACCCTTACTGAGCCAACAGCATCAACCTCGGAGTTGATGGCAAGTGCACGGGAACTGCTTCAGTCCATTTACCGCACTGGATACCGATATAAAAAGACCGGTGTGATGCTGGCCCATCTGGTTTCCGAGGATGAATACCAACCGAGTCTCTTCGATGCACCAGCATCCAAGGGCAAACGACTGGATATCGACAAGATCGTCGATGAGATCAATCGGCGGCTGGGCGATAACCGTTCCCCTGTGATCACACGCGCCTCCATGGGAGTCGCGAACAACGGAGGAGATTGGAAGATGAAGGCTGAGAGGCACTCCCCAAACTACACGACCAACTGGCAGGAATTGCCGGTGGTGAAACTCTAATGGAGATCAGGTTCCAAAAAGGAATCCATTTGCCGGGGTGTGACCTGTGGCTCGACTCCCAAAGAAAAGTGCCGTTTGGCGTAGTGACCCATGCCCATAGTGATCATGCGGGGTGGCATGGAATCACAGTAGCTACACCAGCAACCGTAGCCTTGATGAAAGTGCGTAGGCAGCCTCCGGCCGGGACGATCATCCATGAACTTCCCTTCTGGAAGCCATTTCAAACACCACAAGCCACCATCACGCTGATACCTGCCGGTCATATCCTAGGATCAGCGCAAGTGCTCATAGAAACAAAGGAAGGGAGCCTTCTCTATACCGGGGATTTCAAGAGAAGGGAGAGTCTAACCTGCGAACAGTCTAAGACTGTAAAAGCAGACACTCTCGTCATGGAATGTACCTTCGGGCTTCCCATTTATGCCTTTCCTCCTGCAGAGCATGTCCATCAGCAGATCATCAAGTTTTGCGGCAGGGTGCTTGTAAGCGGCGAAACTCCCGTACTATTGGCCTATTCTCTCGGTAAATCTCAAGAACTCATGGCAATCCTTTCCAGGGCCGGCATTACTCCGGTTGTTCATGAGGCGATCGCCAGGATGAGCACGGTTTATGAGGAGCAAGGAGTTAACCTCGGTTCCTACTCAATCTGGGATGGAACAAACCACGAGGGGAGAGTGATGATCATCCCGCCGAATGCAACTAAGAGAATGGAGAAGCTCAAAAACCACCGCACTGCAATTGTCAGTGGTTGGGCTATGGACTCCAGTGCCATCTATCGTTACCGATGTGATGAAGCATTTGCCTTGTCCGACCATGCGGATCATGGCGAACTCATCGAGCATGTGGAGGAGGTGGGAGCCAAAATGGTTTATTTGGTTCATGGATTCACCGAAGAGTTCGCTGGCGACTTGAGATACTTTGGAATTGATGCGCTTGCGCTGGGTGGCAGGAACCAACTCGAACTGCTTTTCAAATAAGAGAATCCTTCAGCCCATTCAAAATGGATACATGAGTAGCCGCACTTTTATGCAAGGGTTCACATCGTTCACAAACCTTTCAGAAAACCCCCCAGAGGACCTGATGGATCACCCTTCCGGTGTGCAAACATGTGGGTTAAGCAGGCTGATTTATCGGTAATCTTCACGGCAGCAAGTGAATCTCCCACAACCCTCTTAATCGCAGCTGGCAACACGGCGATACCTGTTCCCGTAGAGACCATGACCGCCACCGCTTGGGCTCGATCCGCTTCCTGAATTATCCGAGGGCGGAACCCTGCACTGCGGCAGAGTTGATGAAATTGGGCAGAAAAGGCAGGAGATGCCTGAGAGGAGAGGGTCAGAAAGGTTTCTTCCCGAAGTTGCGAAAAAGCGACCTTGCGGAATTTTGCAAGCGGATGGTCTAGCGGGAGAAAGAGTAGCAACTCCTCTTGAAGCCAAGGAATGAAGGATAGCTCCGGAGTTGTTCTCCGTGGAGCAGTACCCACAAAACCTCCATCAATTCTCCCATCGGTGATTTCCCTGAGTTGATCAGCCGGAAGCTGATCATGCAGGACAATCTGCACCTCTGGGTGTCTTTTGCGAAATCGCTGAAAGAGTTGCACAAGCTCCGGGCTGTACAGGGTACTGGAAAAGCCGATTTCCAATCGACTGGTTTGCCCTTTGACGACTCGTTTGGCTGACACCACGGCTCTCTGAAGCTGGGTCAGAGCACTTCTTGTATCCTGCAAAAAGGCCCTTCCAGCAGCCGTGATGGACACACCCCGAGTTGTACGATCAAAGAGCCGTGTTTCCAATCTAGTTTCCAGTGCCTGGATGTGTCGGGAGAGTGGAGGTTGGGCCAGATTCAGGCGCTTGGCTGCAAGAGTAAATGATAGCTCTTCAGCTACCGCCAAAAAACATTCCAGTTCGCGGATCGAATAATCATTCATGATGAAATAGGTATCATTCTATTACTTTAATAGCATTTCTATTATGAGTGATTCAAAGCTAAAAAGGCTTTTCCATGAACTCCCTGAAACCAAAATCAACAGTAGAAGAAATACGGGCTCGATTCGACGGTGACGTTGAACGATTCAGCAGCCTGGAAACAGGCCAGCAGGCACTCCCCGACGCGGCACTCGTCCTAGAGTTGATTGCCAAGGCTGCGCATACCCACCTTCACTCCGGAGACACTGTTTTGGATCTGGGGTGTGGGGCAGGCAATCTGACCCTCCGTGTCATGAATGAAGTCGGTCCGTTGGAAAGCCATCTTGTCGACTTGAGCCTCCCGATGCTTGAGAGAGCCCAACAGCGTGTGAACGATGGCGGGGCACTGAAGTCATCTATCCACCAGTCGGACATGCGCGAACTTAATTTTCCCGAAGCCTCGTTTGATGCGGTTTTTGCCGCTGCTGCACTCCATCATCTCCGTGAGGATGAGGAGTGGGAAGCGATGTTCGCCAAAATCTGGAAGTGGTTAAAACCTGGAGGGTATCTTTATGTATCGGATTTCGTGATTTTTGATCATCCCAAGATCTACGAGATCATGTGGGCCAGTTATGGGGACTACTTGACGGGACTGGGTGGTGAGGAATATCGCGACAAGGTCTTTGAATATATCGAGATTGAAGACACACCTCGGTCTTTGGCCTACCAGTTGGAACTCTGCCATAGGTCTGGATTCGCTTCCTCTGATGTGCTGCATCGCAACGGGGTATTTGTGGCCTACTTTGCCAAGAAATGCATCCATGCCCTGATAGGCCAGAAGTCCACACAAGAGTGAAACATAAGCTCACTTGGATCGTTTACTAGAACTTCCAAAAAATGTCCGTTATCGGCAAATTACACTGTTCTGGGCATAATACCGATTATGAGTAGGTGTGTTCTGCCCCTTGAGGGTTCAGGGAAGTGGAACAGCAAGATTTCCTCGGAAACGACGAATGTAATCTTTTGCGCATTCTTTACATTCGCGCTGGCCGACAGAGGCTGGAGGCTACCCCTCGACGGCATAGGGGAGGGGGTCCATTCTCATCCGATTAGTCATGGGATGCAGTGCAAGGGATCTCTGGCAACCTATTGAACCGTCACCACAACGCTTGAAACCGCTGGTTTGTAGTTCCCATCTCCAGGCAGACTTGCCGTGATGGTGACCGTTCCTTTGGCATTAATCGTAGCCGTTGTTCCGTTGACAGAAATAATATGGGGATTGCTGCTCTTGAACGTCACGTTGGAGCTGGGGTTGGCAGAGAGTGTGAAAGTATTCCCCTTTACGAAGGATTCGGTAGGTGGAGTCTTGAAGCCGAGGGACTGGGTAGCTTTTGCCACCGTGAGAACCTGACGGACGGGTGCTGCCGCTTTGTAGAAGAGATTACCAGTCTGAGTTGCCGTGATGGTAATGCTGCCAGCACCCTTGATAGTCACCGTATTTCCTGAGACAACCGCCACCTTGGTATTGGAGCTGGTGTAGCTAATTGTCAGTCCTGAACTGGCTGTGGGATTCAGGCTGATAGAGGCATCTCCATAAGTTTTCTTAGGAAGGGCATTCAAATTAATGGTTTGGCCGGATTGGATGAAAACACCCACTCGGATTGTTGATTGGTCGGAGATATAGAATTTTCCCTTTCCATCAAAAGTTATGTCTCTGAGCTGATTAAAAATGGCATTGGTTCCCTGGCCTTCAGAGCTTCCTTGGATGCCCGCCCGTCCTGCAATCGTTGTCACAGTGTTGTTAGTATCTATCTCTCGGATCGTGTTGTTGCCTGCATCGCCTACATAGAGATTCCCTTGGTTGTCTGCCGTAATCCCCGTGAGATAACCAAAAGTTGCATTGGTTCCCTGTCCATCGGAGTTTCCATGAGCACCATTTCCTGCAATCGTCGTCACATTGTTGTTGCTGTCTATCTGTCTGATAATGTTATTGCCTGAATCGGCTACATATAGATTCCCTTGGTTATCTGCCGCAATGCCGTAAATAGAAGCAAAAGTTGCATTGGTTCCCTGTCCATCGGAGCCTCCTTCAACTCCCGTTTGCCCTGCAATCGTTGTTACATTCAGGTTCTTATCTATCTTGCGGATAGTCCAATTTCCGGCATCGGCTACATAGAGATTCCCTTGGCTGTCAGCCGTAATCCCAGTGGGAGCATTAAAGGTTGCATTGGTTCCCTGTCCATCGGAACTTCCACGAACGCCAGTCTGTCCTGCAAGGGTCGTCACATTCAGGTTTTTATCTATCTTGCGGATAGTGCTGTTACCTAGATCGGCTACATAGAGATTCCCTTGGTTGTCATCCGTGATCCCGTAAAGGGTAGAAAATGTGGCGTTGGTTCCCTTTCCGTTAGAGCGTCCTTGAACGCCAGACTGTCCTGCAATCGTTGTAACACGCAGATTTTTATCTATCTTTCGGACAGTATAGTTTTGTTGATCGGCTATGTAGAGATTCCCTTGCTTATCTGCCGTAATAAAGGTGGGTATAAACCAGTCTGTATTTGTCGGAAGCCCGTCGCTGCTGCCCCGAAACAACGACTTCCCTGCAATCGTTGTGACATAGTTATTGGTGTCTATCTTTCGGATGGTACTGGCGTATTGATCGGTTACATAGAGATTCCCTTGGCTATCTGCCGTAATCCCAGCGGGGAAACCGAAAGTAGCATTGGTTCCCCGTCCATCGTTGTTTCCACTAGCGCCCGCCTGTCCTGCAATTGTCGTGACAATGTTGTTGCTGTCTATCTTTCGTATAGTGCTGTTGTGTAGATCGGCTACATAGAGATTCCCTTGGCTATCTATCGTAATCCCTGCGGGACCACTGAAAGTGGCATTAGTCCCTTGTCCATCGGAACTTCCTTGAATGCCCGCCTGCCCTGCAATGGTCATTACGTTTAGATCCTTATCTATCTCTCGGATCATATTGTTGCCTTGATCGGCTACATAGAGATTTCCTTGGGTGTCGGATGTAATAGAATAGGGGGTCGAAAATGTAGCATTGATTCCCTGTCCATCTGAGTTTCCTTGGATTCCCGTCTGTCCTGCAATCGTCGTCACATTCAGGTTTTTATCTATCTTACGTATAGTATTGTTGCCTTGATCGGCTACATAGAGATTTCCTTGGGTGTCGGCTGTAATCCCTGCGGGACCACTGAAAGTGGCATTAGTCCCCTGTCCATCGGAACTTCCTTGAATGCCCGCCTGACCCGCAATCGTCGTCACGCTCATGTTCTTATCTATTTTACGGATAGTATTGTTGGCTTGATCGGCTACATAGAGATTTCCTTGGCTATCGGCCGTAATTCCTGCGGGACCAGTTAAAGTGGCATTGGTTCCTTTACCATCGGCGTTTCCTGGAATGCCTGCCTTTCCTGCAATTGTTGTGAGCTTGTAGCTACTGTCTAGCTTACGGATGGTATTGTTGCCTTGATCAGCTACATAGAGATTTCCTTTGCTGTCAGCCGTAATCCCTGTTGGTCTATTCAACAACCCGACTGCCCCAGATTTCACTAGGGTAGTGACAGAGAATGTCGTGGGGGTCTGCGGTACAGCATGAAGCGCCGCTCCGTTCCAGAAAGCAAGGCTGCCAAGAACGAGGGCGAGGAGGGGGATGCGAGATTTCATCATGGGATTATTTGAAGCCAATATGTCTGAGGTGGATATTGTGGTGGATATATATATGTGTGCGGTGTGCATACAGTTTACTTGGCAAGATCCGTGCCAAGTATTTGGATGCAGTGATGATTAAGCATTCCTAGAAGCTTCTCATCACAGTGATGCTGCTCTTATCCGAGTGAATTATTGCCTAGGTTTGATTGAACGATCAGAAAGTCCCAGAGTTGATCAAGGTGCAACTACTTCCCAAGCTCCAGACGGCGGGCATTAGATTCAGGGAGTCCGGCGGTTCTCATTCTCTCCTGAGCCTTCTTGATATCGTAGGGGATCCGACAGATTTGGAAAGTATTGTGGTCATTGTCGAAGAGTCCATAAGAAGCCCTAGGATCTTCATCTCGTGGTTGTCCTATCGAGCCTACATTAATGGCACTGCGGTGATCCTGATTCAGGAGGATAGATTTATCACCCGGGATTACCCATTTGATCCCTTCAGGAGCTTCCTCTGCAATAATGGGAACGTGCGTATGTCCAATGAAGCACAAAGCGGTTTCCTGCCTTCTAAAATGCACCCGTGCCTCCGCGTCGGAGGAGATGTAGGGGTACTGTTCGGGGCAATCGAGGCTGGCATGAACAATCGTGAATTCATGCAGTTGTTGAAGTCGAAGAAGGTCTCTAAGCCATGCCAATTGATCGTCTGAGAGTTGTGAGCGCGCAAGGCGGAGTCCAGCAGCTACACGCTCGGGTATGATGACTTCATCATTGGCTCTGACCACCAGTTCATCATGATTCCCAATAATAGTTGCTGAGCAACGTTCCCGAATCAAAGCAACGCATTCAGCGGGAGCCGCCCCGTATCCCACAATATCTCCCAGGCAAATGATTTCATCCACCTCCCGAGAGTCGATATCATGAAGTACAGCCTCAAGAGCATCAATGTTCCCATGGATGTCTGAGACAAGAGCGATGAGGGCCATAAAAAATTTTCAGCTATCTCTGCTTTAAAAGAGTTTTTGTGGGGCAAAAAATGTGTGGGGATTAATCCTCACATCCTACAGATCTTTTCCTATGCCCGTTAAGTCTGAATAGAACTCCTCGTAATTTGGTCTGCAGAATTCGACCCATTCAACAAAATCACCTTGGTCTGGCCGCTTTGCTGATCGCTTTCGTGAGAAATATTAAAATAAAGAGCAAAAGGACTACACCTCCTGCCACCGTGTAAAGCCCGCCAGGAACTTGTCGGATGAGCCTGTCAACATGGAGCGAAGCCTGGTCGGGATTGATCCTACCTTTGATCTCATCACCCCAAAGCTGCTTGCCAGTCTCAACTTCAAATGCCTGCACGCTCACCCGCACGATTGGATTGCCGTCCTCATCTTTTGAGATGCTGCCGATACGGCCCATCAGCAATGCCTGCACCCCTTGGATTCGGCCAAACTTCTGAACGGTACTGGGATCCATGGTATCACCGTATTGATCACCCCATTTGATCTCATTGAGGATCTGATTCCACTGGTCATCACTGCGAGTATAGAGCTCATAGCCGTTCGGCTGCCCAATACTGGTGAAGTAGTTCCGCAACTGCATGGTGAAGTAGTCGCTATCGATATCTGACTCCAAGGGAAGAACTGCAAACTTCTTTGGCAGATCAGTTCTCGTCAGGAGAGTTGTAAGAAGCTCAGCCATGGCTTTGTTACCAGCATCCTTTACTTTTTCGGGATCAACGTCAGCGGGTATGCTCAGATCCCTGGATTTGAAGGGATGGCTTTGCGCATGCAGGGGGGCAAGAAAGGCGAGGCAAGCCAAAGTTGCCAGAGTCAAGCGACGGAGAAGAGCTGTTGTCATTGTCGTAATTGGTAGGGATTGAAGATCTATGGGTGGGAGTTATTTATTTTTAAGCCATGCGGGGATGGCATCCACACCGGAAGACTGTGGTTTGGAATGATAAGAGGTCACCTTGACTTTCCTCTTAGGAATCGCCTCGATCTGGGCCCTCCAGAAAGTCTCGGCTTTTGGGGAGGCAATGATCTCGATCTCTGCCTCTTTTGTTTCGGGATTCCAAGAAATGCGGCGAACATGATAAATGCCCTCCATCCGCGCGATAGATTCCATGAAGAACAGTAGGTCGGTATTATTCTGCACCCCAGTCAGGATGGCCTGATAGACCATGATTTTGTGAGCTTTCTCCAGAGAGAGCACGATTGCCTCCTTAGTAGCCAGATCCAGAGCCTTTTCCCGTGCTCCACGCTCGGCGGCCACTGCATCGCTTGTACGCGTCCCATCAGTGCGTGCGGTATGTGTGACAAGAAGTTCACCTGTTACGGGACTGAAAAGCTGCACAGTCGCCTCACCCTCAAAGAGCTGAAAATCCCCCATCGCCTGCTTTGGGCGGGCTGAAGCAGAAGCATAAACGACGAGATCGGCATTCGCCTCCTTGCCGATTTTTTGAACATCAGAGGCGCTCAGGCGGGAACCAACGATCTGGGCGGAGGGGAAGACGCGGAAGTCCGCTTCGTTCAGTCGCTGCTCAATCAGTTTTTCAGATGCCGAGGAGCTGTCATCCAGCACTAAGAGCGCCCTCATCAGACCGAGCTCTGTAATCTGAACGCCGGTTTCTATCTTCTCATGCGAATCCTTCGGTGGTGTGGTGGCAAAGGGGTTACCATCATTTGTAGAGGACTCTGCCAGAAGCGGCGTGATCGCAAGCAACGAGGCGCTCAGGAGTGAGATGATTTTCATAGAGATGATTTTTTGTGTTGGAATGTCTGCCGTGGATCTGGCGAATGTTTGAGAGGAGTGAATGGTGTGCATAGAATTTACTTGGCAAGATTCGTGCCAAGATTGAAAACCATTCGTATTGATAGACCTATCTCTCAGCGTTTTGGAGTAAGATGGCGATCATTCATGCAGTTTTTGGATGGGAATAAGATTTATCGATACCCTCAACTCTTCCACGCAGCTAGATATCCCCAGCACCAGCATTAGCGATATATTCGGAGGCGTGGGTATCCAGTTTGATGGGAGTGCCCTGCTTGGTCTTATTTTTTAGCGTATAGACCGAGTCATCTGTTGTCATGTTCAGGGTCTCTGTATCAAATGTCATCACTGGCTGACCTTTGTTGGAATTGCCATCTCTTGTCGTATTTACAGCAAGATAGCGAACTCCTTTTTTCCTCAAGGCCTGCTTTTGATCCGCATCAAGACGTGCGTAATAGCGACGAGCACGTCCCAAGGCAACTTCACGCTGCTCCGCAGAAGCTTTAGAAGTTGAATAAGCTACGTTTCGAAACAATTCCTCAAATGGACGTTGACCAGTATATTGTTGAGTAAGATTATCTGCGATGACCCCTACTGTATCACCGACTCCCCCCCATTGTTCAGGTGTTATATTGGAGCAGCCAGAGCTCAGGAGGGCAACAGTCAGGATTGCTGCTAGGGAGATGGAAGTATTTTCTGATTTCATCGTGTTGTGTTTGCAGTTTGGGTGGTTGTTGGATTTATTGGTGTAGATGTTGGGTTGGGGTTAGTGGGTGAAATCTTGAGTTTAGGATAGTCATGAAGAAGCTTCATTGCTTCTGGAAGGCCTTTATTGGCTGCTTCATTAATGTACTTCTTACCTGTTTCTATGTCTTTATGGACTCCCAAATTCCCTTCTATCAAGCACTCTCCAGTGAAGTATAAGCCAGATATATCTCCACCTTCTCTGGCCATATTATAGAGTTCAAAAGCTTTTTTATAATCAGCTCTTTCCTTTTGGGGTTTTCCTTTCACGGCTACTCCATCAACAATTTCTCCCTCATGATACATATTACCTAGTTCGTCTAAGGCCTTTAGATAATTTTCATTTTCATGGCGATCAAGGGGATTAGGACCTCGTTTGATTACTTTAAGTAAACTGTTAGATGCTAGTTTGTAATCAATATCCAATTTTCCCTGCTCGTTAATGTTTCCATTTTTTTGTACCTCAGGCCCTTCACCTTTGCGTGAGCATCTAGCAACATAGAGTTCTACATCTGAGCTATTTAGATTATATGCTAAAGTGAGATATTTTTTCATATTATCCCAATTTACATCGGCCCCTTCACCTCGAAGGTAAGCCTGACTTGCGCGAAAAGCAGCTTCTCCATCACCTTTTTCTGCCGCTTGAATGTAGTAGTTCAGGGCAGTAGTAAGATCTGGATTACCCTCATTACCTGGCACACTACCATTTTTATAGTAGTTTCCGATTTTCCTTAATGCCTCAGCATTGCCCTGGTCTGCTGCCTTTTTAAAATAGGGATATGCTTGCGTTAATAAGGTATTCTCTCTGTCAATATTTCCTGCGGCTTGGGCAGCCACTGCTTGCTCCAAGATCGATTTTCCAGATTCCATGTCGGTTTGGACTGATTGAGCGTCGGGCGTGGCTGCTGACTTTGGGGCATTGTCGGCATTGGAACCCGCTCCCTGATATGGCAGCCCATAGAATGACGCAGCCTCCTGAATTGCTTGATCCATATCAGATGGAGATAGGATTTTTGCCTGTGTTACGTTAATGCCATCCATGGGCATTGGTTGCCCTGCGACATAAACCCAAGCTCCGTGGTCAGCACTTCCAAGCTCTTCTTTCAAGTTATCAGATAACCCAGACAAATTGCATCGCTTTGTATTTAAGTTGATACCGTCAGCCGAAATATCCATTCGGTTGTAAGCGGGGAGGCTAATAATATTTGCACCGATCATAGGCAAAGGTTTTCCTTCACCTCTGGATGATTGCATGGCCATTCTGGTCCAGATCTTCCTCACCATTTCAAATTGCTCTGGGGTAATGCTTGCCTTGATTTTTTCCTGTTCTCTTTCGGCGGCTGCCACCATCGGATTTACTGGCTCCGCAGGGCTCTGTGCAGGTTGAGCAGGGACATTACTCGGCGTTGTCTGCCGTTCTGCTGGCTGTGAATCAGGACTGGCAACTGGAATCTTACTTTGGACTACCATTTCAGGTTTCACCTCGTATTTCGGCTTTCCTGACGTTGCCACTTTGTAGATCACACCACCAGCGAGAGCTACAAGCACAGTAAGTAAACCAGCAACGAGAGGCCATTTTCTTTTCCAATTATTTGGCAATAATAAGGGCGACTTCGATATTTTAGCAGATACAGGAGCCGACTCGCCGAGAATTTCTGCCACAGCTTCTTCCACTGTTCTAGGTCGCTCCTCGGGTGTTTTGGCGAGACAGCGTGCAATGCCTGACTCCAAGTGACGTGGAATAGGCTCTAGGCCAGCTTGACCACCGGTCAGTTCAGTTCTCTGTTCGGAAACAGGCCGAGCTTGAACCTCCAGTACCTGATGCGCAATATTTCCCCGGTAGAAGGGAGGTTTTCCCGTCAGGAGCTCATAAAGAGTCGCTCCCAAGCTGTAGATATCATCGCTTGCACTTGGAGCTTTGCCATTCAACTGCTGCGGGCTCATGTAGGGAGGACTCCCGCTACTCAAGTTCGCCATGGAGACACGACTTAAGGAATCAGTAATCGTGCTGGAGATGCCGAAATCAGTCACTTTCAAGTGACCCCGTGAGTTGACCATCAGATTTGACGGCTTCAGATCACGATGCACTACTTTCTCTGTTCCGTGGGCATAACTGAGAGCGGCACCGAGTTGTCGTATCCAGGCTTCCAGTTCCGAAGGTTGGAAAATCTGGTGGGGCTGTTGGAGACGGAGGGAGGAAAGCGTGTGGCCATCCACATACTCCATGGCAATTGCTGCCGTCTCGTCGCTCTCAAAGAAATCGTGAATCCTGACAATCGAGGGATGGGTGAGTTGGCGGCTTTTGCGTGTTTCCCTCTTGAGATCATGAATGGCAGCCTCATCCATTCGGACATTTTCAGGCATGAATTTAAGAGCGACCTGCTCGTCGAGCTTTTCATCCCATCCAAGCCAGACCACTCCCATTCCCCCTCTCCCTAGGAGGCTTTTCAGTCGAAAGCGGCCGAAGACAACCTGATCTACTATAAAACCACGGATGGTTTGCCCAAAATCAAAGTCGTCAGTGTCCATTTTCTAGTGTGTGGAGGAGAAGGCTTTCATTCTATCGATGGATTTTACTGGGCAATATTCATGCCATGTTTTCATAAAATGAATCAAACCTCTCAAAAACTGTTCCAATCGGGACCGAGAATCATCTGGCATAGAATATGCCGATTTCGTTCTCATGCATGCAGTCATTTTTTACAGAAACAAGGAATCCAATCAATAAAAAGGGGCTATTGTTTTCCTGTCCGTTAAAATCTTTTTTTATGACTGACTGGATTCCAGAACTTTCTAAGCATTTTCCTGGAGGTATGGACGAATTGGACCTGACCTCTATGAAAGTCGGCGATCGACTGATCGTGAAGACATTGCACACCGAATATCATCTCACCATCCTGGGAAACCAAAAGGCTCAGTTGGAAACAAATCGTAATGACAGGGTAAGCGGGCAAGTTCAAATTCAAGGCTGCACATTCGGTGCTTCCAGCACTATCAAGCCAGGGTCTCTGTTCTGTGGGGGTAATCTCGAATATACCTCCAATGATGGGGCACGTACTCACACCACGAGTACAATTCGATCACTGTACCTGATCCGTCGTACTCTGCAAAAATGATCCGTTATCTAGGAGTTAAGTATCTCAACCCGATAACTGCCAGAACCGAGACGGAGAAGCTGTCCTGAAGCAAGAGGGGCAATGTCTGCCGCAAGGAGGGGGCGACCATCCAAATCGACGGCTGAATTTTCCACGGCATTTTCCAACCAGAAGCAGCCCCGGTAATAGAGGAAGCGTCC
>Ga0302193_10001133_pt1 | contig 23100 bp, 17 predicted proteins | sample II_Bog_E3_3_FD_200228 | JGI IMG/M metagenome (GOLD analysis project Ga0302193, IMG submission 200228) | Peat permafrost microbial communities from Stordalen Mire near Abisko, Sweden - II_Bog_E3_3 | ecosystem: Environmental > Terrestrial > Soil > Wetlands > Peat | place: Sweden: Abisko...
CAGGCTGCCTTATAGGCGGCATGAAAAAATTCGGCATCCTCGGCGGCCTCGGCCGTGCCGGGCTGCAGCGGCGTGAGATCGCCGCCGCCGCCGAACCAGCCTTTGGTGGTCACGATCATCCGGGTGTTCATATGCACGGCCGGGACTTTGGGGGAGCGCATATGGGCGACCAGGCTGATCCCGGCGGCCCAGAATTTTCCGTCCTCATCCGCGCCGCGCATCTGCTTGGCAAAATCCGGAGAGAACGCGCCGTCCACCACCGAAATGTTCACGCCGACTTTCTCAAAGACATTCCCGCGCATCACGCTCATCTCGCCGCCCCCGCCTTCGGGGCGGTCCCAGGCAGTGCGGGCGAAGCGGCCTGGCGTGCCGCCTGACTCGTCCTCGATCGCCTCGAACGCCGCGCATATCCGGTCGCGCAAGGCGGCGAACCAGGAAACAGCTTCGGGTTTTAACGTATCATGGACGGGGCGGGAAGGATGATCGTTCATGCCGGGCAGGCTAGTACGACCTTGCCTAAGTGTCATCCACTCTTGAAATTTTCCGGCGTTGCCGCCATGCGTGTTCCGGAACAGTTTGCGCGCTAGGAGACGAGATGGCTGGGACGTCGGTACATGCGGTGGGTCAGGAAGCGGTGTCCCGGCGTGATTTCTTGAAAATCCTGACGATCTCCGGCGGGGTCATCGGGCTGGGCGCCATCGCCTGGCCGTTCATCGACGCGCTGGGGCCGGATGCGGATGGCAATGCGGCGGCGCATATGATCGTGAACGTCGCGGCTATCGCGGAGAACACGGCGATCAAGGTCACCTGGGCTGGGTTGCCGATCTATATCCGCAAGCTCACCGCCAAGCAGATCGCCGATAATGAGTTCGTGGTGCCCGAAAGCCTGCCGGACCCGGCAAGCTATACCGACCGCGTGAAGCCCGGCTATGAGAGTTTCGTTGTCGTGGTGGGGCTGAACACCGGCGTGCCCTGCGAGCTGGAAGGCAATGACCCGAGCGACACGCGCGGGCCGTTCGACGGCTGGGTCTGCCCCTGCGATGGCAGCGTGTACGACCCGCTCGGGCGGGTGCGCAGCGGTCCGGCGCGGAAAAATCTCGGCATCCCCCGTTTCACATTCCTGAACGACGCGCAAATCCAGTTCGGCTGAGGATAGAACCATGAGCACAGACGTTAAAGCATCCTGGGTATCGGCCCGGCTGCCCATCCTCGCCCAGGCGCAGGTTTTCTTCACGGAACGCAACTTGGCGCGGGAAGCGCCGTATCTCGGCATGCTGCCGGCCCTCATCACCGCAGCTTTGGTATTCATGGCGGCCTCAGGCCTCGTGCTCTCCGTCTATTACAATGGCGGGCAAGGCTTCAGCTCTCTGCAATTCATCGACCGCGATGTGAGCAATGGCTGGCTGATCCACGCCTTCCATGAAACCGGGACGACGATGATCTTCGGCGCGGTGTTCTTGTATTTGTTCCGGGGCATCTTCACCCGCGCCTATAAGGCACCGGGCGAGCTGGTTTGGATTTTCGGCGTGGCGCAATTCGCCCTGCTGCTGCTGGTCGGCTGGCTCGGCTACACGCTGACCGATGGCGCGGTGAGCCATTGGAGCCTCACCACCAGCGCCGATGACGCGACGCTGCTGACCGGCATCCCCGGCGCGGTGGCCACCTGGTTCTTCGGCGGCCCGGCGGGCGAGGGCACGCTTTCCCGTCTTGTCGTGTTCCATACCGTCCTGGCGTTGGCGGTATTCGCCATTGCGGCGCTGCATTACGCGGGGTCGAAGGCGATCGCGCCGAAAGTAAGCGGGCGGCAGGCGGTCGGTTTTCATCCTTATTATACGTCGCAATATTTCGTCGCCCTGGTGGTGTTCGCGCTGATCTTCTCGGTGCTGGTCTTCTTCGCGCCGCATCTGGGCGAAAACCCGCTGAACGCCGGACCCGCCGACCCGCTGATCGTGCCCGCCGCCCTCACCCCGCCCTGGTATCTGGCCCCGCTCAGCGCCGTGCAATCGGTATTCCCGGGCATTTACGGCGGGATCATCGGCGTGGTGGCAGCCCTTGGCGTGCTGTTCGCCTTGCCCTGGCTGGACCGTTCCGGGCCGAATGGCCGGGCCGGTTTCGTGTATAAATTGCTGGTGGTCGTGCTGGCGCTGGATGTGATCGGGCTCGCACTGGCGATCTCCGCCGGGCCTTCCGCCATTGCCGGCATTCTCGTGCTTGTTTTCACGGTCTGGTATTTCCTGCACTTCCTCGTGCTCACCCCGCTGGTCACCGCGTTGGAGGCAGAATAATGCGTCTCATCTTTACCCCCGTTCTCGCCGCCAGCCTGCTCTTTGCCGCCCATGCGCGGGCCGATGACACGTTGACCCCGCTGCATTTCCAGTCTCAGGGCACATTCGGCTCTTACGACAAAGCAGCATTGCAGCGCGGCTTCCTGGTCTATCAATCAGTTTGCGCGGGCTGCCACTCGGCCAACGAGCTGCATTACCGGGATTTGGAAGCGCTTGGCTTCACCCCTGACCAGGTGGCCGGCATCGCCGCCAATGTGAAGCTGGCCGATGGCTCGGCTGCGACGCTGGATGACGTGTTCAAGGCGCCGCCGGTGCAGGAAGCCGCCTTTGGCGGAGCCGTGCCGCCGGATTTGTCGAATATCGTGAATGAGCGGCCGAAGGGGCTGGAATATGTCTATAGCCTGCTGACTGGCTATCCTGCGGCAGCGCCCGATAATGTGAATCTGCTGCCGGGGCACTACTACAACCTCGCCTATCCGGGTAACCAGATCGCCATGCCTGCACCGCTGAAGGGCAATGATGTGGCCTATGCAGACGGCACGCAGGCAACCGCGCAGCAGGAAGCCGCCGATGTGAGCGCGTTCCTCGCATGGGCGGCGGACCCTAATCTCGATACGCGCCACGCGGTCGGGCTGCGGGCCGTGCTGTTCCTCGCCTTCCTCACGATCATTGCGATTGCGAGCAAACGGAAAATCTGGCGCGAGAGCGTTTGAAGAAACCCTCGGAACTCATTCAGCTAAAGGTGCATCCATGTCTGAAACCGTGACCCCTGTCATCGGCATCATCGGCGGTTCGGGGCTCTATAATATCGAAGGACTGACGAATACGCGCTGGGAGCGGGTGGAAAGCCCCTGGGGCGAGCCCTCGGATGAATTGCTGATCGGCGAGTTCGAGGGTGCCAAGGTCGTGTTTCTGCCGCGCCACGGGCGCGGGCATAAAATTTCCCCCTCCGGGCTGAACTATCGCGCCAATATCGATGCAATGAAGCGCGTCGGCGTGACCGATATTCTCTCGCTCTCGGCCGTCGGCAGCCTGAAGGCGGAGCTGCCGCCCGGGCATTTCGTCATCGTGGACCAGTTCATCGACCGCAGCTTCGCGCGCGAGAAGAGCTTCTTCGGCACCGGCTGCGTCGCGCATGTTTCGATGGCGCATCCGGTCTGCCCGCGCCTGGGCGACGCGCTCGAGGAATCCGCCAAGGCGCTGGGGCTGCCGGTGACGCGCGGCGGCACGTATCTGGTGATGGAAGGCCCGCAATTCTCCACGCTGGCGGAGAGCAATCTCTACCGCAGCTGGGATTGTTCGGTCATCGGCATGACCAACATGCCGGAGGCAAAGCTCGCCCGCGAGGCCGAGATTTGTTACGCGAGCGTGGCCATGGTGACCGATTTCGATTGCTGGCACGAAGACCATGACGCAGTGACGGTGGATGCCGTGGTGAAAGTGCTGCTCGGCAATGCTGACAAGGCGCGCGGGCTCGTGAAGACCGTGCTGCCGAAGATTTCCGCTGAACGCGCCCCCTGCCCTGCCGGCTGCGACCGGGCGCTGGAATACGCGCTGATCACCTCGCCGGAAGCCCGCGATCCGGCATTGCTGGCGAAGCTGGATGCGGTGGCCGGTCGTATAATCTAGGAAGCTCCCGCGAGCGCGGTCAGCACGATTTTAAAGTCCGGATTGCGCATCGAGCCGGCCGAGGAAAAACTCTCCTCGGCCATGCAATCCTCATTACTGGGCAGAAAACGGGCCGAGAAGATGACACGCTGGCCCAGGGCCAGATTGCGGGCCGTCGCGTAGATCGGCGAGTCCGCTTCCACCAGCATTTGTGGCAGGTTGAGGAGCGGGCTTTCCGGCGTGCTCAGCGTGAGATGCGGAGTCAGCATGATGACGATCCGGGCACTTTCCTTGCCCGCGAAATCCGGCAGCGCGTTGGGTTCGATACGGGTGATCCAGCCGCTCCAGCTCTGCGCGCCGAGAGTCGGCAGCACGCGGCATAAAGCAGCGGCGCGGGCCTGGCGCATGCCGACGCGGGCAAGGTCGTTTGGCGCGCCGATCCAGGATTCTCGCGCCTGCGAGATGGTGGCGATGAAGGCCGTCTCAGGTACTGGCATCATCAGCGCGGCGTGGCGGTGCGGGAGGGTCGCCAGGAACAGAACGCCACCTGCGATGACGAGCATGGCCAGGGTCTTCTGACGCGCCGTAAACCGCGCAAGGAGATCGTTGTTCGCCTTCATGAAATTCCCTGCCCGGCCCATGGGTATGATGAGGGGAAGCGCAGCCGCGCCGTCAACGCCCGCGCCGGAAAAAACCTCTGCCATGGTGGGGTTGTTGGTCTTGCGCCGCGTAGCTGATAGCGTTGCGGCCATGCTCTTCAACAGCGCCCTTGCGGCCTTTCTGCTCGCCTTTCCGGCGCTGTTCTCAATCGTGAATCCGCTGGGCGGGGCGATCATCTTCAATGAGGTAACTGCCCTGCAAACGCATGCGCAGCGTGCGGCGCTGGCACGGCGTGTGGCGGTTTATTCGACCATCGTGATGCTCGTGACGCTTTTGGCGGGCAGCTATATCTTAAGTTTTTTCGGCATTTCGCTGGATGCGCTGCGCATTGCGGGCGGCATTGTGGTGGCCGTGCGGGCGTATGAGATGCTCTCTGCACCCGACAACCAGTCCGCCCGCAAAGAGCAGGAAGCCAAGCCCGTCGGCGAGGCGGTGAGCGAGGATCTGGCAGGCTACGCGTTTTTTCCGCTCACGCTGCCCTTCACCACCGGGCCGGGAACGATCGCCGTGACCGTCTCGCTCGGCACGGAACGGCCCGACGGGCTGGCGCAGATTGTTGCGTTCTACGGCGGGGCCAGCGTTGCGGTGCTCGCCATGGCGGTGTTGATCTGGGTCTCCTATACCACCGCCGACCGGCTGGGCCTGGCGCTCGGCGCTTCGGGACGGCAGGTGGTGGCGCGAATCGCGGCGTTTCTGCTGCTTGGTATCGGCGTGCAGATCGCCCTTTCGGGCATTATTCCCGTGTTGCACCGCACGCTGACCAGCTAGGCATTAAACGCGCGATGAAATTCATAAGCGCGCTTATAATATAGTCCGTGATGGTTCAGGACTACGAACGCGATTTATTCTTTCTGCTGCACGACGTGGCGCGTCTGATGCGCGTGGAGGCGGATAAACGCGCTAAGGTGCATGGCATGACCCGTGCGCAATGGGGCATATTGCTGCGTCTTGGCCGCACGCCGGGGGTCAGCCAGAAAGAATTGGCGGACGTGCTGGAGGTGGAGCCGATTTCAGTGGCGCGGCTGGTGGACCGGCTGGAAGCAACCAAACTCGTCGAGCGCCGGGCGGATGAGCAGGACCGCCGCATCTGGCGGCTGCATCTCCTGCCCGCCGGTGCCGCCTTACTCACCGGAATCGAGCGGCAGCGCGAAGAGCTCGCGGCACTGATCATGCAAGGGTTGCCGGCGCAGGTGCGCGATTCGATGGTCGACGGGTTGTTGCGAATGAAGGCGAACATTTTAAGGCAGCCCCCCAGCCTCCCCTTGCAGCCGAGGGCTGCCGCCACAGATGAACATCCTGCGGCTTCGCCATCTTATTTGCAGGCACAGCCTGCTTCAACTTTCGAGGAGAGTGCGTAATGTCGCAGGCAAATACCGTCGCGCGGGACCAGCCGGCTGCGGCGCAAAAGCGCCCCGGCGCGGCAGCCATCCGCCGCGCGAACCGGAGCCGGATTCTCCGCCCGATTCTGATGATCGGCGGCATCCTGATCGTGGCGATCGTGACGCTGCTATTCTGGCTGTTCGGCGGACGTTATGTGAGTTCGGACGACACCTATGTCGATGCGGCGAAGGTTTCGCTCTCCACGGATGTCTCCGGCCTCGTGGCCGAGGTATATGTGCATGACAACCAGCATGTCACGGCAGGCGAGCCTTTGTTCAGCCTCGGGCAGACTTCGTTCAACATCGCAGTGCAGAGTGCGCAGGCGCAGCTGGCCCAGGCCGTGCTGGACATCAATTCCGCCAAGCGCGGCTATGCCGAGGCGCTGGCCGAGATTGACGAGCAGAACGTGCAGGTTGCCAAGGACAAGGCGGATCTGGCGCGCTATGCCGCGGTCGTCGGCAATGGCGGTGTTACGCGCGCGACCTATGACGATGCGCAATTCGCCTTGCAGGCGGATCAGGCGAAACTCGACCAGATGAAGGCTGCCGCCGGGCTGCAATTGGCAAAGCTCTCCGGCAATGCGGATATCGCGCCGGAGGACACCCCGGAATATCTGAGCGCGCTGGCGCAGCTGAATAGCGCGCTGAAATCCCAGCAGGACAGCATCGTTCGCGCGCCATTCTCAGGCTATGTCACGCTGGTGGAACAATTGCAGCCGGGCATGTTCATGCCCGCCGGGACCGCCGCGTTCGGGCTGGTCTCTGACACCGATGTGTTCATTACGGCCCAGCCGAAGGAAGACCAGCTGACCTGGGTGCGCGAGGGTCAGAAGGTAAGCATTACGGTGGACAGCTATCCCGGCCAGACCTGGGATGGCGTGGTGGAGAGCATCAGCCCGGCCAGCGGATCTGAATTCTCGATCCTGCCCGCGCAGAACTCCTCCGGCAACTGGGTGAAGGTGGTGCAACGCGTGCCGGTGCGGGTGAAGATCACCTCCGGCCCCGCCGGATTCCAGCTGCGCGACGGGATGAGTGCTGAGATCTCGATCGACACGAATCACCACAGGCATCTGTCGGACCTGTTCTGATGTCGGAACAGACTGGCGACGCTTTTATTGTAACGCCCAACCGGGCGCTCATCACCATATGCCTGATGATCGCAACGCTGATGCAGGCCCTGGACTCCACTATTGCCAATGTGGCGCTGCCATATATGCAAGGCAGCCTGTCGGCGTCCTATGACCAGATTACCTGGGTGCTCACCTCCTATGTGGTGATGGCGGCGATCATGACTGCGCCGGTGGGCTGGCTCTCGGCGCGGTTTGGGCGGAAGAATCTGTTCATTACCTGCCTGATCGGCTTCACGATCACCTCAATGCTCTGTGGCATTGCGGGCACGCTGGTGCAGATGGTGATCTACCGGCTGCTGCAAGGCGCATTCGGCGCGGCACTCGTTCCGCTTTCGCAATCGACCATGCTGGATATCTACCCGCCCGAGCAGCGCGGCTCGGCGATGTCGATCTGGGGCATGGGCGTCATGGTGGGGCCGATCCTGGGGCCGACGCTGGGCGGCTATCTGACCTCGGATTTCAACTGGCGCTATGTGTTTTTTGTGAATTTGCCGATCGGAATCGTGGCGATACTGGGACTGTTATTCCTGATGCCGAAGGTAACGCCGCGTAGCACAAACCGGTTCGACTGGACGGGATTTGCCGTGCTCTCCCTCGGATTGGCGACGCTGCAAATTGCGCTGGACCGGGGCGAGGAGCTGGACTGGCTGAACTCGAGCGAGGTGATCGCCTGCTTTGTTCTCGCGGGTCTGGGTTTCTACCTCTTCGTGACGCATATGATCACGGCGCGGAACACCTTCATTCCTCGCGCGGTGTTCCTGGATAAAAATTTCGTCGCGGCGCTGATCACCATGCTTTCAGTCGGCATGGTACTGCTCGCCTCCTCCGCGCTGCTGGCGCCGTTTCTTGAGAATCTCGGCAACTATCCGGTGGCGAGCGCTGGGCTGGTGATGGCGCCGCGCGGCGGTGGAACGATGTTCGCCATGCTGGTCTCCGGGCGGCTGACCAATAAGATAGACCCGAGATTGCTCATGCTGTTCGGCTATATCCTGCTCGGCTCGTCGATCTACATGCAGGAAGGTTGGACGCCCTCGGACTCTGTGCCCTATATGATGTTCACCATCGTGCTGCAGGGTGCTGGGCTGGGCTTTGTCTTCCTGCCGCTGCAGGTCGTGGCGTTCTATACCATGTCCGCCGAGTTGCGCACGCAGGGAACCTCCTTGCTTTCGCTGGTGCGTAATGTGGGCAGCGCCATCGGGATCTCGCTCACCTCCGCACTGCTCGATCATCAGACGCAATATGAGCATGCCGATCTCGCGCAATATGTCACACCGTTCAGCCGGCCGTTGCAGGTCGGAGGAAGCATCAGCCGGATGTTGAACCCGGCCTCCCCTGCCGGGGCATCGATGCTCAATTCCATGATTCAGACGCAGGCGCAGATCATCGCCTATATCGACGACTATAAATTCCTTTTGATCACGACGATCCCGGCGATGGCTTGCCTGTTCCTGATGTCCCGCCCCGCGAATGCTCAGCATAGCAAGGAGGTCCATGTGATGGAGTGAGGGTTTTTGCCGTTTCCCCATCGCAATACGCGAAACTGACGCAATCTTGTTCTTGACGTACCCGCGCAAGTTGTGATGCTGGTGGTTGCCAGATCATCATAAAGCCGCAGCTGGGGTCGATTTTGCCGGATCGTTTAAGCGCCGAAATCCTCGCAATACGCCAGAGCGGGCTGTTTCTAAGCCCCTGGTACTTGGTGCAGCACCCTGAGATTGACGCGCCCGGCGAGGACGGTGTCTCTCATTTCTGCGTTCTGGGCTGGCGCGAAGGCGCGCGGCCCAATCCTTATTTCGACCCCGGCTGGTATCTCGCGCAGAACCCGGACGTGGCCGCTTCCGCTGTAAATCCGTTGCTGCATTATATCGTGCTGGGCGATTTCGAGGGGCGCGCGCCCTCGCCAATTTTCGACGTGCGATGGTATCGGACGGCCTATGGGCTGGGGGCGAAGGATTTATGCCTGTCCCATTACATGGCGCGGCGGCTTACCGGGCAGGTGAATCCCGTGCCGGTCTTTGATGCCGCGTTCTACCTTGAGAACAATACGGATGTGGCGGCTGGCGGGGCGGACCCGTTCGAGCATTTTCTGAGCTTCGGCACGGCGGAAGGGCGCGACCCGGCGCCGGATTTTGATCTCAAATTCTACGTGAACCGCTATGGCGACATGCTGGGCGGCCAGAACCCTCTGCTGCATTATCTGGCGAACCGCGAGAGCGGGATGTTTCTGCCCCAGCGGCCCGAGCATGAGGGGCTGGTGCCATCGGCGGTGAGGCGCGCGACCCGGCCTTCCGCGCATTTTGAGGAATTCCGGCCAGTGGCCGTACACGCCAAGCGACATGCGAAATTGCTGGCGTATTATCTGCCGCAGTTCCATGCCGTGCCGGAAAATGACGCCTGGTGGGGCAAGGGATTTACTGATTGGACGAATCTCGGCCGCGCTTTGCCGCGCTTCGTTGGGCATCTGCAACCGCGCGTGCCGCGCGACCTCGGCTATTATTCGCTGGACGATCCCAACACGTTGCGGCGGCAGATCGAGATGGCGAAGGGAGCCGGGCTGAGCGGCTTCGTGTTCTACACCTATTGGTTCAACCGGCAGCGGCTGCTCGATAAACCGCTGGAGCAATTGCTGGGCGATCCGAGCCTGGATTTTCCGTTCTGTGCGATGTGGGCGAACGAGAACTGGACGCGCCGCTGGGACGGGCTGGAGCGCGAGGTGCTGATCGCCCAGGAATATCTGGAATCCGACGACGCCGCCTTCATCGCCTGCTTCGCCCGGCTGTTTTCCGATATGCGCTATATCCGCGTGGATGGCCGGGCCTTGTTCATGATCTACCGTGTGACGCTGATCCCCGACGCCACCGCGCGGATCGCGAAATGGCGTAGGATGTTCCGGGAATTATACAATGAAGACCCGTTAATGGTGATGGTGCAGAGCCTGGGGGATTATGACCCCACGCCCTACGGGCTGGACGGCGCGGTGGAGTTCCCCCCGCATAAGTTGAGCCAGGAGACCCCGCGGCTGAACGGCACGCTGGACCTGCTGGACCCGGATTTCGCCGCCACCGTGCATGATTATCAGGCGATTGCCGAGACCTCGCTCGCGATGCCAGTGCCGGATTACCCCTTGATCAAGACGATCGTGCCGGGATGGGACAATGACCCGAGGCGCGAGGGCAAAGGCCTGGTGCTGCATGATGCGACACCGGCGAAATACCAGGACTGGCTGGAAAAACTGGTTGGCTATAGTGCGAAAGATCCGTTTTTCGGCGAGCGGATCATCTGCGTGAACGCGTGGAATGAATGGGCGGAGGGCGCATTTCTGGAGCCTGATGTGCATTTCGGCGCGGCGTTTCTGAATGCGACAGGACGCGCAATCTGCGCGCGGGGCAGCGCCGCATTGCGGGCAGGGATTCTGCTGGTGGGGCATGACGCGCAGCCGCACGGCGCGCAATTGCTGCTGCTGCATCTGGCGCGCCGGCTGCGGCGGCAATGGGGCATTCCGGTGCATCTGCTGCTGCTCGGCGTCGGCCCGCTGCTCGGCGCCTATTACGAAACAGCCGAGGTGAGTGTGGCCTATGACAAGACCATCATCGGCAATTTGCTGGATAAATACCGCGAAGCCGGCATCCGCACGGCGATCGTGAATTCGGCCGCCTCGGCGCGGGTCGTGCCCTGGCTGGAGCAGCGCGGGATTCGCGCCAGCCTGCTGGTGCATGAGATGCCGCAGCTGTTGAAGGAATATAATCTGGAAATTCAGGCGCGCCTCGGCGGCGGTGCGGCGAGCCATCTGGTGTTCTCCAGCAACATGTTGGCCGAGACATTCAGCGCGGCGGTGGATCTGCAGGACGCGAAAACGGTGATTTTGCCGCAGGGCAATTACCAGGACATGCGCTTCGATGCGGCGGCGCGAGCGCGGGTCCGCGGGGAGCTGGGGCTGGCGGAGGACGCGTTTCTCGTGCTGGGGGCCGGGTTCGGACATGTCCGCAAGGGGTTCGACCTGTTCATCCAGCTTGCCCGCAAAATGCTGGCGCTGCGTGGGGATGTGCATTTCCTTTGGGCGGGCGATGTCGAATTCACGCTGAAGACTTATCTGGGCCCGGAAATCGCGGCGGTGGCGGCGACGGGCAATTTTCATCACGTGCCATTCACCGAGCAGGTGGCGGAATATTTTGCGGCCGCGGATGTGTTCGCGCTCACCTCGCGGGAAGACCCCTACCCGACCGTGGTGATGGAGGCGCTTTCCTGCGGCGTGCCCTGCATCGCCTTCGAGGGTGCGGGCGGCATCCCCGAACTGCTGCGCCGCGAACGCGCCGGGCGTGTCGCGAGGCTGGCGGATGTGGATGATTTTCTGGCGCATCTGGCTTCATTGCTCGACCATGAGAAGCTGACGGCGATGCGCCCCAGGCTGAGCGCCATGGCAGCGCAAAAATTCGACTTCCCCGACTATGTCGAGAAGCTGCTGCGCCTGGCCCAGCCGGAACTACGCATGGTGAGCGTGGCGGTGCTGAATTACAATTACGCGCGCTATCTGCCGGAGCGGCTCGGCTCCGTCTTCGCGCAGACCTATCCCGTAAAAGAGGTGCTGTTTCTGGACGATGCCTCCACCGATGATTCCGTGGCGGTGGCCAAGGCGCAGGCAGCCCAGGCGCGCCGGACGTTGCGGATCGTGGTGAATGAACAAAACTCGGGCTCGGTATTTGCCCAATGGAAGCGCGCGGCGGAAATGGCCACGGGCGAGTTCATCTGGCTGTGCGAGGCCGATGACGCGGCAGACCCCACATTTCTGGCGCGGCTGATGGAAGCCATGGCGGGGGCGGAAAACCCGGTTCTGGCCTTCACCGACAGCCGGGCGGTGGATGGCGAGGGCAAACAGGTGATGCCGAGCTATCAGTCCTATTATTTCGCCTCGGGCGTGAAGACGCTCGCCGCTTCGGGCATCTGGGAGGCGCGCCGATTTGCCGAGACGGCGCTTGGCGTGCGCAACCTGATCCCGAATGTGAGCGGCGTGCTGTGGCGGCGCGAGGCGCTACTGCGCGCGCTAGCTGACGTCCCCGATATCACGAAATGGCGGCTGGCAGGGGATTGGGTGCTGTATCTGGCCGCCCTTGCGGGAGATGCTCAGTGTACACGCATAACGGGCAATGTCATCTATATTGCCGAGCCGCTCAATACCCATCGTCGGCATAGCGGCGGGCTCACGCAAAGTTTAACACCCGCCGCGCATGTGGCTGAAATTGCTGCGGCGCAAAAAATTGTAGCAAAATCAATGCATTTTAACCCAGACCAGCTGGCAAGGCAGGCTGAATATTTACAAGAAGTAACTCGACGGATGGATCGGCGCAAACCAAAACAGGTCCAGATGGTTGTGCGGAAATACAATTTCTGATTGAATACGGTCTCCGCAATCATTTTGATCAGGTAATTTAATGAAGATAATTCTCACGGGCGGATGCGGTTTTATCGGCTCCGCCGTGATCCGCCGGGCCATTGCCGGCGGCAAGCATGAGATCATCAATATCGACAAAATGACCTATGCGGCCTCTGAGGATGCGCTGGAGGGGGCGCGTCATCATCCCCGGCACAGGCTGATCCGCGCTGATATCACGGATGGCGCGGCGATGCGCGCGGCCTTCGCTACGCATCAGCCCGACGCGGTGATGCATCTGGCTGCCGAGAGCCATGTGGACCGTTCAATCGACGGGCCTGGCGATTTCGTGCGCACGAATGTGACCGGGACCTTCGTGCTGCTGGAAGCGGCGCGCGCCTATTTTGCCACGCTGCAGGGCGAGAAGCGGGCAAAATTCCGGTTTCATCATATTTCCACCGATGAGGTGTTCGGTGCGCTGAGCGATGGCGATGCGCCGTTCGACGAGCACACGCCGTATGATCCGCGCAGCCCGTATTCGGCCTCGAAGGCGGCCTCGGACCATCTGGCGCGGGCCTGGATGCACACTTATGGCCTGCCCGTCATCGTCTCCAACACCACGAATAATTACGGGCCCTGGCAGTTTCCCGAGAAGCTGATCCCGCTGATGCTGATCAACGCCATCGAGGAGCGGCCTTTGCCGGTTTACGGCAACGGGTTGAACACGCGGGACTGGCTGTTCGTGGACGACCATGCCGAGGCGTTGCTGAACGTGGTCGAGCGCGGCGTACCCGGGGCGACCTATTGCATCGGGGCGCGCCAGCCGCGCCGGAATATCGATGTGGTGAAGGCGATTTGCGCGCTGGTGGATGCCAGGCTGCCGAGTGCGGCGGGTTCGCGAGAGCGGCTGCTGACCTATGTGCGGGACCGGCCCGGCCATGACCATCGGTACGAGATCGACCCCGGCGGGGCGGAGCGGGCGCTGGCCTGGCGGGCAGCCCATGATTTCGAACGCGGGCTGGCGGTGACGATCGACTGGTATCTCGCGCATCAGGATTGGTGGCAGGGAATACGCGGCCAAAAATATGCCGGGCAGCGCCTGGGAGCGGCGGCATGATCCGGAAGGGGATTTTACTCGCGGGCGGCTCGGGCTCACGGCTGCACCCGATGACCCAGGCAACGTCCAAACAGCTCCTGCCGGTCTATGACAAGCCGATGGTGTATTACCCGCTCTCGACGCTGCTGCTGGCCGGAATCCGGGAGGTGCTGATTATCTCCACGCCTGCGGATCTGCCGCAGTTCCAGCGGCTGTTCCATGACGGTTCGCATCTGGGCGTACGCATCAGCTATGCCGAGCAGCCGAGCCCGGATGGTCTGGCACAGGCTTTCCTGATCGGCGAGCGCTGGATCGACGGCGAGGGTTGCGCGCTGGCGCTGGGGGATAATTTGGTCCATGGCGATCATCTCTCAACCCTGCTGCGCGCCGCGGCGGCACGGCCGGAAGGGGCGACGGTGTTTGCCTATCAGGTCCGCGACCCAGAGCGTTACGGCGTGGTCTCGTTCGACCAGGACGGCAAGGCGATCGAGATCGTAGAGAAACCCACCACCCCGATATCGTCCTGGGCCGTGACGGGACTTTATTTCTACGACCATCGGGTGACCCGCTTTGCACGGGAGGTGCGGCCCTCGGCGCGCGGCGAGTTGGAGATTACGGACCTCAACCGCATGTATCTGGAAGCCGGCACGCTGCATGTGGAAAGGCTGGGGCGCGGCATGGCCTGGCTGGATGCGGGCACGCCGGATTCCCTCGTACAGGCCACGACATTCGTCCAGACGATCCAATCCCGCCAAGGCAATCTGGTGGGTTGCCCGGAGGAGGTGGCATTCCGCATGGGCTATATCGACGCCGATGCGCTGCGGACGCGCGCGCGGATGATCGGCAAGACAGAGCTTGGACGGATTTTGACCGATATCTCCGAAGGGGTGCATTGATGCGGATCGAAAAACTCAACATCCCCGAAGTGCTGCTGATCACGCCGCAGAAATTCGCGGATTCACGGGGATATTTCTCGGAGACCTGGAGTAGCGCCAAGCTGGCGGCGCAAGGCTTCGAGCCGCATTTTGTGCAGGATAACCAGAGTTTCTCGGCCCAGGCCGGCACGGTGCGCGGCCTGCATTGCCAGGTGGCGCCGAGCGTGCAGGGCAAGCTGGTCCGGGTGGTCAAAGGTGCAATCTGGGATGTGGCGGTGGATATCCGCTGTGGCTCGCCGACCTATGGGCAATATGCGGCGGCGGTGCTGAGCGAGGAGAACTGGTCGCAGCTCTGGATTCCGGGCGGGTTCCTCCACGGCTTCTGCACGCTCGAGCCGAATACTGAGGTGATCTACAAAGTAACGGCGGATTACGACCGGGCGGCCGAGCGGGCGGTGATCTGGAACGACCCGGATCTGGCGCTGCCATGGCCTGTGGCGGCTGGGGAGGCCCTGCTCTCGGATAAGGACCGGGTGATGCCGCGCCTCGCCGAATGCGAGAGCTGGTTCTCCTACACCGAGAGCCACCGGCAATACGCATGATCCTCATCACCGGTGCATCCGGGCAGTTGGGCAACGCGCTGAGCACGCTGGCCCAGGCGCGCGGGCTGGCATTTACGGCGGTGAGCCGGCCGGAATTCGATTTCGAGCGGCCCGAGAGCGTTGCCGCCTGTTTTGCGGCGGCGCGGCCCTCAATGGTCATCAACGCCGCCGCCTATACGGCGGTGGATGCGGCGGAGCGCCATCCCGAGGCGGCGAAGGCGGGTAATCATACCGGGCCGCTGCTTCTGGCGCGGCTTTGCGCCGATTCGTGCATTCCGTTCATTCACGTCTCCACCGATTACGTCTTCGATGGGGAAAAAGGCGCGCCCTATTTGGAGAGCGATCCGACCGGACCGACGGGGGTATATGGCGCAACCAAACGCGACGGCGAACTCGCCATTCTGGCGAGCGGCGCGCGGGCGATCATTCTGCGTACCGCCTGGGTTTATTCTGCGCATGGCAAGAATTTCGTCCGCACCATGCTCGGCGCAGCACGCAGGCTCCCCACGCTGCGCGTGGTGGCGGACCAGCGCGGCACGCCGACGGCAGCACCCGATCTGGCGGCGGCAATCCTCGATATCGTCGCCCGCCTGGAAGAAACCGGGTGGCGCAACGCCTATCAAGGCATCTATCACGCCACCAATGCGGGAGAGACCACCTGGCACGGTTTCGCCTGCGCGATTTTCGAGGAGGCGCAGGCGCAGGGAATTCGCCCGCCCGAGGTAAGCGCCATTTCAACGACGGACTGGCCGACGCCTGCCCGCCGCCCGGCGGATTCACGGCTGAACTGCGACCGGCTGCACGCGGTGTTCGGTGTGCGGCTGCCGCATTGGCGGGCAAGCCTCGGCCCGATCGTGGGCCAGTTGATGGCGATGGACGCACCGGTGGAAACAGCTCTGACAGCAAACATGTCCGCCAACACACAACCTTCGGAAAACTTATTTCTCGGATAAACAATTTATTGTTGAATTTCATTGCCTGATGCCGGCGATGGGCTGTATGCTGTCATGCGTATGTGAACGATCAGAACATAAGCGCCGCATGATGACGAAGGGTTGTATTATGTCCGAATATTTTGACGATAACGGCCAGCGTTGAGTTTTTCTGCCTCAGCGGGTGTTCTGCCGGTCATTCGCATACTTCTTTCAACCTATAACGGCGCGCGGTTTTTACGCCCGCAGCTCGAAAGCCTGATTGCGCAGCGGCATCAGGGCTGGGAATTATACTGGCGGGACGATGGTTCTACCGATGAAACCGTCGCCACTATGCGCGAATTTGCGGAGTCCCAAGCACCGGGGCGCTGCGTGGAATCCACCAGTTCCGGGCCGCATCTTGGCGCTCCGGAGAGTTTTCTGACGCTGCTCGCAGAAGCACATGACGCCGAGGCGGTGGCCTTCGCGGACCAGGACGATGTCTGGCTGCCCGATAAGCTGCTGCATGCCGCCGAATGGCTGCGGGCCGAAGGGGGAAAGCCGGTCCTGTACTGCGCAAGGCAGTTTTTGGTGGATGAGGCGCTGCGCGGCGCAAAACGCTCCGCATCCTATGCCGGGCCGCATCAGTTTCCTGCCTGTCTGACGCAGAATATCGCGAACGGGAACACGCTGGTGATGAACCATGCAGCCGCCGCGCTGGTCGCGGCGATGCGGCGGCCGGAGCATACCGTGCATGACTGGTGGAGCTATATCGTGGTTTCGGCCTGCGGGGGCCGCGTCATTTTCGATCCGCGGCCACAGATTCTCTACCGGCTACACAAGAATAACCTGATCGGCTCGGCCCGCCCTTGGCCAAGCCGGGCGCTGGCAGCGATCCAGCGTGGGCCGGGCATTTTCATGACCATGATGCACCGCCATGTCGACGCGCTGGCCAGCCAGCCGGGCTTGCTATCAGCCCCGGCGCTTCATGATCTGCGGGTTATTCAAGCCGCTCTTAATGGCGGGGTCCTGCGGCGCCTATCCGCCTTGCGGTGTCGGGCGTTCCGGCGCCGCAAGCTGCTGGAAAACATTCTGTTCTGGTTCTGGTTCGTGACCGAGCGGCGCCAGCGGGCATTAGACCAGACGAAAATGCTGCCGCGTTGGGCAGTGCGCGAACGCCCGGCGGCGGAGTGACACAGTTCGAGACGAAGAGTCGCGGGGCATTAGAGCGCGATGACATTGAGATGAACCGCTCGCGGTTCAACTTAATGTCATCCGGGTCTAAAGCGATCATGCTCCAAGAGCTGTTTCAAAAGTCGCTCTGGTGAGTCGTATAGTGGTGATTTTCGAGCAGCGGAGCGCAGCGACCTTCAGGTCGGGAGCACCGGCGCGCAGAAAATCGCCGCTAGACGGCCGCCAGAGCGACTTTTGGAATAGTCTCTAAGCGGCGGTCGCGCGACGCTTGGGAGTGACCATTGGCGGAGGGTCGTCCGCTGTGGGCGTCAGGGCTTCCAGCAAGGCGAGCCGCAGCTGGTGGAGTTTGCGTTCGTTCTCCACCTTCATGCCGAACACGTCCTTCACGTAGAACACGTCGACCGCGCGCACGCCGTAGGTCGTCACATGGGCGGAGGCGATTTGCAGGCCTTCTTCCGAAATGGCCGAGGTGACATCGTGCAGCAGGCCTGGACGGTCGCGCCCGTTGACCTCGATGACGGTATGGCGATTGGAGGCGCGGTTATCCACCACCACGCGCGGCGGCACATGAATGGCGCGCATCCTGCCGGGGATGAGGCTGCGCGTGGCCTTGCGGATTTCCGAAACGAGCTTGAGTCGGCCGGAAAGTGCTTGCTCCACAAGCGAAGACAGACGGGCCAGCCGGTGCGGCGTATCGTAGGGTCCGCCAGCGGCATCCTGAATCCAGAACGTATCGAGCGCCATGCCATCCGTCAGGGTGTGAATGCGCGCATCCACGATCGAGGCCCCGGCAATGGCGAGCGCGCCCGCGATCCGGCTGAACAGCCCGGCATGGTCGGCGGTGTAGACGACGACTTCCGTCACGGCGCGGGCCGGGAGCGGCTCGCAATTCACGGTCAGCGGCGCGGCGCGCAGCTTGGCGTCGCGGATCATACGCGCATGGCGCTCGATGCTTTCCGGGTCGAAGCCGAGCCAGTAGCTGGGATAGCCGAGCGAGAGGAAATCATCCCGCGCTTCGGCCGGCCAGTCCGCCAGCAAGGTGGCGACGACATCTTTCACGCGGGAGATGCGGGCGTCGCGCTCGGTGGTGGAGAGGCCGCCTTCCAGCACCTCGGCGACGCGGGCGTAAAGCTCGCGCAGGAGTGTCGCTTTCCAGCCATTCCAGACTTTCGGGCTGACAGCGCGGATATCCGAGACGGTGAGGATCAGCAGCAGACGCAGGCGCTCGGGCGACTGGATGGTGTCAGCCAGGTCGAGAATGGTCTTCGGGTCGTCGATATCGCGCGAGAACGCGGTCTGGCTCAGCAGGAGATGGTGGAGGACGAGCCAGGAGACCATTTCGGTCTCCTCCGCGGTCAGGCCGAGCGCCGGGCCGACATAAAGCGCGATTTCAGCACCAAGCACGGAATGGTCGCCGCCACGCCCTTTGGCGATGTCATGCACCAGAAGTGCGACATAAAGCGCGCGGCGGGATTGCACCTGCTCGATGAGGTCGCTGGCGACCGGAGCGATTTCCTTGAGGTTCCCGGCCTCGATGTTGTTGAGCACCTTGATCGCCTGAACGGTGTGAACATCCACCGTATACACATGATAGGTATCGAACTGCATCTGACCGACGATGCGCCGCCAGTCCGGCAGATAGCGGCCCAGCACGCCGCTCTCGTTCAGCAGCGTGAGCCAGCGCGCGGAATCGCAGGAGCGGTGCGAACCCTGCGCGTCATCCCCGCCGCAGAGCAGGTTGAGGAACAGCGCGGCAGCGCGCTTGTTGCCGCGCAACTCGGCGCCAAGCGGCGCGGAGCGGATGAGCATGCGCCGCGCCAGCGGGTGCAGTTCCAGCCCGCGGTCGCGCGCGCAGATGAGAATGCGGAAAATGCTGGTGGGATCGGTCTCCGGGTCGTGGCCCGGCGCGAAAAGAATTTGGCCGTCCGCCAGGACGAAGCCGGCCTCCACCAAAGCGGCATCGGTTTCCGCCGCCAAAGCGGGCGGGCCGAGTGCGGCGCGGACCAAAGCGGGTTCCAGCACGCCGGTCACGCGGGCGACTTCGCGCACGACGAGGAAATAATGGCGCATGAAGCGCTCCACCCCATCCTGCCTGCCATGGCGGGTATAGCCCATGCGGGCGCCGACGACGGGCTGGAAGTCAAAGGTCAGGCGCTCTTCCGCGCGGCCCGCGACGTAATGCAGGTGGAAGCGCACGGTCCAGAGATATTCCCAGGCACGCTTGCAGGCGCGCGCCTCGGTCTCGGTGAGAATGCCGCCGCCCGGCGCATCCTTGCCGACCAGCTCGGACATGGCGAAGGTGTTGAAGACGTAGCGCGAGAGCCAGTAGAGCGTCTGCAAATCGCGCAACCCGCCCCTTCCCTCCTTGACGTTCGGCTCGACCATGAATGGCGTTTCGCCGAAGCGGCGATGGCGGGCGGCGCGCTCGGCCTGCTTGGCATGGATATATTCGCCCGGGCCGTCGGCAGCGCAATCGGCGCGGAAGGCCTTCTGGAAATCGACGAACAAAGCGCGGTCGCCCATCAGGCAGCGCGCGTCGAGCAGCGAGGTGCGGATCGTCACATCCGCCTTGGCTTCGCGCAGACAGTCCGGCAGCGAGCGCGTGGCGTGGCCGACCTTCAGGCCAAGATCCCAGAGAAAATAGAGGATGAACTCGACCGCGCGCTCGACGCGCTCGCTGGCTTTGCCGTCGGTGAGGAAAAGCAGGTCGATATCGGAGAACGGGGCCAAAGTGGCGCGGCCATAGCCACCGGTCGCGGCCATGGCCAGACGGTCTTTCTCGGCCAGCGGCAGCACGGCGAGCGCGTAGTTGAACAAGGCAATGACCAGCTCGTCCATCATCGCCGCATGCAGCCGGGCAGCGAGCAGGCCGTTCAGCCCGTCCCGCTCGAAGCGCAGCTGCACATGGGCCTGAATACGGCCAAGCTGCCGGCGAAAACTGGCCAGGGCGGCATCGCGCGGGGGCGGGCTGCCCTGTGGGACCAGCTCGGCCAGGGCGGCGGCAATTTCAGGCTGTTTCGGCGTGGTCGGCATGTCGTACATGCTAGATCAATCTGGCTGACGTGGGAACGTGATCGCGTGGGTATTCCACGAGTTCACCATGAGTTTAGTCATTCCGCCACCCTGGTTGCCAGATGAATAGATAGGCGGCTGCGTAGCGCGTAGAGCGTATCGAGCGCCTCGCGCGGGGTCATTTTATCGGGGTCCAGGGCTTCCAATTCGGCAAGCAGCGCCTGCGATTCATCGGGAGCTTCAGGTTCCGTGCCCGCGAACAGGGGCAAAGGCGACACGACGGGGGCGTTGCGTTCCGCCGCTTTTAGCAGAATCTCTGCCCTTTTTGCGACGTTTTCCGGCACCCCGGCCAGCCTTGCCACATGCACGCCCCAGCTGCGCTGGGCGGCGCCGCGAATAACCTCATGCATGAAGACGACCTCCCCCCGGAATTCCTTTACCCGCATCGTACAGGCGTTAAGCCGGGGCAATGTATCCGCGAGGCCGATCAGTTCATGAAAATGTGTGGCAAATATGGCGCGGCAGCGTGTCCCGTTATGCAGGGCTTCCAGCACCGCCTGGGCGATGGCAAGCCCGTCGCGCGTGCCGGTGCCACGGCCGATTTCATCGACGATGACGAAGCTGCGCGGCCCGGCCTGATGGAGAATGGCCGCGGTTTCGATCATTTCCACCATGAAGGTGGAACGGCCGCTGGCCAGATCATCCGCGGCACCGACGCGGGAGAACAGCCGGTCCACCAGCCCAAGGCGCATCGCCTCGGCGGAAACGGGCAGTCCGGCCTGGGCGAGAATCACCAGCAGCGCGTTCTGGCGCAGATAGGTGGATTTGCCCGCCATATTGGGGCCGGTGAGCAGCATGAGGCGACGCCCGGCGGAGAGATCCGCGTGGTTGGGGATGAAGCCGGCACCGGGCGGCAAAGCGGCCTCCACCACCGGGTGGCGGCCGGATCTGATCTCGAAATCCTCCGCATCCGTCAGCTCCGGACAGGTCCAGCGATTCGTGGCCGAGAGCGTGGCGGCGGATTGCAGCACATCCAGCAAAGCCAGGGCATGGGCGCAGGCGGCCAGCTCTTCGGCGACGGTGAGGATTTGCTTGATGAGCCAGTGGAAGACGATTTTTTCGCGCGCACTCGCACGGGCGGCGGCCTCGGCGATCCGCTGGTCCAGCGTGGAGAGTTCGGGATGGGTGAAGCGTGCGCCGTTCGCCATGCCTTGGCGCAGAATGAGTTCCGGGTTTTCCCGCAATTTTTCCACCGCCACGGAAGGGACTTCGATGATGTAGCCGAGTTGCGCGTGGTGGCGGATTTTTAAGGATGCGACGCCATAGCGCTGGGCAAGCTCGGTCTGGAAGGCGGCGATCACCTGCCGCGTATCGTCGCGCAGCCGGCGCTCTGCATCCAATTCTGGGTCGAAACCGGGCGCGATCGCGCCGCCATCTTCCAGCTTGAAGGGTGCGGGTTCGGCCAGCGCGGCGCTCAGCGTCTCGTACAGCCCCGGAGCCGGGGCGAGGGCAGCGGCGGCCTCCTCTAGCAAGGCGTTGCCGGGCGGAATTCGGCCCGTGAGCGATGCGGCGATGCCGAGCCCGGCGGCAATGGCGGCAAGGTCGCGCGGCCCGGCACGGCCCAGCGCGATACGGCCGAGCGCGCGCGAGACATCCGGCGCGCCCCGTAAGGCCGCGCGGATTCGCTCGGCCTCGCCGGAATCGCGCAGAGCGAGCCAGGCGGACTGACGCGCCTGGAGGGGCCCAAGCTCATTCAGCGGGGCGGCAAGCCAGGCCGCCAGTAGCCGCGCACCAGGGGCGCTGACCGTGCGTTTGATGGAAGCGAGCAGGCTACCGGATTCCGCCCCTGCCCGGCTCAACAGAATTTCCAGGCTGGCGCGCGTCGCGGTATCCATCGCGAGCTGGCCCTGGCCGCCCGCTGAAGCCGGATGGGAGAGCCGGGGCATGGCGCCCATTTGGGTGGCGGCGATATAGGCAAGCAAATGTGCGGCGGCGAGCGCCTCCCCATCCTCGAACGTGCCGAACGCATCCAGGCTGGCCGCGCCGAAATGCCGGGCGAGGTCCAGCCGGGCTTCCGGCACATTGGCGGGCATTTTCAGCGCGAGGCGCGCGGTGGCCGCACGGCGCGGCGCGTAGGAGCCGAGATCGATGCCATCGGGGGCAAGGATCTCGGCGGGGTCGAGGCGGCCCAGAATGGCGGGCAGCCCGGCAGCGTCACTCGCCTCGGTCTCGAACAGGCCGGTGGAAATATCCGCCCAGGCGATGCCGATCTGGGTACCCAATTGCACGATGGCGGCGCAGAAATTGGCCCGCCCGGCTTCCAGCAGCGATTCCTCGGTGAGTGTGCCGGGGGTGACAAGGCGCACGACATCGCGCGCCAGCGGGCCTTTGGCGCCACGCGCCCGGGCGGCGGCGGGGTCTTCCATCTGCTCGACGATGGCGACGCGGAAGCCGCGGCGGATGAGGCGGGCGAGATACATTTCCGCCTGCGACACCGGCACGCCGCACATCGGCACCGGCTGGCCCTGATGCTGGCCGCGCGCCGTGAGCGCGATATCCAGCGCAGCGGACGCCGCCTGGGCGTCGGCAAAAAACAGCTCGTAGAAATCCCCCATGCGGAAGAACAGCAGCGCGTCTTCATGATTGGCCTTGATGGCGAACCATTGCGCCATGGCGGGGGAAGCCCCGGTTGCATCGCTTGGAGTCATGACCCGGCATTAAAGCCTTGAATGGGATGGATTGCCAATTGGCGGCGCGCAGGCAGATGCGTCGTGGATGCGCGCCGTGGCCGGGCAGCGCCGGACGAGGTTTTTAGATCCCGTTACCGCCGGAAGCGACCAGGGCCTCGCGCCAGTTGAAGAGCGGCGGGTCCGTGGCGAGGATTTTGGTGAAATCAGCCGGCGGCATCGGGCGGTAAAACAAATAACCCTGCGCCTGGGCGCAGCCATAGGAGGTGAGCAAAGCGGCCTGCTCAGCGGTCTCC
>Ga0302193_10001138_pt1 | contig 23063 bp, 14 predicted proteins | sample II_Bog_E3_3_FD_200228 | JGI IMG/M metagenome (GOLD analysis project Ga0302193, IMG submission 200228) | Peat permafrost microbial communities from Stordalen Mire near Abisko, Sweden - II_Bog_E3_3 | ecosystem: Environmental > Terrestrial > Soil > Wetlands > Peat | place: Sweden: Abisko...
TCTACATTGCGCAGCACCGCATGACCGGCTCCGAGCATGACATTGCCCAGTACATTTCGCTGGCTCTCTACCTCACGCCGCCGCCGGAGATGGAAACGTCAGAAGACGTGACCGAGATGCCCCCAGACTCCACCCAGGTGGTCGAGATCGCGCCGCTGCTGCGGGACTTTGTTGCTGCCGTTGATCTGAACGGCATCTGGCTCAGCGTCCGGCCCACCTATGACAAGGAAGCCGACGCGCTGCACGATCCGTTGTCGAAGATGATCGTCTCCACCAACCTCTATCTCAAGATGCCGGCTTCCACGTACGAAGGGCGCCGTTTTCTGGTGGTCATCGAGCCCATGCTCTCGCCCAGCCTGGTCAACGCGCGCATCTATGGTACCGATTACATCGTGGTCGTTTCGCCGGTCCACGGCGCCATTCGCATGAACGATGTCCGCCACACCTATCTGCACTACATTATCGAGCCGCTGCTCAATGCCCGCGCCAACGCCATCGATCGCGCCCAGCCCATCCTCAAGGAAATTCGCGACGCGCCGCTGGCCTTCCGCTACCGCTCAGACACTGTGCCGCTAACCATCGAGTGCCTTATCAAGGCGGTCGAGGCGCGCACCATGGATACCGGCGTGCCCGCGTTCAAAATCCCCGCCAACACCGACCGCGAGGACATGCCCCGCTACGAACACGACCGGCAGATCTACCAGCAGAAGGTCGACGCCGTGCGCATCGCCACCGTGCGCCACGACATGACCCAGGGCTTCGTGCTGACGCAGTATTTCTACGAGCAGATGATTCTGTTCGAGAAAGATTCGGCCAGCCTCAAGGACACCATCGGTGAGATGGTCTACAGCATGGACGTGGACCAGCAGGTGCACCGCGCCCGCAATCTCGAATTTGACAAGGAAGCGGACGGCGAAGTGCTGGGCCGCACCCAGCCGCGCAAACTCACCGGTCTCGACCTGGCCGAGGCGCGTCTGGCCGGCGGTGATGCGGTGACGGCCAGCGCCATGGCCCGCCAGGTGCTGGCCGAGCCTTCCGACTCCCTCCAAGCCGTGGCCGACGGCGCCCGCGCCAACTTCATCCTGGCCCGCGCCGCAATTGTCACCGGCCATCCCGACGAGGCCATCGATCGCTTCCAGAAGACCCTGGCCACCAGCAAGGACAACCGCCTGCTGGCCTGGTCACACATCTACCTGGGCCGGATGCTCGATCTGGACTGCAAACGCGACGAGGCTGTCACCGAGTACCAGGCAGCCCTGACCGTGCGCGACGGCCAGCAGGATACGCGCCTGGCCGCCGAGCGCGGCGTCAAGGCGGCATATGCGGTCAACGGCCACACCTGTGACGAAGATGCAGGTGACGACTCGGACAAGGATCATCAGGTTCCTGGGACAGCCAAGCCGGACAGCATCACGCCGCCCAACTCGGCAACGCCTTCGCCGCAGAAACCCCAATAAAGTGTGCGACAGCGGCGCAGGGATGGAGGCAGACTGGCTTCGAGTCTGCCCCCTGTCCTTGCGAAAGTGTCACCATAATTAATTGAATCTGAATCACTTGCAAATCTTCCATAATTTCTTGACTAAAAGTTCTACTTCCATTTACTAGAATGAATCGATCACAGATTAACCGTCACAAATGTGGGAACGGTTTCACCTCTTGATGAAGGCGCGGAAGCGGTTCTGATCTCTGGTCCCGATCGATTGTTTCTTTTTAGGCAGACGCCGCAAACAAAGCTTATCCAACTAACCGTTACTCAGCGTCTAACCAGCATCGAACGGTGCAATGGAACAGCACGCCTGGCGCGCGCAAGCAGGCGAAAGTCTGGCGCGATTCCAGCCGGCACATAAATGGGGAGCACGTGGAAGCAAGATTGGTCGACCTGGAGGCTGCGCTCGGCCACGGCTTTTCCAGCCGGGAATTGCTCCTGCGTGCCCTCACTCACCGCTCGCTTGCCAATGAGCGCCCCATTGCGGGCGGGGCGACGGACCCAGCTTGGAGTCCCGATACTGAGGGCGACAATGAGCGCCTGGAGTTCCTCGGCGACGCGATTCTGGGGCTGGTCGTGGCCGAGGCTCTTTTCAAAGCTCATCCGGGTTGGCGCGAAGGTGAATTGACCAGGGTTCGCGCTCAGCTGGTCAGCCGCAAGCACATGGCCGAGGTAGCCATGGCCATTGGCCTGGGCAAGCACCTGCGCCTCAGCAGGGGAGAAGAACGCGGCGGCTTGCGCAACAAGGCCACAGTCCTTTCCAATGGCATGGAGGCAGTGGTCGGGGCGCTGTTTCTCGACGCCGGCCTGGAGGCGGTCCGGGAGTTTGTGCGCTGTCACGTCATGGGCCAGGCAGCCGAGCAACTGGCCGAGGAGTTGCGCTCCGGCGAGGCCCTGGGCAACTACAAATCGGCGCTCCAGGAGTTTACCCAGTCCGCACGCATGGGAACTCCGGTGTACAAGGTCAAGGGCGAGAGTGGCCCCGACCACCGGAAACGATTCCTGGTCGAGGTTCGTTTCAATGCGGAGGGCGTCGCCGGTCAGCCTCTCGCGCAAGGGAGAGGAAGCACCAAGAAACTGGCCGAGCAGGATGCCGCGCGCCGAGCCCTGGAACTGCTCAAGACCGGTGAATTGGAAGCTGGCGCATTTGAGCGAGACACAATAGGTGACGAGGAGCAGGCAATCGAATGAGCACTTCAGCGCAGGAGCCCGGCCCTCCATTGCCGCAACACGCGCCGCACCGGCTCCATCTACCCACCGTGCCGGAAGCGCTGGCTTCGCTGTTGCAGACTGTCATTGTCGCCCTGTTTCTGCTCACATTTCTGATCGAGCCCTACCTCATTCCCTCTGAAAGCATGGAGCACACGCTGCTGGTGGGCGATTTTCTGCTCGTCAACAAGCAGGTCTACGCTCCAGCGGGCTGGCCCGGCCGCTTGCTGCTGCCCTATCGCGACGTAGACCGCGGCGACATCATCGTCTTCCACCATCCCCGGCCGCCGTTTCTGGTCAAGCGCGTTGTAGGTGTTCCGGGCGACCGGTTGCGCATTGAGAACGGACGCGTGATGGTCAACGGCGTGGTCCAGCAAGAGCCCTACGCAGTCTTCGAGCCGGCCGCCAGCAACCCCTTCCGCGATGACTTCCCGGCCCGCGTTTACACCGATCCCGAGGTTGACCCACTGTGGTGGCACCAGATGCAGAGCCTCACCCGCGATGGCGAGCTGGTTGTGCCCCCAGGCGAGTACTTCGTGCTCGGCGACAACCGCAATCACAGCCTCGATTCGCGCTTCTGGGGCTTCGTTCCGCGGTCGCAGATCGTCGCCCGTCCGCTGGTCATTTACTTCTCGCTCACCCGCCCCTCGTCGACCGATGTGCAGCAGGCGCCGCTTGAGGCGTCGGATGATAGACTCGGACACGACAGCCAGCTTTCCGCCCGGCTCACAGGGTTCGCGCGCTGGAAGCGGATCTTCCACGTGGTGCATTAGAAGCAGGGAATAGGGATCAGCAACAGATCGCGGATCACTCGCCACTTCAAACGAGCGACAGGATGACGAAGAAGAAAACGCCCAGTCCGAGGTCGACAGCCGAACTCCTCGCTGACGCGTCCGAGCCGTCGGTTGCAACACAGGTCCAGGAGACGCCCTTCGAGGCGCTGGCCAGTATCTGTTCGGTGCTCGTGGTTGGCCTTTACATTCTCACTTTCCTCGGCCAGAACTTCGTTATTCCCTCCGGCTCCATGAAGAACACGCTTCTTGTCGGCGACCATCTCGTTGTCGATCGCATCACCCTCGCCCCACCCTCGAAATGGATGCCCCTGATGCACTACCGGGAACCCAGGCGCGGCGACATTGTCGTCTTCTTCAAGCCTGCAGCCGACCCCGACCCGGTGGACGGCTCGCCCACCTATCCCTTCCTCGTCAAGCGCCTGATCGGCGTGCCCGGCGATCACATTCACCTGCGCGATGGGGTCGTCATCCTGAACGGTGTGGCCCAGAATCCGCCCGCGGATGGCGAGGAAGCCGCAGCCTTACCCGGCGAGCGCGAGTTCCTCGATGAGTTTCCCTCCGTCCCGACTGCCGAGAACTCCAGCACCACCGAGGCCTGGGCCGTTGACGCGCCCAATCACATCCAGAACGGCGAGCTTGTCGTTCCGCCCGGCAAGTACTTCATGATGGGCGACAACCGCCACAACAGCCTGGACTCGCGTTACTGGGGCTTTGTGCCGAGGGAAAACATCGTCGGTCGGCCCCTGTTCAACTACTGGTCGTTCGTGACACCCGACGACCAGGAAAACAAAACGGGGATCGGCAACAGCCTGGCCTGGATGGGCCACGTTGCCCTGCACTTCTTCACGGAAACCCGCTGGAGCCGTACCCTGCACCGCCCCCGCTGACCTGGCGGGCAGCGAAAAACTCGTTCGGAGCGGCCAGAAGTGCCAGGGCACAACCTCACAGGCTGCGAAAACTCCCCCGCAGGTCGATTTCGAGTGCCTTTGCAACAAGGGCACGGCGGGATTCCCGCTGCAGCCTAGGTCCGCAAACGGCACGATTGAATTCGTGCGCTGACACTTCTCGTCTGCCGATGAATTTTTCTGCTGCCTGGCCGCATTCCATTCGGGAATTCGGAATCAAGGTTCAAAGACTAGCCAGGGGCGTAAAGCTGAGTTCCAGCTCCGCGCCGCCGCGGCTCGCGATCACTTCGACAGCGCTCAGGTCGTCGATGAGGTAGTGGGCGGCGGCCAGCGACTCAATGGAATGGGAGAAGGTGGTCGCGACGACTGTGCAGCCGGCTGCACGCCCGGCCTGTGCACCGGCAGCTGCGTCCTCAAACACCACGCACTCCTCGGGACGAAGCCCCAGCAGCGCAGCTCCGGCGAGGTACGGCGCAGGGTCGGGCTTGCCGGCGCTCACGCTCTCGGCGGTCACCATGCGCTCGGGCGCGGGAATGCCGCCGGCCGCGAGGCGCACCCGGGCCAGCTTTTCCGTGGCGCTGGTGACGACTGTCCAGCTTTGCGCGGGCAAGATGGCGAGCAACGCCAGCACGCCGGGAAGGCCGGCGACTCCGGCGGTATCTTCAATCTCAAAGCCTTCAATGATGCGGGTCTCGGCCTCGGGCTCAAAGTCGGGGCGCAGGATGGCGATGGAATCGACGCCGCGGCGGCCGTGCGCAACCTCGCAGGCCCGAACCGGGTCGACACCGCGCATCAGCGCCCATCGGGTCCAGCTGCGCTCGACCGATTCGATGGAGGAGATGAGGATGCCGTCCATGTCGAAGAGAACACCCTTGCAGCGGAGGAGCACGGGGGAAGAGGTTTTGGATGAGGGCATGAATCCATTGTACCGGGGACGCAGGTGAGGGCATCCCACGCGCAACTAGCGCTTTGCTTGCGTTTCTTTGGGCTGGGCGAAGGTTGCCCTGGGTGGATCGGCGAGGGTGAGCGTGGCTTCGACAGGCTGCTTACGGCTGCCCTGCTCGACTTGGTTTTGCCCAAGCACAAGGGCGGCGTTGGCAATTGCAGCGTCGGCGGTCCAGCGGTCGAAACGAGCTAACTGCGCGGGGAAGCCGGCGACTGGACCGGCGTCAATTGCGCCGCGGCGCCAGTCGAAGTGCAGGATTCCCTTGGCCGAGGCGGCCAGATCCGGCGCGGTGAAGCCGGACAGAGCAATCTTGCCGTCGGCGATGAAGTCCGCGCCGGACCAATGCTGACCGAGGAGCTGGCCCACCTGGGCGGGCTTGAGCTTGTCGAAGTGGGCCTGGAGCGTATAGGCCGGCTTGCTTTGGCCCGTCGCGGTGGTGAGGGACCCGGAAACGTGCATCTGGCCGCCAAGCAGACGGGCGTCCAGGCCGGCGATCTCGACGCCGGTCGAGGTGACGTGCACGGTGGCGGCTGCGTCCTGGAGGGTGACGGGACCGAGGACGAGCGAATCGGCTGTGACGGTTCCATTGAGCTCGGGCCACGCGGGGGCAGCGTTGACTGGGCTGAGACGGGCGATGAGCGTGGAGAGCACGGTTCCCGGCTCGCGGGCGCCGAGGATGGCTGCCTGCAGAGCACCGGCATCGATGCTGCCGAAGCGGACAGTGAAGCTGGGCACACAGGGCTGGGGCTCGACGCAGTCCAGCGGCAGGCGCAGGGTCGCGGTTCCCTTCACCGGGCCGTAGGCGAACACGACCGGGTCCCAGAGCTGTGCACCCGCTGCCAGGTGCAGCGTGCCCTGGGCTATCTGCACATGGTTGGCCAGGTAGTCGGCGCGCCAGTTCACGTTGTGGAGGGCGACGGAGCCGGTGAGGGTATCGGCCGGCCCGGGGACAACTGCGACGGGCTGCCCGGCTGCCGGGCTCGCAACGAGGGAGGGGGCGCCGTCCGGCATCCATGGCCCGGCGGCGGCCAGATCGACGGAGAGGGGGTCGCCGGCCACCGCGTCCAGCACGGAGGCGCGGGCAATGCCGGCCGCGTGCGCCATCTCCCGGGCGCGGGCGATGCCGGCCTGGCCACGGGCGGTGAGCTGGTACCCGCTGAGGGTGAAGCGGGCCGCAATGGTGAGCGGCGTCGGCGCGCCGGCGGGGATGACTACGGTGGCTTCAAGAGCAGCCGGCTGGGGTCGTGCATGAGCCGGGGACGGCTCGACACGGCCTGACGCAGCGGCGGGGACGAAGACAATTTTGGCGGCCTGGATCGGGGCGCTGAGGCCAGGGCCGGAGAGACGGAACCCCTCCACGGTGAGGCTGCCGGTGAGCGGGTCGGGCGGCGCGGCGTGCGGGCTGGCGGCGTGAACGCTGTCGCGATGCTTTGCGGCAGGAACGGGCGTTTCCGGCGCAGGCTCGGCGTAGGTGAGCTTGCCGCTGACGGTGCCGGCTGCCGCAAGATCCGCGCCGAAGCCGCTGCGGATGGTGCGCAGCGCATCGAGACCGGCGGCAACGGGAATGCGATCGAGTGCAACGGAGCCGTGCGGCGGTGCAGCGGCGCCAGGCAACTCGCCGGCAAGGTGGATGCGGCCGTCGCCGAGCGGCGAGTCGCAGGCCAGCTTTTCAAGGGCACGGCGGGAGTAGTGCAGCTGGAAACTGCAGCTGGCGTCAAAATCCATGGGCGCGGCCGGGGCAAACTCTGCGCGATGAACGCCGGTGGCGCGCAGACGGGTGGTGACGTCGGCTGCCTCGGCAGTTCCATCCACATGTACTTCGCCGGTCAGATCGCCGCGCCAGCCAGGGTCAGAGCCGATGGCCAGGCGCATGAGCTGGCCAAGCTGGGCTTCGCGCCACTCGAGATCGACGTGCACCGGCATCAGACGCAGCTCGGGGGCGCGGTGGAGCTGAGCCTCAAGGCGCACCAGGCCTGTATCGGCCATGTCCAGGCTCACGTCGGTGCGGGCGGGCTGGCCGCGCAGGCGGATGCGCCACTGGCCGGGCTGGTCCTGCCAGAACGACAGATCGGTCTCGACCAGCGAGAAGGGCAGCTTCTCCGCTCCATTCTTGAAGTTGATGCGGGAGTTGGTCGCTTCCATGTACGGCAGGGGCCTTGCGCGGGCGGCCTGTGCAGGCGCTCCGCCGCCGGGCTCGGGCGCGGAGTTGGCGGCGGCAGTGCGGAACAGGGGGTCGAGGTTCCAGCGGCCTTCAGCGGTCCGGACAACGTTGAGGCTGGCCTCGTCGACGCTCACGCTGCTGATCTCCATGCGACCGCGCCAGAGCGAAAGCAGGCGGATGGATGCAATGACAGTGTTGGCATGCAGGACGGGCTCGGCGCCGTAGGCCGGGTCCTCCTGCACCGTCAAGTCGGAGAGCACGAACCCCGGCGTGGGAAACAGGCGGAACTCGACCGAAGAAAGGCGCACCGGACGGCCCAGCGATTCCGACATCAGGTGGGTGATGCGCGCTTTGTAGCTGGTCATGCTGACCAGCGGCGGGACAATCAGCAGCGCCAGGATGGCAACCAACACCGCCAAGGCAGCCAAGAGCCGCCGGCTTCTCTTTTTTCGGAGTTGCGGGTCTTGCGACATGTCTTTTCTATAGTATTCCGGCCGACCGGCGCGCGGTCACCGGGTGCGGTGCATGGTGCGGCTCCAACGGGTGTCGGTGAAGAAATGCACGGCGATGTGGCCGATCCAGGCCAGGTTCGCGCCCAGGCCGGTCTTTTCCTCCTGATCGTCCGGGGTGACGAACGACCAATAGTTGAGCAACGGCCGGCCCACGATGTTTTCGCGCGGAACAAAGCCCCAGAAGCGGGAGTCGGCGCTGTCGTGGCGGTTGTCGCCCATCATGAAGTACTTGCCCGGCGGGACGACCAGATCGCCGTCCTGGATGTGGCTGGAAAACTCGACCGCCCAGGACTCGGGGATCCGGTTGCCGGGCTCGGGATCGGGCGGCACCGAGGGGAACTCGTCCAGAAAGTCTGAGTGCTCGTCGGCCGTGGGAGGCTGCGGGTGCGCCTCGCCGTTGCTTGCGTCCTGGGCCACGCCGTTGAGGTAGACGATTCCATTGTGGAGATGGATGCGGTCACCGGGCATGCCGATCAGGCGCTTGACCAGGGTCAGGTACTCCGGGTTGCCGTCCTTGTCCGGGTCGGTTACCGGCTTGTAGAAGACCACAATGTCGCCGTGCCGCGGTTCGCGATAGCGGACCAGCGGCATCCAGCTGGCCGGCGGCGCCAGGGTGATGCGATCGACGATGAGGTGATCGCCGACCAGCATGGATCCTGAGGGAATGAGGAAGTTCTGGCCAAGGAAGGTGAGGATGAACAGGCCGACGACCAGCATGGAGCAGTAGCTGGCCAGGGTCTCCCAGGGTGTCTCAACGAGACCGTCTTGCGCGGGTTTAGGCCGCTCGGGCAACTGTGTATCTTGATTCATCGAACCTCATGCAAAGGTTACCAGAGACGATTGCGTCAGGGCATGATCCGCTGCGGCGGATCGTGCCGCAACCCACAAAACAAAGGCCTCGGCTCTAGCTCCAGCGCGAAACAAGCTCTCCGCCCAGACGCCGGCCAACGCGTCGGTCTTCGCGCGGCTATTACCGTAGCTGCATCCCCAGGCGCTACCCTTTGCTACTCGCTGGCCTCGATGCGCCGCCCGTGCAGGTCCTGCAAGGGCCGCGAGTTCACCTTGAACAGAGCCGCAAAGGCCTTCAATTGGTCGCGGCTCAGCGTCATCTCCTGCTCAAGGATGTACCACTGCACCCCCTCGGTGCAGGGCGGCGCGGTCAGCGAGCCGGTGTAGGTCCAGTAGCCGCGGTCGGCGGGGAGCAGGCCGCCCGGGTTCACCATGTCGGCGATCTTCTCGGTCTCGCCCGTCTTGGCGGGCAGGTGTTCCCACAGCGTGGCCAGCACGGCATTGGGCGGGGTGGTGCGGTCTTCGCTCAGGCGGATGGCGACCACCGCCAGCTTGCCCTCGGCGCTCTTGTGAACCAGGTGGATGTTCATGTCGGTGATCTTGCCCTTGACCGCTTCCTCACCCGGATGATGGAAGTGGAACTGCACCAAGTCATAGCGCACCCCGCCGGCGATGATGTAGCTGCCCGGGTCCACATGCACAATCACCGTGTGCCCGTTGTTCTCAAGCGTGACCGGGCCGCCCCGGTAGTGGAACTCGATCGGCTGCAGCTTCTTGTTCAGCCGCGCGGTGCGGATGTCGACAGGCGACTGCTCGTGCCCCTGCGAACAGGCCTTGTAGGCCGGGTCCAGCTTGCCCCACTCCAGGGTGCCGCGCTTGCCCGCGTAGTCCCACGGGGCGGTTGATTGAGCCGCGGTTTGGGCTGCGGCAATGGTAGCGGCGCAGAGAACAAGACCGGCAAATGCAGCAAAACGCATGGATTGCTCCTAGATCATCAGCGCTCACCGCGCCAGAGTGAATTCTAAGTCATGGACGCACGCCACGCGAAAAAGCAATGGGACCCATCGGCCGGATGGGTCCCATTGCACTTGCGTAAAGCTGTCGCGGTTACCTGGCAGCCACCGCGATGCCGGCCTGCTCGGCCAGTGCTGCTGCCTTGTCCGTTGCTTCCCAGGTAAACTCAGGCTCGGTGCGGCCAAAATGACCGTACGCCGCCGTCTTCTGGTAGATGGGCCGGCGCAGGTTCAGGCTTTCGATAATGCCCTTTGGCGTGAGCGAGAAGTTCTTGCGCACCAGCTCGGTCAGCTTGGCCTCGCCCACCTTGCCGGTGCCGAACGTATCCACGCGCACGCTTACTGGCTCGGCCACGCCAATGGCATAGGCCAGCTGAACTTCGGCGCGATCGGCCAGTCCCGCGGCCACAATGTTCTTGGCGATGTAGCGGGCCACGTAGGCTGCCGAACGGTCGACCTTGGTCGGATCCTTGCCACTGAAAGCGCCGCCGCCGTGACGGCCCGCGCCCCCGTAGGTGTCCACGATGATCTTGCGCCCAGTCAGGCCGGTGTCGCCCATGGGCCCGCCGATCACAAACCGGCCGGTCGGGTTGATGTGGTACTTGGTGTGCTCGTCCAGCCACTCGGCCGGCAGCACAGCCTGGATGACGTGCTTGAGAATGTCGGCGTGCAGCTCTTCATTGCTGACGCTCTCCGCGTGCTGGCTGGAGATGACCACAGCGTCGATGCGCACTGGCTTGTGGTTCTCGTCGTACTCCACCGTCACCTGGCTCTTGCCGTCGGGCCGCAGGTAGGGCAGCTTGCCCGACTTGCGGACCGCTGTCAACTGCCTGGTCAGCTTGTGCGCCAGCGAGATCGGCGCCGGCATCAGCTCCGGCGTCTCGTTCGATGCATAGCCAAACATCATGCCCTGGTCGCCGGCGCCGCCCGTGTCTACGCCCTGGGCAATGTCGCCGGACTGCTTGTTGATGGTCGAGATGACCGCGCAGGTATTGGAGTCAAATCCATAGAGCGCGTTGTCGTAGCCGATCGAAGCCACCACGCCACGCACCAGGCTCTGGAAGTCGACATAGGCCTTGGTTGTGATCTCGCCGGCGATGACCACCAGGCCGGTGGCCGTCAACGTCTCCGCAGCTACGCGGCTGTAGGGGTCCTGCTCCAGGCAGGCGTCCAGGATGGCGTCCGAGACCTGGTCGGCTATCTTGTCGGGATGGCCTTCGGTCACGGACTCAGAGGTAAACAGGAAACGATCGCTCAACGCTAAACTCCTGCCCATTGAAGGGACTCAAAAAGGGATTGGCTTGCCGCGAGGCGGGGCTGCTGACGAACGCGAACCACAGCAGGGCCGCCGAACGGCTTTTGAGGCGCTGCTTGAAGGTCTGCTCACAGGCAACATCAGAGACACGGCTGTACCGGCAGGCCTCGGCCTGGGCTGTACCCAACTATGGTAATCGCAGCGGGCGGAAGTGAGCAAAGACTCGCAGCGAATGGCGTCCGGGCCAGTCCCAAAAGCGAAGGAGGCGGTGTGAACCGCGCGGTGGCAAGTGAAAAAAGAGGAAAGAAGCAGGGCTACAGCAAAATCAAGATAGATGTGCCAAAGCCACATCTTCAAAGTATTGATTTCGTTAAGACACCCCGCACATCGCTCAACGGGGCGCCGTTATTGTGGTTTTGCTCTAATAGCCCAGCCAGGTCACGGCCCGCGAAACCAGCTGGTGCGCGGAGTTGACCGCGCCCTCCACCATGGCTGACTGGTGCACCGGCAGCAGCGTCTGCCACCAGCCCACGCGGATGCCCAGGTAGCGCACGCTGAAGAACGCCGAGACCGCCACCAGCAGAAACAGCACAATGGCCCCCGCCCAGCGCAGCCGCATCTCCATCGCGTCGCGGCGCAGCATGCGCGCCTTGCCCACGTTGGCCGCAAACGCCGTCCAGCTTCGGTCGTCGTCGATCACCTGGCCTGAAGCGCGATAGGCCGTCAGGAACCGCTCCGTCCAGTCGCTCTGGTCCAGACCCAGCGCGCCCACATACCCGCGCACAATGCCCTTGGACAGAATGCCGCCCGGCAGCAGGCGAAAGCGCTCCTGCTCCAGGGCCACCAGGTGGTGCTGGCTGATTTTAGTCACTGCCGTGATTTCTTCCAGCGCAACGCCGCGGGTTAACCGCTCCATGCGCAGGTCTTCACCGAAGTTGCCCATCTTCTCTGCCTGAAAACGAGTAACGTACCCTAAAGTTTCAGTTTTCACAGTAAACCTGTGTGCGATTGTCAGTCAAAGGGATATGTTGGCTGGCCCTTTATTTTCTTCATTCTGGGGCGTTGGCACCAATCTGGGAAATATTGGTGAACTATATACCTCCCGCAGACGGCCGCTTGTGATCGAAATCACCCCGCTTGCCGATCGGCGCGCGCCGGCGCAGGAACCCCGCCATCCTCCCGCCTGATACCCTGTTTCCACGGGGCATCTTCCGCCTTTTTCGCCCCATGGATCGAGACGCAACGCATGAATAAGCTTATCTTCGCCAATCTGGTCCACCGGCCCGTCCGCTCCATCATCAGCGTGCTCGCCGTGGCCATTGAAGTCATCATGATCCTGTCCATCGCCGGCATCTTCATGGGCATGCTCAATGACACCAAGGAGCGGCAGAACGGCATCGGCGCGGACCTGATGATGCGCCCGCCCAACTCCAGCATCATGGTCGGCGTCAGCGGCGCGCCCATGCCCATCAAGTTCGCCGATGTGGTCCGCAAGCTGCCCCATGTGGCGATTGTTTCCCCGGTCAACTCCCAATTCGTGACTTTGGGCAAGCCCGAAGTCATCAACGGTATTGACTACGACAGTTTCGATGCACTGAAGCCGTTCGTCTTCATCTCCGGCGGCAGGCTCGCCGGCCCCACCGACGCCATCGTCGACGACGTCTTCGCCAATTCCGGCAGCGGCTACCACGTCGGCGACACCATCCAGGTCCTCAATCACCCTTTCCGCATCGTCGGCGTTGTTGAGCATGGCAAAGGCGCGCGCAAGATGATTCCGCTCGATACCATGGATCGCATTACCGATGCCGACGGCAAGGCCTCGCTCTTCTATATCAAGTGCGACTCGCCGGCCAACGAAAAGCTCGTCCAGAATGAAATCCACGCCATCCACGGCTTTGAGGACTATCCGGTCTGGACCGTAGAGGACTGGCTCGCCGAGATGACCCCGGACAAGTTGCCCGGGTTCAATATTGCTCTCGATGTGGTCACCTTCATCGCCGTTGTCGTTGGCTTCCTCGCCATCTTTCAGTCCATGTATACGGCGGTGCTCGAGCGTACGCGCGAGATCGGCATCCTCAAATCCATGGGCGCGTCGAAGGGAGCCATTGTCGATGTGGTGCTGCGCGAGACTGCGGCCATGGCGCTTGCCGGCGTGGTGCTGGGCGTTGCCGGCACCTTCTGCGTCAAGCTCATCATGGTCCGCTTCTTTCCCACCCAGCACTTCGAGGTCACCGGCCTCTGGATCGCCAAGGGCGCGGGTATCGCGTTTGTGGGAGCAGTCGCCGGCGCGCTCTACCCCGCATGGATGGCCGCGCGCAAAGATCCGATTGACGCCCTCGCCTACGAATAACCGCCTGCGGTGGGGCAGCCACCTGCGGTGGGGCAGACGCTGGCGGGAGGCTCGCACAGGCTTGAGCGCGGCTGGCCAAGCCGGCATTGCATCGCCTACGCGCTAATGCCGTTGTCGTTCACGCCACAATTAGGCAACCAGTTCTCGTCTTTCTCGCATCCTTGCGATTGCGGCGCGACTGGGTTCGTTCTCGCATTTCATCATGGAAATGCGCGCCGGAGCTGCTCCCATATCAGGCAATTGATTTCACCAGACCACCCTGTGACTGCAATCACTCGACAGCGGTACTTGTGGATGATAGGCTTCCCGTGACTTTTACCCGGTGTTCAAGAGGTCGCGTTTTCCGGGGCTGTTCGACATACGGCTTCAAACCATATCTCGGGAGGACTTGTGACTGCAACGTATTGGACGTGTTTGATTCTGCTCGTGAGCTTGTTCTCGCTCCCCATGGCCTTCTTACTGACTCGCCGTTTTGTCGGCTTGTATCGCGCGACTCCAGGATCGTCAAAGGTCGCCGGCGCTCTTATCCACGCCGCACCGGCATTTCTCAAGCGCCAGTCGAAGATCGTGGTCGCGCTGCTCGGCCTCCTGCTGCCCGCCGTCGCCAATGCCCAGCCGGACACGACAGGCGGAGGCGAGGCCAACCTGGTTCTCCCCGATCTGTCGAGTGTGAATTTTCTCGGCATGAACGGACATGCCCTGCTGGTCTATGGATTGATCGTTTGTGTCTTCGGACTGTTGTTCGGGCTCACCATCTATGTGCAGTTGAAGAACATGCCCGTTCATCGCACCATGCTTGAAATCTCCGAGCTGATCTACGAAACCTGCAAGACCTATCTGATCACGCAGGGCAAGTTCATTCTCGTGCTCTGGGCGTTCATCGCAGTTGTCATCTCGCTCTACTTTGGATGGCTCGCGCCGGTGCCGGGAAAATCAATCGCTGTTACGCTGCCGATCATTCTGGGGTTCAGCCTGGTTGGTATCGCGGGCAGCTATGGCGTAGCGTGGTTCGGCATCCGCGTCAACACCTTCGCCAACTCGCGCACCGCCTTTGCAGGTCTGCGCGGTAAACCCTATCCGCTGTTTGCGATCCCTCTCAAGGCCGGCATGAGCATCGGCATGCTGCTCATCTCCGTTGAACTGCTCCTCATGCTCTTCATCCTCTTGTTCGTCCCGCGCGACTATGCCGGCCCCTGCTTCATCGGCTTCGCCATCGGCGAGTCGCTCGGCGCAGCGGCCCTGCGCATTGCCGGCGGCATCTTCACCAAGATCGCCGACATCGGCGCCGACCTGATGAAGATCGTCTTCAAGATCAAAGAAGACGATGCTCGCAACCCAGGCGTCATCGCCGATTGCACCGGTGACAACGCCGGCGACTCGGTTGGACCCAGCGCAGACGGCTTTGAAACCTACGGCGTAACCGGCGTGGCTTTGATCACCTTCATCCTGCTGGCCGTCAAGGATCCCACAACGCAGGTCCAGCTCCTGGTCTGGATCTTCGTCATGCGCGTGGCCATGCTGGTTTCAAGCGCGGGCGCCTATTTCATCAACGGCGCGATCGCCAAGTCGAAATACGCCGGCAAAGATGAAATGGACTTCGAGGCTCCGTTGACTTCGCTCGTCTGGCTCACCTCCATCGTCTCCATCATCGTGACCTTCATCGTCACCTACTACATGATTCCCACGCTGGGCGATGGAACCCTCTGGTGGAAGCTCGCCTCGATCATCTCCTGCGGAACCCTGGCAGGCGCGCTCATTCCCGAACTGGTTAAGGTCTTCACGTCAACCAAGTCCGCCCATGTGCAGGAGATCGTTACTTCGGCACGGGAAGGCGGAGCCTCTCTGGGCATCCTGTCGGGAATCGTGGCAGGCAACATGTCCGCCTACTGGCTGGGATTGAGCATGGTCGCCCTCATGGGCCTGGGCTATTACTTCAGCACTGGCGCATCCATGGCCATGCTGATGCTCGCTCCGCCCGTCTTCGCGTTCGGCTTGGTGGCGTTCGGCTTCCTGGGGATGGGCCCGGTTACCATCGCGGTCGACTCCTACGGTCCCGTCACCGACAACGCACAATCCGTTTACGAACTGTCCCTGATTGAAGAGGTTCCGAACATCGAAGCCGAGCTGAAAAAGGACTACGGCATCGACGCAAAGTTTGAACGCGCCAAGCACCTGCTTGAAGCCAATGACGGCGCCGGCAATACCTTCAAGGCCACCGCCAAGCCGGTGCTCATCGGCACCGCCGTCGTTGGCGCCACCACCATGACGTTCTCCATCATCATGGCCCTGACCCACGGACTCACCGTCAACGTAGAAAAGCTATCTCTGCTGCACGCGCCCTTCATGCTGGGGCTCATCTGCGGCGGCGCGGTCATCTACTGGTTTGCCGGCGCCTCAATGCAGGCGGTCACCACCGGCGCCTACCGCGCGGTCGAGTTCATCAAGGCCAACATTCACCTCGAAGGCGCTGAGAAAGCCTCGGTCGCCGATAGCAAGAAGGTCGTCGAGATCTGCACCAAGTACGCGCAAAAGGGGATGTTCAACATCTTCCTCGCCGTCTTCTTCTCGACGCTGGCCTTCGCGTTCATGGAGCCGTTCCTGTTTGTCGGCTACCTTTTCTCGATCGCCATCTTCGGCCTCTACCAGGCCATCTTCATGGCCAACGCCGGCGGCGCCTGGGACAACGCCAAGAAAGTGGTCGAGGTCGACCTGAAACAAAAGGGCACGCCGCTGCACGACGCGACCGTAATCGGGGACACCGTTGGCGATCCTTTCAAGGACACCTCGTCCGTCGCCATGAACCCGGTCATCAAGTTCACCACCCTGTTCGGCTTGCTTGCCGTCGAGTTGGCCGTAACGCTCAGCGTCAACAATCCCATGCTCACCCATGTGCTGGCGGTAGGATTCTTCCTGGTGTCGGCCTTCTTCGTGCACAAATCGTTCTACGGTATGCGGATCGACACCACACCAAAGAAGTGATTTCTGTTTCGCCTTGACCGGCGCACAACCCAGGAAACGCGGCCCCGCGCACAGAGCGCGGGGCCGTTCGATTTTCACACCGCTGTTCCCCCGATAGTCCGAGCCGCAATCAACCCTGCGCGGATGCAATCTCCGCCAGGCTCTTCCGCTGCCTGCCCTCGCTGTCGAAGTTTCCCGGGTCGAGCCATGCTTCAAACGCCGCCTTGCGCGCCGGCCACTCGCTGTCCAGCATCGAGAACCACGCCGTGTCGCGGCTCTTGTCCTTCACCACCATGTGCTGGCGGAAGATGCCCTCGAAGGTGAAGCCGTAGCGCAGCGCCGCGCGGCGGCTGGGCGCGTTCTTCGCATTGCACTTCCACTCGTAGCGCCGGTAGCCCAAGTCCTCGAACACGTGCCGGGCCATCAGGTACATGGCTTCGGTGGCCGCCGTGGTGCGCTGGAGCGCCGGCGTCATTAGGATATTGCCGACCTCGACCACGCCGTTGGCCGGGTCCATGCGCATAAAGCTGGCATAGCCCGCGGCCGCGCCTACATCCTCGGGCACAATCGCCAGAAAGAGCGCTCCGGCGGCGTTCTGCTTGAGCGCAATCGCCGCGCGCAGGGCCACCTCGGTCTCATACGGCCCGTCTGCCAGCCACGCCCACAGCTTGTCATGCCCGCGTGCGGCCAGCCACAGGGCCGCCGCATGGCGCTCGGCAGTCAGCGGCTCCAGCACCACGGTGCGGCCCCGCAGCGTGACCGGCACGGGGCAGGGAATGGGCTTCCAGTTCAGACTCTGATCATCAGTCATGAGCCCAGCCTATCAGCCGCTCGAGTAGGCTGCCGTCGAGACCCCCTCTCCGCCTGTCCGCCGCAGTTGTCCACATCCTGCACAGGCTTGCACACCAGTTGCACCGCTTTTGCGCCTTGTACGCCATCCCGGCAAGGACTACCTTTGGAATTGGGAAGGCGGAAGACGGGAACTGGCCAACGGTCGAGTGCTGGTTTGCACCGGACCTGGGGCAAATCGAAGCACGAAATCCGCGCCGCATGAGGGGTTTCTAAGCTTTCCACAGGCAAATGCTGCTGTTTAGAATCCAGATGCCGCAAATGAGCAGGAAATACAAGATATTGTGGTTTCTTGTTGACATGCCCCACAGGGAGCGCTATTTTTTCATCTGCGGCTGTTAACAGACTGTAATGTGAACCGGCGTGATACGCCGCCGGAAGGCCGTTGATCGACAGCAGTTCAAAGATTTTTCAAACCCCCGGTTTCCCGTACTTTGCCCCGGTCGTTTCAAGACCCCATCCTGGCCCGCAAGTGCCGGTTGAGGCCGGAGTTTTTCACCGATTTTGTCGCCGATTGAGAGGATTTTCAATGAACGAGGCCCAGCTGCACACTGCCGCAACTGCCGTTTCTGCGCCCACCACCCCCTACACCCAGAAGGGGCTCAAGTTCAACCGCCGCTTTTCAACCGCCGGCACTTCGCCCTATGACGACGTGCAGTGGGAGAAGCGCACCGCTTCGATCACCGACACCAAGGGCAACTCGATCTTCGAGCAGAAAGACGTCGAAGTCCCCGTGGACTGGTCGATGACAGCGACCAACATCGTGGCCTCGAAGTACCTGCATGGGCAGATCGGCACCCCGGAGCGCGAGAGCGGCGTTCGCCAACTGGTGGGTCGCGTGGCTGAGACGATCCGCGACTGGGGCGTGGCCGGCGGCTACTTTGCCAGTGCGGAAGACGCGGCCGTCTTCCATGATGAGCTGGCGCACATGCTGCTCACTCAGAAAGTGGCCTTCAACTCGCCCGTCTGGTTCAACGTGGGCTGCGACCGGCTGGAGCCGCTCTCTGACGGCCAGAACTGGCACTGGGACCCGGTTACCGGCGGCGTGCAGTACTCCGCGACTGGCTACCGCAATCCGCAGTGCTCGGCCTGCTTCATCAACTCGGTTGAGGATTCGCTCGAGTCCATCCTCACCCTGGCCAAGACCGAGGGCATGCTCTTCAAGTGGGGCTCGGGCACGGGCACCAATCTGTCCACCATTCGCGGATCGAAGGAGACGCTTTCGGGCGGCGGCGAAGCATCTGGCCCGCTGAGCTTCATGCGCGGCTTTGACGCATTTGCCGGCGTCATCAAGTCCGGCGGCAAGACCCGCCGCGCGGCCAAGATGGTCATCCTCAACGTCGACCATCCGGACATCATGGACTTCATCGAGTGCAAGGCCAAGGAAGAAGCCAAGGCCTTTACGCTGATCAAGGCGGGCTACGATGGTTCGGGCCCGGACTCCGAGGCTTACTCGTCGATTTTCTTCCAAAACGCCAATAACTCGGTCCGCGTGAGCGATGAGTTCATGCGCGCCTACGAGGCCGATGGCGAGTTCACCACGCACGCCGTCAAGAGCAAGGCGCCGGTCGAGACGCTCAAGGCTCGCGCCATCATGACCAAGATCGCCGAGGCCACCTGGCTCTGCGGCGACCCCGGCATGCAGTTCGACACCACCATCAACAAGTGGCACACCAGCAAGAACACGGCGCGCATCAATGCGTCGAATCCATGCTCGGAGTACATGTTCCTCGACAACTCCGCCTGCAACCTGGCCAGCTTCAACCTGATGAAGTATGTCAGCCCGGCAGGCGTGTTTGACATTGCGGCGTACCGGCACTCCATCACGGTGGTCATCACCGCCATGGAGATCCTGGTCGACAACTCCGGCTATCCGACTGAGGCCATCTCCCGCAACTCGCATGACTATCGTCCGCTGGGCCTGGGTTACGCCAATCTGGGTGCGCTGCTGATGGCCTTCGGCCTGCCCTACGACTCGGCAGCCGGCCGCGATCTGGCCGCCGCGCTTACCGCCATCATGTGCGGCCAGGCGTATCTGCAGTCGGCCGTCGTTGCTGCCAACTGCCCGCCCATCGCTTCGGCTACACCGCTTACCGCATCGGTTGAGCGCCAGGGCGGCGCCTGCCCCGGCTACTACGTCAACCGCGAGCCCTTCCTCGACGTGATCCGCATGCATCGCGCCGAAGTGAACAACATCGGCAAGAGCCGCCAGAGTGGTGAGCCATTCAACGTCCCGCAGCTCGACGCGCTCATTGACGCCAGTCGCGAGAGCTGGGACACGGCGCTCATCTTCGGCGAAAAGTACGGCTATCGCAACTCGCAGGTCACTGTGCTCGCGCCCACCGGCACCATCGGCTTCATGATGGACTGCGACACCACCGGCATTGAGCCCGACCTCGCGCTCGTGAAGTACAAAAAGCTGGTCGGCGGCGGCATGATCAAGATCGTCAACAACACCGTGCCGGCGGCGCTGTTCAAGCTCGGCTACGACAACGACGAAGTCAACGCCATCGTCAGCTACATTGACGCCACCGGCACCATTGAAGGCGCGCCCGGCATCAAGCCCGAGCACCTGGCCGTGTTCGACTGCTCGTTCAAACCGGCCAAGGGCACCCGCTCCATCAATTACATGGGCCACATCAAGATGATGGCCGCTACGCAGCCGTTCCTCTCCGGCGCGATCTCGAAGACCGTGAACCTGCCCCATGAGGCGAGCGTGGAAGACGTAGCCGAGGCCTACGCCGAAAGCTGGCGTCAGGGCATCAAGGCAGTGGCCATTTACCGCGACGGCTCCAAGGGCACGCAGCCGCTCAACACCAGCATGGACGCGAAGAAAGAGCCGTCGGCTCTGGATGCTGTCGGCGCTCGCGTGCTTGCGCAACTGGCGGCCAACCAGCCGGTTGCCGAAGCGGACTTCAAGGTGCTCGAAGCCAAGATTGGCGAGAAGCTTGAGGTCACGGCCAAGCATGTCATTGCGGCTGCCGCGGCGTTCCAGTATGCTTTGGATCAGATTGCCAAGGCTGCTGCCGTGCCTGTGCTCACCGCTTCGCCCGTCATGACCACCCAACCCAAAGATCCCGCGCAAGACCCCAATGGTCCCCCTCGCGCCGTTCGTCATCGGCTGCCGGAGGAGCGCGCCTCCATCACCCACAAGTTCTCCGTTGGCGGCCACGAGGGCTACATCACGGTCGGCCTCTATCCCACCGGGCAGCCAGGCGAGATCTTTATTAAGATGGCCAAAGAGGGCTCCACGGTCTCTGGCCTGATGGACGCGTTCGCTACCTCGATTTCCCTCGCTCTTCAGCACGGCGTGCCGCTCAAGGTGCTCTGCGAAAAATTTGCGCACACCCGCTTCGAGCCCTCCGGTTGGACCGGCAACGAGCAGATCGGCTACGCCAAGAGCCTGATGGACTACATTTTCCGCTGGCTCAATCTGCGCTTCCTCTCCGGCACCCAGCTCACGCTGTTTGCAGGGATCGGAATTCCGCAGGCGCAGCAGCTTGCCGCACCGCCCAGCCTCATTCCCGACGCTGACGCGGACGACGAATCGGCTGCCTCGCATAACAATCTCGCCCGACTGGCCGAGGAAGTGGCCAAGCGTCTCAACCACGTCAACGGCCAGCCTGGCGGCGCATCGGCTGGCGGCGGTATCGCCCCCGATCCGCAGGCCCGCGGCGGCGCGGCGCCCGCTCCCACTCACGGCCCTGAGCTGAAAGATCGCGGCATCTATCACGCCTCAGAGGCCATGCGTGAGATGTACGAGATGGGCGACGCGCCCAGCTGCCCGACCTGCGGCGCCATCATGGTTCGCAACGGCAGCTGCTACCGCTGCATGAGCTGCGGCTCTACCAGCGGCTGCTCCTAGAGCAGGTTCGGAATTTGTGTGGTCCTACGAGACGGCGTGCGGGGTGGCTTTTTCTTCATGAAGAACCACTCAAGCTCCTGCCTCCGGTCTACAGTAATTCCGAAACTGCTATAGCCAATCCTGAAGACTTGGCGTTGATTCGGCTGGTGCTCGCGAGGTTTGTGAGCATCGGCCGAGAATTCTTCACAATTTCCGTCAGAAGCCAGACACGCAGAAAATCACGGCGCGTGCTTGGTCAATCAAGACCGCGCGAGGCAGCGAGCGTCACGGTCTTGCGATTGCCGTGGTCCTCGATGACGATTTGCTGATTCTCCAGCCGCACGTCATCAACCTTCTTGAGGCCGTCAGGAATACGAGCGTAATAAAACAGGAAATGGGTTTCGAGTTTTCCCTTCGCGCGTAGCCAGCGAGATGTCGGCGTGCCGAACAAGGGACCAGCGTCAAGGACGGTGGATTTGTTTACGTCGTAAGGCTGCGTGCCGAATTCCATCCCTTTCACCAGCCCATCGATTGACGGATAGCTTCCCCACATCTGAATCCACGGATAATCTTCCCGGCGGAAGAGATATCCATAGATCAGTCCCTGTTCCGTATTGATGGTTGCCACCCACTCCAGGCTCCGCGTTGGATCGAGCAGCGTGGCGGTGAGATCGGTCTGCGGCAGGTTTGCGGGGAACGTAGTCATGTCAACCGGCTCGCCGTCGGCGCCGGGAGCCATCGGCCAGGTGAAATCCACGCCGTCGGCCAGCCTCGTCATATCACCTCCGTGTCCCTGTCGGCCTGCAACGAGCTCAGGCAGTGAAGCAGGCCCAGCCGCTGCCGCTTGCGGCATCGAGCCTGGTATGGGTGGGACCATCGGAGTGAATATCGAGGGCTTGGTTTGCGAGCGAGAGCCGGAAACGCCGACGAACGCGACACCCGGCTTTACAAACGGCGCCTGGATCGTTGCGTGCTCCGCCCAGGTGATGGGACGATCAAAGCCCAGCAGATTTTCGAGCACGCTGTCGACATAAACAACGCTCTCGCCTGAGACGATGTGAAAGGTCCTGGTAAAGTTCTCCTCGACGATGGGCAGTTTCCCGGTGAGGCTCAGTGACGAGCCCTCTGCGTCTCTCGAAGAAGTGACCGCCATTTTTATGGTGTGCGCTTCGCCGTGCTGGGGCAGTCCCGCGGCGCGCTCCTCGGCAGACGGTTGTCCAAAGCCATCTACGGCGACGAAGTGCCCAAGGATGCCGTTGAATTTGCCGCCGGCGCGTTCTCGCGCGTCACCCGCCCACATCGGATTCTGTCTTTGCGGATCGTCGGCAAGCACGACGCTGGCGATCGCTCCGCCCTGCGTCATGATGGTTACTTGCAGCTTGTCGTTGGCTAGCAAGGTGGCAGGTTGTCCGGTGAAGGTTGTTTCCTGCGCGGACTGTGCCGGCGCAACCGACGCAAAGGCTAACAACAGTATTGGGAGATGCAAACGCTTCATCATTTTGCATCAATGCTACTTTGCCGATCCCGACCCTGTCTTTGGGGAAATTCCGGGGTACGCTCCGCAGTGAGCCGGTCTCCGCTCCTCGGCTGCTGTGATTCTGGCTGCACCTTGTATCCGCGTCAGCGTATCGTATGTGTAGACCCACTTGAAATGGGGTCACGCGTTCGTTAAGCGCGTGACCCCATTCTGCGAAAGCCCGTACCACGGAGTGCCTCAACCGATGCAAAAATCAGCCCTGCTTCTTCCGATGGCTTTGATTGTTCTGGCATGCGCAGCTCATGCGGCGAGCCGGCCGGCAGACATCGCCTTCCGTACCCACATGATCGACCCCGGCTACAGCGAAACGGTCGCGGTGGCTGACCTGAACAACGATGGCAAGCCCGACATCATCTCCGGGGACAGCTGGTACGAGGCGCCGACGTGGAAGAAACATCCGCTGCGTGAGATCGATTACAGTCATGGCTATGTCGACAACTTCACCGACGTTGCCA
>Ga0302193_10001147_pt1 | contig 22890 bp, 24 predicted proteins | sample II_Bog_E3_3_FD_200228 | JGI IMG/M metagenome (GOLD analysis project Ga0302193, IMG submission 200228) | Peat permafrost microbial communities from Stordalen Mire near Abisko, Sweden - II_Bog_E3_3 | ecosystem: Environmental > Terrestrial > Soil > Wetlands > Peat | place: Sweden: Abisko...
TGTTGCCCTACTTTCTTTAGCCGCCGCCCTGATCTGCTGGAGACAGACAATCACTATTAACGGATAAGTTCTAAGGAAAAAGCCACTTATCATCGTGCTTTCGGTGTACAGCAATTGGAGAACAGCTATAGCTCGCCAGCGCGTCGCCGTTTTGAAAGGGCGCAATTTCAGCCGCGCCAGAAATACCTGACAACAAGCCCAGGCCGCATTGCATTGCGGGTAAAACTCATCGGCGGCGGCGAGAAGTGTCAGGGCACGACTTTATTCGCGCCGTAACCCGCACGAATAGACGCTGGGCTTTAGCCCCTGCGCGATGCCTTTGGGATTTGCAATGATGCCGGGTGCCGCACACAATCCTTGCTGTCATTCTGAGCGCAGCGCAGCGGAGTCGAAGAACCTGCTTCTTGCAATCCAATCGCAAGGGCAGGGAACCACGATCCCACCCCGATTCAGCTCCGCAGCCGCCCATCCTTCAGCTCAAACCGCTCCCCGCGCCACACAATCGTGTTGCCCGCAAAGCCAAAAGCCCACACTCCCATCGCCACCAGGTCGCGCATCGGCAGCAGCCACAGCCCCGGCAACACCAGGTGATCGCCCAGCACCTCCGCGCCCACCGTCATGGCCAGCGCGAGGCGCAGAAAAAAACTCAGCCCCAGCAGCCACACACTCAGCGGGCTCACTCCGCTGGCCACCAGGTTGAGCGACGCCCAGCCCAGCCCGTGCGTAAAAATCAGCCCCGCGTACCCCCACGGCCGCGCATCGCGAACCGTCCTTGCCCAGCGCAGCTGGTGATCTAGAAACCCCTGCCACGCGTAGGCGGGGATGGCCGTCTCCACCACCTCCGCGCTCAGCGCAACACGGTATCCGGCCCTGTCCACCCGCGCGCCCAGCTCGTAGTCGTCGGCGAGATGATCCACCAGAGTCGCCAGGCCGCCAATCTTCCCAAGCGCCGCGCGGCTCACCGCCAACGTCGATCCCAGCCCATAGTGCAGGCCCCCCTCAATCATCCGCGACAGCAGCACTCCGGCCTGAAAGTCCGTCGCAATCCCCAGCGTCTCCAGCCGTGAAGGCAACGTACCGTGTGCCCGGCCGCGATAGAGCGCCGTCACCAGCCCTGTTTCCTTCTCCGCGGAATTTTTCCCGGAGGCCCCAGGCAACGGCGCAAAGCACCCCATCACCCGCTCCAGATACCGCGGAGAAACCGTAATGTCCGAGTCGTTGATGAGCAGAAAATCATAGCGAGCCTGCGGTTCAAGCTGCGTCAGCGTGCTGATCTTGCCGTTGGTCCCCAGCCGCAGTGGGCACTCCACCAGCCGGATCGCGTGCTCGGGAAACTCCAGCTTCAGCTGTTGCACCGCGGCCACCGCCGGGTCGGCGAGCGACGACACCCCGAACAGCAGCTCGTACTCGCCCGCATAGGTCTGCCGGCAATGGCTGCGAAAAGCCTCGAGCATCGCCGGATCGAACCCCTTGAGCGACTTGAGAATGCTCACGCCCGGTGCAAAATCCTCGAGCGGTGCCCGCCGCGCCGCCACAAACACCCGCGCCGCCACCAGCGCCGCCACAAAATAACCCATGCCGGCGACCGTGAGCACCGTCGTCAGTATCTCCACGGATTGGGCAAGCGCACGCGGCACAGTCACTGCCAGTTTAGCTGAGTCGCGGACCGCACCGCTCTTCCCCAACACGCCGCGTCTCTGCCCAAAGCAGCCAATCCGCTATAAACTTCCACTCAGCAGTTGAGGAGGGCAAAATGGACGATCCATCGCTTCCCGTCGGAACTCCAATCGAGACGCCGACGACCGATCTCCATCCGATCATGGGAGTAGCGCCCTCAGATGGCGGCTTGGGCGCTGCACTGGGTGATGTCTTGCATCGCGGTCTACCCGGCAACTTGCCCGACGAGCCCCTCCGCCGACTGGAGCTCTTCATCGAGTCCAGCATCAAGACGGGCATTCAATGGGTCACATTCGAGGCCAATGCCGAGCCACTCTGGGCAGCCCTGCGCCTGAGCGTCGGCACTTTCATGCAGAATCTGTTCCTCAAAGGCAGCTTCGCCGGAACCACCCCACAGCAGGCGTATTTTGTGAAGTGCGACGCCGACAACAATCCCCAAGCATCCATTGACGAAGGCGTCGTCAACATCACGGTGGGCTTTGCGCCGCTTTACCCGGCTGAGTTCGTCGTCATCCAGATCCAGCAGATGACCTGCCCGTCGTGCCAGGGTTGATCCCGGCAAAAACGCCTCTACTCGTACCGCAGCGCCTCGATCGGGTCCAGGTTCGCAGCCTTCCACGCCGGGTAGATGCCGAAGATCAGACCAATTGCGCAGGAGACGCAGAAGGCGATCACCACCCACGTGGTCGACAGCGTCGCGTGCAGGAACGACACCGCAAAGTGCAGGATCAGCGTAAACAGCGACCCGGCCAGAATGCCGATGATCCCGCCCACAATGCACAGCGTAATCGCCTCCAGCGTAAACTGCAGCAGGATATTCTTCTTGGTCGCGCCAATTGCCTTGCGCACGCCGATCTCCCGCGTCCGCTCCGTCACCGACACAAGCATGATGTTCATCACGCCCACTCCGCCCACCATCAGGCCGACCGATGACACCGCCACCATGAACAGAAACAGCCCGCCTGTCAGCTGGTTCCACAACCGTGTTAGCGAGTCCGGACTGAAGATGGCAAAGTTGTCGTCCTGCTGCACGCGCAGGTGGCGCCGGATTCGCAGCAGCTCGCGTATCTCTTCGGTCACCAGCGCCTTGTTGGCCGGGTCGTCATACTTGACCGATATCCAGAAATCCTTCTGCTCGGGATGAATCTGGTGGAACGTCTGCAGCGGAAAGTAGGCCGAGTTGTCCTGCGTGTTGCGTCCGCTGCCGAACGGCTGCGGCTGCACATCGAGCACGCCAATCACCGTAAACACGCTGCCCTCGCATTCAATCTCTCTGCCGATGGGCGAGCCGTCGGGAAACAAATCCGCCGCTGCGTCGTGGCCCAGCACCACGATTTTTGCCGCGCGCTCGGCCTCCGCGTCGGTCCACATGCGCCCTTCCAGCAGTTCAATGTCGTTGGTGTCCTTCACCTCCGACGTGTTGCCGTTCAGGATCGTGTTCTCAATCTTGTGCGTCCCCGCTTTGATCGAGACATTGCCCAGCCCCGTCTCAAAGTTCTGGTAGGTGATGCTCGGGTCAACCGCCAGCACGTGCGGCAGGCTGCGCATGGCAATGCCGTCGTCATAGGTCAGCTGTTTGCGGTTCAGCTCCTCGGTCGTGAGACGCTGCCCGAACGGCTCAAAGCGAAATGCCCATATGACATTGGTGCCCAGCGAGTTCACAAACGACGCAATGTTCGAGTTGAGCCCGTTGATCGCCGACGAAATCAAAATCACCGTCGAGATGCCGATCGAAATACCAAGAATCGTCAGCCCCGAGCGCAGCTTATTCTTGCGCAGCGTCTCGAGCGCCATATGCACGGATTCAGTTGAGTCGCTGAGTCGCATCGTTACAACTCCGCTCGCAGGGCCGTAATCGGATCCAGTTCCGAAGCCTTGTATGCCGGATAAACCCCGAAGAAAAGCCCCACAGATATGGCCACAAACAGGCTCACCGGGATCGACCACACCCCCACCACAGAAGGGAACGCCACCGCCATCGTGATCAGCTTCGCCATGGTGATGCCCAGCGCCACCCCGATGAGCCCGCCTAGCAGCGACATGGTTGCCGACTCGATCAGGAACTGCAGCAGGATGTCTTTCCGCCGCGCCCCCAGCGCCTTGCGCACCCCGATCTCGCGGGTCCGCTCCGTCACGGACACCAGCATGATGTTCATGATGACAATGCCGCCGATGACCAGCGAGACGCCGGCAATCGCCACCACCACCGCGCCAAAGTTGTTCAGCAGCTTGGTCAGCATGTTGCCGAACGTCGCGCTCGAATCAATCGAAAACGCATCCGGAATGCCCGGCGCCAGGTGCCGCCGTGTGCGCATGATCACCCGCAGCTCATCCTCAACCGTGTCCATCACCTCGCCGCCGCCGCCGGCGTTGATGTACACCGTCAGGCTGTCGTTGGCGCCGTAGGTATGCAGAAACGACGTCAGCGGAATCGCCACCCAGTCGTCCATGCTCATGCCCAGCGCCTTGCCCTGCCGCTCCACCACGCCGATCACCGTGTACGGCACGCCGTCCACGCGGATCTCCTTGCCCAGCGGATCGCCCGGCCCGAGCACGTTGTCCACAATGTCGTAGCCCACCACCGCCACATGCGCCGAGTGCTCGTCCTCCACCTGCGTATACATCCGCCCCTGCTCAATATTCAGGTTGGAGATGGCCGCCATCGCATAGGTCTCTCCGCGCACGCTGGTGTCCGTCGTCGACTTGGTTTGGTACACCACCTTGCCCGTTGTGGTGCGCTGCGCGCCCACGGACACGCATGACCGGCACAAGTCCTCAATCACCTTGAAGTCGTCATAGGTCACGTTCTTGCGCCGCTGAAACTCCAGGTACTCCTCCATCGTGATGAAGGTATCCGGCATCTTGCTCACCGTCACCACGCTGGCCCCGTAGGTGTTGATCTTGTCGGTCACAAACTCCTTGGCGCCGTTGGTCAAGGTCACCACCGTGATCACCGACGACACACCAATTACCATCCCCAAAAGCGTAAGGACGGTGCGCAGCTTGTTGGCCCACAGCGATTGCAGCCCGAGTTTGAGTGCCTCAGTAAATTCCATTGCGATCCTGCCACCGGCGTGCAAAGTTCAGCACCCAGTCCATGACTTCGTGCAATCCGCGCCCCACATTGGTTGTCATCTTACAGCGGTTTCGCCTGCGGATGTATTCTTATGGACGCGCGAGGCCCCATTCTGGCCGCGTGCCCCGACTGGAGAAAACCGTCCCAGCGCCAGAAGTCCCGCAAATCCAGGTACGCAAAGTGCTCCGAACCGGTTCCGCGCCCTAGCTTCCCGAGCTGCCAAACCCTTTTTTCGCCCGAGCCGACTCTTCCAGGCTCTCCACCGTCTGCACTACCCCGGTCAGCACCGGCACCGGGATCATCTGCGCAATCTTGTCCCCGGCCCTGATCTCGACCGGCGCGCTGCCCAGGTTGGTCATCAGGATGAGAATCTCGCCCCGGTAGCCGGCATCGATCACCCCGGCCATGGTCGCAACCCCTTTCGCTGCCATCGACGACCGGTCCCGCACCAGCAGCCCCAGCGGCTGCCCGGTCGCCGGGTGCCGCGCCTCCACGGCAATTCCGGTACGCACCTTGACGGCCGTATGCGGCGTCAGCGTGGCCGCTTCCAAAGAAAAAATGTCGTAGCCGAGGTCTTCGCCCGGATGGGCAACAACTGGCGCACGAGCGCCCGTTTCCAGCAGTTTCACACGCAGCATTTTTTCATTCTATGGGACCGAAACCGCCCGCCAAGCGGCCCGCTACTCCGAGCCAACCTCGTCGTCATCGGTGTCGGAAGCAGCGGCGTTCTCGTCCTCGCCCTCCACTGAAATCCGCAGCGACTTGAGAAAGTGCAGATCGGTCTGCGTAAACGGGCCCTCGGCACTGCCTTCGTCCGCCCCCGCCTCCGGCTCGCCCGCCTCTTTCGCCGCCACCTCGTTCAGCCCGATCGTCGCCTCCAGCATCAGCAGCACGTCAAACCCATGCTTGCGGATGTCCTGCACCACCCCGGCAATCTGCTCGCTCTCAATCACCGACTCGTGGATGGCCTCCCCCAATTGTTGAATCAGTTCGCGCAGACGGGCTTTCATCGGTACCTCCAGGGGCGGCGGCCTGCGCCTGATGGAAAGCGCCGGTGGCTGCGTGAGTTTTATCTACCTTACTTCCTCGGCCGCCGGAGAGCAACCGCCCGCCGCCGGGAACCTGCGCCGAGCAGCACAGCCTGCCGCGCTGTTACCATCAAATCGAAATGAAGCCGCAAACCATCGGACGGGTCCTCGGCACCGGCCTGCGCGTCGCCGGCCGCGTTGCCGGCCAGCACATGGCCGCCAGCGCCCAGGCCGTGCCCGGTCAAGTTCAAAACCGCGCCGAGCAGACCCGCGCCACCGCCCAGGCAGCCGGCAAAGCCACCCGCGGCGTCGCTGCCGGCCTGGGCGGCTTTCTGCGCCCCTTTCAGCGCGTGGGCGGAATCCTCTGGCTCGAGGTCACAGGCGTCTTCTTCTTCCTGCCCGTCGTGGTCTTCGCCCCGGTCCTGTGGAAGTCCCGCCTCAGCTGGGCACACGGCCCCGACCACCGCAACTTTGTCATCGCCGCCGTGATCGTCGCACTCTTCTTCTACCTCAGCGCCTCGTCCTTCTGGCGCGCGCGCCGCAAGTAGCCAACCTGGCGCGACGAGACTGGACATTAGCCGACCCGCCCGACTGCTGGGTGCCCCATCCATGCGACGTTCCTGTCTTTGTCGCATGGGTGGGAAACCTCCGAAGAAATATCCGGCAGGTTTAAACCTGCGCTGGCTCAATTCTTCGCCGACTCGCCCGACCGCGTCAGCGCCCACACCACCAACCCCACAATCAGCAACCCAATTGGCAGAAAAGCAAACCTACCGCCGCCGTCCCCCCGGCGCAATCGCATAGTTCAGCTGCACCAGCACAATCGCCGCAATGCTCACCCAGGTATTGATCACGCACAGCACCGCGCCCACCGCGTAAAGGCTCTGCGCAATCACAATCCGCTTGCAGATGCTGGCCCGCACCGCGTGCGGCGTGTCGTCCTTGATCAGCCCGTTGCGCGCCGCGTACTTCCAGCTCCAGTAGAGAATCGTCCCCATCGCCAGAATATTGAGCCAGTAAATCAGCAGCGCGCTGCGGTACGTGATGAACTCCGCCAACAACCGCGTCGACAGCGGCAGCAGCGTCACCGCGAACAGAAACGCCAGGTGAATCCAGGTCAGGTCGCGCGTGCCTTCCTGCAAATGGTTGAGCTGCGTCTGCTGCCCGGCCCAGAAGATGCCCAGCGTCAGAAAGCTCATACCGTACGCAACCCACTGCGGCCCCAGCGCGCCCAACGCCAGCAGCAGCTCCCGCTCGCCGTGCACCTCGGCAGCCGCCGGCAGGTGCAGGTCCAGCACCAGCAGGGTCATGGCCACGGCAAAGATGCCGTCGCTCAGCGCAGCCAGCCGCTCCACGTTGCGCCCCTGAATGCGGTTGTAAAGATTCACCATCGCCGCCTCCCCCGATCCAGCGCAGTCCCGGTCCCTTAGTCCCTGGTCCCTAGGCCCCTAGTCCCTGGCTCCTCGCGTCAGGTGCCATACCGCCAGCCCAAGCGCCAGCGCCGCCAGTCCAAACGCCGTCCACACTTGCAGGGGGGCATGGGGCCCCGCGTGGATCCGCCATCCCTTCCACGCCGCAAACCCCGCCGCCAGCAGCATCAACACTCCGCGCATCTGGTTCATCGCGCCCTCATCAGCCTTCCATCCCACTTCGATCTTGGAACAGTCAGCATAGCAGCCAATCGAACCAACACCCGCCTGGTGCACCCATAGGGCAACCGCAGGAAGGAGCAACAACAGGCGCTGGGATCCTCTCAGCCGTCCACTCCGCCGCCAAAATGCTCTCCGGTCCCGGAGGGACCGGCTGAAAATAGCCCAGGACAAGCGCAGCGCCGCCCTGGGACACAGACAGCAGGCTTCGATCGCGCCCAGGAGAGGCACCGTGAAACGCGCCTCCGTCCCAAAATACCTTCGTGCAATCGTCCTGAATGCACCCAGGGTTTATCATCGAAAATGGCGCCGTCCGGGGCAGAATTCTTCTTGAAGTGCAGCCTGCTCTACCCGGAACGACCCGCCAAAGGAAACGAACCAATCAGGATCGGCTCCTATAAATTTTGCAAGGGTTTTACAAGGGAAACGGACGGACATGCGAGCAAAGACAGCGGTAGTGCTGGGCGCCCAGTGGGGCGACGAAGGCAAGGGCAAAATTGTGGACGTGCTCAGCGAGCGGTTTTCCGCCGTGGCGCGCTACGCCGGCGGCCATAACGCCGGCCACACGGTCATCATCGGCGGACAAAAATTTGTCCTCCAGCTCATCCCCTGCGGCGTGCTCCGCCCCGGCTGCCGCGGCATCATCGGCAACGGCGTGGTGCTTGACCCCATCGCCTTCTTGAAAGAGGTTGAAAAGCTCCGCGCCCTCGGCGTCGCCGTCGATGAGCAGCTCTTCGTCTCCAATCGCGCCCAGGTCATCCTGCCCTATCACCGCATGATCGAGCTGGCCGCCGAAAGCGCCCCGGGCCGCAAGAAGATCGGCACCACCAGCCGCGGCATCGGCCCCGCCTATGAAGACAAGATGGCCCGCAGCGGCCTGCGCGTCGTCGACCTGCTCCGGCCCGAGCTGCTCAAGACCCACATTGAAGCCGCCTGCCAGGAGAAGAACACCATAGTCCGCGCCCTGTTCGGCACCGGCACCGCGCCGCTCGATCCCGAGAAAATGTTCGACGAGTACGCGGCCGCCGCCGAGCAGCTCCGCCCCTTCGTGCGCGACACTGGCCGCCTGCTCAACAACATCCTCACCGAAGGCGGCAGCGTCATGTTCGAGGGCGCGCAGGGCACCATGCTCGACATCGACCACGGCACCTATCCCTTCGTCACCTCGTCCTCGGCCACCGCCGGCGGCGCGGCCACGGGAACCGGCGTCGGCCCCACCGCCATCGGCACCGTAATCAGCGTCACCAAGGCGTACGTCACCCGCGTCGGCGGCGGCCCGTTCCCAACCGAGGACGCCGGTGAACGCGGCAACCTGCTCGGCATCCGCGGCAACGAGTTTGGCGCCGTCACCGGCCGCAAGCGCCGCTGCGGCTGGCTCGACATCCCCCTCCTCCGCTACTCCAACCAGGTCAACGGCGCCGAGTGGCTGGTCATCACCAAGCTCGACGTGCTCGATACCCTCTCCGAAATTCCCGTCTGCGTCGGTTACGATCTCGGCGGCAAAGTCACCGACGAGATCCCCGCCGACGTCGACGGCCTTGAGCACATCAAGCCCGTCTACACCACGCTCAAAGGCTGGCAGTCCGCCACCGACGGCATCACCGACTACGAGCAGCTTCCCCAGGCGGCGAAGGACTATCTCCGCTTCCAGGAGCGCGAAAGCGGAGCCCGCATCGGCATGGTCTCCACCGGCCCCGACCGCGACCAGACCATGGTCCTGCCCGAGTTTGCCGCCATTTTGCACGAATTCCGCTCCTAATGCATCCTATGGATTGACTGAGGGCAGCCCGCTCTCCCAGACGAAAGAGAATCGAAGACATGGTCAGCTTTATCGTTCGCCTCACCTTCAATCAAGAGGACCGCGCCGACGTCGCAGAGACCCTCCGCGCCCTTGCCGCAGCCTCGCGCCAGGAGCCCGGCTGCGTCAGCTACGTTCCCCACCAGCTCGAGGACGATCCCGACACAGTGCTGATCTACGAGCAGTACGTCGACCAGAAAGCGCTCGCGGCTCATCGTGAATCAGACCACTTCAAGCGCCACGCCGTCGGCGGCCTCTACCAGAAGATGCGCGAGCGGAACGTGGAAAATCTGCTCGCTCTCGTTTAGCCCGGCGGCTGCGTCCAACCGGCGTTGTCGCCGGGCCCTGATCGCGTCAGCCTGAAGCGCCGCCGGCCGAGCCCAGAGCCGGCAGCCGCAAAGTCGATTGACCTTGATGCCGTTTCGAGACTACTATCCGATACGCACATGCCCGGTGCCATCTCCCAACCCTCGATGTCGATTCGCCCCCCGCGCGGGTGCTGCCGAATGCTGGCCGCGCTGATGCTCCTGTTCTGCGCCGTCGCCTTCGCCCGGCAGCCCGGCTTGCCCAAGGGAGTGAAGCACGAAAGCCGCCACGAGATCGACCAGCTTGAAGAGCAGTGGCGTCAGGCCGTCCTGAAGTCCAATCCCGCGTCGCTCCAGAACATCCTCGGCGACGACTACCTGGGCATCACCTCCTCCGGCACCCTCCAGACCAAGCAGCAGACCCTCGACAACCTCCGCGCCGGCCGCATGCACTTCACCCAGCTCGACATCTCCGACCGCAAGGTCCGCTTCTACGGCGCCACCGCCCTCGTCACCTCCGTCGCCGACGTTCAGGGCACCACCGGCGAGGGCAGCATCTCCGGCAGCTACCGCTACACCCACGTCTATGTCCGCGACGCCGCCCGCGCCTGGAAGATCGTCAGCTTTGAAGTAAGCCGCATCCGCGAGTCCGGCGAACACCCCGACCACAAATAGCACAAACCCCCTGCGAGCGAATAGCGAGCGTCTGCTCCATGCAATGGTGGTTTGACCCGGTCCCCGCCCAATCCCTATCTTGGTGATTGAGGAACTCCGCATGAACACCCCCGCCACTCCCGTCGCCGCCGAACTGAAGAAGACCCCGCTCAACGCCACGCACCGCGCCCTCAAGGCCAAGATGGTCGACTTCGGCGGCTGGGACATGCCGGTCGAGTACCCGGCTTACAAGGTGGGTGAGAGCGGCGGCGGCCTCATCGCCGAGCACCTCGCCGTCCGCACCGCCGTTGGCCTCTTTGACGTCTCCCACATGGGCGAGATCCAGTTCCGCGGCCCCGGCGCCCTGGCCGCCGTCCAGCACATCACCATGAACGATGCCTCGCGCCTCAAGGACGGCCAGGCCCACTACTCCGCCCTGCTCACCCCTGCGGGCGCCTTCGTCGATGACATCCTCGTCCATCGCCTCGGCCCCAACGACTACCTCCTCGTCGTTAACGCCGGCACCAAGGACACTGACCTCGCCTGGATTCGCAAGCAGGTTGGCAGCTTTCCCTCCATCCACATCTCGGATTACTCGGCCTACTACTCGCAGCTCGCCCTCCAGGGCCCCAAAGCTCTGGCAACCCTCGCCAAGCTCACCAAAACCGATCTCGCCGCGCTCAAGAACTACTGGTTCACCTGGGGAACGGTCGCCGGCGTGCCCAACGTCCTCATCGCCCGCACCGGCTACTCCGGCGAAGACGGCTTCGAGCTCTATCTCCCCGCCGACGAGCCCACCACCGTCAAAGTCTGGAATGAACTGCTCGCGGCCGGCCAGGAGTTCGGCATCCGCCCCTGCGGCCTGGGCGCCCGCAACACCCTGCGCCTTGAAGCCGGCATGGCCCTCTACGGCCACGAGATCTCCGACTCCATCAACGTATTCGAAGGCAACCTGGACCGCTGGCTCAAGCTCGACAAGGGTTCTTTTATTGGACGGGATGCGTTGTTGGCTGTCCAGGCGTCAGGCGGCCCGGCCCGGAAAGTCGTCGCTCTCGAGATGGTCGAGCGCGGCATCGCCCGCGACGGGTACTCCGTACTGTCCTCGGATGGAGAGCGCATTGGCGCCATTACGTCCGGCTCACCCGCCCCGTTCCTCAAGACCAACATCGCCTTCGCGCTGGTTCCCGCTGCCGTCGCCGCCTCCAAGGAAGACGTCCTGGTCCAGATCCGCCCCAACCAGACCGCCCGCGCCTGCCAGGTTCCCGCGCCGTTCTACAAGCGCCCCAAGCCAACCGCCTAGGTGTGAAGTCTCAAGACGTTGTCGACACATCCGGTCGTTTTGAAAGGGCACGGCTTCACAGGCTGCGGAAAAACTCGCTCGGGCGGTAGGCCGGGGATTTATCCCCGGCACAAAGCCAGCAGAGTGAACGGGGGCTTCAGCCCCTGATGTATGTTCTTCGGGAAATTCACCGCTACACCGGCCTTTTTCCGTTGCCTGCTAAGGCGTACCCAAAATCGAAGCTGCCATAGCCACAGGCGGCGCGATTGCATCCAAACGAACATCGCCAGGGGACGATACTCGTTCAAACAACTTTCTCGCCGATGCAGCGAATCTTTCCGTTTCCCCGCTGAATCGAACAACCACACGCACCCCATTCCGCAAGGAGCCCTCATGAGCCGTTCCATCGAAGAACTCAACCGCACCAAGCAAGCCCCCGCCGTCGAAGGTGTCCTGCCCCTTTTCCACGCCCGTTGGAGCCCGCGCTCCTTCTCCGACCGTGAAGTCAGCCAGGCGGACCTGGAAAAGGCCTTTGAAGCTGCCCGCTGGGCCGCCTCGTCGTACAACGAGCAACCCTGGCGCTTCCTGGTGGGCACGCGCGGCTCCGACACATACAAAAAGATCTTCGACGCGCTGATCCCCTTCAATCAGCTCTGGGCCTCCACAGCGCCCGTCCTCATCCTGGGCATCGCGAAGACTACGTTCAGCCACAACAACACCCCCAACCGCGTGGCCCTCTATGACCTGGGCGCAGCCGCCTCCTACCTCACCCTTCAGGCCGCGGCCCTGGGCCTAGCCACCCACCAGATGGCCGGCTACGACCCCGATGCAGCCCGCAAGGCATTCGGCATCAGCGATGACTACATCTTCGGCGCGGTCATCGCCCTCGGCTACCAGGGCGAGCCCGCCGCGCTCCCCAACGAGCAGATGCATGCCCAGGAAGTCGCTCCCCGCCAGCGCAAGCCGCTCAGCGCAATCATGCTCCCCTCCTGGGGCGCGCCGGAAGGCAGCTGATGCGGTCCACCCACCACGCCAGACCGCCCCACCCTCCGGCCTCCATCTAAACTGGAGGCCGGAGGAACCATTGCCCCGCCCCGTCCCCCGCCGCGGCCCCCGCCGCAAAGCCCCCAGCTGGAAGCCGCGCCTCGTCCTGGCCGCCAGCGCCGCCGTCCTGCTCCTCCTCGCCTGGGCCGCCATCGCCCGCGGCCTCGCTCCGGCCTCCAACACCAGCCTCACCCGCTTTGACGCCATCATCGTTCTCGGCAGCCCCGCCGACTCCGACGGAAACCCCACCCCCACCCAGCTCGCCCGCGTAACCGAGGCCGTGCACGAGTACCAGCGCGGCGTCGCTCCGCGCCTCATTCTCACCGGCGGCCCCGCCCACAACCGCTTTGTCGAGGCTCAGGTCATGGCCCGCTCCGCCGAGGCCCAAGGCATTCCCCCGTCAGCCGTCCTGATAGAGCCCGAAGCCAAAGACACCATCCAGAATGCCTGCTACTCCCTGCGCATCCTGCGCGCCCACGGCTGGCACACGGCCGAGGTCATCTCCAGCCCCTCGCACCTGCCTCGCGCCGCCCTCATCTTCCAGAAGCTCCCCCTCGCCTGGCGCACCCACCCCGCTCCCCCCATCGCTCCCGAGTCCCCGGCTTACCATACCGCCCTCTCAACCGTCGAACTCCTCAAGACTGCACGTTACCTGACCTGGTCGCGCTGGATGGAGACCTGCGAGCCCTAGCCACGATTGCACCGCGCCGGCCATAACCCATCCGGCAGCAATTGGAGCCACTCGCGTTGTCCCCTGTCGGCGCGGTCCTGTAAGCTGGACATGATGCGTTTCCCAGTAAGATTCGTTACCGCTCTCCTGGCTGTTGCCGCCCTGGCCCTGTGCGCCGGAATCAGCGCTCCGGCCCAGAGCACCGCCACGCAAACCTCCTCGAGCAACGGAACCTACGTTGTCGTCGACCCGCTGGCCGGTGTGCGTTACAACAACCGCTATGACGTCTCCCTCGGCTTTGCCTACGACCACATGAAGGCCGGCCCCAACGCTCTGCAAGGCGCCAACCTCGGCGGCCTTGACCTCAGCGGCAGCTACTGGCTCACCCGCCACTGGGGCGTCGAGGCCTCCGGCCGCTACTATCTCGGAACCAGCGGCGTGGCCAGCGTGGGCGGCAGCAACTCCGGCGCCAACGCCGTCAAGGGCCCCTTCGTCAGCGAGCAGTTCTTCACCGGCGGCGCCGAGTGGCTGGGCCCGCACAACAAGCACGGCGCGCTCATCGCCCACGCCCTGGTCGGCGGCGCCCACTTTGACTCGCACGATTTTCCGCAGACTGCGCAGGGCGTCGGCTTCTACAACAACCAGACCGCCCTCGCCGCCATCATCGGCGGACACATGGACCTCAACCGCTCCCCGAACTGGGTCTTCCGCATCACCCCGGACGCCGTCATGACCCACTACGGCATCGACTACCCACCCAGCACCAAGCAGTTCGATGTCAACTTCGCCCTCTCCGTCGGCCTCGAGTACAAATTCAAGAAAAAGCGCTGAAGCAGTCGAGAGCGCTTGCATGATGAAAGGCCCCTCCATCGAGGGGCCTTTGTCTTTGAGGTCCCGGAGGGACCGGTCGAAGATAGCCCAGGGCCGGGGTCCCCACAGACAGGCCTTCGTCCGTGGGGTGGCAGGGCGAGCGCAGCGCTGCCCTGGGAAACAGGCCACAGGTTTGCATCGCGCCCCGGCGGGGCGCTGTGAAATGCACTCCTCCACAAAGCGCCCGCTCGCAATCGCCCTGCCCTCACCAGCCCCCTTGCTGCCAATGTCATCTCCGTGTGGTATTCTCCACCGTTCAGGGACGCCTGCAAGAAATGTGCCGCCGGGAAAGATGCCGTACCGGATAGCGGCATCTACACTCTTTCGAGCGCGCCCTGCCCAGAGGCAATCGAAGAGGCCAGGATCACACAGCTATGAGAGACACGCTTGGAGTTCTGCTTGCCGGGGGACAAGGCGAACGCCTGTTCCCGCTCACCCGTGATCGCGCCAAGCCTGCTGTCCCCTTCGGCGGCCACTATCGCATCATCGACATAACCCTCTCCAACTGCATCAACTCCGGCCTGCGCACCGTTTACATCCTCACCCAGTACAAGGCGCTCTCTCTCAACCGCCATATCCGCGAGGGCTGGACCAGCATCGTGGCCCAGGAGCTGGGCGAGTTCTTCGAGATTCTGCCTCCCATGCAGCGCACCGGTTCCGCCTGGTACATGGGGACTGCCGATGCCGTCTACCAGAACATCTACTCCATCGGCAGCGAACAACCCAAATACATGATCATCCTCTCCGGCGATCACATCTACAAGATGGATTACAGCCGCATGCTCGCCTATCACAAGGAGAAGGGCGCTGAAGTTACGCTGGCCACGCTGCCCATTTCTCCCGACGAGGTGCGCCAGTTCGGCATCGTCGAGGTGGCAAAGAACGGCGAGGTCCTCGGCTTCCAGGAGAAGCCCGTCTCCACCACCGTCCGCTCGCCCCACAATCCCGATGCCGTCGACGCCTCCATGGGCATCTACATCTTCAACACCGAGACGCTCCTCAAGGCCCTCATCGCCGACGCCGAAGACCCCGCCTCCAAGCACGACTTCGGCCACAACATCCTGCCCAACCTGCTCGGCCAGAAAAAAATGATGGCCTACAGCTTCGTCGATGAGAACAAGCAGCAGGCCCTCTACTGGCGCGACGTCGGCACCCTCGACGCCTACTACGACGCCAACATGGACCTCTGCTCCGTTTCGCCTACCTTCAACCTCTATGACAAGAGCTGGCCCATGCGCACCCGCGTCCGCCAGTATCCGCCGGCCAAGTTCGTCTTCGGCGAGCCCGGCCGCACCGGCTCGGCCATCAACTCCGTCATCACCGCCGGCGTCATCATCTCCGGCGCCCTGGTGTCCAACTCCGTCCTCTCCCAGGACGTCCGCATCAACTCCTACTCCGACGTCGACGCCAGCATCATCTTCTCCCACGTCAACATCGGCCGCCACTGCCGCATCCGCCGCGCCATCATCGACCGCGACGTCCACATCCCCGAGGGAACCGTCATCGGCTACGACCCGGTCGAAGACAAGCGCCGCTACTTCGTCACCCCCAGCGGCCTCACCATCGTCACCCGCGACGCCTCGCTCTTCGAGAACCCCGTCGACCCCGACTTCCTGGGCCGCTACTAGAGCAGTTCTCCAATTCATGTGCTCTATTTAGTTCCGTGCAAGGTGGCTTTTTCTTAAGGAAAAAGCCACTTATCATCGTGCTTTCGGTGTACAGCAATTGGAGAACAGCGATAGCCGCGCAGGGGTTCCGTGCCCCATCCATTTCGCAGCATCATCGCGAAATGGGTGGGATGCCACGAACCTCCTGCGAGCGATCAGCGAGCGTCTGCCCCGCCCTGCGGTGACTCACCGCAGGTGGCCCGCTCTATTTCGCCTGGGCCGCGCAATTCGGGTCCGCAATCTCCACGCGCCGATTCTTTGCCCTGCCCACATCGGTTGCGTTATCCGCAATCGGCCTGGTCTTGCCAAACCCTTTGGCCGTAAGCCGGTTTGCGGCGATTCCGTGCGCGATGAGCCAGGTGGCGATCGCCTTGGCGCGCGCTTCAGACAGCGTCTGATTGTAGGCATCGCCGCCCACATTGTCCGTGTGTCCCTGGACCTCAATCTTTTGCGCGGGGTTCTTCTTCAGCAGATCCAGAATCTGCTGCAACACCGGATCGCTGGCAGCTTGAAGCGTCGATTTGTTGAAGTCAAAAAGCACGCCGTAAATTGCTACATGGCAGTTGGATTTCAGATCGCTGCCCATGTCCTTGTTCACCGCCCCGGCGTCGGCCACGCGAATCTCATTGAACTCGCCCTTGTACAGCGTGGCCCACAGGTCGCGCCCGTTCTGCGTGAAGTGAGCGGTAAACGAAACGTCCTGGCGGTCATACAGGATCGTCCAGCCGGCTTTGATGAGCGCATCGTGATAGGCGGCGTGAAACAGGCTGTTGGACATCCCATCCGGGGGCTGGCGATAGGTTTTGATGATCGACGATGGGGCCACGAGTTCGAGGTCGGCGGCGCCGGTGATGGAGACCCGGAAAGGATCGGTATCGGCAACACTGCTGCGGAACTGCCACCCCGGCAGCGGGCCCAGCCACGGAAAATCGCCCTTGTTGGCGTCTACCGGCTCGGGCGTTGCTGAGGGTGGCGTGAGTGCAAACGTAAAGGGTATCGGCGCAATCTCAACGATTTCCACTATGGCGCGTTCCGGGCTGGGGTAAACGTCCGCCCATGCCTCCACTCCGTCTTTCTGGTAGTGGAGAAGCATCTCGATCCCCCCTGCTGCCCACTCATGAACCGCTGTCCAGCCGTTGGCAAGAAAGGCCGGCTTGACAATCGCCCAAACGGCTTCCGGCGTCGTGGCGCCGGCAACGATCACGGGAAACTGCCAATGCTTTCCACGCGCCACCTTCCCCACACCGTCCATGCCCCGGTTTCCCAGCGGAATCTGCATCTCGGTCCACGGTTCATAGGTGATGCGGTAGGGCTTGCCGAGTTTGTTGAGAAAGCTGAGCTCGGCAGGGATCGGTTGTTCCTGCGCAAGAAGCGGAAGGGTTGTGAAGACAAGCAACGCGGTGATGATCGCGACGCGAAGACGGGACGCGGACCCAGCAAACGAGATAGCAGGTTGGCGCATGGACACCTCAGAGTCTCCGCAGGGTAACATAGGGAGCGCATTTGTCGTTTTTCCTCTTGAAGCTGCGCCCAATACGAGTTGTGGCGGCGACTCCCGCATCGAACCCGCTTATTCAGTAACCTTCCGTCTCCGCTCGCATCGCACAGTGGGGTCAACCTATGCTCACCGAAACTCTAACCCAACCCGAGCCGAACCGCCTCAGCCGCCGCGCCTTCATCGTCGCCGCAGCAGGAGCGGTCAGCGCCGCCGCCTTCTGGGGCCTGCGCCGCTCCACCATCGCGCCGGCGCGCCCGCTAGCAGCCAACGAAGGCCCGGCCACCGTCACCATCGTCCAGTTCTCGGCCGATGGAAAGCGCACCGGCACCGGCACCGTCCCGCGCCTCATCAAGACCGACGACGAGTGGCGCCGCCAGCTCCCCGGCGACGCCTACTGGGTGACCCGCCACGCCGACACTGAGCGCCCCTTCACTGGCGCCCTGCTCAACGAGCACGCGCCCGGCCTCTTCCGCTGCATCGCCTGCGACCTGGCTCTGTTCCGCTCCGACGCCAAGTTCGACTCCGGCACCGGCTGGCCCAGCTTCTTTGAGGCCCTAGCCGAGGAGAACATCGTCAAGACCGTCGACGGCAGCCTGATGGAAGTCCGCACCGCCGTCAGTTGCCGTTTGTGCGACGCCCATCTAGGCCACGTCTTCAACGACGGCCCTGCCCCCACCGGCCTGCGCTACTGCATGAACTCTGCTGCGATGCGGTTTGTGAAGCTGGGGAGATCGAAATGAGCCCCGGGTTTTCTGATAGCCGGCAATCCATCAATTCGGGAATCAGAGGTACACTTGATTGCGATGAAAGCCCCGCTGATTCATGTGCGTGATGCACTTTGCGTCCCGTGCTTGGTCCTGTTTGTCTTGTCTGAGCTGTATTCAGCTGCCGATCTAGCTTCGGACAGTCGCCTCAGTCTGCCATCGTGGGAACACCCACTTGGATGGTCCCTTTTCGGCCTTCCATGCGCGCTCGTCGTGGGCTTGATTCTTCTTGTCCGCTCCGATCGAAGGCGCCTCGGATTTTACTGCGCCGCCTCAAGTCTTCTTCTCTATGCTGGGTTCATGTGTCTCGAGGTCTTCCAAGGCCAGGCGGAAATCGGCGACTGGATATCCCTCAGCGTTTGGATTTCGGCTTGCGCCATAGGTATCGGCGCAGCGAGGGTTTTGATGGTCAAATCAGATCCAAACAGGGCAGCCGACGCATAAATGCGCATTCTGACTGAGTGACCGGCGATCCGGAACCTATCGGCAAGTGACCGATTGCTCGAACAGCGACGACCCTCACTTCCCCTTGTAATCCTGAAACAGTTCCGGGAACTCTTCCTTGAGCGCCGCAATCTTGGGCCGGTCGCACACCTGAATGTACGGATTGTCGGGATTGTGCAGGGCGTAGTCCTGGTGGTAGGCCTCGGCCGGATAGAACCCCTTGAGCGGCGTCACCTCGGTCACAATCCTCTTGGGAAACACGCGCGCGGCGTCCAGTTGCGCAATGTAGGCTTGGCTCAGCTTCTGCTGCTCCTCGCTGGTATAGAAGATGACCGACCGATAGGAGGTTCCCTCGTCAGGCCCCTGGCGGTCCTTCTGGGTGGGATCGTGGGCCACGGAGAAGAACACCCGCAGCAGCTGGCCATAGGTGATCTGCGAGGGATCGTAGAGCACGCGCACAGACTCGGCGTGGCCGGTTCGCTCCGTCGTGACCTGATCGTAAGTGGCCGAGGCAGCCGTGCCGCCTGCATATCCGGCGGTGGTGTCCAGCACGCCTTTGACCCGCTCGAAGACAGACTGCGTGCCCCAGAAGCAGCCGCCGGCGAAGACCGCCACCTGCTTGCCGGGCGTTGTGGCCAGCGCTTCATCGCCGTCGGCAGGGGGAACGGGAGAGCGGGTGGCCGCATGGCAACCGGCAAATAGAGCCATGATCATCAGCAGCGAGCCCAGCACGCCGCGCAGGGAAAGTAATTTGGACATGGAAACCTCCTGGGCCGGCATCGCCCTGGCCCGCACCCCGTCTGATGCGGCGTTCGGATAAAGGTTACCGCCGCCCAGCGCCAGTTTCAGCGCCAAATTTACACAGCACCCGGTTGGGGAGGAGCCTCGGCCGTCCTTTGCTCTGGCCACGGGAACTATCTTCGCAATTCCCGCGTATTAGCAAAATATGCAATGCGTGAGTACATTAAGCTGGAGCGTGATAGGGTTGGCGTCGCCGCCGCGTAGGCCACGCCGAGCCCTTGAGGCCCCTGGGGCAGCCCCGAACGCCGGCGCCCAAAGGCCGCAGGCGCCGGGAGCCGGCCAGGCCGTTGCCCCGGTCTTCCGCCAGGCGCGCATGGAGGGAAATCCGCTGGAAGTCGACTGGTCCCAAGTCGTGCGCCTGTGCATGAACGGCGATTCCGGCGCGTGGGCGGACCTGGTCCGTACCCACCATCGCCGCGTGTACGGGCTGTGCTATCGCTTCACGGGCAACCCGGCCGACGCTGAAGACCTGACCCAGGATGTGTTTCTCAAGATCTACTCCAACCTGGCCAGCTTTGACCTGACCCGCGGCAGCCTGCAGGTGTGGATCACCACCATGACCCGCAACCTGCTGGTGGACAACTTCCGGCGGACGCGCAACCTGCGCGCCACCGGCTCGCTCGACGACGGCTGGGAATCGAGCGAGGAGCTGAGCCCCATTGACCGGCTCACCGCGCGGGGGCCTTCGCCGCACGAGTCGGCCGCCCAGAAAGAACTGGCCAAGATGGTCCAGGACGCACTCGCCAGGGTCTCGATTGAACTGCGCGAAGCGGTCATTTTGCGGGACCTGCAAGACCTTGACTACAAAGAGATTGCCCAGGTGCTGGGCATACCCGAAGGGACCGTAAAGTCCCGCATCAGCAGGGGACGCGCGGAACTGGCGCGCCTGCTGGAACGTACTAAACGGGAGGTAATGTAACCATGAGTGAGCGCACAAACATCCCGAGCTCCCCGGCCTGTGGCCACTGGGAGACCCTTTTGGCGGACGCGCTCGACGGGCTGTTGAAGCCTGAAGACGAGACGGTCTTCGCCGCACACATGGCGGTCTGCCCGGCCTGCACCGCATTGTTTGACGAGTCCCGTCGGGGGCGCGAGTGGCTGGAGTTCCTCTCGCCGGAACCTGAGGTTCCGGCCGGCCTGCTGGACAGAATTCTGGCCCAGACCGGCCCCGGCCAGGTGGCCGGCTACGGACTGGTCCCCAGCTCCGGCAACGTGCTACCCATGCGGCCAAGCTCACTCCCGGCCTGGCAGCGGCCAGGGTTCATGGGCCAAGTCCGGCGCTTTGCCGAGCCCCGTCTGCTGATGACCGCGGCCATGGCCTTCTTCTCCATCGCGCTGACCCTCAACCTGACCAATGTGAAGCTGAGCAGCCTTCGCCTCAGCGATCTGCGGCCTTCGTCGGTGCGATCGTTTGTGGAGCGCCGGGTGACCATGGCCTCCACCCCCATCATCCGCTACTACGATCACCTGCGGTTCGTCTACGAAGTCGAGTCGAGAATGCGCGAACTGCGCCGCACCGAAGGCCAGGACAGCAACCAGCAACGACCCAGAGAAGCCGCGCCGGGGGAATCAAAACAGAACCCAGGGCACAAAGACGGAGGCTCCCGCGTGGACCCTCCCCAGCAGTCGGTGACGCCAACTTTTAACGATGTCAATGACTTGATGGAGAGTTCCCTCACATTTCCTGTCCTGAGCGGCGATGCAGCCGCGCAGGCCCGGCCCGCGCATTCCGGCGGCTCCACATTGGAAGTTCGGGAAAGGAGCACAACATGGACTGCGTAAATCACAGTGGCACCGGCGCCACCGCCTTCTGCCAGAGCTGCGGCAAGGCACTGTGCGGTAGCTGCGCGCGCACGGCCCCCGGAGGACAGGTGCTCTGCGAGCCCTGCTTTACCGCCTGGCAGACTTATCAGCAACCGTTTGTGCCCATCTCGACCGGCGGTCCCAACCCGGCGGCAGCCGCGGTGCTGGGTCTGATACCGGGCGTGGGCGCCATGTACAACGGCCAGTTCTTCAAGGGCCTCATCCACGTGGTGATCTTCGCCGTGCTGGTCAGTATGGCGCACATCTCGGGAATCTTCGGCATCTTCATCCCCGCCTGGATTCTCTACCAGTCGTTCGAGGCCTTCCACACCGCCAAGGCGCTGCGCGACGGCCAGCCGGTCCCCGATCCGCTGGGGCTCAACGAGGTGGGCAACTGGCTCAACCTGGGCAAGCACCCGCAGTATCCGGGCCAACCGCCCATGGGTCAACCGCCCAGCCAGCCCGGCGCTGGCCCCGTTCCACCCAATCCCGGCGCGTGGACCGCGAGTCCGGCTCAGCCTCCTCCGCCGGCCGGCTCCTGGCAGCCGCCTTATACGGGTGGGCCCTACCAGCCTCCGTATCAGGCGCCGCAGCAGAACCCGTACCAGAGCCCATACCAGGGCGAGTGGCAGAACCCGTACGCACCGCCGCCTCCCGGGCCGGCCGATCCCAACGCGCCGCAGACGATTCCGCCCGATCCCTCGGCCTACTGGCATCCGGGTTTCTGGCGTCGCGGAGCGCCGGTGGGCGCAATCGTCCTCATCGCCCTGGGCGTGCTGTTTCTGCTGGGGCAGATGGATATTTTCAATGGCCGCCTGATTGAGTATTCGTGGCCTGTGTTTCTGATCGGCCTGGGCGTGTGGCTGGTTGTGCGCCGTCTCGGGGAGTCGCAAGGAGGTCCCAAGTGAACCACTACTTTCTTATTCGCCGCCTGCGCGGCCCGGCTTTTCTTCTGCTTGTGGGCGTGAACGCCCTGCTGGCCCAGGCGCACATTCTGGGTTGGGGTAGGAGCTGGCCCTTCTATCTGATCCTGGCCGGCGTTCTGGCCCTTGCGGAACGGGCGGCGCTGGCGACCGCTGATCCGATACAGCAGCCGCCGTATCCCGGCGCGCCTTACCCCGGCCGGCCAAGCCCGCAGACTCCTGCGCCGGGCCCAGAGGGCGCCCCCACCTCGATTGTTCCTGCGCACTCCCATGATTTCGGCAACGATCCGAACGGAGGACAATCATGAGCAGCGTCCCTCCCAATGCTCCTCCAGGCGCACCACCTCCCGGCTATCCGCCCGGCGGTTATCCACCCTATGACCCACGCACCCAGTGGCGCATCTATCGCGATCAGCAGAAGGCCGCCTGGCGTGCCCAGCGCGACGCCATGCGCGCCCAGCGCTACGCCGCCAAGGCCGGTTACTACGGGGGCGTCTACGCACCGCGCGTGCCCTCGGTTGTCGGACCGATCATTCTGATCGGCGTCGGCGTCATCGCCTTCCTGGTCATCACCGGCCATATCCAGGCCGGCCAGTTCTGGACCTGGTACGCGCACTGGTGGCCACTGCTGCTGATCGGCGCGGGCCTCGCCCTGCTCGGCGAGTGGGCCATCGACGCCAGCCGCAAAACGCCGGTCCGCCGCGGCGGCAGCTTTGTCGGTCTGCTGATTCTGCTTGCTTTCCTTGGCTTGGGCGCTGCTGGATGGGATCACTGGTGGGGACCGCTCCGCGCCCAGTTCGGCGACCAGGGCGACGACTTCTTCAACGCCTTCGGCCGTCCGGAGCACGATCTCGACCAGCAGATTCTGAACTCGACCATTGCCGCCAACGGGACCATTGAGATTCAGAACCCGCGCGGCGACGTCAGTATCACTGCGGGC
>Ga0302193_10001159_pt1 | contig 22759 bp, 6 predicted proteins | sample II_Bog_E3_3_FD_200228 | JGI IMG/M metagenome (GOLD analysis project Ga0302193, IMG submission 200228) | Peat permafrost microbial communities from Stordalen Mire near Abisko, Sweden - II_Bog_E3_3 | ecosystem: Environmental > Terrestrial > Soil > Wetlands > Peat | place: Sweden: Abisko, Stordalen...
CGGGCAGCGGGTGCTCGGACCCACGTCGGGCCCGCGTACTACCTTCGTGACCGTCGCATCACCGTGGATGCCCCACTCGTCGAGGGAAAGCGGGATGTCGCGCCCGATCTCCACACGCTCCTCCGTCAGCCACGACGGCGGGCGCAGAAGCTCGATCTCGATGTCACCGTTCGATGCGCCAGCAGCCTGCATCTTCAGGTCGACCTCGCTCCATCCGCCGAGCGAGAGGGACGCGCAGGTGTCCGATTCGGGACCGGCCAAGTCGCCGAGTGCCACGCGCTCGATCTCCTTGGCGCCCGTCACCGTGTCCACCAGCGTTCCCGCGACGAAGCACGAGCAGGTACCCCCGCTGCAGGCGGCCGACGCCTCGCGACTCGCGGTCGAGGCGGCGGAAGACCCTTCCGCCACTTCGGAGCCGACGGCGGCCTCCGCCGAAACGAGTGGGGCGCTCGGAATGACCTCGGGGGCGAGCAGGACGAGCGCTGGCCCGACGACGGCGCTACCAACCCGTTGATCGTCGTTGTTGGGTTCCTTCCTGTACCCCTCCAGCGGGTCTCGCGGATCCGAATAGGCCAGCTCCGCCGTGACGTCGATGACGCTATTCCATAGGAACTTCACCGTCCCCTTGGCTATGTCTTTCCAGCTCGTATCCCCTCGAAGGGTGACAAATTCATACTGTATGTCGGATTTTCCGTTCGGAACGTAGCTCGCCTCCGTGGATCCATCAGGATTTGGGTGTGCATAAATCCTAACGTCGGTGGCGCTGGCGGGGATCTCGTCAGCTAAGCCGTGAAGGTCCGTGAGGCGCAGGCTCTGCCCATGGACATACGCATACAGATTCCAGTCCGCCTCTCCGGGCACGTGCAGGGCGAGGGGATCGGGACTCACCCACCGCTGCAGCCCCGGCGCGAAATACCTCTTCCCGAAGTACTGCAGCCCGACCTGGACGTCTTCTTCCTTCCCAGTGAAGCGGTAGTCCTCCCGGAAGCTGTTCCACCGTTGTGGCCGATAGTCGCTCTCCGTCCCTCCGAACGCCTGGTACGTCCCCTTCTCGACGAGCTCGCCCGTAGCCTGGTCGATCACGGTCGAGGTCGATCCGAGGTGATCCGCAAGCTCGAGGAAGAGGTGTGAAGCTCCGCTCGTCAGTGACGGCTCATCGGCCTCGGCCGTCGCGATCCGCCCGAGACGAGCCCCGTTGGAGAAGATGTACGCATCCTGCGTCGACGTCGTCCGATCGTAGTCGCCCGCCGTCGCGTCCCACGTCGTCTGGCGGATCTCGAGCGGGTCCAGCGGATACAGCGTGTACGCCACGGCGCCCGCGGCATTGGTGGCCGCCTTCATGGCGCGATCGTCCGTCGCGTCGTACGTGTACCGAAGGTCCGCGGCGGCGGTCGTCGTCGGCAGCGTGCTGGAGGCGGTGCCGGGGGAAGCCAGGTCCCACCGGCGCGCGCGGGCGAGCCGACCGACTTCGTCCCACGAGTAAGCGTAGAACTGTGAGCAGATCGAGCCGGCGGGGAGGCACGCGCCGGAACGCGCGACCGCCATGCTCGTCGTCTCACCCGCCGCGTCGTAGGCGACCGTCAGATTCCCCTGACTCGCAATGTTGGGCGCCGTGCCGACGTTCGTCGCCGACTGAAGCTGGTAGGGCCCGGCCGTCGCGGCACCGTTCGTGATGGTCCCGAGCGATCGATCGTAGAACCCTCCGGCGTCGTCTCCCGTCGAGGTCGTATTCCCCAACCAGTCGAAGGCGAACGCCTGCGAGGTCATCCGCGCCGCGAAGCTGACGTGTGGGCTCGGCGTCGCCCGCTGCGGGTCGGGGTCGAGCCCCTGGTCCTCGGCCGCGAAGGGAGAGGTCCATGGGTCGGTACCGCTCGCGTACCGGTAGTTGATCTGAACCAGCCGATACAGATCGTCGTACTGCATCGTACGCGTGACGGGCTTCGCGCCTGCCGGCCACTCGGCGGGGGAACGGTTGTCGTCGATCTCGATCGGGTTATCGACCTCGTCGTATTTGTACGAGAGATCCTCGAGCAGCAGCTGCAGTGTGCTCGGTGCCCCGCCGTACGTCGGGGCAGGTACGTAGGTTGCGGGGGGCGATGTCCAGAGCGCCGGCGGTCCGCGGTACGTCTGGACGCTGAGAATCTGCCGCCGTCCGGTATATGACATCGTCGTCGTCGTGCGCGCGACGTCGCCGTACACAATCTGCAGCGGTAGACGGTCGGCGTCGTGAGTCACGTTCGCGATCACGGCGCCGTGGTCGCTCTCGACGCTCTTCACCAGGCTTCGCACGGAGAACGCCGTGGTCACGGTGCTGGTCACGGTGGGCGTCGTCGCCCCCGAATCCACGGCCGCGGTTTGCTCGATGACGACGCGATCCGCGGCGTCGTACGAAGAGCTCTGGAGATACCACCGAGGCGCGAGGGTGCCGGTGGGTGTGACCAGCTGTCGCGCGATGCCGGTGGCGCGACCCCGCCCGTCGTACGCGTCCACCGTCTTGCCGGAACGATCGACGATCGACGCGAGTCGCCCTAGGAGCCACGGCGTGTTCGTCGTGAACCCCGGGATCCCCGGAGAAGTCGCGGGGTCCGGAGCATCGTATAGGTAGGAGACCTCGTAGCCGACCGTCCCGCTCACGGGCGTGTACGCCGCCTGGTCCGCCGTGCACGGCGAGTAGTCTTCACCGAGGATGCGCCCGCCCGTGTCGTACGAGTAGTTTGCACCGCAGCCTCGCGCATCGCTGGTTCCGACGAGCTCGCCGTTGTCGTCGTACGCGTAGCGCCACGACTTGATGGCCGCGGGGTTCGCCGCCGGGTTCGGGCTGAAGCCAACGCTCGTGTTGGGCTCCACGTTGACGAGCATTCGCCCCAACGTGTCGTACGTCATCCATCGCACGACTGACGCGCCGGTCGTCTGGTTCGTCCGCGTAATCACCGCAGTCTCGCCGGTCGAGAGGTAGGTCGTCGCGGTCTGGTACTGCTGGAGCGCGCCCCCTACGTGGTTGCGCTCGGTCAGGGCCACCTCGCGACCGTGGCCATCCTTCGTGCTCGTCGCAAAGGAGCCGGCATGGGATGCGCCGGCTTCGTCCGCCGCGTCCAGCGTGTCGACGGAGAGCGCGTGGTAGTGGTTCTCGAGCGAGAGCGTCCCGTCGAGCGCGTACGCCTTCGCGATTCGATCGAACGGGTCGTGTTGGACGCGCGCGTAGGATCCCGTCGGAACGAACGACGGCTGGAACACGCTTGCGTCCGCGGGATAGAAGAAGGCCAGGTAGGTGAAGTTCTTTCCCCCCTTCTGGTCGTAGGTCGTCAGGCCGGTCGCGACCCATGGCGCGGGGTCTCCCGCGGTCGGATCGGCCTGGCCGAAAGTCACCCGCGTGCGCCCCAACCCATCGACGTACGCCCACGACTCGCGGTAGCTCGCGACCGACGGACTCGCACCGTCTTGCTCCTCGGTGTGCACGATGGAATACGGCGTCGTCTGCGCGTCGCTGGGGAGCTCGTAGTCCACCGCGAGCGATGCGATGGTCCCAGGGAGGCCGGTCGTCGGATCCGGACGGAACATCTCGGCGAGCCGGCCGAAGCCGTCGTAGTTCACCGCCGTCTGCGACTTGTGTACGTCGGTCATGGTCTTGATCGCGCCGAGTCCCCGGTCGTAGGTGGCCGTCGCGACCAGCGGCGTAACGCCACACGTGCCGGTCGAAGCACCGACATCGACGGTGTTCGAGGTCGCAAGCGTGGCGTAGATCGAGTCGAACGCGGTCTGCGTGCAGCGCTGGTTCGGTGCCACGGAGGTGAGCGCGTTGCCGAACGGATCGTAGGTCTGCGTGAGCGCGACGATCCACCCCGTCTTCGAAGCCGTCGTCGGTGCCGGCGCCACGGCACCACCGCCCGCGTTGGAGCGGACGAGTGGCAACGTTCCCTGCAGATAACGATACGTCCAGAGGGGGCTGCCCGAGGTATCGAAGCCCTGTTGCTGCGTATTGCGCCCCTCGGTGTCCCGCGACCCGAGCGTCGTCGTCTCCGTATTGCGCCAGAGCCATCCCGTGCTTCCGACGCTCACCTCCGACGGCTGCGCGTACTGGGTGATGACATCGTCGGCAGGCGAGCACCCCTCGATGCACCCTTTGTCGATCGAGTGGTAGGTGTTCCCGAAGACGTCGACGTCGGTCCTGGTCTGCAGATGGACGCGCCCCGCCCCAGGCGTCGAGCTCGCGCTTCCGTGAAGGGTGAGCGTGCCGGCCTGCTGCGGTGCGACGGGACTCCCGAGCGTCAAGTACTCGGCGACCGAGAACGGCGGGGGCGTCAGCTCGAGCTCGACGTCCGAAGTCGTGACGGTCGAGACGGCTCCGTCTCCGGAGTAGACGTCGTACAGATACGTGTCGCTGGCCGACGCGTACGCGTGCCGCACTTCGCGCCCGTCGAGCCCGACATAGAGTCTTCGGAGGCGATAGGTGTCGTGCGTCGACGACTCGTAGCTCGCGTTGTCGTCGAACACCTGGATGGACTGTGGGAGCCCTTTCAACGCCTCCCGCGGATTGTCGCGCCACCGCCCCGAAAAGGAGCACGCCGACGGGAGTTCACCGAGCGGCTCGTCGTCCTCGCATGTGCCCAGGAGGAACTGCGACTGCGACGACGAGCTCGGGCTGTTCGAGTCTCCGACTTGCCTCGCGGTCGCCGTAGAGAAGCCGCGAAATTCCCGCTGCAGCCCGTCGTACACGGGGTTCGCGTACGTGTACTGCGTCACGTACTGCCCGGCCGCGCTCCCGGCGACGGGGAGGTTGTCGCGCACCGTCATCTGCGTCACGACGGTCATCGGCATCGGAGTCACGGAGGACCACGGGCTCCCGCCTGCCGCCGCTGCGACCATGAGCGAGGTCGAGGAGGCGTACGCGAGGTCGGTCGTCTTCCCGAGACCGTTGGCGACGTGCGTGAGGAGCCAAGGCCTCGCCCCTCCCGACAAGTCCATGAAGCGGTACGCGCCGGCGTCACCCCAGAGAATGTCGCGCGTGCCGGAGCCGTTCATGTCCACCGTGCGCACCCGGCTCTGGTAGGCGGGCGACGCCGGCGCGTTCTGGATGACGTGCGGACCGATCCAGCTGGTCCCGTCGACGTTCAACCAGACATTGACCTCCGTGAAGTTCACCTCCACCACGTCGTCGAGGCCGTCGCCGTTCACGTCGTCGATCCGGAGCGCGGATGCATTCGGGTCGGCGAACTCGGGGCTACTTGCCATCGGGACCGACTGGCTCTCCCCGAAGGACCCGCCCGGGCAGCCGCCCGCCGTGCCGGTGCCCCAGTAGCCGTTGCCCTGTCCTGGCCAGTAGTGAACGTTCCCCTGCTGCATGCGCACGATGTCGGGCAACCCGTCGCCGTTCATGTCGGCGAGCTTGATGGTGCCGTCGCTGAACGACACGGGGAGCCCGTCCCACGGAACGCAGCTCGCGATGGGTGCGTTCGAGATCGTTGCCGTCGTGGGGCCGGTCCAGCTCGCATACCCGAACTGGCCGTCGCCGCCCGGGAACCTATCGAGAGAGAAGAACGTGTCGATTTCCGTACCGGTGGAGACCACGACGTCGACGAGTCCGTCGCCGTTCACGTCCATCCGCTGCACGTTCATGCCGTTGCCGCTGAAGTTGATCTCCGGGCTCTGCGCCGCCGCCGTCGTGATGGCGCGCCCTGCCCAGATCCAACCGGACCCTTGCGCCTGCGGCGTGTAGACCGAGTAGGTCTTCGCCTGCGGCATGTTGATGAGGTCGATGACCCCGTCACCGTCGATGTCCCCCGAGGACACGTTCGTGTTGGAGAGCGAGATCGTGGTCGCGTCGTCCCCCAGCACGCCCTGCACCCCGACCGTCCCGGCCGTGAACGCATTCGCGCCGCCGCTCTTCCCGTTGAAGTAGACGCCATGACTGCCGCCGTAGAGCCACGGCATCGTGACCAGAACGTCCGGAAGCCCGTCCGCGTTGACGTCGAAGAGATCGGTGTATTCCTCATCGACCGAGTGCTGCGGGCTCGACCCCATCGTCGTCACGCGCTCGTCGAACCCTTCGAAGCCCGCGAGGTCGGCGGTGCCCGGCGATCCGTCGGAGTGGTACGGGGTGACGTGCGTGTACCCCAGCGTCATGGCGGGGAGCATCGGGCAGCCCGTCGTCGTCGGGAGATTGCCGTTGGCGTCCTCGCTCACCGGCTCGCCGGCCTCTCCGTCGGCCGGCGTTCCGCAGCGCCCCTCTACCTGGACGCTCGCGAGCATCGAGGCGTGGTAGGCGGGATCGTAGGCGAGGTGGTAGCGGCGCACGAGCTTGCGCGCAGATGCTCCCCCCTGGAAGGGAGCGCTCGTCACGTCGACCCCGACGAGCCGCAATCCCTGCTGCGTCTCCCAGCCACGCCGGTACGAGATCATGACGTCGGGCCGGGCTGCGTAGAGGAGCCGCGTGTGATGCGCGTACGCCGAGACGCCGGCCGATGCGGCGTTGGCCGCAGGCGGCGTGTCGTAGACGTCCGTGAGGTACGAGGTCCCGCCACTGACCTCGTAGACGAAGCGACTCACGTTGACCGGGAGCGGCGTCACGCCGGCGGTGGGATTCGCCGCCCCGTAGGCGTCATACTGGCGGGAGAGATTCCAGCGATAGATCTGGTTACTCGCGTTGGGATTGACCTCGACCGTCCCGATGGCCGAGGTGCCATCGAGCGGCGCCCCCAGCTCCATGCTGACGCCGTTCTTGTCCTGAACGCGCCACGTCTGGTGGTTGGGCGCCCAGAAGAAACGGAGAAAGCTCCCTTCGATGCGAGGACGGAAGTATTGCCAGCCGCTCGCCCACGCAGGCATCGCCTCCCCTTGCTGTGCGCCGACGCAGGAGGAGCCGGTGACCAGGCAAATCGGGACGAGCTCCTGCCCTCCGCTGAATACGAATCGATCCTGGGTCGGGGCCCACGCGCCTCCGCTCGCGGGATCCTGATATCGCGGGCTACCCCGATCCGTCTGCCTCGCGATGAACGGCGCTCCGATGTCCCATCCGACGCCGGCGACACCGTAGCCGCCGGACGTGGAATACGAGAGATCGAGCGAGGGATCGGCGTCCCCTCGTGCCCCGGGTGTCGCGATCGGGATGGAGAACGAGCCGGTCCCCGTCGAGAGCTGATTGGAGAAGGATTCTCCCATCCCGTCGATCTTTCCGGGTCCCTGCGGAAGGGAGAGGACCTGACTCGACACGCCCGTCGTCTCGACGCCGTTCGGGACGGATGCCGGAACGGGGGTCGGTGCGGTCGAGGGCGCCCCTTGCGGAGGGAGCACGTGCGACCAGACGGGGTCAGCCACCGACCTGGGCTCGCGCTCGATCTCCGACGCCGCGTTCGAGGGTCGCGCGGCTCCCGCGGTCGCGTCCCCCGCGGTGCCGGCGGGGGCGAGCGGCTCGCTCGGAGACTCCGTGGGTCGCACTTCGACCGTCTCGGGGGTCTCCGACTGGGCGCGCGCGGACCGCGGGAACATCCCCGCTACGAACGACACGAGGCAGACGAGCGCGACGACGCGGTCGGGCAGCGATCGTTTCATGAGTTCGCTCCCGACTAGCGACGCGGGCTCGGTTTGATGAACGGCCGTCGCGGCCCGCGCTTCAGCCTCTGCGGGTGACGCACGTCGTCGCTCGTCGTCTGGATTTGCGACCAGTACTCGTAGTCCAGGATCAGCTGGACGTCTTGGAGCGCGCTCCAGTTCAGATCCGGCGAATCCCAGATGCGGAGGTAATACGTCCCGTCGACCGGGCGCCCACCGAACTCGATGTGCTCGATTCCGGGTTGCGAGATGAGGTTCTGGTCGTTCGTGCTGAGCGGCATCGTGATGTACTGCTCGGCCGCGAGCGCCTTGCCGTTGTTGACGCTGGCTACGCCGAAGTCGAAGACGCGCGAGTTGCCGTCGTAGCCAACGATGCCGGCATTGCTGGCATCGTGCTGCAGGCTGTACTGCACGTAGCCCGAGCCGTAGCAGTCGGGGCTCGGATCGTTCGCGCAGCTGTGCACGTTCGTGCCCACCATGTTGAGCGCGGTCGTTACCTGTCGGTAGTTGTAATTGCCGTTGGCGAGCTTCGCGCTCAGCGGTGTCCCGTCGAGAGCCGACGTGTCGATGATGAACGGCACGGCCAAGTCGTAGTGGCAGGCGCCCGATGGGTCGCACGAGTGGGTGAATGCTGCGCGGAGGTCCGAGTCGGACATCGGGCAGTCCAAGCCAGCGACCATGGTCGTGCTCGTGGTACCCACGTAAGTCGACGGTTGGCCGCTCGTCGCTTGCTCGAGCTGTACGTTGGCGATGCCCACGCTCCCCGGCCCCTCCGACAGCGTGGATGCGCCGAACGCGACCGTGTACATCCCCGCGTTCGTGACGGTGAACGAGAGCGTGTGACGCGCGCTCCAGAGAGAAGGGCCCCCGCCGTCACCTACCGCCGGTGGCATGTACGGTGGCTGATCGAAGGCCACGACCGCGCTCCAAGACGGGTCGAGAACCTCGGCGATGTAGCTGGGAGGCGTTGCCGCTCCAGCCCACACGATGTTCCCGCTGGCGTTGCGGGCTTGATCCCACCACGACAGGACGTACGACCCCGCCGCGAGCGATACCTGCTGGGCAACCAGGTTGTTCGGCCACGAAGCCGTTCCAGACGCGCTCGCCGGCGCCGCCGCATCCTCCGCGGTGAGGACGCCGCCATCGAAGATCACCCCGCCCTCGGAGGCGGCGCTGGCGCCCGCGTCGGAGCTGGCTCCCGCGTCGGCAGTGACGCCAGCATCTGGCTTCTCGGGCACGTCGAGAAGCCAAGTGACCCCCAGTGCCGACGGGAGCAGCGCGCCAGCATCGACGCCCGCTCCGAGCGACTCGTCCCAGGGGCCGCCCTGCGGCGCTGGCAACGCCTCCCCGCTGACAACCGCCAGGCACTTCTGAGAAGCCTCGTCGCACGGCGTGATCTGCCAGCTCGCGCTCGAAAACTGGCTCAGGTCGCCGGAGTTGGTCAGTAGGTTTGGTGCTTGCGTCGTGCACTGAGCCGACGGACCCAGGAGGTCGTAGCGAAGCGAAAGGATCGCGGTGTCCTCCCCCTGATGCGACGGGTACTGAACGTTGTAATACGTCACGAAGTTCTGGAGCTTCGCCACGTAGTCTCCGACCCAAGCGTTCGCAAACTGACTGATCGCCTGTTGATCCGCCGTGCCGCCAACGCCCCCCCCATCGTCCCCTGCCTGCGTGGCGGTCGAGAGCGAGGAATAGTTGACCCCCTGCAAGCTGCAGATGTCGTCTGCCCAGCTGGCGGGAGCGTCCACGGGCCCCACTTGCTGCGTGAGCGCGCTCATCGGGACCCCGATCCGCTGCTCGATCGCGCGGCGCGCCATGTAGGCGAGCGCTTTGGCGTTTGTGAGAGCGGCCTGGTATCGCTGCAGCGTCGCACTCGACTGTCGGCGAAGCACCGTGTCGACCGGGATCGGAACTTCCTGGCCCGCGATGCTGACGAAGTCGCTGCCGGTACCGACAGCCAGCTGGTATGCGGCCTGGTTCTGCGATTGAACGATCGCTTGAGCGGAAGCGTCTACCTGAGCGACCGCGCCGCGGAGGCTGTCGATCTGTTTCTGGACGTCCGCCCACAATGGGCCCGTGGTCACGTTCAGCTGCGCGAGCGCCTGGTCGACCTGGTTGGACTCGACCTGAGACGCTGTGTTCTGAAGCGACGTGAGAACCCCCATCTCCTGATTCGCAGTCAAGATGGCGAACGCGAGTTGAACTGCCGCCGCAGGGATGACGGCCGTGGAGGCTCCGAAGTCGTCGACCGAGGCGCCCGCGGCGTTAGCGACGGTAACCATGAACTGCCCAATGGCCTGCGTCATCGCGCCTTGCGTTTGAATGGTGGACAAGGCCAGCTGACCGTCCGTCGTCTGCTCGTTCAAGCCAGCTGCCGTGATCGCACCGCCCGTGACTTGCAGCGCGCTGTTGATCGACCCGAGGTCGGAGGCGATCGCCGCCCAGGCTGCGGGGAAGGCCTGAAGCTGCTGCTCCATCGTGAGAATCGATTGGCCCTGGGTTCCTCCGAGGTTGCCGGAACCGACGGTCCCGCTCGCAAAGTCGGTGACCACCCGCGTCGGAATCGTCTGCGCGTAGACTTGTCCGACGCCTTTGGTGAGCGCCGTCTGCGCCAGCGCTAGCCACGCTTCGAGGACGGGCAGGTCCGTCAGATGCTGCACCTGCGGCGGCGTATTGAGAGACACCTTGCTCAAATCCACCGCCGAGTTGTTCGGCGTGCACGCGAGCGCGGCGGCTTGCAAGAGCAGCGTCGCCGCGCCGCAAGTGCCGTTCGGCGTGACACCGAGCCCCGCGAACGTGAAGGCTCGCTGACTCGGCGGCCAGCTCGTCGGCGACTGGATCGGCGACATCGCCCACCCCGGGTTATTGTTCAACGAGTAGGTGTACGGAGCGCCACCCCAAGCGTCGCCCCACCCTGGCCATGAGAACGGACCCGGCAGAGGGTTGAGTGTCTCGGGCTGAGGCCACACCGGCAGACTTCCGTTGAGCGGCGTCGCCGATGGGTCCCAGGTCACCGGGCCGCTGCTCACGCCGGCGGAGAGCGCGGGCACGGTCCGATCGAGCCCCTGCTTCACGGCCGCGACGGTGTACCACCACGGGTTGCCGGTCTGCGTGTCGCTGACGGTTCGCCCGCTCATCTCGGCGAAGTTCTTCGTGCACACGAGCCCCTCCATGTTGTTCGCTCTCGCGATCAGCGAAGACAGGGAGATCTGCACGGACTGGGGCGATGCGGGGCAAGGAGGCGAAGCGAAGGGCCCCGGGCACTGCGTGAACACCGCGGCGTCATTCGAGGCTGCGAAGTGCCCCATGATGGCCGTCCTCTGGGTGTACGGCGCCGAGTAGAGATCGCGGTACCAGTAGGGCACCTCGGAGTCGACGCTCGACTCGAAGCTGCCGAACAGAGAGCCCACGGGCGTGACCGTCCCAATCCTCTGAATGTCGCCGATCGACGTGTTCGGGTCCGAGCTGCTCAACCCTCCATTGCTGAGCGTGCCGAGGTACCACGCCACGCTGCTCGTGGGGAAATACGCCAGGCCGGCTGCGTTCGGGCCGTCCCAGTCGGTGAACACGCCCGGGAGTGGCTGATTGAACATATTCGGAGGGACGATTCCCGCCGACGCGTCAATCATCCAGAGAGCCTGCGTGACACGCCACTTGAGCATGTTGAGCTCGGCGCCGATCCCACCGCCGTCGCAGCCTCCTAGCCCGACGTTCGGATTCGCGCAGTCGCGAAAGACCGCGGACCACACGGGAGCCATGACCGCCGTGAGCCCGGTCGTGGCTGTGCAGTTCGATGCGAGAAGGCAGCCGGGCCAGTAGCTCTCGCTGTAGGTCGACATGATGATCTGGGAGCCGTAGGTCACCTGCCAGTTGTCGTTCATGTCGACGTCGAGCTGAAGCTGAGAGGCCGCGGCCATCAGCGCGTTGGCGCTGAGGGCCGGGTCCTCGGCGTCGACGAGGAACTGCTGCGCGTGGAAGCCCGTCCTGATGGACGGGGCGACGGTCTTCATTAGATCCGGGCACGAGCCAGGCGCGCCGAGAACCGGGACGCCACTCGACGTCACGGTCGCCGTTCCGCTCGAGGACGCGACCGTCGGGGTGATATTCAGGGCGCTGGCGGTCAAGGTCGTCTTCGTGCAAAGCGCGAGAGCGCTGGGTGCGGTCGTCCCGGTCGCGCTCGTGGACGGCGAGCAACCAGAGGGGAGATCGCCGGCCGGGCAGTTGAGCAGGAGCTTGATCGCGCACGTCTGGTTCGTCGTCGGAATGCCCTGCATCCCACCCAGGAAGACCACGTCCGTCGTCGGCTCGCTGATGCAAGCCGACGTCGTCTGATCGGCCGGGTCGGCGGTAACGGTTCCGTCGGTTCCGACGGTGGCGGTGCTCAGGGCAGCGAAGTCACCGCAGATGTTCGCGAGCTGCTCCTCTGCCGCCTGTTGGTTCTGCGAGATCTGCAGATCGTTGGCAATGAGCTGCTGTCCGAGCGTATCCGCGGTCTGCGCAGCCTGCTGGGCGAGCGAGAGGTACGCCTGCCATGAATCCTCGTACGTCTGGGTGCCGGAGACCAACTCGTTGTCGAGCGGCACGAACAGGTTTCGAGGCACGCCATCGACACAGTAGCCGGAGCTCTCGGCGGCGGACGGATCGCCGAGCGCCGGTGGCCGCGCACCAACCCACTTGCCGAGGTCGATGGCGTCATGAACGAGCTCGCGCTGCATCGGGGCATCGACGAAACCGACGGTGTAGGGGATCAGCCGCTCGATCAGGGTCGCTCCTATGACCGTGCCGCGCCATATTCCTCGGAGAGGGAGCGTTCCGAGGACGCGACCTTGCCCCATGGCGCTGGACGGGTCGTGCAGGCGAACCATGTAGATGTGTGACTCACTCGGATTCCCGCCGAAGACCTGGAGAGGCGCCGCGGACAGCGCGCCCGTGAGTGGGACGGTCAGCTCGAAGACGTTGTCGAGGACGCCAGTGGCGACATACGTGCTCGCCATGTCCGTGGCCGCGGTCGCGAGTTGCACGTACGTTTGCGCGAAATTGGCGGGGCAGTCCGCGCGCAGGCCGGCGGCGCACTCGGCCATCCACGGCGGGCCGTACACGAAACCGAATGCCGCTTCGACCGGCGCGAGGTTGGACGACGTCGTGCCGAAGTCGTGTGCGTAGGACATTCCGCCGACGCGCACCACCATCGACGAGGTCTTCATCGTCGCCAGCGTCGTGCCCGTTCCGACCGGCCACGCATGGACGATCGTGGCGCCGGCCCAGCTCCGGAGCTCCGCGATACCGCCCCTCGATACATTGATTGGATCGCTCAGAGCCGGCAGCGTCCCTGAAGCCGTCTGCAGGACGTTGAGACGCCTCTCGAGCGCCTGGCCGATGCTGAACGCGTCCTGAAACACCGACGTTGGGAGCGCTGCGACCGGCGGTTCTGCGAGCCCTCCGGTGGTCGTGTTTCCGCTCTCGCCAGCGACGAGCGACGCCGTGTCATCGGTCCCCCACTCGTCCCAGTAGCCTGTCGAATCGGAGCACTGCGACGCTTCGGTCATCCCGCCCGCGCGCGCCATCGGATCCGTGACGAGTCTGGACCGCGAGAGGCCCCCCTCGACGACGACTCCGGAGAGCGACGCGACCGACGACGCGATGAGCGGTGAGCCGCCGAGCGGCGCCGGCCAGCTGGCTGGATAGGTGGCGAGGAGCAGCCCCGCCGGCAGGGCACCGCTGGTCTCCAACGGGCTACCCGTGCATGCCGGCGTGCCTCCATCCGGCGCGCTTCCGGGAGCGGTCGTGTCTTGGGTGTTGGTCATGAGCCGCCAGGTGCGAAGTGCGCGCTGGAAGGCGAAGATCAGCTCGGCGTCGGCGACGTTGCTCGGACTGAGAACCTCCTGAAGCGCGGTCTCGGGAGGCGGGCTCGGCAGGTTGTTCTGCACCTGCTCCTGCAGCGCGAGCTGTGCGATGAGCGCCGATCGGAGGGGGGCGGCCGAGGCGACCGCGCCTCCGTCGGCGAGATCTGGAATCGCGCACGACGGGAGGACGATCCCAGACCGCTCGACGAGCTGTACGGCTGTCTGCTCCCCTGACGTTCGAATCGAGCGATCCATGTAGCGGGCGGAGTAGTCGGAGCCGAAGGCTCCCGGCAGTATGTCGATCTCCGGTTGGTTCTCGCACCGAGGGTCGGCGACCGTACCGAAGTCAGCCTGCTCTCCGACTTCCCACCGACCGACGAGGACGCGCGCGGCGTGCGAGATCGTGCCGTACAGTGCCGTCCCTCCGTCAGGTTGTCCCCACTCGGCCATATTTCCGGCGACGGGATCCAGCGCTTGCGCTGCCTGCTGCGAAGCCGCGGCCATGTCCGAGTAGACGTCACGACGGATCAGATCGTGGAGAAGGCGGCCCGCGCTTCGCAGGATCTGAGCGTTGATATCGACGGCCGTCGCAGCGATGGCCGGCGCGTTGTTGTCGCCATTCGCGTCACAAATCGGAGTCGCCGACGGGGGGAAGTAGGGCGTGAGGTACCCCGTCCCTCCGTCGGTCTCGCCGTAGGTTGCGCCGTTCTCGTCGCCAAATATCGGCGCTGTGAGGCTAGCCGGGATGCACCCCGTGGCAGGTGTGTTTGCCGGGTTGGCCAGCCAAGCGAACGCTTGCGTGCAGGTCGCGGGTTGGGTGAGAGTCGTGGACGACGGGAAAACGATGTCTGTATAGGCGTCGAGCGTCGGGATCATCGCGAGCGTGTGGATCGCGAGGTCGCGCACGATGAAGCGGTCGGAGTCCGCCTGCGGAGGGATGTCCCACTCCGCAACAGTCAGTCCACCGACGGGATCGGTTCCACCACCGTAGTTGTACGTGCCGGGCTGGGCGTCCAGTGCCGGCCAAACGACGGTTCCTACGGCGTCGGCGACGGCTCCGAGCTTGTCGGCCACGCAGACGAGGTTCTGCTCGGTGAGCAAGCGGCCGGAGCAGCTTTGCAATCCATTTGTCTCGTACAAATACCAAGCGCTGCCCGGATCCCAGTCCCAGTACCAGGGAGGGAGCCCGGCGACGTCGCCACCGCACTGCACGGCGGCGCGCCAGACGAGCGCCCACGCGGTCGACCATGGATCCATGATCGGCGCTTCGACACTGGGCGGAATGATCAAGGTGCCGGCGTCCTCGCCCGTCGCTACCCCCATGGGCACGGCAGTCGTCTGGGTCTTCCCGAGGTGAAGTTCGGTGCCCGGCCCGAAATCCAGCTGCTTCGACGTTCCGTCGGGGAGCTTCGCGAGCACGTGGATCGCGTGTGTGCTCTGCCCACCAAGCATCGTGTTCGTGGTCGGAGCCGGAGACGGCCCCGGTCCGCCGCTACCGCACGCGATCCCCACGGTCGCGAGGCCCACCAGCACCGCACCCAACGCGCAGTTGCGCACGTTCACGGTCCCGGTTCGTCGAACGATGCGAAGCTTCATCTTCATCTCCACGCTCATGGGTCCCCACGTTCATCCGTCACACGCACTCATCGCAGCATTGGCTGAGGCGCCACTTCCACGACCACATCCGGCCGCGCCTCGAGTCCACTCACACTCGCGCCGTAGTCTTCCCAAACCCCGACCAGCGCCCCGTTCGGCGCCAGCGTCGTCACGCCCAGCGCGGGGTTCCGTTGATCCCCCGCCCGGTGCGCCTCCCATCGGGGCAGCGGCAGCACGGACGTCCCGACGCTCGCGGCCGACGAGCTCGGGCTCGAGGCGAGCCACACCTCGTCGCCGAGCGGGTCTCCGGTCTGCGCGCCCGTCCACGCACCGAACAAGAGCTCTCCGCCTTGCACGACAGCGGCGGGCGAACCTTCCGGGAACCGACTGTCGCCGCCGTCGCCCTGCGCATCGAGCGTGCGCGGGCCCGCGCTGACGAGCGTTCCCGTACCGCTCAGATCGACGATGGCACCCTGGAGAACCGTCGTCGTCGTGTCGCCTGCGTCGTCCGTCGGGATCGTCACGCTGTACGCCACGAAGAGCGTTGTGGGCCCCACCTGGACGAGGGCCGGCCGCTCGCCGGCGATGCCGCCCCACGCGGGGCTGGTCGCGACTTCCGTGCTGCCCGACCTGACATGGACGGTCTCCTGACCGTTCTCCGACGCTCTCCACGCCGCCGCCCACGTGCCGTTGAACGGTGCCAAGCTCACGTCGAGCTCGTCGGCGCTCGTGCGGGCGAGGTAGGTCTCTGCGTTCGTCGGCTTCAGCGTCGCGTCGAACGTCGCCACCTCGATGTCCGTGTTGGCATTCGATCCGTCGACCCATGCGACGACGAGCGAGCCCCCGATCCACAGGGCGTCAGGCGCGCTCTCCGGCGACTCGGTCGAGGCGTTTGCGTGAGCCACCGCGCCGACGTTCCCGCTTCCGGTGTCGAGGATCGCCATCGCGACCCCTGGCCCCACGGCGCCCGCGCCGGTGTCACCCCAGAGCGCTACGTACTGCGTGGCCGAGATGGCGACGAGGACGGGGTCGGCGTTCGCAATGGCCGGTCCTGGCGTCCCGATGATCGGAAACGAAGCGACGCGCACCCCTCCCGGGTCGAAGGCCTCGGCGCGCAGCGTGTAGCTGCCCGACGCTGCCTGCTCGAGGAACGAGATGGCGAAGCCGCCAGCCCCTGCGGCGATCGGGTGTCTCCCCTGCCCCAGCGTGTGCGGCGGGTACTGGAACGGCTGCAGCGGACCGGCGTCCGTGGCGGAGAGGGTGCTCGAGGCGAGGAAGTCCTGCACCTGACAGGTGGTGCTGCAGGCGCCGGTGACGTCGACGTTCGCCGCGCCGTTGTCGCACTCCTCGGTCGCGGGGGCGCGCACGCCGTCGCCGCATACGTCGGGCGCGGAGTCGGCGGCGTCGAACGCGGCATCGACGCCCCCGTCGAGCCCCGGAGCGTCGAGCGGCGCGTCCGAGGCGGGCGCGTCTTCCGCGTCCTCGCCACCATCGTCGGAAGGAGCGGAGTCACGCGGCGCGATGGTCGCATCTGCATCCACGCCCGCATCGCCCGCGTCCACCAGCTGTGCATCCGGTTGCGCGTCGTCGCTCGTTGGTTGCGACGCATCGACACTCGGCTCGTTCGACAGCGCGGGGTCGTTCGCGTCGGAAGCGGGCGACGAGGCGTCCCTCGCGTCGTCCGCAGGCCCCGGCGAGCTGCACGCGGCGCCGAGAGCCGCTGCCACCAGAACGGATGACAGAACGTACGTTCTCGCGGCGCGCGAGCTCCCGACGCGTCGCGCGGAATACTCGGCTTGAGTCCGGGGTTGCCACATAGGAGCTCGCAGCGCGGTCCTGAGCAACAAGTGCGCCCCATCGAGGTTCGCGATGCGGCCCGCGCGAAATGCGACCAGCGGAGACTGACGGCTCGCGCCGCGATCCAGCCGCCGACACAGTTCGGATGTGTCGCGACACATCCGCCGCTACGCGTAGGTGTTGCACCTCGCGTCTCGCCTGCTCGACCCGGCGGTTCTTCTGCGAGCGATGCGGCGACGCAGATGTGAGGTCGGGGCGTTCGACCGAGGCGCACTTGTTGCTCACGGCGTCTCCCATGCAACTACGATTTCCGCGAGCGTCTTCGTTGCGGCGAGCGGCACTCCTCGTCACTGCCGCTGGAACCCTGGCTCTCGCCGCCGCCGGGTGTGCGAGCCCTTCGTCATCGACCGAATCGACGGACTCCAATGGAAGCGAGCTCACGGCGGCCACCGAGTCTCCGCGGCTGACGTTCGGCGCGACCGCCGCGCAGGCTCTCGAGGGGAAGACCTCGTCCTTCTCGCTCACGGCGACGCCGGACCTCGTGCTGCACGCGGAGCTCTCCAGCGCCGCATACGAGGGGAAGACGATGGTCCTGCGCGGGGTGGACCCGCAGGGGAGGCTCGCCTGGAGCTACCCGCATCTTCAGACGGGGAGGTCGTTCGACGCGGTCATCCCGGTCTTCGGCTCTCGCGCCGCACGCAGCCACGCGGCCGGCGTCTACAAGTTCCAGGTCACCGCGCCGGACGGCGCCCTCGCCGCCCAGGGCAAAGTGACGTTCACTTCGCCCCCGCCGGTCACGGCGGCCGTCCACGCTTCCCCCTCGGCGGGAGAGGCACGATGAGGCGCGCTCCCCGCTTCCTTCCTGCGTGCGCGTCCCTCGCCTGCGCGCTCTGCGGGGCGAGCGCAGAGGCGACGCCGAGCATCCAGGTCATCAACTCGATCCCGACCGGCACGTCCCCCCTCCTCCAGACGCCCGCCGGCTGGGCATCGACGGACTACTCGAACGTCCAGACGTACGACGGGGACGCGACCAAACCTTGGCTCATCGAGCTCCAGAACCAGCTCACGCCCGACGGAGGGACCGCGAGCCGAGTCGGCACGGTGGGCCTGGTGCCGACGAGCGAGATGACGGACCTCGAGTTCGCATCGACCGAGGCGCATCCGCTCGCCCAGTTCGTGGGGATGAGCGACAGCTACGTGTACCGCTTCGACGCAAAGACCGGCGCATGCGTGTGGAAGACGTTCATCGGACGCACGACGGCGACCACGATCAACTTCCCCGGGTGCACGGGCAGCGTGCCTGCGTCGGAGATTCAGTGCCCGAACGAGGTGGGCGGAACACTTGGATTCCTGAGCATGACGCCGAGCGCCGACGCATTGAGCTCGATGGCATCCGCCGACTGGACGGTCTTTGCGCCGACCGACTACGACGAGGTGTCCTCGGGGAGCGATCCGACGGCGTGCGGGACGACGACGGGCAATCGCCTGTACGCGTTGAACGCGGCCACGGGCGCCCCGTCCTGGGTTTTCAACAAGAACCCGAGCACGACTACCCCCTACGCGCTCGACGCGAGCCCCACGTACGCCGTCGCGGGAGTGGTCGGCGGCTCGGACGCCGACACGTACCCCGACGGATGCGCCAATAGCCCGAACCGACTCCAGGTGCTCTTCGGCACGATGGACCCCGGAACGGAGACGCCCGGATCGCAACCGACGCTGTTTGCCATCTCCACGGCGACCGGGACGGCGGGCACGCCCAACTGGTCAGCGTACGAAGGAGACTTGCAAGCTGCCTTCGCGCCCGCCTTCGGGCAGGCGACGACGTGCCAGCATCTGTACGCCACGACGGCCGCCGATGGGCTCTTCGAAACGATCGGCTACTCGCAGGCCGCGTGCGGCCAGGCCGCCGTCCCCTGCCAGATCTCGCCGCCGATGAGCCTCTTCGTCCTCACGCCGCAACAAGGCGACGTCTACATGCTGTGGGGGTCGAACGCGCTCTTCGGGAAGGTCGTCGTAAGCGACCAGAGCACGGTCTACGTCCTCAGCGACAACGGATCGTCCACTTCGCTGTATTGCTCTTCGCAGAAGCTCCAGGCGACGTTCCCGACCATGACGAGCGACGCCGTCGCGCTCCAACAGAGCGTGTGGTTCGGCGCCACCAAGACGGACGGCACCAATGCCCTGGTCGGGCTCGAGATCCCGCTCGTAGCGCCTGTGGCCCCCTACGACTGCGGCACCAGCTACGCGGCGACCACTCTCCCGGGGACGGTCGGTGAGATCGAGACGGACATCGACAACGCGACCGGGGCGCGCGTGATCTACGACGCGGTCGCCGGGGCCAGCGAGTCGAGCGTAATCGTCGCGAACTTCACGGAGTAGCCGGTTCCACATGGGATTCCGAGGCAGTGGCGCGTCGTGTCACTACTTTGGAGGACATGCGATCGAGGCACGGTCGCGATACTAGTCTCCTCGTCCACCGCAGTTCGCGCTGGGCGAGGAGGCTCCCATGAGTGCACTGGCGAACCAAAGGCCCCCCGTGGCCCGCCTCGCAGAGCACGTGAGCTGCCATGACTCGGGCGAGTGGCCGGGCACCGTCAGGGGCGTGGAGCAGCCACCCGAGGAGTCGCGAGTTGCCGCCAAACGAGCGCCGTCGGACGACTATCTCGTCGTCGCGCTGGAGTGCGGTCGTCCGCTCGCGGGCTCAGCGCGGTACGCGCTCCGGAACGTCGATCGCGTCGTCATCGGCCGTGGCGACGAGCGACGCGCGGAGCGGTTCGTCGACGGCGACCTGGCGACGCTCGACGCGCGCGTCCCTGGTCTGGCGCCACAGCATGCGCGCCTCGTGCGCGTCGGCAACGGATGGGCGATCGAAGACCTAGGGAGCGAGAGCGGGACGGTGGTCAATGGCGTGCGCGTCGATTGCGCCGTGCTCGCACCAGACGACATCGTGGAGCTTGGGCATACCCTCTTTCGGGTCCTCTCGGGCGTCGCGACACCCGAGGGGACGGCCGAAGATCTCGAGGCGGCGGCCGCAAGCGAGGGGGTGCTCGCGACGCTCGATCCCACGCTGACCCGGCGCATGGAAATGAGCGCGAAGCTCGCCACGTCCTCGGTGCCGCTCCTCCTGCTGGGCGAATCGGGCACGGGCAAGGAAGTCGCCGCCCGATGGCTCCACGGAAAGACCGGCCGCAACGGGCCCTTCGTCGCCGTGAATTGCGGCGCCATTCCCACGATGCTGGTGGAGAGCCAGCTGTTCGGGCACGTCAAGGGCGCGTTCTCCGGCGCGCTCCGCGACGAGCCGGGGCTGATTCGCGCGGCCGAGGGGGGGACGCTGTTCCTCGACGAGATCGGCGAGCTGCCGAAGACTTCGCAGGCGGCGCTGCTGCGCGTGCTGCAGGAGCGTGAAGTGGTGCCCGTCGGGGCGACGCGTCCGGTGCGAGTCGACTTCCGATTGCTGGCGGCCACGAATGCGCCGCTCGGCGAGATGGTCGAGCGCGGCGAGTTCCGGCGCGACCTGCTCGCGCGAATCGCGGGGATGACGGTCGTGCTGCCGTCGCTGCGCGAGCGAAGGTTCGACGTCGGCATGCTGGTCGCGACTCTGCTTCGGCGACTCGCCGGCGACCGCGCCGGCGCGATGACCTTCACGCCCGAAGCCGGTCGCGCATTGCTCAGTTACGAATGGCCCTTCAACGTGCGCGAGCTCGAGCAGAGCCTCGCCACCTGCGTCGCGCTCAACGGAGCGGATGGCGTCGTCGAGCTCGACCATCTCGCCTCGACGATCGCGGCCTCGCTCCACCCGTCCGCGATCAGCGTGTCCGCGACCGACGGGCTCAGCGTCCGCGATCGCCAGCTCCAGCTCCAGCTGCTCGAGAAGCTCGCGGTGCACAGCGGAAACCTCACCGAGGTGGCCCATTCGATGGGGAAAGCCCGGACGCAGATCCAGCGCTGGTGCCGCCGCTTCGGCATCGACGCGAACGTGTATCGCCGCTGAGCGCCGCCGCGTTCCTCTCCCGCACGGGGGCAGCCGGCGCGTGTCACCCCTTGAGGTGACAAGACGGCGCGCGAGCGATTGCTACGGTGCTCGTCATGAAGATCAAGTCGAACGTCAAGGCCGGCCTCAACCCGCAACCCCTTCCCCCCAAGGCGCCGCCGCGCGAAATCATCGTCGGCATCTGAGATAGCGCATCGGAACCGTAGGCTCGGAGTCGCGGCTCCGCGCGCGAGAACGTTGTGGCGGTCATCGGCGGCGGCGCTTCTTGAAGCGCGGCCGCCGTACTCTCATCGCTGATGTCTATTGCAGCGCCTGCGTCACACGCGTCGGGACGTCCCTCCGGTGCTCCTTCCTCCGGAGGCTGGCACGGGAGCACCACCGACGATGGGGCCACCGACGAAGAGGGCGCGCCCGATGACGCTCGGATCCCCACAAGCGACGAAAGGGCCGCGACGCACCATCGGACGTCGCGGCCATTTCGCTGAGGGTCTCTCCGTTGCGGGGGATACGCTCCCCTGACATTCTTGGGTGTATCCGCGTCCGCGCGCCCATGAACCCGAAGTGAGGAGACACACCCGAGAGGAGCAACCCATGAGACCCTCTCCCTCGCCCACCCCGTCGTTTCGTTCGCGAATGCTCCACCTGGCCGCGTGCTCGCTGAGCGCCGGTGTCACCCATTTGGATGAATCGCCCTTTGCCGCACGCTTGCTAACCGTACGTCCCAAGGAGATTCATCATGAACAAGTCGACCCCGGTGAAGAAGCTCACGTCCTCGTCCGTCACGCCCGTTCGCGGTGGCGTCAAGAGCGGCCTGCGCGCCGGCATCACGGTGAACAAGGCCAAGACCGCCTACTCCGCCAACGGCAACTGATCGACCGCCTTCAGGCCTTCTCGAGCAACCCGAAATCGAGCAGCTTGCGGACCAGGTCGTCGTCGAGCGCGAGGCCGTGCTCGGCCTCGATGCGCGCGCAGGCCTCGGCGATCGGGCTCCCGTCGAAGCACGCGAGTGCCGGCAGCAGCTCGCTCGGTAGCTCGAGCGGGCCATCGCCTCGATCCGGAACGCGCCGAGCTTCGCGCGCTCCGGTAGGTCGCCGGTCAGGAGCGCCGCGAGCGCGTCACGCGCGACCCGCTCACGCACGGCGAGCGCGCTCCCGCCGACCGCGCGCAGGTCGTTCCAGCGCATCCTGCCTGCGATCTCCGCCGACGCCACGTAGAGCTCCTCTTCGCGCCCGAGCCACGTCCCCCAGGCTGCGCGATACGCTGCCTCGTCCACCCGTCCGTCGAGGTCGTCGAGCTTCAACGCGGGCGCCTCGTTCGAAGGGTTCGGGAAGAGGGCCTTCATCGCGGCCTCCCCGACGTCGAGCGTCACGATGCAGTGCCGGGCGATCGCCTTCTCCGCCTCGGTGAGCAGGCTCGCGAGCGACGTCCAGAACTCGGACGCCGTGTCGCCGCGCTCGTGCTTGCAGAACCAGGTCGTGCAGACGGCGTTGCGGTGCCTCCACACGGTGCACGCGCCGCTCTCCTGCGCGTAGTACGGACAGCGGAGCGACCGGGCATGCCCGAAGGTCCCCGAGGCGGGCTTGTAGAGGTGCGCGAAATGGCTCGGCGGCATCACGCCCAGCGGCGTCACGGCGATCCGCTTCGCGATTCGCTCGCGCACCCGTGCTCGCCCCTCGGCGATCGCCGGATCGGTGTCCGCGACGAGCCCTCCGACGAGGAAATTCGCGAGCGCGGGTTGGTACGTGCAGCACTTGGTCGTGGGATCGAAGTGCGCATCGGTCGCCGCTTCGCCGTGCGAAGGGAGCATGACGCACGCTTCGCACGTCGCGAGCGGCTCCCGCGGAATCGGGCCGAATGCCTCCGAGACCCACGCCGCGTGTGGCTGCCGACTTGAAGAGCCGCCCCTTGCCGCCGAGCTCGTCGTGCATCGCCTTCACGAGCGGGTATGGCTCCGGTTCGATTGGGGGCCGATTTGGACCGACACGAA
>Ga0302193_10001162_pt1 | contig 22729 bp, 16 predicted proteins | sample II_Bog_E3_3_FD_200228 | JGI IMG/M metagenome (GOLD analysis project Ga0302193, IMG submission 200228) | Peat permafrost microbial communities from Stordalen Mire near Abisko, Sweden - II_Bog_E3_3 | ecosystem: Environmental > Terrestrial > Soil > Wetlands > Peat | place: Sweden: Abisko...
CGGGATTCTTGCGCAGTTTGAGCTCGCGGAAGCGCATGTTGAGCGCGTCGACAAGCAGCAGGCGGCCAATGAGGGGCGCGCCTTTGCCGAGGATGAGCTTGATGACTTCGGTGGCCTGGATGACGCCCACGAGGCCGGGCAGGATGCCGAGGACGCCGCCCTCGGCGCAGCTGGGAACGAGGCCGGGCGGTGGGGGCTCGGGATAGAGGCAGCGGTAGCAGGGGCCTTCCTCGGTGGCAAAGACGCTGGCCTGGCCTTCAAAACGAAAGATGGATCCGTAGGCGTTCGGCTTGCCGAGCAGGACGCAGGCGTCGTTGACCAGGTAGCGGGTGGGGAAGTTGTCCGTGCCGTCGGCGACGATGTCGTAATCCTTGAGGATGTCGAGGGCGTTGGCGCTGGTGAGCATGGTTTCATGCTTCACGATGTTGATGGCCGGGTTGAGGGCCTTGAGCTTCTCTTCGGCGGAGTCGATCTTTTTGCGGCCAATGTCCTTGGTGGAGTGAATGATCTGGCGCTGCAGGTTGCTGGCGTCGACCACGTCGAAGTCGACGAGGCCAAGCGTCCCGATGCCGGCGGCGGTGAGGTAGAGGGCGAGCGGGGAGCCGAGACCACCGGTGCCGACGCAAAGAACGCGGGCTGCCTTGAGGCGCTGCTGGCCCTCCATGCCCACCTCGGGCAGGATGAGGTGGCGGGAGTAGCGGGATAGGTCGTCGGTGGTGAGTTCGGGGAGTGCGGCGGCGTCGGTCGTGGTGGTCATGGGGTCTCGGGTATGGGGTTTGGGGTCTAGGGTTGGGGCTGGTTCCCGCCGGCTATGGAGGGGATGATGGAGAGCGTGTCGGCAGCGGTGACGGCTGTTGCTTCCTTTTCGGGGAGGTAGCGGACGTCTTCGTCGTTCAAATATAGGTTAACAAAAGCGCGCAGCTTGCCATCGGTGGTGAACAGATGTTTGCGCAGATCGGGATGGGACTGGGTGAGGGATTCGAGGCCCTGGGAGACGGTTGGCGCATCGACTTCTACGGAGTCTCTGCCGGCGGCGAAGGGGCGCAGGGGAGTGGGGATCAAGATGGTCATGGGTTTGAGTTCCTTGTCGTCCGCTTGTTCGATTCGGCTGACTCAACATTTGATGCGGGGAACAAGAGGCGGGCCCAAAAAGGGCCACCTCTCGGAGTAATACGGCGAAAGAAGGGCTATTTCTGGCAAAAAATGGCTGTTTTTCGGCGTTTATGTTTACTGATCAGTATACGTGTCAATTTTGTAAACTGTTAATTCCAAGTGGTTTAGATGGAGGCTGGCTTCCTGGGAAGGGTGTTTTCGGGGGTAGGGGGGGTGGGTCAGCAGGGGGGCAGGGGGTGAGGTCTGGGTCTGGCCTGATGTCCATGATTCCATTGTGCGCGTTTCAGGGAAATAAACTGCAATGTGTCACGAAAGAGAAAGGTTTGTGCTCCCGAGAGACAAACGCTGATCACTCCCTCGCTCCGGGAGAGGTAGAAGCGTTGAGTCTCATCTTATGCAGGTGGGGGGTAAATTTGCCTTTTTTAGGAGCAACCGCGGATCCCTCCACTGCGGTCGGGATGACAGGTGCTCTTTGGGTGGATTGGCCCGGGGCTACTGCTTGTCGAGGTCGATGGACTCGTACTCGTGGCGGGCGATGGCGGCGCGGATCTGGGTTGGGGTTTTGCCGAGCCTGGTCTGCTGGTAGGCGAAGAAGCCCTCTTTGGCGCAGGTGGAACACTCGGTGCCGTGCAGACCCTCGAAGCAACTGCGCAGGCTGGTGTGGCCGAGGGCGCGGTCACAGCGGCAGTTGCAGGGAAGCTGGTAGACGACGCTCGACACCTTGGCGACCTGCTGATAGACGTGGACCTGCCAGGGGTTGCGGAAGTTCTCTCCGGTGAGCCTGGCGCCGGCGAGGATGGGGGGCAGGGCGGCGACCTTGAGCGGGGCGGAGGGATGATAGGCAGGCACGTCGTCCGCGGGGTTGGACCACTGGGCGTAGCTGGCGGCGGTGAGCGCGAATACTCCGAGGGTGACGAGCCAGCGGTGCTTGATGAACTTCTTCATAAGGGGTCTCTCAGGGACTATCTTAAACGCTTCCCGCTGGGTTGAGAACGGGAGATTTGGCATCGAAAGCTGGGGCGGGGGTGATTTTTCCGCAAAAAAAGGCGGCACGAACGGTCTAGCTGTTCGTGCCGGGAGGCCAGTGACGCAACTTACTTCCAACTCAGGATCGGCAAGCTCTACCGGCTCCTTCACTGGAATATATACACCATAGCATAGATTTGGGTGAAGTCAAATACAAAAATCGAAATTAAAATCCTGAAGATAACGGCAAACCTTTTTCAGGGCTGCGCATCAAACGGCAAGACTTTTCCGGGCTGGTGATGCCGAGAGAGAGCGGCGCTGGAGAAAGACGGGTACATCCTCAAGTATGGCAAACTCTTTTGAATCTGAAGGTTCTGGTGAACCCGAGACGAACTCAGGCGAGCGAGCAGGCTGGATCAAGGTGGGGTTGGTGGCGGCCGCAACGGCTTTTGCCGGGGGATTGGTGGCCGCATGGTGGTACAGGCAGACGATCACGAAGCTGCGTCAAGCGGAGAATGATGGGCAGAGTCCGCATTTTGGGATTCCAGACGAGGACGCGGCGGATGGGGAATGAGGATGGGGCGGGACTGGCTGCCGAGGCAGTCAGATTGCCTTGTCGGCCTGGAAGGCCAGGTCGAAGTCCTTTCTGGTGAGCCCCCCTGCGTCGTGGGTGATGAGAGCGAGGCGGACGCGGTTGTAGCGAATGTCGATGTCTGGATGGTGGCCGGAAGCTTCAGCAAGTTCCGCGACGTGGTTGACGAAACGCATGGCGGCGACGAAGTCGTGAAACTGGAAGATGCGCACCAGTTCCTCGGACTCGATGTGCCATTCGGGCACGGATTCAAGCAGGGAAACGATCTGCTGATCGGAGAGAGCGGACATGGTTTCCTCCATTTCTTGCTGATCTCATCGAACCGAGACTGTTGATGGATGCAGGCAGGGTGGCTGGGGATGCACGGAGGCCGGGAAAGGGATGAATCCCAGGGGATCAGGATTCCGGCGGGTGGGGGATGGGCGCAATGTCAAAGGTGGAGAAGCGTTTGTTCTGGCCTGTAATTTCGGACCTGAGTTCGTGCCAGAGCTCATTGGGGATCTTGAGGAAGACTTCGACGACGGCAGGATCGAACTGGGTTCCTGAGCAGCGCAGGATTTCTTCGCGGGCGGCGTCGAAGCTTCTTGCCTTGCGATAGGGTCGATCGCTGGTGATGGCGTCCAAGGCGTCGGCTACGGCGAAGATTCGGGAGCCGATGGGAATTTCAGAGCCGCTGAGCGCATTGGGATAGCCGGAGCCGTCGAAGTGTTCCTGATGGGAGAAAACGATTTCAGCGGATTCGGCGAGGAAGGGGATCTTTCGAAGCATGTTGTAGCCGCGAGCGCAGTGTTCGCGCATGACGATCTGTTCTTCCGGGGATAGGCGGCCGGGCTTGCGGAGGATCTCGTCGGGTATGGCCATTTTGCCGATGTCGTGGAGGAAGGCGCCGCGGGCGATGACCTTGATCTGGGCGGGTCCGATGCCCATGGCGCGGGCGAGGGCGATGGTGTAAGCGGTGACGCGCTTGGAGTGTCCTTCTGTTTCGGAGTCTTTGAGATCGAGTGCATCGCCGAGGGCCTCAAGGGTGACGTCGTAGGAGTGTTCGAGATTCTCCATGGCCTGGCGGAGCATTTCGGTACGGGCGCGGACGACCTGTTCGAGGTTCTGCTGGTAGTTGTGGCTGTCTTGGAGGGCCTGGCGGTGGTCGAGAGCGCGGTGCACGGTATTGACGAGGTGTTCGCGTTCGAAGGGTTTGAGGAGGTAGTCGTAGGCTCCTCGGCGCATGGAGTCGATCGCCACGCTGATGTCGTGGATGGCGGTGACCATGACGACGGGAAGCTGGGGCTGCTGGCTGTGGATGCGTTCGAGGAGGGTGATGCCGTTGCCGTCTTGCATGACGATGTCGGTGAGAACAAGATCGAAGGCGTTGCGTTCGAGGAGTTCAATGCCTTCGCGGCCGCTGGCAGCCAACTGGACATCGTACCCCTGGCGCTCGAGGGAGGAGCCGATCATGGTGCGGACATGCGGTTCGTCATCGACGACAAGAATGCGGGCGGTACGGCGCGGCCGTGCGGAGGCGTGGGCCTCTGCTTCCGCGCGAGAACCAGACGCAGTGGAGGCTACTTGCAGCCGTGTCAGATTCAAAGCCAATCCCAGATCCTCCCACGATCTTTAGCGACCGTTCTATCGGTTGCAAGAACAAACGCATCAGAAGTGGAGCATTCTTTGTTGCGCCCTCGAACTAATTGGATGCACAAGGGCCAACTGAGAACGCATTTACCTCTGAAAAACCGCCATGTTCTAATCCGCAAGGGATACGCGACTGACCATCTGAGAAGATCCGAGGAGAGTTATCAAAGTGCGGTCCGGATTCTCTCGCGAACATCGGGCCCGGGTAGTTTTCCTCAAAAATCCATAGAAGTCCGTTTTTGTTTCTTGCAGATAAAAACTTGGGCAAAATCAAAGCAGTGTTGCATTTACGACTCTTCTGGACTGAGCCAGCGATGCAGAATGAGCGAGGGTTTAGCTTCCCAGATCGAGTCCCCGGTCATTCTAAAGGAAGGTTACTCCCAGATGCAGCGGAGGGGAATACCTTTCTGACTTCACCCCAGATTTGAATTGAGAGACTCTATTGTGGCTTGAACGGGCGAAAGTTGCATCTGTTTTCTTGCTATGACGGAAGGAAGCATGGTTCAGGACGCAGAAATGCGGAAATAGAGGCAATAAAAACCCGTAAACCGGCGCATGCGGGTAGCAGGAAGGCGGTACTGGAGGACGGTTGAGGCGAGTAAGCAGGGCTTGGTGGGGCTGGGGGGGAGTGCTTCGTCGTCTTTTTGAAGGGATTCCGCAAATACCTGATTCTATTGTCATTTTATGGATTTATTGAGCAGTGCGGAGAGAAATCCGGGCGGCGCCGCAGGGAAGATGGCAGGATTTTTTGTCACTGGTGGGGGTGGCTTGCGCAGAGATGGAGGGCGACGGCATTGGTCCATGTTGATCCGAGAGGGACGGTGACCACTTTGGTTCAATGTGATCATCGGCCCGCAGAGAATGGCGCACATTGTTCAGTGGGGTTAGTGGGTGCGGAAGGGAAATCAGTAAGGAAGGCTGGCCGGAAAGGGAAGCGCAACACGAAATCCGCGATCGGTTACTTTTGTTTATCGCGTTCAGCCAAGGTTTCCTTCTGGCGGGCGCGGCGGGTGGTGGCCCAGCCTTCTTTGGTTACCTGGTGGGCGCGGGCGACGCCGAGCGATCCGGCGGGCACGGTTCTGGTGATGCAGGAGCCGGCGCCGATGTAGGCCTGGTGGCCGATTTCGACAGGGGCCACGAGCGTGGAGTCGCTGCCGATGAAGGCGTCTTTGCCGATGAGGGTTTTGTGTTTGTGTACGCCGTCGTAGTTGCAGGTGATGACGCCGGCACCGATGTTGGTGTTTTCGCCGATTTCGGTATCGCCGAGGTAGGTGAGGTGGCCGGCTTTGACGCCTTTGTGGAGCTTGGCCTTCTTGGTTTCGACGAAGTTTCCGATGTGGACTTCGGGGCCGATTTCGCAGCCGGGGCGGATATGGGCGAAGGGGCCGATTCGAGCTCCGTCGGCGATGGCGCTGTCAGAGAGGACGCAGTTTTGGCGGACGAGGACGTCCTGGCCGAGGGTGCAGTTTTCAATGACGGAGTAGGAGCGGATGCGGGAGTCTGGGCCGATGCGGGTGGCGCCGAGGAGCTGGACGTAGGGTTCGATGACCGCGTCTGGGGCGATTTCGACGGAGGCGTCGATGACCACGGTTTCAGGGCGGAAGATGGTGACGCCGGAGGCCATGAGGCGGCGGGCGGTGGCGAGGCGGAGGCTGGCGTCGAGATCCATCATTTCGGCAATGGTATTGGCGCCGAGAAGCTCGTCGGGGTCGGAGGTCTTGAAGGCGACGACACGCTCGCCGGCGGCGTGGAGGACCTGGGCCATGTCGGTGAGGTAAAGCTCGCCGTGGGGATTGCAAGTGGTGAGTTTGGCGAGGTTGGCGAGGAGCGGGGCGGTCTGGAAGGCGTAGAGGCCCATGTTGACTTCAGGCAGGGAAAGCTGCGCGGGGGTGAGCATTTTCTGCTCGATGATGGCAATGACTTCGGGGGAATCGGTGGCGGGGTGGATGATGCGGCCGTAGCCGGTGGGCTGCGCGGGCTCGGCGGTGGTGAGGGTCATGGCGGCGTGGTGGGACTGGTGGAAGCGGACCAGGGCGGCCAGGGTTTCGGCGGTGATGAGGGGGGCGTCGCCGGAGAGGACGAGGATGTTGTCGTAGCCGGCGACGGCATCTTTGGCAGACTGGATGGCATGGCCGGTTCCGCGCTGCTCGGTTTGCTCGACGAACTGGATGCCGGTGGCGGCAACAGCGGCTTTGACTTTGTCGGCCTGGTGGCCGACGACGGCGAAGATGCTGGCGGGCGGGACGATTTGAGAAGCGGCGGCGATGACGTGGGCGAGGAGGGGCTTGCCGCCGATTTCATGGAGGACTTTGGGGCGGCGGGATTTGAGGCGGGTGCCTTTGCCGGCGGCCATGATGACGACGGCGAAATTATGGGCTGATGCGAGGCCTGCACTTTCCATGAACTTGCTCCGGGACACCTGCGGTGCGGCAGACGTGTCTTGTGCTGAAAATTAGAATCTTGCTTTCCCACCCAAACCGCGAAACTGCCGCGGTTTGGATGGGGCACGGAGGGTTTCAGTTGCTATCGGCGGCCGGGGAACCGTGTTGGCTGGGAGCTCCGGGGATGGTGATGTCGATGGGGTGGATGGGGCCGAGGTTGAGGGTGTCGAGGCCGGGCTTGATTTCAGGTGCGTTGCCGACGACGAGGATGGCGAGCTTGTCGGGGTGAATGTATTTAGCGGCGGCGGCGGTGAGGTCGGGAACGGTTACCTTCTCAAGAGCTGCCTTGTAGGTTTCGAGGTAGTCGGCGGGGTAACCGTAGAACTCCAGGCGGACGCGCTCGGCGAGGACCTTATCGCGGGTGTCGTATTTGAAGAGGAACGAGTTGAGGATGTTGTCTTTGGCTCGGGCGAGTTCAGCGTCGGTAAACGGCCGGGAGTTGAGGCCGGCTATTTCACCGAGGACAGCCTTGGTTGCTTCGACGGTGGTGGCGCTCTTGGTGAGAGCGACGGCGTTGAAGGTGCCGGGGTGGTCGTAGCCGAAGGAGATGCCTCCGCCGGTTTCATAGGCGAGGCCGAGCTCGGTGCGTACCTTTTGGAAGAGGCGGCTGGTGAAGCCTCCGCCGAGGATCTCATTCATGACGGCGAGGGTGGGGACGTCGGGATTGTGGCGGTCGATGCCCATGCCGACGATTTCGATGTCGGACTGGTTTACATCTGATTTGTTGATGAAGTAGACGCCTGGCGCAGCGCCGGAGAAGACATCGTGACGGGCGGGCAGGGGTTTGACGGGAGGAAGGCCTTCAAAGGCGGCGCGGAGCTTGGCTTCCATGGCGGCGGGGTCGAAGTCGCCGCTGATGGCGACGATGAGCTTTGCGCCGATGGTGCGGTCGTGCCAGGCCTGGAGGTCAGCGAGGGTGACCGCGCCGATGGTGGCAAGTTCTGGCTGGCGGGTGTAGGGGCCGTTGGGGCCGTAGACGAGCTTGGCGGCTTCGCGACCGGCGATTCCGCCCTCTTCGTCGTTGCGGCGGACGATGCCTGTGGCTTCCTGCTGCTGGGCCAGTTGGAGCTTTTCCTGGTTGAATTTGGGGTGCAGGAAGAGGTCGAGGGCGAGGGAAAAGACCTGGTCGGAGTCGCCTTTCAGCGAATCCCAGGAGACGGCGGTTGAGTCGTCGTCGCCGCCGGTCTCAATGTGCGCGGCTTTGGCTTCAAGGAGGTCGTCCATGGCGTCGCCGTCCATTTTGGCAGTACCGCTGGTGCGCCATGCCTCGCCGTAGAGGCCGATGAGGCCGGCCTTGGATGGGTCTTCATCGCGGGAGCCGCCGGGGATGAGGATGGAGCCGGAGACGAACGGGAGCTCGTGGTCTTCCTGAAGGAAGAGGACGATGCCGTTTTTGAGCTGGATGCGCCTGGGTTGCTGGGGGTGGAATTCGTGGAGCTTGGGGATGGGGATTTTTTCCCAGGGTTTTTGCTGCTGGGCGGAGAGCGCGGGGGTGACGAGGGCGGCGAGGATGGCTATGGCGAAGATGGATTTGGAGATGCGGGTTGCCTCGGGGGCTGAAGCCCAGGTGTTCTTTTGGCATTCAATGTACGGGCTGAAGCCCGTACCCTTCACGCTGGCTTTGTTCATTGCGCGCCTCCGTTTGCGGTTTCGGGCTTCAGGTTGGCGGAGGGAGCGTCGGTCTCGATCCAGGTTTCGGTTCGGTTGGAGGGGATGAAGATCTGGTTGGCCAGGCGGCGAATGTCTGCCTTGGTGACCTTGTCTACCTTGTCGAGTTGGAGAAAGAGTTCGCGCCAGTCGCCGTAGCGGGTCTGGTACTCGGCGAGGTCGTTGGCGAGGCCCTGGTTGTCGGCAAGGCCGCGGAGCAGGTCGGCGCGGGTTCGGGTTTTGAACATGGCCAGTTCATCGTCAGTGACGTCGGAGGCTTTGAGCTTCTCGATCTCCTTGTGGATGGCGTCGCGCATCTGCTGAGGCGTGTGGCCGGGGAGGGGTGCAGCAAAGAAGACGAATAGACCAGGATATTTATCGCCGGGATAGGGGCTGACGCCCTCTGCCGCGGCGGCGATTTGCTGGTCGCGAACGAGGCTGCGATAGAGGCGGGAGACGCGGCCGTTGGACAGGATGTCGCTGATGGCGTCGTAGACGGCGCTGTCGGGGTTGCGGAAGTCGGGGCGGTGGTAGCCCTCGATATAGATGGGCTGGCTTTGGTCGTGAATGACGACCGTTTTCTCGGCGAACTGTTTGGGTTCGACGGTGGTCATCTCTTCCGGCTTGGGGCCGCCGGGAACCTTGCTGAAGTATTTTTCCAGCATGGGCATGGCTTCAGCGGCGCCAATGTCGCCGACGACGGCTACGACGATATTGGCGCCGACGTAGTACTTTTTGTGGAAGGCCATGGCCTCGGTGGCGTTGATCTGGCTGACTTCGCTGGGCCAGCCGATGGAGCTGCGGCCGTAGTTGTGGGCGACATAGGCTGTGGCCAGGAACTGCTCGAACAGGCGGCCCTCGGGGTTGGAGTCGGTGCGCATGCGGCGCTCTTCGATGACTACATCGCGCTCCTTGTAGAACTCGCGGGGGACGGTGTCGGCGAGGCGGCTGCTCTCAAGGTAAGCCCAGAGTTCGAGGCGGTTTTCAGGCATGGACCAGAAGTACAAGGTGTCGTCGAGGCCGGTTTCAGCGTTGAGGCCTTCGGCGCCGTTGCGTTCGGCAATGTCAGTAAACTGGTTGGGAACAACGAATTTTTCTGCCTCTTTTTGGGCGGCGAGAAAGGCCTTTTGGAGTTCAGCGAGCTTTTGAGGGTCGCGGCCGACGGGCTTGAGGAATTCGGCTTCATAGGCGTTGTTGGCTACTTCGACTTTGGCGAGCGCGACTTTTTCGGCGGGGTAGTCGGTGGTGCCGATTTCGCTGGTTCCCTTGAAGGCGAGGTGCTCAAACATGTGGGCCAGGCCGCTTTGGCCGGAGGGGTCGTTGACGTCGCCGGCATCAATGAAGGTGGCGTAGCTGAAGACCGGGGCGTCGGGCCGGTCGCAGAGGATGAGGGTGAGTCCGTTGGGCAATACCTTGGTGGTGATTTTCTGCTCGAAGCTCTTCAGGTTCTGAGCTTGCCCGGTGAACGGTGCGCCGAGGGTAATTGCCGCGAGGCCCAGTGTGAGGAGCGCGGTTCGCATTCTGCTTTGCATCCAATCTCCTTGTGTGCTTTTTGCCCGGCCTTGTGTGCTTTTGCCAGATTTTAGAGGCCAGGCGTTCCGGAAGGGCAACGGTCGCCTTCTTCCAAGCTAGTTCCCTTGACCGGAGGGGGTCAAACCACCTGCGGTGGGGCAGACGCCACCTGCGGTGGGGCAGACGCGGCTTCGCCGCCAGATTGGCGCTGTGCTTTGCCCCTTCGCGCCAGAAAAAAGGCGCGACGCCCAGATCGACCTAAACCTCGACCCAAAGGGTTCAGGGGCGGGCGCGTCAGGTGCGCAGACTGTGTACGATTGAATATGGCTTTGTTTTCATCCATAAAGGATTATTCTTCGGGGCGGAGGCGGCTGCTGAAGGCTGGATTTTGGGGCGCTGCGGGACTGGCACTTTACTCTGGCGAGATTGCGCGCCATTGGGTTGAGGTAGTGGAATCGGATGTAAAATTGGCCGGGTTACCGCGGGTGTTTGATGGAATGCGGATTGTGCAGTTGAGCGACTTTCATCTGGATGCGTGGTCCGAGCCTTACTTTATCCGCCAGGTGGTTGAGCGTGTGAACCGGATGGAGCCGGATGTGGTGGTGCTGACGGGAGACTTTGTAACCGATGGGTTCGGTACCCAGAAGTACCAGTTTGAGGCTGCGCGGCAATGCGCTGGAATCCTCTCGGGACTGCGATGCAAGGACAAATTCGCGGTGCTGGGCAACCACGATATCGGGGTAGGAAGGGAGGAGGTGGGCAGGCCGCTGAAGGAGAACGGAATCCCGGTACTGCGCAATGAGTGCGTCCCGTTGAAGCGAGGGAGTGAGAAGATCTGGCTGTCTGGGGTGGATGACCCAGTTTTGGGCCACCCGAATCTGGACCAGGCGATCCCCTACTCGATTCGGAATGTGCCGGACGAGCCCGTGGTGCTGATGTGCCATGCGCCGGATTATGCCGATACGGTTTTGAAGCATGAGTCGGGCGCGTCAGTGGGTTTGATGTTGAGCGGTCACACGCACGGCGGCCAGGTACGGCTACCAATGCTGGGCGCTCTGGAATTGCCGGAGCTGGGCAAGAAGTATGTTGAGGGGATGTTTCAGCTGGGGGCGATGCATTTGTATGTGAACCGGGGGATTGGGACGATCGGGCTTCCGTTCCGGTTGAACTGCCCGCCGGAGATTACGGTCTTGACGCTGCGGGCAGGGTGACTGCGGGCTTTCGCGGCTGCGGAAAAACTACCAAATGGCCGAAGTTTTGAAAGGGCACGGCTTCAGCCGTGCCGCAAGTGGCTGAAAATAAAAGCTGGGCTTTAGCCCCCGAGGGATGTTCTTTGTGAATCTTGACTCAAAACCCGACTTTTTCCGCAGCCTCTTTCGCGGCTCAGAGCGGTTGTTCCTAACGACAAAGATGCAACGGACGGCTGTTCTGTTGTTAGTCTGAAGACTCAATGGAGACAAACCCAGCAAAACGGAGCCGGCTTATCCCGCTTTGGCGTGCGGTGGTGGAGATCGCGTTTATTGTGTTTCTGTTCTATTCGAACCTGCTGATGGGGGAGTTTACGGGGACGAATGGGGCGGGGAAGACGATGGCTTTTGCGATCCGGGATATTTTTTCAGGGACGAATTTCTTGATTGCGATGGTTTCGGCGGGGATTGGGTATTTGGTCTTTGAGGGGCTACGGAAAAAGTTGTAGGGACTTGTTGCCGGGTTCCGCGCCTTGACCCTTGGCGGCGGGGTTCCGTATGCTGCGAGAGTTTCCGCGCGGTGGAAGAATTTGCACGTCAAAGCCGCTTGAGGGAGATCCGCATGAATCCAGCTATCAAAGTTGTTCGCACAATGCAGGTTGCCTTCATCGTGTCGGTGTTGCTCTTTTACTACGTTTGCAGCACACTCCATCCAATCGATCCCTCGAAGCCGCCGGTGGCCCCGAGCATGGGGTGGGGGCTGGTTTTCTGCGCAATTGCGTCGGCTCTGGGAGGCTTCCTCTTTCAGCAGATGCTGAGGGGCGCTCCGATGCCGTCCGATCCAGCAACGCGAGATGTAACCGCCCGTAGTCGATGGCTTTCGGGCCACATTGTGCGGTTTGCAACGGCGGAGTCGGTGGCTCTGTTTGGGTTTGTTCTGCGCTTTTTAGGCGGTCCTTCCACCCAGGTGTATTTATTGTTTGGTGGGTCACTGCTTTTGCTGCTGCTTTGGCAACCGGGAGCATTTCCGACGATGGCGGGATCCCAGGATGGATCGGTCAATCGATCTTGTGTCTTGTAGCTTGCGGCGCAAGTCAAGATGCTCCGAATGACCGAACCCGAAGAGCAACCGCAGATCCCTCGGCTGCGGTCGGGATGACAGTGTGGTGGGGATGAACATGCTGGACGATTTTGGCGTTCATGGTAGCCGTAACTGGCAAAATGCGAGTCAGGATGCCCGGGATGACAGTGCTTTTGTAGGCCACGCCATTCGCAGGAACACGGAGAACTCTCATGACTAGTGCCATATCGAGTAGAGCACCGCTTTTGATTCGGCGGGCAGCGGTTTTGGGGGCGGGGACGATGGGGTCGCGCATTGCCGCGCACCTGGCAAACGCCGGGATTCCGGTGCTGCTGCTGGATATGGTTCCGGCGGGCGAGGGCGACCGGAGTCGGCTGGCAAAGGGGGCGCTGGAGACACTGGGGAAGGCCAAGCCGGCGGCTTTTTACGAGGCAGCGCTGGCGGGGCTGGTTTCGACGGGGAATTTTGAAGACGATTTGGCGAAGCTGGCCGGGTGCGACTGGGTGATTGAGGCGGTTGCCGAGAACCTGGGAATCAAGACGGCGCTGCTGGAAAAGGTGGCGCCGCATCTTGGGCCGCAGGGGGTGTTGACGACGAATACTTCAGGGCTGCCGGTGAAGCAGATTGCGGCGGGGTTGCCGGAGGGCATTCGGGCGCGGTTTTTTGGGACGCATTTCTTCAATCCGCCGCGGTATATGAAGCTGCTGGAGGTTATTCCGGCGGCGGAGACGGATGAGGGTTTGGTGGCTGCATTTGCGGCTTTTGCGGATCGGAACCTGGGCAAGCAGGTGGTGCGGGCGAACGACACGCCAAACTTTATCGCCAACAGGATTGGCGTGGCGGTGATGTTTACGGCAGCGAGCCTGATGCTGGAGCAGGGGTTGACGGTTGAAGACGTGGACGCACTGACCGGGGCTGCGATTGGGTGGCCGCGGACGGGGACGTTCCGTCTGGCGGATATGGTGGGGATCGACGTACTGGCGCATGTGGCGGCGAATTTCCCGAGTGGGGTGACGGCGGGAGGGTTTGGCGCTGTTCTGGAAGAGATTGTGAAGCGGGGCTGGCTGGGGGATAAGGCCGGGCAGGGCTTCTATAAGAAGAGCCGCGGGGCAGATGGAAAAGGCCTGCAAGGGAAAGAGGTTCGGCAGGTGCTGGACCTGGTGAGTTTTGAGTACAGGCCGGCGGGCAAGGCGGCGCTGCCGGCGCTGGAGATGGCGAAGAATGCGGCTACGGTTGGAGAACGGCTGCGGCTGCTGCTGGCGAACGATCCGGCGAAGGACAAGGCGGCGAAGTTTTTGTGGCCGTTTTTGAGTATGCTGTGGAACTATGCGGCGGACCGGATTGGCGAGGTTGCGGCGGACGCGGTTTCGATTGATCGTGCGATGAAAGCAGGGTTCAACTGGGAGCTGGGGCCGTTTGAGATGTGGGATGCGGCTGGGGTTGGGGAGACGGTTGGGCGGATGCGCGGGATGGGATTGCCGGTGAGCCGGGCGGCAGAAGAGCTGCTGGATTCAGGGCAGGACGATGCGCGTGTTTCGTGGTATTCGCCGGATGGGCCGCAGTGCTTCAACCCGCTGACCAAGGTTTGGGAGGCGATTCCGAAGCAGGCTGGTCACGCGCGGGTTGCGGATTTTCGGCGGGCGAATGGGGTGGTGAAGGCGAATCCGGGCGCGTCTCTGATTGATTTGGGGGATGGGATTGGGTGCATCGAACTGCACTCGCTGAAGAATGCGATAGGCGGGGATGTGCTTTCGATGATTTCTGCTGTGTTGAAGCCGGATTCGGAGGCGGTGAAGAACTTTGCGGGGTTTGTGATTGCGAGCGACCGGGAGAATTTTTCCGTGGGCGCGAACCTGATGCAACTGCTGATGGCGGCGCAGGAGGGCGAGTGGGACGAAGTGGCCGGGGTGATTCACGCCTTCCAGCAGATGACGGCGGCGATCAAGTTTTGTCCGCGGCCTGTGGTGGCGGCGCCGTTTGGGCTGACGCTGGGCGGGGGCGCGGAGATTTGCCTGCATGCGGCGCGGCGGCAGCCTCATGCGGAGCTGTACATCGGGCTGGTTGAGGCGGGGGTGGGGCTGATTCCGGCAGGTGGAGGGACGAAGGAGATGCTGCTGCGGGCGATGGACCAGGCGGTTGCGCTTGTCTCCCCTGATCCCAAGGATCCGCCGTCGAGGTTTGCGCAGTCGGCTGAGTTCAGGACTGGCTTGAAGCGGGTGTTCGAGTCGATTGCGCTGGCCAAGGTGTCGACTTCGGCGGCGGAGGCGCGGCCGTTGATCATGCTGGCCGCTTCCGATCGGATTACTCTGAATCGGGAGCGGCTGCTGCTGGATGCGAAGGCGCAGGCCGTGGCACTGGCTGAGGGCGGGTATGTGGCGCCACAGCCGAGGACGCAGATTCCCGCGCCTGGGACGGGGACTCTGGCGCTGCTGGAGACGGGCGTCTTCATGATGGGCGAGGCGGGGTTTGCTTCAGAACACGACCAGAAGGTGGCTCGGTGGGCGGCTTATATTCTGGCGGGCGGGCGGGTGACGGCGGGTTCGCTGGTGAGCGAGCAGTACTTGCTGGACCTCGAACTGGAGGCATTTTTGTCTCTTTGCGGGGAGCGGAAGACGCAGGAGCGGATTGCGTTTACGTTGAAGACGGGAAAGCCGCTGCGGAACTAGCTATGAAGGCGATGCACATGCTTTGCGTGGTGGCTTTGGTTGCCTGGGGCTTGTTGCCGTCCCTGGGCCAGGAAGCCTTGATGCCCGCGCAGCCCAAGACGGCGCAACTGAACGAGCAGGGGCAGGTGACGGTGGCGGGGCATTCGACTGCCTACCTGATTCGGCGGTTGCCGGTGAGTTCGTTTCCGGAGCTGCCGGCGAGTGTTGTGAATGCGCTGAACCGGCGGGGTTGTACGATTCCGCAGACTTATGAGGCGCGTCGTCCGGAGAACGTGGTGCACGCCAGCCTGGAGCATGCGGGGTCTTCGGACTGGGCGGTGTTGTGCTCGGTGGATGGGACGGTGTCGCTGCTGGTGTTTTTTGACGGCGGTGCGGAGGTTGGGGAGCAGCGGACGACGGTGCTGGCTTCGGCGCGGGAGAAGGAGCGGCTGCAGGGGCATTCAGGGTCTGCGGTGCTGGGGTTCAACTGGGGCATAGATCCGGCGAGTCCGCAGCAGGTTCATGATGCGCAAATCGGGATGGAGAAGCGGCCGCCGCGGGTGGATCACGATGCGCTGGGCGACTCCGTGGTGGACCAGGGGACGATTTATCACTTTTATGCAAAGAGCGCCTGGACGGTGCTGGATATGCCGAACTGATGCCAAATAGCATTGCTTTCCCACCCATTCACGATGAAACTGCGAATGGATGGGGCACGCAGCATTTTTGGCGGTTAGCGAATATGTTCATTGTTTAAGGAGCAGCTCTCATGGCGGAAGCGGTAATTGTCAGCGCAGTTCGCACTCCGGTTGGCCGCGCGCCGAAGGGTGCTTTGTCTACCACTCGGCCGGACGATCTGGCGGCGATCGCGATTGCGGCGGCGTTGGACCGGGTGCAGGGGCTGGACAGGGCGGAGGTGGACGACGTGATTCTGGGCTGCGCGCAGCCGGAGGGCGAGTCGGGGTGGAATATTGCCCGGATGGCGGCGCTGCGGGCGGGCTTGCCGGTGAGTGTGCCGGGGATGACGGTGAACCGGCTGTGCTCTTCGGGGTTGCAGGCAATAGCGCTGGCGGACATGCGGATTCGTGCGGGGGGCGACCGGGTGGTGGTGGCCGGGGGCGCGGAGACGATGAGCATGCTTCCGTTTGGGGGACTGAAGCCAAGCCCGAATCCATGGCTCGCGGAGTATTATCCTGCGGCGCTGCTGACGATGGGGCTGACGGCGGAGCGGGTGGCGCGGCATTACGGGATTTCGCGGGAAGATCAGGATGCGTTTGCGCTTGGCAGCCACCGAAAGGCAATCGCGGCGCAGGCGGCGGGACGATTCGACGAGGAACTGATCCCGGTGACGGTGACTTCGGCGGCGCCGGGGAAGAAGGCGGGCAAGCCGGTGGTGACGGAGACGGTTTTTTCCGCCGACGAAGGGCCGCGGGAGGACACGTCGGCCGAGGCGCTGGCCAAGCTGAAGCCGGCGTTTCATGCGCAGGGGACGGTGACGGCGGGGAATTCGTCGCAGACTTCAGATGGGGCTGCGGCGGTGCTGGTGATGGATGCCGGGCGGGCTCGGGAGTTGGGGATTGCGCCGCTGGGGCGGCTGGTGGCGTTTGCGGTGACGGGGTGTTTGCCGGAGGAGATGGGGATCGGTCCGGTGACGGCGATTCCGGCGGCGCTGAAGAAGGCTGGGCTGACGCTGGACGAGATTGGGTTGATTGAGCTGAATGAGGCGTTTGCGGCGCAGGCGCTGGCGGTCATTCGGGCGCTGGGGATTGATCCCGAGCGGGTGAATGGGAACGGCGGGGCGATTGCGCTGGGGCATCCGCTGGGGTGCACGGGAGCCAAGTTGACGGCTACGCTGCTGGGAGAGATGCGGCGGAGGCAGGTGCGCTATGGGATGGTGACGATGTGTGTGGGCGGGGGGATGGGGGCTGCGGGGATTTTTGAGCGGCTTTAGAGAGGGAATCGAAGGAGAGCACGGTGCGTAGAGCTTTTATTTTGATGACGATCTTGGCGGCGCTTTTCCTGGAGGCCAGCGGTCAAAGCGGCTCAGGTTATGTGCCCAAGAATGGATTTGTTCCCGACAGCAAGACCGCGATCGCAGTAGCCGAAGCAGTGTTGAGGCCGATCTATGGCAACGACAAGGTCGAGGCTGAAAGACCATTCTCAGCTCGTCTTGAGCAAGGTGTTTGGCATGTTGAGCGTCACTTCCCGGATGGGGATGTTGGAGGCGTTGCGATGGTTCAAATCCGAAAATCGGACGCGGCAATCATTTTTGTTCTGCATGGGAAATGATTGGGAACAGCAGAAACGCAAAGAGCCAGGAGCGATCGCGGCTGTTTGCGACCTATGATCTGAGGGCGCTCGTTGCGAAAGCTACGCAGTGCCTCAGGGGCTAAAGCCCGGCATTCATTTCAGTCTGTTATGGCACGACTGAACAGGCTGCGGAAAAAGGGCAGTTTTTCGGCCGAAATGCCTGAACCGCATACCTCAGGGGCTAAAGCCCTATTGATTCTATTGGCTTTGTGCCGGGGATGAATCCCCGGCCTACCGCCCGAGCGAGTCTTCCCGCAGCCTGTGAAGCCGTGCCCTTTCAAAACGTTGACCGAAACAGAGTTTCTAGGCCTTGACGGCGGCGGGAGTCTTGGCGCCGAGGACGAGTGCCTTCAGGCGGGCATTGAGGCGGCTCTTGTAGCGGGAGACGGTGTTGTCGTGCAGGATGCCCTTCTGGACGCTCTTGTCGAGGACGGAGACGGTCTCGCGGTACTGTTCCTGGGCGACCTTGACGTCCCCCTTGGCGAGGGCCTCGCGCAGGGTGCGCAGGCTGGTGCGGACGCGGCTGCGATTGGCGCGGTTGACTTCAGTGCGGGTTACGGTCTGACGGGCGCGCTTGAGCGACGATACATGGTTTGCCATTGTTCTTCCTTAATCTTTTGCCCTGTAGCGATAGGCCTTGTTCGAGAGCCCAGGTCAGGGGGGATGTTGCGGGGTCAGAATGCAACTCGATCCGCATCCCACGCAATTACTTAGTCTACGGGAAAAGGGGTGGGTGGTCAATCTCCAGGCGCCGCCGAGTGTAGTTGAGGACAAACATCCCAGGTCCTAAGGTCGGACTCCCAGGGGATGGGTCTAATTCTCTTAGCGAGTTAGCGTTCGCTTTGCGGACGTAGCAAGTTAGCGGGAGCAATCGCGGATTCCGGCCTTTTCGGGTTTATTGGACGGTGATTGTGCCGACAGTGGTGAGGCTTGAGGCGGCTTCAGAGTTGCCGAGGTAGACGGTGTAGACGCCGGGGGCGACCACCCAGGTATTGGAGCCGGTGTCCCAGTAGGACATGGGGTGGGATGAGTCGTTCTGGTCGATCTCGATGGTGACTTGTTGGGATGCGCCGGACTGGAGAGGGACTTTCTTCCAGGCGACGAGGCGGCGGGGGGCCTCGTTGAGGCTGGCGGGTAGGGCGAGGTAAACCTGTTCGACCTCAGCGCCGGCGAGTTTGCCTGTGTTGGCGAGGGTGAAGGTTACCTGGAAGTTTGGTTGAGTGGTGGAGGTGAGGTTGTTGACGAGGGCGGGGTTGGTGAGGGCGAAGGTGGTATAGGACAGGCCGTAGCCGAAGGGGAAGAGCGGTGTGAGGTTGTTGACGTCGTACCACTTGTAGCCGACGTTGTAGCCCTCGGTGTAATTGACGTTGAAGGGTGTTCCGCTCTGGTGGGGCTGGGGGATGTTGGGGCGGGGGAGTTGGGAAACGCTGGCTGGGAAGGTGAGGGGCAGTTTTCCGGAGGGGTTGGTGACGCCGAACAGGAGGTCGGCGATGGCCGGGCCGCCGGACTGGCCGGGGTACCAGGCTTCAAGGACGGCGTTGACCTGGGAAAGCCAGGGCATGACGATCGGTCCGCCGCTCTCGACGACGACGATGGTGTTGGGGTTTGCGGCCGCTACGGCGGCGACGAGGCCGTCCTGGTCAATCGGGGAGTTGGGGGGGGCGCTGGTTAGGTCAGTGAGGTTGAGGCTGGTCTCGTCCATGCCTTCGCTGGCCCACTGGCTGACGAACACGATGGCTACCTGCGCGGACGCGGCAAGAGATGCGGCGGCGTTCAAGTCGGTGCCGTCGGCGTATTGGACTTTGGCACTGGGGGCTGCGGCCTGGATGGCTTTGAGGGGCGAAGAGAGGTCCCAAGTGACCGTGGCCCAGCAGGGCGGACAGGGCTGGGGACCGGTGAGGACGCCGGTGGTGGGTTGGACCTGGGCAGAGCCGCCGCCGGAGAGGACGGCTGTGTCGGCGTGGGAGCCGATGACGGCGATGGACTGGATGGTTGAGGCGTTGAAGGGGAGTTGGCCGGAGGCATTTTTGAGCAGGACTGCGCCCTGCTCTTCGATGTCCTGGGCGATGGCGGCGTCGGCGGCTGCGGGGATGGGCTGGAGGGTCTGCGGGTTGTCGAAGATGCCGACTTCAAACATAGCGCGAAGAATGCGGTGCACCATGTCGTCGAGGCGGGATTGGGGGACCTGTCCGGCGGTGATGGCGGCGCCGAGCCCACCGAAGTAAGTCTGGTTGGGCTGTTCCTGATCGAGGCCGGCGTTGGCGGCGTTGGCGGTGGAGTGGGTGGCCCACCAGTCGGACATGACGAAGCCGGGGAAGTTCCAGTCGGTCTTGAGGGTTTGGGTGAGCAGGGTGGGGTTTTCGCAGTTGTAGATGCTGTTGGTGAGGTTGTAAGAGCACATGACGGACTGGACGTTGGAGTCTTTTACGCCGATTTCGAAGGCGAGCAGGTCGGATTCGCGTCCGCCGCGGTCGTCGATGAGGACGTTGGCGGTGCCGCGGCCGGTTTCCTGATCGTTGAAGGCGAAGTGCTTGATGTCGGCGACGAGGTGCTGGGCCTGGATGGCGTTGAGGTGGGCGGCGGCGATTTTTCCGGCGAGGATGGGGTCTTCGCCCTTGGTTTCGAATGTGCGGCCGTCGCGCGGCTCGCGTCCGGTGAGGTTGATGTTGCCGCCGAGGTTGACGTTGATGCCGTAGTCGGCAAGTTCGGAGCCGATGATGTTGCCGTACTTGGTGGCCTCGGCGGTGTCCCAACTGGCGGCACTGGCGATGGAGGAAGGTAGCGCTGTCGCGGGGCCGACGCCGTTGCCGACGCCGACACTGCCATCGGCGAGATAGAGGGTGGGAATGTTGAGAGCCGGAATCCCGGGGACGTAGCCGGCTGCGCCGCGGGGGATGGTGTAGCCGGAGGTTTGGCTGCCGGGGACGCCTCCCATGACGAGCTGGAGCTTCTGGGCCTGAGTCATCTGCGCTTCGAGTGCGGTGGCGCGGGTATCTGGGGTGATCAGGGGCGGTGGCGGTGGCGTGGTGGTGGTTGTTGTGGTTCCGCCACAGCCGGATAGGATGGCGGCTGCAATGAGGACGAAGAAGAGATAGATGGAGGGCTTGGAATTCACTTGGGTCGCCTCGTCTGGGACGGTTTCGAGCACCCAACATCTTAATCCTGCGACGGGTGGTTGCACAGCGAGTGGATTGGCTGGGATGAGATGGCATTCCCTCGGGGGCTAAACTGGCTGCGGAAAAACTACCAAATGGCCGAAGTTTTGAAAGGGCACGGCTTCAATAGCCTGCCCTGAGCGAAGTCGAAGGGTGCCGCAAGTGGCTGAAAATAAAAGCTGGGCTTTACAGGCTGCGGAAAAACTCCTTGTGGAGCCCATTCTTGAACGCTTTGTATCAGGGCATGACTTCAGTCATGCCGATAAAGCCAATTAAATCAATGTTGGGCTTTAGCCCCTGCGGGCTTTCGACTCTCCAATCCACACAAAACAAGGGTTTTTCCGCAGCCTCTTTAGCCCGCGAGGGATGTTCTTTGTGAATCTTGACTCAAAACCCGACTTTTTCCGCAGCCTGTTTTAGCCCCTGCAAAAGTGACTACTGGCAATTCGTTCGTTGATGCCCTTTTTCCGCAGCCTCTTTAGCCCCCGCGGGTTTTTGACTTTCAATTCCGCACAGACCAAGAGTGTTCCGCACACTGTTTATCCCCTCCGGCATCTCTTCCTCGAATAAGCGAACTGGTTCAGACGCTCCTTAGAGATCTTTCCCCACTACCACGGCAGCGGTTGACCCATGTGGAAGTACCCACCGCTCGGCCCATCCTCAGGCAGAGTCGCCAAAGCCGCGCTCGTCTTGCCGCCCTCGCTCAGTTCCATGGTCGCCTGCGGGCCGCCCATGTCCGTCTTCACCCAGCCGGGATGTGCGGAATTCACCTTGATCTTTGTATCGCGCAATTCATAAGCAAGGTGAATCGTATACGCGTTCAATGCCGTCTTCGAGGCGTCGTATGCGAATGACTTGGCATGATAGAGCGGCGACTTCGGGTCCGCATGCAGTGTGAGCGAGCCCAGAATGCTGGACAGGTTCACAATCCTCCCCGCCTCGCTCTTCCGAATCAGAGGCAGCAGCGCATTCGTCAATGCCACCTGGGCAAAGAAGTTGGTCTCGAAGATCTTGTGCAGCACTTCCGCCGGAACCTCAGCGGCCGAGTGCTCCGGGCCAACGCCGGGGAAAATACCCGCCGCGATTCCCGCATTGTTGACCAGGATATCCAGCCGTCCATAGCGCGTGTTGAAATAGTCATAAGCAGCCTGCGCATCGACGGCCTTGGTAATGTCGAACTGCAGCACGTCCGCATCGACGCCCGCCGCGCGCAGCTTTTCAACCGCCTGTTCGCCCTGCGCCAGATCGCGCGAGCCAATCACAACCTTCGTGCCCGCACTCTTCAGTTCCAATGCAGTTTGAAAACCAAGTCCGCGATTTCCGCCTGTGATAAATGCAATTGTTTGCGACATGGAAGCGTTTCTCCTGTGCCTCATAGGATTCACCTCGCTGAAAAAGGATGCAACGACGGCCCGCACATCCCAGCGGGCCAGCTCCGTCCCTGTCGATCGCTCAACAACTTTCCAGAACGAGAATCCAGATCTGAAACCGGCTCGCGAAATCGCCATCTGAAACTGCCATCCAGGAAGCGCCCCGAATCATTCGCGTTACAATTGCCTCCAACCGAACCTCAACCTCTCCGGAGGCTTTATGCGCAGAATCCTTCTCGCCGCACTCGCCCTTCTCTTTGCCGCTTCACTCATTCCCGAGGCCCGCGCTCAAGGCGCACCCCCGCAGGGCGCAGCCGATCAGCCTTACACTGTCGAGTACTACTACAAGTGCCAATGGGGCCACCAGGCCGAGTTCCTGCAGCTCTTCCTCAAGAACCACTACCCCCTGCTCAAGAAGATCGTCTCCACCGGACGCATGCTCTCCGTCAAGATTGAGACGCCGGAATATCACACCTCAGAAGAACTGCGCTGGGATTATCGCGTGACCATCGTCTTCAAAAACTCAACCGTAGCGACAACCGCAAACCCCGAGGAAGAGCGCTTCATCAAGGAGTTGTGGCCCGACCAGGAAACCTACAAGAGAGAAGAGCAGCGCCGCTTCGAAATCCTCCTCGGCCACATCGATCTGCCAGTGACAGATATAACGCCGAAGTAAAATAAACAGGGAACAGGGAATAGGGACCAGAGAACCATCGATGTCTTGAAAAGATACGGCTTCAGCCGTGCCGGGAATGCCAACTAACTCTGTTGGGCTTTATAGGTTGCGGAAAAACTCCTTGTAGAGCCCATTCTTGTGGAGCCCATTCTTGAAAGCTTTGTATCAGGGCATGACCGGGGTACCGGGGAACCCTCTGGGTCGGGGTCCTATGCCGATAAAGCCAATCAAATCAACCGTGGGCTCTACAGACTGCGGAAAAACTACCAATTGGCCGAAGTTTTGAAAGCGCACGGCTTCAATAGCCTGCCCTGAGCGAAGTCGAAGGGTGCCGCAAGTGGCTGAAAATAAACGCTGGGCTTTAGCCCCCGAGGGATGTTCTTTGTGAATCTTGACTCAAAACCC